>Ga0265327_10005176_pt1 | contig 11046 bp, 9 predicted proteins | sample 41621metaG_FD_202089 | JGI IMG/M metagenome (GOLD analysis project Ga0265327, IMG submission 202089) | Rhizosphere microbial communities from Carex aquatilis grown in University of Washington, Seatle, WA, United States - 4-16-21 metaG | ecosystem: Host-associated > Plants > Roots > Rhizosphere >... | reverse complement strand
AAAAACATCTTAATGTGTGATGGGGATTAATTTTTTACCATCAAACTATACCCGTTTCCGTGCAGGTTATTAATTTCCACAGATGGATCAGAAGCTAAATATTTTCTAAGCTTCACAATATAAACGTCCATGCTGCGACCGGTAAAATAAGTATCCTCTTTCCAGATTTCTTTTAATGCAATTTCGCGCAACAGCACATCGTTTTTACGCTGGCATAATAAATTTAATAATGCAGATTCTTTTGGCGAAAGTTTAATCTCTTCATCTTTCTTTCCCTTTAACGATCTTAAGCGTGCGTTAAAATTAAAATGACCTATCTGGTGCAAATGTTCTGTAGCGCCTATTAGATTTGAGTTACGACTGAGAATCACTTTTATTTTCAATAATAGTACTTCCGAATCAAAGGGTTTTACAATATAATCGTCAGCGCCCAGTTTATACCCTTTGATGATGTCTTCCCGCAAAGCCCGTGCAGTTAAAAAAATAAGCGGAACGGTTTTGTCTACAGCCTTGATTTCATCACTTAATGTAAAGCCGTCTTTTTTTGGCATCATAATATCTACAATACATAAATCGAATTTTCCTGCTTTAAAAGCATGGATGCCTTCCTCTCCATTGGCACATAACTCCACGGCATATCCATTCATCTTCAGGTATTCTTTTAATACAGAACCAAAATTTTTTTCGTCTTCAACTAATAATATTTTATACATGCATTTAGCTTAAAGTTCATTTCACGAAGCTCTGAATCAAGAACCAAGGTGCAAGAACCAAGGCATTAATTCCTTTAGTCAAGTCTCTTCAAATCTTATAACAAACTCACTTCCTTTTCCTAATTCACTTTTTAATTCGATTGTTCCTCCATGGGCTTCAATAACTGACTTCACGTAACTTAAGCCCAGTCCAAAGCCTTTTACATCATGTAAATTACCACCCTGGACCCTATAAAATTTTTCAAACACTTTTTCGTTCTGCGACGCGTCAATTCCGATGCCGTTATCTTTTATACGAATAGTACTGACATTAGCGGCTTTTTTAATAGCGATTTCTATCACGCACTCTGCTCCGCTATATTTTAAAGCATTGTCGAGTAAGTTGCCAATTATCGTTCTTAAATGTTGCGCATCGCCACTCATAAAGATTTTTTCGGGTGAAGGATCGAAATAAATTTTTGCTTTTTGCTCCGCAATCTGTAAGCTAAAACTAGTTAGAACAGCTTTGATCATTTCAACAAGATTAACAGGTTCTTTGTTTAAATGTAATTTACCTTTATCGAGTTGCGCAATTTGTAAAACACTTTCTACATGTTTATTTAATTTTTGATTTTCTTCTTTTAAGATCCGGGTGTAATCTATAAATTTTTCTTCATCATTTTTGACCAGTGGATTGCTAAGGGCATCGAGGGCTAGAGAAATAGTAGCGATGGGCGTTTTTAATTCATGGGTCATGTTATTTACGAAATCGGTTTTCATTTCGCTTAATTTTTTTTGCCTGAGGATCAAACGCAGCACATAATAAAAAACACTTATAATAAGCAATGAAAAAATGACAGATAAAATCACACTACCCTTCATGCCGGCCATTACAAAATCCTTTTTTCCGGGAAACTGAAGAAATAAAAACTCGTGTGTTGGAATAACTTTATTTGAGGACAAATCGTTAACGTAAGATTTTTGTGTAGGCGAATAGCCTTTTGATTGGGCAAGAATTTCTTTTTTATTTTCTGAGTTTTTTTGCATCGAGAATTCAAACGGGAGAAATACGCCTTGGCTCTGAAGTGCCCTCTTAATAAGGCCTGTCAGGCTATCCACATTCTCTGTCTCGGTATCAATTATTTTTATTTCCGTTATCATTTTATCTAGGAGCTTCGTCATCCCTTCGGCTTCTTCATTAACCGTATTGTTTTTGTGGAGCACTTTATAAGTCTTAACGCCCACATCAAGTTCTTCTTTCTGAGAAGGTTTATTTTTGTCGAATACAATAATTCTTGGCTTCTTTCCTTTAGAGCCTTTCATTACAATATTTACGGACTCGTTTTTTCCGTTAATCAAAACCGAATCTTTTTCTTTTCTGGTATTTTTGGTAACCTGAACATTTCGCGTGCTCACATATGCCGTGTTACTGTTAACTATAGTCATATTTGAATCGGAACCGAACCTAAGTTGTTTAGAAGGAGTCTTCGCAATCGTGTCACCATCCACAATAATATAAGTCATTTTAAGTGCCTGGAGGGTTTTACGTTCCTGGAGCTTGTCTGAAATTTTTTCGAGCAAAGAATAAATTGTTCTATTAAAAGTCTCCGTTTTTTGAATGTAAAAACTCCGAAGCCAGTAACCCTGCAGACCAAGTATAAACAGAACGCAGCAACTCAGGAGGATAAGAATAAGTTTATAAGAGCGCGCATTCATTATAGTTCAAATTTAACCAGTATTTAACACGACTTGCCAACTTTAACTTTTCCTTAACAGGGTTTAACCGCAGCTTAACCTTATGTGGAAATGCCTGGCCCTAACTTTGTCCTATAAATATAATCTAAAAACAGAATCATGAAAACACACCTAATTATGGGAGCTTTATTACTGAGCACCGCGCTGCTAATGGCACAAACTGAAAACAAAAAAACTACTATCCGAGTAAAAAAAGTTGAAAATATTAACGGTGTAGAGAGGATGACAGATACTACATACACGGTGGATGGTCCGGTTACTCTCGGCTCCCTCGGAGAAATAACTGGAAAAAAAAGTGACGAAGATAAAGACGGGAAGCAAAAGAAAATTGTGATTGTTACCGACCAGGTAAGTGGTGACAATGTTACCATCTTAAATAAAGATGAGGAAATGGATGATCAGGTTCAAAGAGCTCTTAAAGCAGCTGGAGTGGATGGCAAAACTTTAGATGTGGATAAAATGATGGTGGTGAATATAGATGAAAATGAGACGGAAGAAAACGGAAAACAGGCTACAAAAATTGTGATCGTAAAGACAATAAAAATAACAGATCCTACTTCTGAAGACGCGAAAATGCTCAGTAAGCAAACTGGAATAGCGGACAATAAACTAGCTGTGGATAAGATGAATTTTTATCCTAATCCTTCCACAGGAAAATTTAATCTGAATTTTAATTTGGGTACAAAGGGAAATACAAAGATAGCTGTATTAACCCTAGAAGGTAAATCGGTTTATAATGAGGAGTTGAAGGATTTTACTGGAAACTACAACAAAGAAATAGATATAAGTGCAAACCCTAAAGGAGTTTACTTTGTAAAGATCGAACAAGGGTCACATGCGCAACTCAAGAAAATTGTATTAGAATAAATCTTCACGCTGCAAAGTGGGGATAAGCCTGAAGAAGAAATTCTTTAGGCTTTTTTACTTAGGTATGAAAAGATTTTATGTTTAAAATTAATTTAATTACGTCCAGCCCATTCTTTTTTTAAGATTGGTTATGTGTGCTAAATGATGATCGCAATGCCAGGCATAAGAGCCTGTTGATTCTTTCAGACTTAGGGTTCTTCCTTTTTCAGGATGAATAAATTCTTTTTTCCATTGTAGTTCTGTTAGTGACCGCAAAACTTTTACCCAACGTGCGTGAACGCCTTCAATGCTTAACAAGGCGAAATGGATAGGCATGATGCCATCAGCGAGTTCGGCCCATAATTCCTGCCGGTATGGTTTTACGATAGGAGTTTCCTCGGTTAGAGCTAATTTTACGCGAATTAGCGCGTTCATATGGCTATCTGCGCAATGATTCACTACCTGTGTGATGGTCCATCCATCCGGACGATAGGGCACGTCCAATTGCGCTTTCGAAAGACTCTCCACTTCCATTATTAATTTTTTAGGAAAATCTTCAATGACAGAAATATACTGTGCTAACACTTCGTGTGAAAAAGACGCAGGCGCTTTGTAATGCCCGATGGGATATTTTGATTCTTCTAAACGCATGGTTGTTATGATTTTATTTTTGGATTTCGTGCAAAGTTGTAAGCGATGCCAAGTCTTGTCCTAAGATTTCCACCGCCCAGTTTGGCGTTTATATAAGGCGACAGTTCAAAAACCACCTGAAGGTTTTTTACTCCTTTAAGCGGTTTTACTCTAACGCCAATGTCGGCAAAATAACCACTCATTACAGCCAGATCAGAAACAATGTATGCAGGATTAAAATTTACTCCGGCGCCTAAATAATAATTTACTGATTCTGTCCTTTTAACATTGAATTTAGGAGAGAGTTCCATATTCATGTTAGTAATAAATGTATTCGTTTCAAGTTTAAAATCCGCCCAGATCAGCTTTTCAGTATTGGAGCTAACAGAGAGTATAGATTGGAACGGAAAATAACTGAAGGCTACCTGAGATAGACCTGGGAATGAAATGCTGATAAGCAAGGCTTGTAAAATGTTTTTCATAGTGTTTCTTTTAATTTACAATAGGCAGGCTTTGGATGATATTGACTGTCATAAACCCAGGGATAGTCTTCGCGTCCAAAATTAGGTGATGCCCCCTTATAAGCATCATGAAGCCCCCAGAGCGTGATACCGTATTGGTATTTAGCAGGTACCTGTTGGTAATGTTTAACAATTGTTCCCATGATCTCTCCTTGACGTTCGAACAGTGAGTTGGCAGGTTCAATATCTTTATAAAACGGATTGACGGAAATGTCAAGTTCTGAAATGTGAATGCGATAGCCATTATCCGCTACATCTTTCAATGCTTCTGCAACTTGCGACATATCAGGATAAATGGTGCTTACATGGAATTGAAGCCCGAGGCCGTCAATTTCAAAACCGCGCGCCTTCATATTATTAAAATAAGAAAGCACGCTTTTGCGTTTTGTAGGATTTGTTTCCAGGAAATAGTCGTTATAGAATAAAAGTGTATTAGGATCGGCCTCTCTCGCGTAACGAAATGCTTTTTCAATATAACCTGGACCAATATGCTGTTTCCATATAGTTTCGCGCAGGGTACCATCTTCGTTAAACGCCTCATTAACTACATCCCAGGAGTCGATGTGACCTTTGAAATGTGATACAATGGTTTGAATATGATCCTGGAACATTTTTTCCCATTCGTCTTTTGTACCGTCGTAGTTTTTCATCCAGCCTGCCAGCTGACTATGCCAAATGAGAGTATGTCCGTGGAGTCTTTTACGATTAAGCGTGCAGTAGTTTACCAGATCATCGGCGATTGACCAGTCATACCTATTCTCAGCAGGATGGAGGAAAGAAGGCTTAAAAATATTTTCAGGAGTAACGCTATTAAATTGTTCGGTGACGATTTTATTGTACACAGTACCATTAATCAGACTGTCCATGTTAATTGCTATACCAATAGGAAAATCAGAATTTGCATATAGATTTTCACTTTCATTACAACTTAAATCAGAATTTTTTTGTTTTTTACAGGTGCAGAAAAAGAGGAAGCAGAAAAAAAAGAAGATATATTTTTTCATGAATTAAGCTTTAATTGTCTACTGCAAAAGAACGACCGCCTAATGTAAAAACTATTTTGGCGAAGCTACATTTATAACTTTATCATCCGAAAGCGTATAATATTCCGGCATCACTTTTCTGCGTTCCTGTATGTAATCCTGGTATTCGGGCGAATTAGTTATTCTTCCCTGCATTACCTCGTCATAATTGCCATTTAATCCAATCAACAATTCCGTTGTTTCGCGCACCGCGAAAGAGCCACCGGCACTGGCACTTAAATAATCTACCAGGTTATTTTTAATACAATAATTTACAAAAAGAGGATTTGCCTTTTGATTTACCAAAAGACGCAGGCCACAACGCTCTGCAATAGGAAGATCCAGAACATCGTCAAAAAAGTAAGCAATCTCTTCTGGTTGTAATTTTTCTTTTTTACAGAGAAGTTCCAGGGCAGCCAGCTTATGTGGAATTTTAAAAAACGAATAGGTCAAACATTCTCTGTCGCTAAAATAAAATGCAGTGTCATTTTTTTCTCCGCTTATTACAGCCGTAACGGGTAGCGTTACATTTTTTAAGTAATAGGAAAAACGTAAAAGATTTTGCCCCATGCTGTCAACTTCACTAAAACTGCTTCCTCCCGAGGATTGTTTTTCTCCGTTATTAAAAACGCCGTCCCAGTCGAAAATAAAAGCTTTAATTTTTAGCAATTTGTTTTTAATTTCTTCTGCAGGCGTAATAAACCTGCCGCCCAATACACCATATAAATTCTCAAGTTCTGTCATAAAAAAAACCCTTCCATTTTGCGGAAGGGCCTGGTACTTTTAGTTTAAGATTTTAAATCCTGAATGTCCAGCATTCCAATTGGTTTGCCATTTTCAGTTACAACAATTGTATCTACCGAGGTTTTTTTAAATAAAACATTTGCTTCATTTAAAAGAATATTACCCTCAATCGTAATAGGTGTGCGGTATTCAAGATCACTTAGGTTTTTGTTTAAAACGTCGCGCCCTTTATCCTGTAAAAGTTTGCGTAATGAACCGTCCGTAAATACCCCTTTAATGCTTCCGTCTTTTTTTACAACCGTAATAGCACCGAAATTATATTCAGTCATTTTAACAATGGCATCCGTAATATTCGTTTCTTCTGCAACGATAGGATTCACGTCGTTAATGGCTTCTTTTACCTTCACCATCATTAAACGCGTATCAGCAATAAACTGATCGGTTCCTAAGGTGGTGAAGTTATTTTCTGTAAGTTGTTTTAGTACTTTTAAAGGAACGGTAATTGTGTGTACGCCAATGTTAATGGCATTTCTCACATGTTCTGCATGTCTCACCGACGAAAACATAATTTTTGTATCATAGCCATAAACTTCAACGGCATCTACACATTGTTCAACGAGGGTTAAGGCGTCATGTCCCTGATCCTGCAAACGGCCAACCAATGGACAAACATAAGTGGCACCGGCCTGCATAGCCATATAAGCCTGTTGGAGTGTGTAAACCAAATGCACATTCACAAGGTAGCCTTTATCTCTGAGCATTTTACAGGCCCTTACTCCTTCAAGAGATACAGGAATCTTAAATACGGTTTTGGTAGGATCAAGACCTAAGGCCAATTGACGCTCGGCTTCAGCCAAAACTTCTTCAGCGCTATTTCCCAAAGCTTCAATTTGAAGCACCGGCACCATTTTGCTTAATTTTACAATTGTTCCGTCAATATCTGTAATTCCTTCCTTTTGCATAAAAGTAGGAGTAGTAGTTAAGCCGTTCAAAAACCCCAATTTAAAGCCTTCTTCAATTTCTTTTAAATTGGCTGAGTCTAAATATAATTCCATATCTGTATTTTAGATTAAGATGTAAAGAAACTAAAAAAAATGGATTTATGCTATCAATTTAAATAACAAAACCCCGCCACAGTTTTACCTTGGCGGGGTTTATGTAATAGCAATTAAGTTAAATTACTTTTAGATTATTTACTTACAGTTAATTTTTTCACGGTTGATCCGTTTTCTGTATCAATAACTACATTGTATAAACCGCTTGCAAATTCTTTTACATCTATTTGTAAAGTATTAGTGCCGGCAGTAAGATCAGTTTGTTTTTTGTAAACAACTTGCCCTAAAGTATTAATAACACTTACACCCGCTTTACCTGCGTTTATTGTGTTAATGATAATACTGGTTTCTCCGTTAGAAGGGTTAGGATAAACATTTACATTAAAATCTGCTGCACTAAGCGTTGTAATGCCGGTGCAATCGTTTACTTTCAATTGTATCGTTGCAGAATTTATAAAACAATTTGTACCGGCTACGTTTGTAATTGTGTAGGTTGTAGTTTGAATGGGTGTAACTACCTGGGTAGCTCCGGTTGCCGTTGATGAATTACTCCAGCTATAAGTGGTTGCACCACTCGCAGTGATAGTGGCAGACTCTCCTTTACAAATAGTGGTATTTGGAGTTGTTGCCATAACCTGGTCAAGACCACAAGACTTCAGGTTAATATTGTCTAAATAGATATTATTACCGTAATCACTGGTTCCTACAAATTTTACGAGAATGTCTTTATTGGCATATCCCGCAAGGCTAACTGTGTCTTTTCTCCACTGGGATGCAGTAGGAACGAATGCAGGTGTAGATTTAGGTGCGGTCATTAATGCGGCACCCGCTTTTGAATACATGTTTGTCCAGGTAGCACCGCAATCATCCGAGATCATCACGTCTAACTGATCGTTCTCGGTACCATCGTATTGCGCATAGGCGACATCAAACCATAATACAGGAGAAATTGCGCCAGCATGCATAGGTGGCAAATTAAATTCGCTTACCGAATTAGCCGGAACGCCATTATATAAATTTAGCTTTGCAGATTGTGTACTTAAGCCAAATCCACCGGCCGCAGTAGATCTCTCCCAGGTACTGGGAGTTTCAGAGAAGTAAAGCGGTGGAAAAAGCGTTCCAGCAAAACCTTCAGCAACAGGAGTGCCAGCGTAGTTTACAACACCGATAAATGAAGTGCTTGCGGTATTATTTAGAAGATTATTATCTGTACCCGAAACATTTCCTATAGAATAAGAAAAAGTGTTTTGTCCAGAAATAATCGGCATAGAGGCTAATGTAATGGTTGTAGAAGCTCCAACAGCAAGTGAACCGGTCCAATTATAAACCGTTCCATTAGTGCCATTCATATTAGGGGTAATATTAAAAGCTGTAATAACGTTTGTGCCATTATTTTTAACCAAAACTTGCGGAACAATAGTTGTGCTGCACGTAAATGGAATGGATAGGCTAAGTGCCTTTGCATCGTTACTGAGCGCTTGAGCGCCAGCCCTTACCGCTTGTGCTACTTTTCTGTTTCCATCATCCTGTATAAATCCAACGAACGCAATTTGTGCTTTATCTCTTGCGTAAGCAGGAAGCGGGCAGTTTAAAGTAAAGGTTTGAGTTTGCCCGTTAATCCAGGTATTGGTCATAGTAACACCTGCTTGCAGAGTTGGAAATGCTGCGATTGCCGCATCGTAAAAATCTTTTTCACCGTTGGTGCCAGGTTGTGAAGCGAAATGAATTTCTTTTTCAATCATCACCGTTCTGAAAACCAAAGCCCCCACAGAAGTGAAGTTTGCTGTAGCCTGAATGTTTACAGTTAAATTAACCGCACTGAAAGTAGCATCCCAGGCACGTGCCATAGTTATTGAGAAAGCTGAAGTTGGTGTTTGTGCCGCTGCAATAACCCCGTTGGTTACATAAGCCGGATGATCAGAAGCAGCGCCGAAAAGCCATTGGTGTTGACCGTCAAATAAACCTGTGGGTGCGGCATTGATACCACTTGTAACTGCTGTAGTTGATGTCCATTGGCTAGGGTATCCGTATCCCGAACCTGTATATCTCCAGTCTATGTCACTTTTGTTCGTTTGGTATAAAGACCAGGTGGCACTTGGTGCCGAAGGAATAGGTACTTGCCATTTAATGGCAACACATAATGCTGTATTTGTAGGAGAACTTAATATTGTGTTTAAACCTGGATTTGTGGCTGCACAAGGCGGACAGGTCTCGCCAGTAAATTCTTCAAAAAGAGTAAGACGCGGCGTCTGCGCTACGGCCCCCATCCCGGTGATAAGCAAGCCGGCTAGTAAATTTTTTTTCATGGTGTTTAGTTTTATTTGATAAAGATTGAATTTCAAATATAATGAATCTAGGCTTTAATTTCATTGGCTTTTGGCAATAAAGCTGCATTTTAACATTTAGGCCATAATGCGCTGTGAGTGCGCATTTGGATTGACAGCATAAAGCAATTATGTGTTTGAATGACGTGACATTTGGAATCAAAGCTTAACCAAAGCCAGGAATTAATTTCAAAAAAAAGACTGCCTTTTTGAGACAGTCTTTTTTATTAAAGCTAGAAGTTAAATTTATTTTGCAACAGTCAATTTCTTTACTACAGAGCCTGCTTTAGAATCTATCGTCACATTATAAACACCAACAGCATAATCCTTCATGTCTAATTGAACGGTGTTTGATCCTTCATTCAAAGAAACTTGTTTTTGATACATTACCTGGCCGAGAGTATTTGTCAACGTAACTTTACCTTCTCCTGCTTTCATGTTATCCATTTTAATTTGTGTAGTACCATTTGTTGGATTTGGATATACAGATATTTTTGACGCAGATACCGAGTTGCGAGAAAGTCCCGTGGCCGAATAATTAACTGCGAGATTAATGTTATCCAGATAAAGATTATTTCCATTGTCACTTGTTGTAACAAATTTTACAAGGAGGTTTGGAAGTTTATAATTAGTCAGATTAACACCATCTGTTCTCCAGCAGGTTGAATCACTTTGATCTGGAACATACGAAGATGATATTGGCGAGGCGCTGCTGGTAACAAGCGCAAAGCCTTGCGCACTGTATACACTGGTCCAAGTATTTCCGCAATTGGAGGAAACTAAAACTTCAAGTGCATCATCACTGTTTACATTACGTTGCGCATAAGAAAGATCAAAAGACAAATGAGGATTTGGTGCAGAAGAAAGGTCCATAGGGGGCAGGTACAATTCATCTTTATCACCAATAACCGTGTTATTGAAGAAATCATATTTTGTTGATTCATTGCTCTTATTATAACCACCTGCAAATATCGATCTTGACCAGCCCGGACCATTGTCGGTATTAATTACGCCGAAACCGGCAGGGGGGTATAAAGCGGCAGAAAACCCTTCTACTACCGGGGTGCCTTGATAATTAGCTCCCACCATGTAATTTATTTTGGTTGCATTTGTAATAAGATTGTAAAGAGGACTTGTCATATCGATGTCACAAGAGAAGGTGTGACTGCCCCCAACAACAGGCGATGCAACAGACCCAAGTGTTGCCGTGGTGACAGCTCCCGGGGCAAGGTTTCCTGTCCATTGAACAGGTGAACCTGCATTGCCGTCAATATAGGGTGTAAGTGTTAAAGCGGTAATAGCATTCACTGTGCCTTCGTTTTTTAATTGCACAGTTGGTGTGATAACGTTATTGCAGGTAAGATCAACTTTTGCGCTAAGTGCTGAAACAGCGTTTGTAGGGATGGAAACTTTATTAGCCCTAACAGCCTGTGCTACTTTTCTCGTGCCGTCGTCCT
>Ga0265327_10005175_pt1 | contig 11049 bp, 9 predicted proteins | sample 41621metaG_FD_202089 | JGI IMG/M metagenome (GOLD analysis project Ga0265327, IMG submission 202089) | Rhizosphere microbial communities from Carex aquatilis grown in University of Washington, Seatle, WA, United States - 4-16-21 metaG | ecosystem: Host-associated > Plants > Roots > Rhizosphere >... | reverse complement strand
GATTGTGATTGGCGTGCGGAATGTTCGTGTTTTTCCGATCAGAACGCCGATAACACAGGGCAAGCGATCGGATCGCCAAATTGGCCTCAGCCGAATGCCGGCCGAACAGTTCTCAGGGGAAGATTCATGAGTATCAAAGCAAGCTGGGGATTGACCGTTCTGCTGGCTGCCAGCGCACTGGTCGGTTGTGGACAGTCACGACAAATGGTTCGCGGCCAGTCCCCCACCGGTTCCGTTACAGCCGTAGATGGACCAATCATCGGAACGGCGCCGGGCTACGCCGAACAAAATGAAGCTCACAAGCGGCAACAGACGCACCACGACTTCAAGGTTCACAACGGATTCCGTGACAACAACTTCGGGTACGAGGGCGGATACTACGCCGGACCCCAGGGTTACTATACGGATCATGACCGGACCTATCGCGTCGCCGGTGGGGCTCAAGGGGGCTGTCCCGCCTGCGAATACGGTCAGGGTTGCCCTCAGGGTGGCTGCCCGCACTGCGGTTGCCGGAATGGCTGCGGACCAAATGGCTGTGGTCCAGGCGGATGCCCTCAGCACTACCAGACCTATCAATTCAACTGGCCACAGAACATGGTTGCCCCACCCAGTGAAGTTCCCGCAGCGATGGTGCAGTATCCGTACTACACGTTGCGTGGTCCCACGGACTTCTTCATGAAGTGATCCTGGCTGACCTCAGGACGCAAACACTGCGAAAACTTGCGACGACCTCAGTGGTCCTCAGGCCCGCTTCGATTTCGAAGCGGGTCTGAGTCTTTTTAAGCCATGTGGATTCGAATTTATCGCCAACCCGCCGTGGTACTGAATCCTCCACCCTCAGGCCGGTCAAACGCATGCCCCAGGGTCTGCCGGAATTCCACCCACTTTTGTTGCACGCGGTGTGCTTCTTCCGCCTTGAGCAGTTCTGAGATCCAGTCGTCGGTGTGTTGCAGCTTCGCCGCCAGGATCTCGGCCGCATTGGCTCCTAGGCGGCAGGCGGCCCGGCTGTTGGACTGCAGCAATTCGTCGTACACGCTGCGATCCAGTCGAGCGAGTGTCACTTCGGTCAGAGCGCGTGCGGTGGTGCCATGCGCGCGTGAGTGGAAGAAGGACGTCTCACCAAACACGCTGATGGGATTCAATTCGTCCAGGATCACTTCGTTGGCGAACGAAACTTCCAATTCAATTTCGACCGTCCCGTCGAGCAGAAAATAGAGTGCTCGTTCGTCGGCGCCCGCTTCAAACACAGGCTGTTCGGCGGCAACGGTCAGATTTGTTGCCTTGGACATCAGTAACGAGGTCTCTTCGGCCGTCAATCCTCGAAACAACTCATGGGCACACAGTCTTTGAATCACATCGTCACTCATGTTGTTGCTCCTGAAACCTCGGAACGTGGATCGTCGGACTCAGAAATTATATGCATTTCCAGTACCAGTCATGTCGTCGAAACGGGATTTTCGATGAACAGATGGCAACTGTTTACCAACGAGCGACGGGGAATGCCCCGTTTTCGTAAGCAAACGCCTCATTCGGAATCGCGTCGGCCGATGGAGGCCATTTGGTTGCGCCGTGAAAAGGGATCATTCCCCGGCATGACGATGACTTTGGCCCGGTCGACCGGCGACGTCTCGCGGAATTGTTGCGATGCCCTACTGTCGGCTGCGATTCACGCCGCGTCGGACTGGTCTCGGCGTTGCATCCGCGCTGCGCGCTGCTCTCGTCGTCGGGCATCCGCGGCGGCGGACTGCTGATCACTCACCATCTGCTCCAGTCGCATCAACTGTTCAGCAAGGTGATCGATCCGCCACGAGACTTCATCGACAGTCTGTTCCATCCCGCCGGAGACCAGGGTCACAACTCCCAGGAACAGCAGCATCTGACCGACCGCAGCCACCAACCAGCCGGTGGGAGCATAGTTGGTCGGACCACCAAAATAGCCTGACAGAACCATGACCGTTCCCAGTGTCAGGACTGCGACACCGCCGTATGCGCACAACTGCCCGATGGTCGTCGCCCAGTTTCCGCTCCGCTGTGCCGGTTGCTGAACCGCCATCCGAACGAGATGTTCATGTGCTGGCGCGGGCAGTGGCTGTTGGACATTCGGCTCTGCCGCCAGTACGGGACCCGGAGCCTTCTTCCGTCGTCGTCGATGTGGTCGAGGGATACTGCTTTCACCATTTTCGGAGTTGGGTGAAGCCTCCGGGCTGGCGATGACGGGGGTTGGAACCGATTGATGAGCAGCATCGACACGTAATGACGGTTTCGTTGCAGGCGATTCCGCGGCTTGCGGCTGCGAGGATGTCGAACCCACTGATTTCGGAGGTTCCAGCAGGTGCTGAGTTGACCAGCGGGCGAGCAGTTCCCGCGCGTTCCGCTCAGTGTCTTGCAATCGCAACCCTGTTGATGAACGGTCACTCGAGCCGGCGGCAATCCCGAGTTCTGTATGGCACCGCGCGCAGAGCATGCGTCGGTTGTCTGCTGACAACTCGGCGGCAACATCAGCTCGGCACGCCGCGCACCACATGCGTGAGTTCCGCGTAGGATCAAGTGGAAATGGAATTGGGGAAATGCTGGAGATGCAATCGACGGCTATCCCGCCTGATCGCGGCGGGAAAGTAGTCGGAAGTCCCGTTTCTGGCAAGAGCGAGTTCGATACGATCAGCCTGTTTGTTGCAGATCCATCAACTGAGCGAATCGCTCAAGCACACGAATTTTCAACGGTGCGAATTCCGGCAGATCGACTTCACCCGTCTCAACCAGATTGAACGCGGCAATCCGGGCTTCTTCGAGCAGGGCTTTGTCACGAACCAGGTCTGCAACCCGCAGCGGCAGCGAACCGCTTTGCCGGGTCCCCAGGACATCCCCCGGACCCCGCAATTCAAAGTCGACTTCAGCAATGCGAAATCCATCGGATGTCGATTCCATCGCCGACAGGCGGGCGATTGCATCCGGCGTTTCCGCCTCACTGAACAAGAAACAGTATCCCTGGAATCGGCCCCGACCAATTCGACCTCGCAATTGATGCAGTTGTGACAGGCCAAATCGCTCCGCCTGATGAATGACCATCAGCGTCGCATTCGGGACGTCGACCCCCACTTCGATCACCGTTGTGGCGATGAGAACCTGCAGATCGCCATTCCGAAAGGCTGTCATCGTGGCATGGCGATCATCGCGAGATTGCTGTCCATGGACCAGCCCCACCTGGAAATCCCGCAGGACTCCGGTCGAGACATTGCGAAATACCGCTTCCGCGCTCGCCGTGGCGTCCACACCGACTGGTAATGACGCGTCTTCTTCCACGCGCGGGCAGACAATGTAGGCCTGACGACCTTCCCGGAGCTTTTCCGCGATGAAACTCCAGACTTTCTTCGAAGCCGCGGGCCCGTAGATGCGACTGGTCACGACCCGCTGTCGGCCAGGCGGGAGTTCATCAATGACGGTCAGATCCAGGTCGCCAAATTGAGTCAGGCAGAGACTGCGGGGAATCGGTGTGGCGGTCATCACCAGCACATGCGGCGCGACAGCGGGTGTCGCGGGGTGACTCGACGTCACGATTCCGTCCTCGGCCACGTCTGTCGGTTGCTGAGTCGTCTCGGCAATTGTCCCTTCGGAAAACTTCGCGCGCTGCATCACGCCGAACTTGTGTTGTTCGTCAATCACGACCAGTCCCAGTTTCTGGAACTTCACATGACTTTGAATAATTGCCTGAGTCCCGACAACGAGTTGAACCTTGCCGGAACCAATTGACTCCAGCGTCTCACGTCGAGTGGCAGTTCCCAGTTGCCCGGTCAACAGACGCCGTTCCACGCGACTTTCTTTGAGCAGCGCATCGATGGTTTGCCAATGTTGCTGTGCCAGGACTTCGGTGGGGGCCATCAGGACCGCCTGGTTTCCCGCCGCGATCGCCACCAGCATGGCATAGACCGCGACCGCGGTCTTGCCTGCACCGACGTCGGCCTGCAGCAATCGGTGCATGGCCTGGTCACGAGCCAGGTCGGCGACAATCTCCTGAACGGCGCGATCCTGGCCCGCGGTAAATCGGAAGGAAAACAAGCGACGAATTCGAGCATCGATCTTGGCCGAGTTCGGCAGCGGAATCGCACGTTGTTGCTTTCGCCACATTCGCCGACGCAGCGCCAGTCCTGTCTGGAACTCCAACAGATCATCGAACAGGATCCGCCTGCGTCCCGCCTCGTACGCCTCCATTGAGGAAGGAAGGTGAACCTGTGACAGGGCAAGCTTGATCTCGGAAATCCCGGCACGCTGTCGAAAGGTCTCGGGAAGCAGTTCGGGAACCAGATACCCAAACTCCTCGACCGCCTGTCGCATCAGCCGGCGCATTTCGTGCTGATGCAACCCCTCGGTCAGCCCATACCGCGGCAACATTCCCCCGGATAGATCCCCCTCGTCCTCGCTAAGAAATTGCAGATGAGGGTGCGAGAATTCCCAACGCCGCTGGCTGAACCGGGGTTTGCCGGAAAAGAGCACTCGCTGGCCGAGTTCAAATCGACGGAGCATGTAGGGCTGGTTGAACCAGACGCCGCGGACAAACCCGCCGTCAGACTGGAGCAAGACTGCGACAATCTTCTTGCCGTTGGATGTCTCGCGCCCATCACGATCAACGACGACCCCGCTGACCGTCTGCAGCACATCCGGCTTCAAATCGAAGACGGGAACAATCCGGGTCAGGTCCAGGACATCGCGGGGAATGTTCCACAGCAGATCAGAGACCGTCAACAGGTTCAGTCGCGCCAGCAACTCGGCCCGCGCCGGTCCGACACCGCGCACGAATTGCACAGGGGTCTGCAGCGGATCCTCGTTGGCGATCGTGGGCATGTCATGAACAGGAATTCAGGTGAGGTTTATTTCTTCGGCCGAAACGCCTTGACCTTCGCTTCATCGGTGGTGATGAAGGGGCCTTCCAGCAGGTCGATGCAGTACGGAATTGCGGGAAACACGGCGTCCAGGCATTCCTTTATGGCGCGAGGCTGACCGGGAAGATTCACGATCAGTGCCCGGCCGCAGATTCCGGCCGTTTGTCGTGACAGGATCGCCGTCGGTACCTTTTCGAGTGACACTTTTCGCATCAATTCGCCGAAGCCCGGCATCATTTTCTCGCAGACCGCTTCTGTTGCTTCCGGGGTCACATCACGCAGGGCAGGGCCGGTGCCCCCGGTGGTAATCACCAGGCAGCACGAATCGACGTTGCACAAGTCGCGCAGAGTCTGCTCGATCAACGATTGCTCATCGGCGATGACGCGTCCCACGGTTGCGAATTCGCAGGTCAGAATGTCGTCCAGATACTCCTGGATTGCCGGTCCACCACGATCTTCGTATTCGCCCCGGCTGGCCCGATCCGAGACCGTGACAATTCCAATTCGAACAGGTTGTGTCGCGGTCATCCCTTGGCCTTTGCGGGAGCGTCGCCGAACTTCTTGCCGCTCTTCTTCATCGCCGTTTCAAAGGTCTTGCGGGCCTTTTTCCAGGCTCCATCCATCAGGGGGATATGACAGCCACCTTCACCCTTGCATGAGTTCATCCCGGGCAGTTCACCACAGCCACCCTGACCTTTGCACTCGTTGTTCCCGCTGCAGGCCGCGTCCGCGATGCTGGCACAGGTCCCCTGACCCGCACAGGCATTGTCTTTGCTGCGTCCCAGGCCCTTGCAGGAATTGAGTCCCCGGCAGGTGTGCGGTTCATCAATGATCAGCTTTTCGACGTCCGACAATGTTCCACCGGCTTCGACGACGGGCTCCGGTTGTTTCGCGGAGTTCGTGGTGGTCTCGCTGGTCTGGGCCGTTCGAGGCGCCTGTGGGGAACCACATCCCACCGCCGTTCCGGCAATCATTCCGCCCAGCGCGGCGACGGTCAGCTTGTGAAAATCGCGTCGGTCCAATCCCTGATCTGACATGGTATTCCTTTATCTTCGGTTGTTCTGAGCATGGCACGGTCTAGTGGCCGCGGTCCCACGGCCGCGTCGAAGTCGTTCGTGGCGCTGGGGAAAAGAGTATCGGCAAGAACACCCCGGATGCAACCTTGCTGAAACGGGGCCGTGGACGTTGCCTTTTCCCGAGTGGAAAGCCACTCTACCCCGTTGCGGGACCGATCACAGGGGGCGACCCCTCAATTCATTTGGCTTGCTGGATATCTGAGTTTTGACGAAGTCAGCCCCCTTACGCCACATTTTTGTCACTGGTGGAACCAGCGGAATCGGCGCCGCGATCGCGCGCGCCTTCGCCGCTGAGGGAGATCATGTGACTGTCGTCGGAGGGACCGAATCCGAGGCTCATGCGGCTCGGAATGATCCCTCCATGAAGGGGATCACGTGTGAGTTTCTGGATGTCCGCAATTCCGAAGCGGTCGCCCAGCGCGTGGCGGGACTGGGGAGTCTGGATGTTGTCGTGAACTGTGCGGGAGTCATTCGCCGTGGCGCCGAACATTCGCCCGACGTGTTTGCCGACGTGATCGACATCAATCTGAACGGCGCCATGCGCGTCTGTGCTGCGGCTCGCGAGGGGTTGAAGGAACGTCGCGGATGCATTGTGAATATCGCGTCGATGCTCAGCTTCTTCGGTGGAGGACAGGTCCCGGGATACAGCGCGAGCAAGGGGGGGATCGCCCAATTGACGAAGTCTCTGGCGATTGCGTATGCCAGCGACGGGATTCGCGTGAATGCCGTCGCCCCCGGATGGATTGCCACTTCATTGACTGCGGCACTGCAGGGGGACCCTGTTCGATCGGCGGAAATCCTCCGGCGGACTCCGCTCGGACGCTGGGGAACTCCGGATGATATCGCGGGGCCGGTGCTGTTCCTGACAAGTCCCGCGGCGGCATTTATCACAGGAGTGGTCTTGCCAATTGACGGCGGTTACCTGATTTCGTGATGGAAACCTGCCAGTGAATTTGAACTTCGAACTTCAAGGAAAGTCCTGACATGGGTGTCATTACGCAGATTGCCGGGATTCAGCCGGAAATTGCGGTTCAGGCAATTCCGGACGACGAGCGGGTCTGGGTTCCGCAGGCACGTGACGTCTGGTTCCGCCCGCTCCTCTTAAACACGGTGACGGGAAGTTGGTGTAATCTGCTGCGTGTCCGCAAATCGGGAGTCCTCTCCCGGCACATCCATCCGTCATGGGTCACGGGCTATGTCATTCGCGGGGCATGGCGATACCTGGAGCATGACTGGGTCGCCACCGAGGGAAGTTTTGTCTATGAACCTCCTGGTGAGATTCACACGCTGGTGGTCGATGAGGCCGTCGGCGGGGCGCCCGAGATGATTACGCTGTTTAACATCCACGGCGCGATGGTCTATGTCGATGCCGAGGGGAACCAGTCTGGTTACGAGGACGTTTTCACCAAGATTGAAATGTGCCGCAAACACTACATCGAAGTCGGGCTCGGTCGCGAATACATTGATCAGTTCATCAGATAGTGCGGGTCGCACTTCCGTGTCGCGTCCAAATTCGGGTTCGACGCTGTCAGTCTCTATCCGCGGGACGCCCGACTCAACAGTAATGCGTTGTCGTCTCCATCTTGAAAGTCAGGAAGATTGGATGAGTGTTTCATTTCCCATCGATTGGTGCCGCAGTCAGTTTCCCGCACTCAGGCGGATTGTGGCCGATCAACCGGTCGCGTTTTTTGATGGACCGGGTGGCAGCCAGGTTCCTCAACGCGTGATCGATGCCGTCGGACATTACCTCGGCCAGACCAACGCCAATCGAGGTGGCCGATATGCCACGGCGTTTGAGAGCGACGAGTTGCTCGAATCGGCTCATGCGACGCTGGCGGCGTTCGTCGGGGCAACCCAGGCCGAGTCGATTGTCTTCGGCGCGAACATGACCACGTTGACATTTGCTCTCAGTCGAGCCCTCAGCCGGACCTGGAATTCCGGCGACGAGATCCTCGTGACTCGGCTGGATCATGACGGCAATGTGACCCCCTGGGTGCTGGCCGCGCGTGACGCTGGCGCGACCATTCGATATGTCGACATTTGCAAATCCGATTGCACGCTCGATCTGACAGACTTCGCCGCGAAGCTGTCACCACGAACGCGGCTGGTGGCGGTGGGCTGTGCATCCAACATTGTAGGGACAATCAATCCCGTGCGCGAGATCTGTCGGCAGGCACATGCCGTCGGAGCCCAGGTCTTCCTGGATGCGGTCCATTACGCGCCGCATGCATTGCCGGCGGTCGAAGAATGGGGTTGCGACTGGCTGGCCTGTTCCGCATACAAATTCTTTGGCCCTCACATTGGAATTCTCTGGGGGCGACCGGAGTTATTGAAGTCACTGACGCCCTACAAACTGCGTCCTGTGACCGAAGCGATTCCGGGGCGATGGATGACGGGAACTCAGAACTTTGAAGGGATCGCCGGGGCCCAGGCCGGGGTCGGCTATCTGGCCGACCTGGGGCGGCATCTTGGAACCCTGTCAGGCGCCGTGGATGGGACGCTGCGCAATCACCTGGTGCGTGCCTATGGTGCAATAGGGGAATATGAACGCGAACTGTCTCGTTTGCTGCTGTCCGGACTCGCCGAGATCGGTCAAATACGCGTCCTGGGGCTGACCGATATCGGTCGAGTACATGAACGAACTCCGACGGTCAGCTTTGTGCACGATACGTTGCCCGCAATCGAGATCGCCGACGAACTCGGACGCCAAGGATTGTTTGTGGGGCATGGAAATTTCTACGCCCTGCAGGTGACTGAAACGCTGGGATTGGAACCCGACGGAGTGATTCGGGTCGGCCTGATGCACTACAACACCGCGGCCGAAGTCAATCGATTGTTGGCGGGGATTCGAGAACTCACCCAATCATGAATCACGCCAGCGTCACTTGGGAATGGCGAGCGAGAAGAGGTCACGGATGGTGAAGGCGAACCCGATCAGTTGCAGCACGATTCCGACGACTCCCATGACGCCTGAGACCGAGACACCTGTTCGCGTCATCCCGACCAGGGGTCGAACGGTCGCCATGCTCAGGCCCAGCAGCATCAGTCCCATGGCGGCGAATGCGGCGAAGTGCCAGGGGACGTAACAGCTCTCTCCCGTCAGGCCAAAGCCGAGGGCGCAGGAGATTCCGTAGACCGGCCAGCAGAGCACGAAGGGGACGGCGACAGCGGTCATGCCCAGGCCAAATGACAGGCAGCATCCATTCCAGGCGACCTGGCCGGCAGGGCGGTAGGCGATCCCCAGGATCTGGTCCTGGACCTTGTCATTGAAGGGGTTGATGGCAATCGCGATCAGGAACGGAAAGAAGATGGCGCAGATCGCAAACAGTCGCCAGAGTGGAATGGGATTGATCCACGGTACCGCAGTCGATGTGACATGGGTCGAATAGAGGACTCCGGGGATCCCCTTGGTTTCTGTGGTGGTCGACGTCCAGTAGGCGGGATGACAGCGGTTGCGATACCACTTGGGCATCAGAGCCCGGCTGTCATTCAGGCTGACGCTGGCTGTTTGCAGAGCCTGCTGGATGTCACTTCCGGAGACAGGTTTGTTCTGCTTCGAAACTTCGCAACCAGCGATCCAGATGCAGGTCAGCAGAATGGCGGGGACAAACAAACGCATGACAGTCTCTTCGCGAAAGCTCAACAAAACAGGCTCCGGTGATGAACTTCCGGCGGATGCTCGCACTTCCCCATTTCATCGCTGATATCGCGGAATGTCAATGCGTTCTGGGTGGCGAGAATTTCCCGAGATGGACACAATCATCGATCAAGTTTTATTGAATCGACACTCCTGTTTTGACAGGTTGTGTGAACACCGCGTAGGGAGTCTTGCTGATGTCGAAATCACGTACCAGTCGTCGTCACTTCCTGAAGCAGTCTGCCGCGGGGATGGCGGGACTTTTTGCCGCACCCGCGTTTATTCGCAATTTGACCGCTGCGTCACCGAGTGAAGTGGTGCGACATGCCAGCTTCGGCGCATCGGGGATGGCGGGAGCGGATCTGGGCGCCATTGCGAGCCATGCCAAGGTGAAGCTGGTCTGTGTCGCCGACGTCGATCTGTCGCGGGCCAATGCCCTAAAGTCACGGTTTCCGGAATTGCGGGTCTACCAGGACTGGCGCGAACTGCTGGATAAAGAAGAGAAGAACCTCGATTCCGTCAATGTTTCGACTCCCGATCACATGCACGCTCCGATCGGAATGGCGGCGATGCAGCGCGGGTTGCACGTTTATGGTCAGAAGCCGCTGACGCATGACGTTTTCGAATCGCGCCAACTGACCAAAGTGGCGGCCGAAAAGAAGCTGGTGACCCAGATGGGAATCCAGATTCACTCCAGTTCTGAATACCGGACGGCGGTGGCTCTGATCCAGCAGGGGGCGATTGGGAAAGTAAAGGAAGTTCACTCCTGGAGCAGCAAGAAATGGGGCGATTCGGCTCCGCTTCCTGGAAACGAGGATCCGGTACCCGAAGGTTTTGACTGGGATCAGTGGCTGGGAGTTTGCGCCAAGCGTCCCTTCATTGGTGGCGGCTATTATCACCCGGGCAACTGGCGGAAACGCCTCGATTTCGGCACCGGGACGTTCGGGGACATGGGCTGTCACATCTTCGATCCGGTGTTTAAAGCGATGGACCTGACCGCGCCGCTGACGGCGCTTTCCAAGGGACCGGCGCCCTCCGCGACGAACTGGGCCAACGATGCAGAAGTCCATTTCACGTTCCCGGAAACCAAGTTTTCGGTGGGACCGACATTCCCCATCACGTGGTATGACGGCGATAAGCGGCCATCGAAGGAGGTGACGGGCCCGGTCCTGGGGGACAAGGGACTTCCCGACCAGGGCTCACTGTTTATTGGCGAAAAGGGAGCGCTGTTGCTGCCTCACGTGGCCCAGCCGATTCTGTTGCCCGAAAAGCAGTTTGAAGGGTTCGAGCGTCCGAAAGTTGCCGGTGACAATCACTGGCACCAGTTTGTCGAAGCGGTGCGAGGGATGGGGACAACGCTGGCTCACTTTGGTTATGCAGGGCCGCTCACGGAAAGCGTCCTGTTGGGTGGGGTTGCAACTCACTTCCCGGAACAGAAACTGGAGTGGGATGCCGCGAACCT
>Ga0265327_10005173_pt1 | contig 11055 bp, 9 predicted proteins | sample 41621metaG_FD_202089 | JGI IMG/M metagenome (GOLD analysis project Ga0265327, IMG submission 202089) | Rhizosphere microbial communities from Carex aquatilis grown in University of Washington, Seatle, WA, United States - 4-16-21 metaG | ecosystem: Host-associated > Plants > Roots > Rhizosphere >... | reverse complement strand
TGGGGGTATCTTGGCAACTACCCTGTGGGGGTATAAGGTCGTCCATGTCCAGGAGGGTTTCATGCATCGAGACAACAAGCCCCAGCTCCTTGCTCGCCTGAACAAGATCGAAGGCCAAGTGCGCGGCATCAGCCGGATGATAGAAGACGGCCGCTACTGCATCGACGTCCTGACCCAGATCAACGCCGCCCGCGCCGCCCTGGCCAAGGTGGAGTCCGAGATGCTGCAGACGCACCTGAAGCACTGCATCGAGAGCGCCATCGTCAGCGGCGACACCGGGGATCAGCGCGCCAAGGCCCGAGAACTGATCGAGCTCCTGGAGCGTCGCCGTTGAAGCTGTTTGGCGCAGTGTTGGCGTCCGCTCTGGCCCTGCCAGCCCTGGCTCAAGCCCAGGACATGGCGTCCATGGAAAGCGCGCTTGGCTCCTATCCCATGAGCCGCGACGCCTCGGGCACCAGTTGGCAGCCGGAAGCCTCTCCCGAAGAAGGCATCCACATTCACACCGATCCGTGGATGGTGATGATCCACGGCGTGCTCAACGGGGTCTACGACACGCAGTCCGGCCCGCGCGGCGGCGACAAGGCCTATGCCGCGGGCATGCTGATGGTCATGGCCCAGCGGCCGCTGGGAGAGGGAAACACGCTGCAGCTGCGCGCCATGGTCAGTCCCGATCCGGCCATGGGGCCCGCCGGCTATCCGTTGCTGCTGCAGACCGGCGAGACGGCGGACGGCAAGACGCCGCTGGTCGATCGCCAGCATCCGCACGACCTGGTCATGGAGCTGTCGGGCTCGTTGAGCCGGGCGTTTGGGGTGCACGACTCGGGCTTCGTCTACGCCGGCCTGCCCGGCGAGCCCGCCTTCGGTCCGCCGGCCTTCATGCACCGCCTCTCGACCGGGGACAGCCCGGAGGCGCCGATCTCCCACCACTGGCTGGACTCCACCCACGTCACCTTCGGCGCGATCACCGCCGGGTGGGTGCACCGGAACCTGAAATTCGAGGTTTCGGCGTTCAAGGGCCGCGAGCCGGACCAGCATCGCTGGGACATCGAGAGCCCCCGGCTCGACAGCCTGGCCGTGCGCGCCAGCTGGAATCCGGATGCGCACTGGTCGCTGCAGGCGTCATGGGCGCACGAGCACAGCCCCGAGCAGCTGGAGCCCAAGGCCGACGAGGATCGCTGGTCGGCCAGCGCCATCTACACCGTCCCGTTCGGCAAGGACGGCTGGTGGTCGTCCACCTTCGCCTATGGCTCGAAGCGGGGCTCGATCACTCATCAAAGCCTTGGCGGCTGGACCCTGGAATCGGCGCTGAAGCCCAGCGAGCCCTGGACCGTGTTCGCCCGGGCAGAGGGCGTGGAAAACGCCGAACTCGTCCCGTCAGGCGCTGTGGAGAAGGTCTCCAAGATCTCGGTCGGCGCGATCCACGACTGGCGCGTCCGGCCGCACGTCAAATTCGGCGTCGGCGCGGTCCAGGCGTTCGACTTCGTGCCGGCTTCGCTGAACGCCGCCTATGGCTCGGACCCGCGCGGAACCATGGCGTTCGTCAGGCTGAAGATCGATTGACGCCCCGAGCTCAGGGCTTTTTGCGTTCCGCGCGACTTAGCGGCGACACAAACACGATCAGGAACATGGCGATGTTCATGGCGCCGATCTCGATGGCGACTCCGGTCCAGCCGACCGTGTTCCACAGCCGCCCGGCCAGTGCGCCGAACAGGGCTGGGCCCTGGTAGTAGAAGAATAGATAGAGCGAGGACGCCTGCCCCCTGGCCCCGGGCACGCGTGAGCCGGCCCAGGCGCTGGCCAGGGCGTGGGCGCCGAAGAAGCCGCCGGTCACCATCGCCAGGCCGATGGCGATCAGGATCAGGTTGTTGGGCAGGGTCACCATCAGGCCCGCCAGCATCAGCAGCGCCGCCGCCGCCAGCATCCGCCCGCGGCCATGCTTGTCGCCCATGGCGCCGAACCAGGCCGAGACCGGCGCACCGATCAGATAGACCAGGAAGATTGCGCCCACGAGGGTGTTGCTGAGCTTGAAGGGCGCCGCGGTCAGCCGGTAGCCGGTGATGTTGAACAGGGCCACGAAGGCGCCCATCAGCATGAAGCCCGCCGCGAACAGCCACGGCAGGGTCGGCTCCTTGAACAGCTCCAGCAGGGTGCGGAGTCTCTGGCCGGCCCGCCCCGCCGGCGCCGGCTCGAACCGGCGTGAGGGCGGCAGGAGGCGGATGAAGGTCAGGGCCGCCAGGAAGCCGATCGCCGCGACGATGCCCACCGCCCAGCGCCAGGAGCCGGTGGCGTCGGCCAGGGCGCCGGACAGCAGGCGGCCAACCATGCCGCCGACTGCATTGCCGCCGACGTAAAGGCCCATCACCGAGCCCAGGCTCTGGGGCTCGATCTCCTCGCCGAGATAGGCCATGGCCACGGCCGGGACGCCGGCCAGGGCGACCCCCGATAGGAATCGCAGAAGGAGGATGCTCTTCCAGCCCGGTGCAAGCGCCACCCCCAGGGTTAGGGCCACCACCAGCAGCTGCGAGGCGGCCATCAGCGCCTTGCGCCCGATCCGGTCCGAGACCATGCCGATCGGGATCAGCGAAACCGCGACCCCGATGGTCGCCGCCGACACCGCCCAGCTGGAGGTCGCCGCGTCGATGTTGAAGCTGGTGGAGAACAGCGGCAGCAACGGCTGCACGCAATACAGCAGGGCGAAGGTGGCGAAGCCGCAGCAGAACAGCGCGATCGAGGCGCTGCGGTAGGCGGGCGTGCCCTTGTGCAGGTAGGTGTCGGTCATGGCGCCGGAGATAAAGCAAAACGGGCGGATCGTCTCCGATCCGCCCGCCAGAATGACGACCTTAAGAGCGGCTTATTCCGCCGGCTCCTCGGCCTTTTCTTCCTTCTTGGACAGGTCTTCGCCAGTTTCCTGGTCCACGACCTTCATCGACAGCTTGGTCTTGCCGCGATCGTCGAAGCCCAGCAGCTTCACCTTGACCATCTGGCCTTCGGTCAGCACGTCCGACACCTTGCCGACCTTCTCCCTGGAGATCTGGCTGATGTGCACGAGGCCGTCCTTGGCGCCGAAGAAGTTCACGAAGGCGCCGAAGTCCACGACCTTCACGACCTTGCCGTTGTAGATTTGGCCGACTTCGGCTTCTTGGGTGATCGACTTGATCCAGTCGACCGCCGCCTTGATCTTGGCGCCGTCCGAAGCCGACACCTTGACCGTGCCGTCGTCGGAGATGTCGACCTTGGCGCCGGTCTTCTCCACGATTTCGCGGATCACCTTGCCGCCGGTGCCGATCACTTCGCGGATCTTGTCGGTGGGGATGTTGATGGTCTCGATCTTGGGCGCGTACTCGCCGATCTCGGTGCGGGCGCCGGAGATGGCCTTGGCCATTTCGCCGAGGATGTGCAGGCGGCCGCCCTTGGCCTGGTGCAGAGCCTTGGTGAAGATCTCCTCGGTGATGCCGGCGATCTTGATGTCCATCTGCAGCGAGGTGATGCCGTCTTCGGTCCCGGCCACTTTGAAGTCCATGTCGCCGAGATGGTCTTCGTCGCCCAGGATGTCGGAGAGGACCGCGAAACCGTCCTTTTCCAGGATCAGGCCCATGGCGATGCCCGAGACCGGCTTCTTCAGCGGCACGCCCGCGTCCATCAGCGCCAGGGATGAGCCGCAGACCGTGGCCATCGACGAAGAGCCGTTGGACTCGGTGATCTCCGACACCAGACGAACGGTGTAGGGGAACTCGGTCTTGGGCGGCAGCATCGGCCGGATCGCGCGCCAGGCCAGCTTGCCGTGGCCGATTTCGCGGCGGCCCGGCGAGCCCATGCGGCCCGTCTCGCCCACGGAATAGGGCGGGAAGTTGTAGTGCAGCAGGAAGCTTTCCTTGTAGGTGCCTTCCAGGGCGTCGATCCACTGCTCGTCGTCGCCGGTGCCCAGGGTGGCCACGACCAGGGCCTGGGTTTCGCCGCGGGTGAACAGGGCCGAGCCGTGGGTGCGCGGCAGCACGCCCACTTCCGACACGATCTGGCGGACCACGTCGACGGCGCGGCCGTCGATACGCTTGCCCGTCTCCAGGATGTTGCGGCGGACGATGTCGGCCTCGCATTCCTTGAAGGCCGAACCGAACTTGATGGAGTCATAGCCGTCCGGATTGGCCTCGGACTTCACCAGGGCCTCGGCGGCCTTGGCCTTCGCGGCCTGCACGCCTTCGTGGCGCTCGCCCTTGGCCACCACGGCGTAGGCCTTGCGCAGTTCCTTGCCGACCAGGGCCTTGATCTTTTCCTTGAGCGGCTCGATGTCCTCGGCCTGGAAGTCCCAGGGCTCCTTGGCTGCGTGTTCGGCCAGCTCGATGATGGCGTCGATCACGGGCTTGAAACCGGCTTGGGCGAACAGCACGCCGCCCAGCACGATCTCTTCGCTCAGTTCCTTGATCTCGGATTCGACCATCATCACCGCGTCCGCGGTGCCGGCGACGACCAGGTCCATCCGGTTGTCCTCGTTCAGCTGATCGAGGGTTGGGTTCAGGACGTATTCGCCGTTGATATAGCCGACGCGGGCCGCGCCAATCGGGCCCATGAAGGGCACGCCCGACAGGGTCAGGGCGGCGGAGACGGCGACCATCGCCAGGATGTCGGGATCGTTCTCCAGGTCATGCGACAGCACGGTCACGACGACCTGGGTCTCGTGCTTGAAGCCCTTGACGAACAGCGGGCGGATCGGGCGGTCGATCAGGCGGGAGACCAGGGTCTCCTTCTCGCTCGGACGGCCTTCGCGTTTGAAGAAGCCGCCGGGAATCTTGCCCGCGGCGAAGGTCTTCTCCTGGTAGTTCACGGTCAGGGGGAAGAAGTCGATGCCGGCCTTGGGGGACTTGGCGGCGACCACGGTGGCGAGAAGCGTGGTCTCGCCGTAGGTGGCCAGGACCGAAGCGTCCGCCTGGCGGGCGATACGGCCGGTTTCCAGGGTCAGCTTGCGGCCGGCCCAGTCGATGGATTTGCGTTTGATGTCGAACATTTTTTCTCTCTCAACCCGCGGGCGTATTCCCAGCGGGGGCGGACAGGGGCGGGGCCAATTCGTTTCGGCGGTCCGAAATCCTCTCCAACGACAGACTGCATGAGGACTTCGATTGAGCCCTCGGCGGATAGTTGCGGACGCCGATCAGGATCGGCCGCCCCCCGCTTCGACCCCGAGCCTGTGAAGGGACCTCGGCGGGTATTCCAATAGTCGAACGGGCCGGATTTCTCCGGCCCGCCAGAAGTTCTGCGCTTAGCGGCGCAGCCCCAGGGTCTCGATCAGGGTCTGGTAGCGGCCCTGATCGGTGGACTTGAGGTGGTCCAGGAGCCGCCGGCGTTGCGAGACCATCTTGAGAAGGCCCCTGCGCGAGTGGTTGTCCTTTTTGTGCGTCTTGAAGTGCTCGGTAAGGTTGGCGATACGCTCGGAGAGGATCGCCACTTGCACTTCGGCAGACCCGGTGTCGCCCTCGGTGCGGGCGTGGGTCTTGATCAGTTCAGCCTTGCGGTCGGCTGCAATCGACATCGGATTCTCCAGAATCGGGGTCCAAGAGGAAGACACGCGTCGGGCTCAATCGCCCGGCCCGCATCTCGCAGAGCGCCGCCGCCTTACCGCCGGACGTGGCCAGAACGGTCCGGGACGCGTCCAGCCCGCCGATGGTTCGAGGGGAGAGAAGCGGCCGCAGGGTTTCGACCTGTCGCGGCAGAAGGACGATCGATCGTCCCTGCTTGAGCCTGAAGGCGTCTTCGGTGGTCACGGCCAGCACCGGGATGTCGTCCAGAGCGGTCTCGACCGGAAGGAGCGCCTTCGAGCAGCGGTCCTCATAGAGCAAACCTTCCAGATTTTCCATGGAAATCGACTCGGCCTCGCCGAACGGTCCCACGCGGGTGCGCCTGAGCTGGCTGACGTGGGCGCAGGCCCCCAGGGCCTCGGCCAGATCGCGCACGATTGACCGGACATAAGTGCCCTTGCCACAGGACACGGTGATCTCGAGATGGTCCACGTCCGGCGCGCCGCTGATCTCCGCCGAATGAATGGTCACCGGCCGCGCCTTGAGTTCGACCTCGACGCCCTCGCGGGCCAGGTCGTAGGCCCGCTCCCCGTCCACCTTGATCGCCGAATAGGCCGGTGGAACCTGCTGGATTTCGCCGACGAACGCCTTCAGCGCCTCCGCCGCCGCTTCGGGCGTGGGACGCACGTCCGAACGCGCGGTCACTTCTCCCTCGCGGTCGAGGGTGGCGGTGCTCGTCCCCCATTCCACCGTGAAGACATAGGCCTTGTCAGCGTCCATCAGGAACGGGACGGTCTTGGTCGCCTCGCCGAGCGCGATCGGCAGCACGCCGGTGGCCAGAGGATCCAGCGTGCCCGCGTGGCCCGCCTTCTGCGCCTCGAACAGCCGCCGCACGCGGCTCACGGCCTGGGTCGAGCCCAGGTCGTAGGGCTTGTCGAGCACCACCCAGCCGGAAACCGCCCGGCCCTTGCGCCTACGCGCCATGCGGGTCGTCCCCGGGGTCGCCGCCAGGGGGTTTCATCAGGTCCTCGCGCACGCGGGGATTGTCGAACAGCCGCGCCATGCGCTCGGCTTCATCGAAGCTGACGTCATGCACGAATCTGAGGTCCGGCGTGAATTTGGTCTCGATGCCCCGCCCGAGCCGCCCGCGCAGGAACTTGGCGTGGCGGTTGAGGGCGGCCACGATCTCGTCGGCGCGCTTGTCGTCCTTCTCGCGGCTCCCGCCGAGCGGTTCGACGAACACCTGGGCGTGGCGCAGGTCGGGCGACAGGCGCACCTCGGTGACCGTCACCGACACGCCCTTCATCGCCTCGTCCTGCAGCTCTTCTTCGCGCATCACCTCCACCAGGGCATGGCGGATCAGCTCGCCCGCGCGCAGCTGACGCTGCGTCGGGCCCTTCAGGACGTGGCCGGTTCCCCGGGCTTTGGGCGTATGGCGTTTCATGGGAAATTCCTAGCAGAGCGCGGCCTCCCCCGCTCGTGGGGGAGGGAGACCGCGAAGCGGTGGAGAGGGCGCGCTGAAGCCCCGCCGCATGCCCTCTCTGTCACTTCGTGACATCTCTCCCGCGAGCGGGAGAGACCGCGAACAACTTGCGTTACAGCGACCGCTTGATCTCTTCGACGGTGAAGCACTCGATGGTGTCGCCTGGCTTCAGATCGTTGAAGTTCAGGAACATCCCGCACTCCTGGCCGACCACCACCTCGTTGACCTCATCCTTGAAGCGCTTGAGCGTGACCAGGGTGCCCATCTCCTGCAGGACGATGTCCTGACGGATGATCCGCACCTTGGCGCCCTTGCGCACCACGCCGTCGACCACCTTGCAGCCGGCGACCTTGCCGACCTTGGAGATGTCGAACACCTGCACCACCTCGGCGTTGCCGAGGAAGGTTTCACGCTGAACCGGCGCCAGCATGCCCGAGAGCACGCCTTTGATGTCATCGATCAGGTCGTAGATGATCGCGTAGTAGCGGATCTCGACGCCTTCGCGTTCGGCCAGAGCGCGGGCCTGAGCCGAGGCGCGGACGTTGAAGCCCAGGATCGGGGCGTTGGCGCCCTTGGCCAGGAGCACGTCGCTCTCGGTGATGGCGCCGGCGGCCGAGTGGATGATCCGCGCCCGAACCTCGTCGGTGCTGATCTGCTCCAGCGAGCCGACGATGGCTTCCGCCGAGCCCTGCACATCCGCCTTGATGACGACCGGCAGCTCGGAGACGCGCTTGTCCTGCAGCTTGGCCATCATGTCGGCCAGCGACACGCCGCCGCCCACAGGCATGAACGAGCGTTCGCGCTTCTGGCGTTCGCGGTACTCGGTGAGCTCCCGCGCGCGGGCCTCGTTCTCGACCACCGCGAAGGGCTCGCCGGGGCTGGCGGGGCTGTCGAGGCCCAGGATCTCCACCGGAACCGACGGTCCGGCCTCGGTCACCTGCTCGCCGCGGTCGTTGACCAGGGCGCGCACGCGGCCCCAGGCGGCCCCGGCCACCACGATGTCGCCGCGATGAAGCGTGCCGCGCTTGACCAGCACCGACGCCACGGCGCCGCGGCCGCGGTCGAGCTTGGCCTCGATCACCACGCCTTCGGCGGTGCGGTCGGGGTTGGCGCGCAGGTCCATGACCTCGGCCTGCACCAGGATCGCCTCGATCAGATCGGTCAGACCGGTCTTCTCCTTGGCCGAAACCGGCACCGCCTGGGTGTCGCCGCCCAGGGCTTCGACCACGATCTCGTGCTGCAGCAGCTCGTTGACCACCCGCTGCGGGTCGGCGCCCGGCTTGTCGATCTTGTTGATCGCCACGATGATCGGGGCCCCCGCCGCCTTGGCGTGATTGATGGCCTCGATCGTCTGCGGCATGACCCCGTCGTCGGCCGCCACCACCAGAACCACGATGTCGGTGATGTTGGCGCCGCGGGCGCGCATAGCGCTGAACGCCGCGTGGCCCGGGGTGTCGAGGAAGGTGACCGCCTGCCCATCGGGCATGCGCACCTGGTACGCACCGATGTGCTGGGTGATGCCGCCGTGTTCGCCGGCCGCCACGTCCGCCGAACGCAGGGCGTCGAGCAGGCTGGTCTTGCCGTGGTCGACGTGGCCCATGACGGTGACCACCGGGGAGCGGGGCGCCATGTGATCGTCGATGTCGGCGACGTCGAGGAAGCCTTCCTCCACGTCGGATTCCGACACCCGCTTCACGGTATGGCCGAATTCAGTGGCCACCAGCTCCGCCGTGTCGTTGTCGATCACGTCGTTGATCTTCAGCATCAGGCCCTGACGCATCAGGAACTTGATCACCTCGACACCGCGCGTCGCCATCCGCTGGGCCAGTTCGCCGACGGTGATGACGTCGGGAATCACCACCTCGCGGGCGACGCGGGCCTGTTCCTGCTGGCCGCCGCCGCGGCGCTTTTCCTTTTCGCGTTCGCGGGCCCGGCGCACCGAGGCCAGGGAGCGCATGCGCTCGACGGCGTCCTCGCCGTCGCCGGCCACGGCCTGGATGGTGAGACGGCCTTCGCGGCGCTTGGGCTCGCCCTTGGTGCGCGAGACCGCGTTCTTGAGGGCGGCGGCGCCCTTGGCGCGCTTGCCGCCTTCCTCGTCATCGGTGTCCGGACGCCGGTCGACTTCGCCGGAACGCGGCGCCTGGCGGGTGGCGCGCTGGATTTCGGGGGCCGCGGGCGGCGCGGCGCCGCGCGGCGGGCCGCCGGGACGGGGACCGCCCGGGCGCGGGCCTCGGTCGCCCGCAGGGCGGGGTGCGTTGGCCGAATAGCGGATGGTCTCGCCGCCGGGTCCGCCCGGACGGGGCGGACGGTCGCCGCGCGGGCGGTCGCCTTCGCGAGGCGGGCGGTCGCTGAACGGACGGTCGCCGCGCGGACGATCGGCGTAGCCGCCCTCGCGGGGCGGGCTCGGCCGGAAGGTGGTCGTGCCGCCGGTGTTGCGGTCGTCGCGGCGGAAGTCGGCGCCTCGGCCTTCGGGACGAGGGCCGCGGTCGGCCGGGCCGCCTTCGCGGGGCGGACGGTCTTCTCTATGAGGGGCGGCGCCGAAACCGCCGGGGCGCGGACCGCGATCATCGCGGGGCGGCCGGTCGTAACCTTGCGGACGGTCGCCCTGAGGACGATCGCCTTGAGGACGCGGGGCCTCGGCCATGGGCGGGGCGGCGGGAGCGGCAGCCACGGGCTCGGCCGTGGGCGCCGGAGCAGCGACGGGGGCGGGAGCTGGCGCGGGGGCCGGTTGCGGCTCGGCCGCAGCCTGGGCGGCGCGGGCGGCGTCCTGTTCGCGGCGTCGCGCGGCGTCCTGCTCGGCGCGGCGGGCGTCTTCCTGACGGCGCTGCTCGGCCTGACGCTCCTGATCGGCGCGTGCGGCTTCCAGCACCCGCTGGCGGGCGCGCAATTCCTCGGCGGACAAATTCAGATTGCCGCCGCCGCCCGCATTCTGTGCGGGAGGCGGGGCCGGCCGCGGCGCGGGCGCGGCCTGAGCCTGCGGCTTGGGCGGCTCGTAGGCCGGACGGGCCGGACCGGACGAGGCCGCCGGAGGCGCGTCCACGCGCCGCCGCTTGGTCTCCACCACCACCGTTTTCGAGCGCCCGTGGCTGAAGCTCTGCTTCACCGTGCCCGAACTCACCGCGCCAGTGCGCGGCTTGAGCGTCAGGGGGGCGCGGCCGCCCGGCCGGTTCTCGTTGTCGTTCGCGTCGCTCATTCGCTCGCTTTACTCACCCGCCGCGCGATAGCGGCGCGGCCCGCATGTCCATATGCCAAAGGGAACGGAAACGTCTAACCGTTCCGTTCGCCGTGAGGCTCCTCGCGCCAACCCAAGGGAGTGAGCGGACGGAAGCCCGACAGTCGCTCGACATCAACGGTCCAGCGATCGGCGCCTCGCCCCGCAAGGAAGGCGACGTGTATCACATTTCCGAGGCCCAAGGCCAAACCCAATTCCTCGGATGAAAAGACCCCGATGAGACGCGGGGCGGACCGGCCGGATTCGGCCGCGCGCCGGGCGCTCTGCAGAAGCTTGCGCCGCCCGTCCTGGGCGCCGTCGGAGGCTTCCACCATCCAGGCGGTCTTGCCGCTTTCGATGGCGCTCTCCGTCTTTTCGAAGCCCAAGATAAGATCGCCAGCCCGCCGGGCAAGGCCCAGCCCCGCCAAAAGGCGGTTTTTCAAGAGCTTTTCCACCTGGTCGGCAAGGTCGGGCGGGGCCGTGAGCTTGGCCTTGGCCGCGCGTGAGAAGCCGCCCTTCTTCGCGGCGGTCTCGACCGACTCGCGATTGGCGGCCACCCACAGACCGCGCCCAGGCAGCTTCCTGGCCACGTCGGGCGTGACCACGCCTTCGGGACCCGCGACGAAGCGCACCAGGCGATCCTCGGGCGTCACCTCGCCCGAAACGAGGTCGCGACGTTCTCGATGGGCCTCGGCTAGGGACATGACTGCGCCTGCCGTTCAAGGCAGGACGCTAGGCGTCCTGCTCGACCTCTTCGGCGACGGCGGCCTCGACCTCGATGTCGCCCTCAGGCTCGGACTCGGCTGCCGGCTCGGGCTCGGGCTCGGGCTCGATCCAGCCCATCGCCACGCGGG
>Ga0265327_10005171_pt1 | contig 11057 bp, 8 predicted proteins | sample 41621metaG_FD_202089 | JGI IMG/M metagenome (GOLD analysis project Ga0265327, IMG submission 202089) | Rhizosphere microbial communities from Carex aquatilis grown in University of Washington, Seatle, WA, United States - 4-16-21 metaG | ecosystem: Host-associated > Plants > Roots > Rhizosphere >... | reverse complement strand
ATCGAGGTGCCGATCTACTTCCTGCGCATCGAGGTCGAGATCCTCAAGGGTCACGACGTGTGGGAACGCCTGATCGATCGGCTGTGCTCCCCTCCGGCGGCGGAAGGGCACGTGATGCGTTCGCGGGGCTCGTATCCGGTGTGAACCGGAGTAAGAAGTTAAGACGTTGGAAGCTTGAGTGTTTCCAAACTCGCGGCCTAGAGTGCCCCTCAACAGATGCGTGCCTTGCCAAACCGCTGGATCTCCCGGGGTGAACCGTTCCAGGAAGGAAGTGGTTTGGATGGGGATTTCCCGGCGATTCTGGAGCATCTGATCCGCCAGCGCGGCCTGCCGGTCGGGGCGGATCTGGAAGGTTTCCTCAATCCGCGCCTGCGGGATCTTGCCGATCCATTTCTGATCCCGGACATGCAGTTGGCCGTTGATCGGATCCTTCAGGCGGTCGATTGCAAGGAAACCGTCTGCATTTTCGGGGACTACGACGTCGATGGAGTCACCTCCATCACCCTGATGCGGCGCATTTTGCACGCCTACGGGGTCGAGCCCCGCCATTTCATTCCTCATCGTGGCGCGGAAGGCTACGGCCTCAGTGACGCGGCGCTGGCCCGCTGCATGTCGGAGGGCCCGAAGCCGGCTCTGCTCATCGCGGTGGACTGCGGCACCGTGTCCATCGATGAAATCGCCGGCCTGAACAATCAGGGCATCGATGTAGTGGTGGTCGACCACCACGAGCCCAGCCCGCGCGGTCGACCGGCCTGTGTGGCTTTGGTGAACCCCAAATGCGGGACCGATTTCACCTATCTCTGCGCGGCGGGCGTGGTGTTCAAGCTCGGCCACGCCCTGCTGAAGGCCCGACCGACCGATCTGGACCTCAAGGAGTTGATCGATCTGGTGGCGGTGGCCACGATCGCGGACATCGTGCCACTGATCGGGGAAAACCGCCTGCTGGTCCGTCAAGGGCTCAAACGTCTCCCGGGCACGCTCAATCCCGGCCTCCGCGCCCTCCAGGAAGTGACAGGAATGAACGGGAACGCGACCTCGATGGACGTTGGCTTTCGGATCGGGCCGCGTCTCAATGCGGCCGGCCGCATGGACGCGCCGGAAGATGCTCTCGCCACGCTGTTGACCGACTGCCGCCGCCTCGCCTTCGACTTTGCCGAAAAGCTTGATGGCTACAACCGCGACCGCCAGCAGTATGAAAGCCGCATCCGCGCCGAGGCGCTGGAAATGCTGCACGAAACCTTCGATCCAGCCCGTGATCCGGTCATCGTTCTTGGCTCGCGCACTTGGCACCCAGGGGTTGTCGGGATTGTGGCCTCGCGGTTGATGCGGCAGTTTCACAAACCGACCTTCGTCATCGCGATCGATGCCGACGGAGTAGGCAAAGGGTCCGGCCGCAGCATCGAAGGCGTGTCCCTGGTGGAAGCGATCCAGCATTGCCGCGATCATCTGCTCGCGGGCGGCGGGCATGCCATGGCGGCGGGTCTTTCGATCCATGAAAACAAGCTCGACGAATTCCGGGCCCTGTTCGCCGAGTTCGTGCTCAGCACCACCGACGAGCAGCAGCGGCAGCCGACGCTCTGCTATGACGCGGAAATTTCCTTCAGCCAGCTCTCGCTTGAATTCCTCGCCGGCTACGATCTTCTCCAGCCATTCGGCAATGGGAACCCCCAGCCGGTCTTTGTCTCGCGCGGCGTCAGCCTCAGCCGTCCGCCGGTGCATATGAAAAACCAGCACCTGCGCTTCATGCTCCGCCAGGGCTATGCCGAGCAGGACGCGGTTTTCTTCGGCGGCGGGGAAAAGAACCTGCCCGATCCGCCATGGGACATTGCCTTCACCATCGACCGGAACACCTTCCGCGGCCGGACGACGCTGCAACTGGTGATCCAGGATGTGAGGGCAGCGGAGTAACGGTTTCCTCGCGTGGCGATTTTGAATGCAGTTGGAGTGGGTCGTGCCGGGGATAGGATCAGACCGGAATCTGCTCCGCTACGGTTCGTGAGTCCGCTTTAGGCATACGTCGGACTTGCCGTCGAATTCACGGGCGGAGTAGGTGCTTGCGAAGTCGGCAATCGAAATCGGCTTGGGCATCCCCATGACGCCCGCCATATGGTTGCAAAAGTGATAGGTACTGTAATACCAGCGCCCGTCGGATCCATGGGCGAGAAAAAGGTGATCCAGCGTGCCATTGTTGTAACCGTGCCGGAAGCGATAGATGAGATACTCCCCATTCTCCATCAGGAGGACGTGATCAGCGGTCCAGAATGGCTCGGGATCGCCCTTCGGCGCGAGACTGGCCAACTCCTTCTGGATGACTTGGTCCGAGGTTTGGATCGCCGAAAGCTGACGCAGGGAGTCCCACATCCACTCCCTTCGGGCCCTTTCGTCTTTGAAATGCTGGAAGGCGAATGCCCCGGCCAATAGCGCCACCAGAAGGAGAACTCCGCCGAGGATAGGATGCACCCGGCTATTTCCACGATGAGGGACGGGAGGCGATGGAGCTGCGGCCTCGTCCATGATCCTCCAATGATCGCCAGAAACGGAGGAACTGCAATGTGCAGGTTCTCATCCGCTGGAGTTCTGGCACCGGAGGCTTTGGAACCGCCTGTTTTCGAGTAGACCAGCTCATCTTCGTTGAGCAGAACGTTCCAGAGTCGGATACGATCACCGCCAGAGCTTTACTACTGGCGGTGGTGCGTTCGAGGCCTCATTATCATTTGCCCTTCAATTCAGCCATGAAACCCGCCCTCGCCTGTCTGCTGATGATTTTAATGATGCCCGGCCTTTCGGCTGCGGATACATCTGAGAAGCCAATGATGCGGCAGCTCGCCGAACGAGTAAACAAACTTGCTGCGGACGGGGGCTTTACGGACGAAGACGCGGTGCAGGCTGCGATTTTCCTCCTGGAGAAATTGGAAGGCCCCAAACCAAATGGGCAGAAGTTGACCACCCGCGTCGAGAGTTCGTCCCCTACCTCGATAGGGGTGATGGTGTCCTACGATTTCGGTCCCGGCTTCACGGGTTACAAGGTGGAGTTCAGCCGGGGTGACGTGGCAAAGGGAGAGAAATACGCATCTTTCGTGAGCGTGACTCATGTTCCTTCAGAGTGATGCGGTTTCTCATGGTCCGTGGCGGCAGTTTCATGCGCGCCACTTTAATAAGCATGGATCAATAGCAATCCTGCTCCTTCCGCTTTTTTCGTATTTTGCGCCTCTTTGCGGCTAAAAAATTGCCGGACTGCGTCAAGCATTGCATTTTCCCGGCCCAGCCGTCATTTCCCTGCCTCCCAAGCCATGAGTACCAAGACCCTGCGCATCGCCCTCGGCGCCGACCACGGCGGAGTTGACCTGAAGGACGCCCTCGTCGCCCACCTGAAGGCCGCTGGCCATGACGTCACCGATTACGGCACGCACGGTCACGAATCCGTGGATTATCCGGACTTCGCCAATCTCGTGGCCCGCACGGTGGCCGATGGCACCAGCGACTACGGCGTGCTTTGCTGCACCTCGGGCGTCGGCGTCAGCATCACGGCCAACCGCCACCAGCATGTCCGCGCGGCGAACGTCCGCACCGTCGAGGAAGCGAAAATCACCCGCGAGCACAACGATGCGAATATCCTCTGCCTTTCCGGCAAGGACACCGACGCCGCCACCGGCAGCGCCATGGTGGACGTGTTCCTGGCCACCGACTTCGCCGGTGGCCGCCATGAGCGCCGCGTGTGCAAGTCCTCGGGCAGCCGCATCGCCGAGATCGACCCTGACCTCTACAAGGCGATCTTCGCTGAAGAGCGCCGCCAGCGGAACAACATCGAGCTGATCGCTTCGGAAAACTTCGCCTCGCCCGCCGTGATGGAGGCCCAGGGCTCCGTGCTCACCAACAAGTATGCCGAGGGTTATCCCGGCAAGCGCTGGTATGGCGGTTGTGAAAACGTCGATGTGGTCGAGCAGCTCGCCATTGACCGCGTGAAGGAGCTTTTCGGAGCCGACCACGCCAACGTCCAGCCGCACTCCGGTTCGCAGGCGAACACGGCCGTCTATTTCTCCGTGCTCAAGCCCGGCGACCGCATCCTGACCATGGACCTGGCCCACGGCGGCCACCTCACCCACGGCCACAAGGCGAATTTCTCCGGCCGCTTCTACGATGTCGTCCATTACGGCGTCAGCGAGAAGGACGAGCACATCGATTACAGCCAGCTCGAGCGCATGGCGCGTGAGACGAAGCCCGCGCTGATCACCGTCGGTGCCTCCGCTTACTCCCGCGTGATCGATTTCGAGCGCATGGGCCGCCTTGCCCGCGAGGTGGGCGCCTATCTGTTCGTGGACATGGCCCACATCGCCGGCCTGATCGCCGGTGGCCAGCACCCGAACCCGGTGCCGCACGCCGATTTCGTCACCTCCACGACTCACAAGTCCCTGCGCGGCCCCCGCGGCGGCGTCATTCTCTGTAAGGAAGAGTTCGCCAAGAAGATCGACTCTCAGGTCTTCCCCGGCATCCAGGGCGGCCCGCTCATGCACGTCATTGCCGCCAAGGCGGTGTGCTTCAAGGAAGCCCTCGAGCCCGGCTTCAAGGACTACCAGGCACAGATCGTGAAAAATGCCCGCACGATGGCCGCCCGCCTGACCACGCACGGCTTCCGCATCGTCTCCGGCGGCACCGACAACCACGTCATGCTCGTGGACCTGCGTCCGAAGGGTCTCAATGGCACCGACGTTTCCCACGCCCTCGATGAAGCCGGCATCACGGTGAACAAAAACTCGATCCCGTTCGACACCGGCACCCCGATGAAGCCCAGCGGCATCCGCATCGGCACGCCCGCCGTGACTACCCGCGGCATGAAGGAAAAGGACATCGAACAGGTCGCCGATTTCATCCAGGAGGCCCTTTCGGACCTCAAGAACACCGCCAAGCTTCACGAACTCCGCGACCGGGTGTTCGACTTCAACCGCGCGTTCCCGATGCCGGCCTGAGCGAGGATGTTTCAGCGCCAAGCCTTATTTGGCTCAGACGAACCGCTTGACAGAGAGAGCATCGGTCACCAAAGGTGAATTACTAAAACAATGGCGACTCAGAGGAAAAAGAAACCTGCTTCCTTTAAGGGGGGCCGCTACTTGCGAAGCTTCACACTTCAAAACGCGAGGACATTTCGCTCTCCGGTCACTCTCGACTTTTGCCAGAGCAATGGCTCAGTTGCTCAGTGGACGGTGATTCTTGGCGAAAATGGAACAGGGAAAACCACGCTTTTGCAGTATTTGGCGGGTTTGAGCATGGTTCCCGGTGGCTTTAACGATCAGGTCACTACCCCTGAAGGAAAGAGGCCGCCGAATCTCCGACCTTTGTTTGCGACTCCCGACTGGTTTGGGTGGTGCGCTGCCAATATCCCTCGCCCTTGGCAAAAACCTGCAAAGGTCACGATCGAATCAGTAATCTCCGATATGACAAATTCGCTGGGTGACACAGGCAAGGCGAATGAAGAAATTATCCCGCTCAATCTTGACTTATCTTTCAGAAATGCTAAAGATGGCAACTCGGTCGTAGAGGCGACCTACACTATCCATAAGGATGCACAGGTCTACTCCCAACTTCGCCTCTTTGCATACGGCGCTAGTCGCCATGTGGCCGGACCAGCCTCTCCATATCTAAGTAGCGACAATTTGGGCAGCTCTCCGACCGCCACCATATTTAAAGATGACCAACCTCTAATTAGCCCGGAACAATGGCTACTCGGATTAGATCATGCTTCCCGGAGCGAGGGAGAAACTAAAAAATTTGCGACTCAGGCATTCAGAAGTGCGTGTCGGTGTTTGAGGGCTACACTACCAAATGTTCTAGATATTTCGGTTAAGCCCTACGGCCTCATTAAAGGCCAATCTTCCATGACATTGATTTGCAAAACGCCCTTTGGAGAGGTTCCGTTCGGCGCTCTCTCTGTTGGCTATCGAACAATGGCTGCATGGCTGACGGACTTCGTCAAACGCATGCATGAAAACTTTCCAGATCTTGATGAGCCGGATGATGGTCCAGCCGTCGTGCTAATCGATGAATTTGATTTACACATGCACCCTCAGTGGCAACGGGAAGCGATGGCAGCGATAGGGAAAGAGTTCCCTAATACTCAATTCATTGTTACCGCTCATAGTCCGATCGTTGTGCAAGCGACAGAAGGCAATGCAAAACTGATTGTCCTGCGCCGAAAGAAGCGTGCAGATGGATTGGAGGAAGTTGAGGTGATTGACAATCCCGAGTTCGCTGCAGGTTGGCGTTTGGATCAAATTATGGAAAGTGTATTTGGAATGTCTCCCCGCATGCCGGAATTTGAAGATATTTTCAATCGCAGAACAGAACTGCTCAAGAAAAAGAAATTGTCGCGGGCTGAAACGAAGGAATTGAAGGAAATTGAGGTCCAAGTCAGCGAGAAAGCTGCGCCATACGAATCGGAAGCAAGTAAGTGGCTTTTTGAGAAGCTTCAGAAGGCCCTAAAGGAAGCGGAGAAACCGCACGGGTAAAATGATCCGCCTCTCGTTCTCCGCCATTCCATCTGGCCATGCCAATAGAGCATCAGTCGGAACTCAAAAACTTTGGGACGAGTGGAAAAATTCCGGGTTCATACCAAAGGCGAATCCCGCCATCTACGCTCATCCGGATGTAAAAAAAGCTCTTCGCAAAGCCCAGCACAACAAGTGCGCTTACTGCGAGACGATTAATCCCACTTCGCATGACGTTGTCGAACATTTCCGACCTAAGAATGGTTGGCAGCAGGAACGAGGGGACAAATTGGGCAAGCCTGCTTATTTTTGGCTAAGCTATGACTGGGAGAATTTGCTGTTCGCATGCGATCGCTGTAATGACGCTGCGCATAAAGCGAACCTTTTTCCACTTTCCAACCCGCGTCAGCGTGCCGATGCCATCAGCCCCGACGTTAGGCGCGAAAAGCCGTTGCTTATAAATCCATATAATACCGATCCCAATCGCCACATTGAATGGAACAAGGACATTCCCAGGCTTCGTGGCAAGAGCAGGAGAGGGAAAACATCTATCGAGGTCTTCGGTCTTGATCACGACGATTTACTAGGAGATCAGCGCAGAGCCTATTTTAAAGAAATTGAAGATCTTATCGAGCTAGTCGAATCGTATTCTCCGCACAACGCTGTGCGGCAAGCGGTGACACAGCGGCTTACTATGTGCCTTGAAGACGCTGCTCCTTGGGCAGCGATGATCCGTTCAAATTTTTCAAAGCGTATCCGTAATCTTTGAGGGCCTCCGCTCCGGCCCCTTGCATTACAGTTCTTTTGCTCCAAAACACCGACAGCAGCAGTCCGTCCACTTCCCGCCGGAATTGGCTTTGCGTGACCGCCTTGGTGGGGTGAGATTCCCGGCCCGCCCATGACGAATCCCTTTCGCGAAGATCTCGTTTCCCGCTCGCTCCCGGACCCTTGCACGGTCGTCATCTTCGGAGCCACCGGCGATCTGACCCACCGCAAGCTGGTGCCGGCCCTCTATAATCTGGCTGTCGATGGCGAGCTGCCAGCCGGCGTGAAGATCATCGGATTCGCCCGGCGCGAGAAATCCGACGAGGAATTCCGCAAAGGTCTCGAGGATCTCAACCGCAAGGTTTCCCGGTCCGGGCACGACGACAAGATCTGGGCACCCTTCGCCGAGAACATTTCCTACCACACCAGCGAGTTCAACGACCCAGCGGGTTACAAGAGTCTCGCCGAGAAACTGGATGCGATCGACAAGGACAGCGGCGGCAAGGGCAACCGGCTGTTCTACATCGCCAGCGCGCCGGAGTTTTTCGACGAGATCCTGATCCAGCTCAAGAATGCCGGCCTCAGTCAGGCTCAGGAAGGCTGCTGGGCTCGCGTGATCGTGGAGAAACCCTTCGGCACCGACCTCGCGACCGCCCGGCACCTCAACCAGGTGGTGAACGACACCTTCCACGAAAAGGACACCTACCGCATCGACCACTATCTGGGCAAGGAGACCGCCCAGAACCTGATGGTGCTGCGTTTCGCCAACGCCATTTTCGAGCCGCTCTGGAACAGCAAGTACATCTCCCACATCCAGATCACCTGTGCCGAGAACCTCGGCATGGAGGGCGGACGCGGTGCCTATTATGATGGCGCGGGTGCGCTACGCGACATGGTGCAGAACCACCTGCTTCAGCTCCTCAGCCTGGTGGCCATGGAGCCGCCGACCGACCTCTCCGCCGACGGCGTGCGTGACGAAAAGGTGAAGGTGATCCGTTCGCTGCGGCAGTGGGACACGCCTGAGAAAGTCGCGGCGAACGTGGTCCGCGGCCAGTATCTCGCCGGTCACATCGATGGCGCTCCCGTTCCCGGCTACCGCGAGGAGGACCGTGTCAATCCGGAGTCGAACACGGAAGCTTACGTGGCCGTGCGGCTGATGATCGACACCTGGCGCTGGAGCGGCGTGCCGTTCTACATCCGCATGGGCAAACGCCTGCCGAAGAAATCCACCGAGATTTCCATCCACTTCAAAGACGCGCCCTGCGTGCTCTTCAACGCCCTGCCCGGTGGCGTTCCCGGCGGCAACGTGCTGGTGATCCGCATCCAGCCGGATGAAGGCATCTCCCTGCGCATGGTCTCCAAGCTCCCGGGCACCAGCCTTCGCTTGGAGCCGGTGAAGATGGATTTCCACTACGCCACCAGCTTCGGAAAAGGCAGCCCGGAAGCCTACGAGCGCCTGCTGCTCGACTGCATGGCCGGGGATGCCACGCTCTTCGCCCGTCGCGACGAGGTCGAGGAAGCCTGGAAGTTCATCGATAACATCGAGCACGCCTGGCACGCCCCGAATTCCACCGTCCCGATGACCACCTTCGACGCCGGCTCCTGGGGTCCCAAGGAGGCCGATGATCTCCTCCAGCGCGACGGCAACGCCTGGCGCAGGCTTTGAAGAGGTTGATGGTGGAGAGTTGATGGTTGATGGGAAGAATCCCGACGCCGCCACTTTTCGCCAACCTCCTGCCATCAATTATCAATCATCCACTATCAACTCTCCCATGCTCACCATGGACCCCGAACTCGGCCAGCAAGTCGCCGTGGCCGACATCGATTCCGAGCTGCGCAAGCTCTGGGAGGCAGATGACGCCCACACCAATGCGTCCCTGATCAACCTTGTCACCTGCTCGGAGGAGACCGGTTCGCTGCGAAAAAACTCGGCCATCATCCGCGAGCTCACCCGCGAGCACGCGTGCCGCGCCATCCTTGTGGAGTTCGATCGCACCGTCACGGATCCCTCCATCCACGCGTGGATCACCGCCCACTGCCATCTGGCCGAAGGGAAAAAGTCGGTCTGCTGCGAGCAGATCTCCTTCCTGTTCACGGGGCGCGTGACCGGACGGTTCCGGAATACCGTCTTCGCCCACCTCAGCAGCGATCTGCCGCTGATCTTCTGGTGGCAGGGTGAACTGACCGACGTCTTTACCGAGCGCCTCTCCAGCGTGATCGACCGCCTTGTCATTGACAGTGCCCCGTGGAAGGACCCGGCCGCCTCTTTTGTCCGTCTCCGCGATGCGGTCGAAGCATCCGGGGGGAATCTGGTCGTCCAGGATCTTGCCTGGACCCGCACCTGGCAGTTTCGGCTTTCGGTGGCGGCCCTGTTTGACCAACCCGCCGCCCTACAGGCATTGTCGTCACTCACGTCCGGCCGGATCATCCATCATCCGGCGCATCGCTCGTCTGCCCTGCAACTGCTCGCCTGGATCGCCGTCCAAGCCGGTTGGCGCACCGGGCTGGAACTCGACTTGGCGGCAACCCGCTGCCAGGGCACCGCCGGGTCTTTCAGCTTTGAGTCCGCCGACGGCACCCCCATCGCCATCACGCTGGAAGCGAATCCGGCTGCGGCCCCGCTGGCGCTGCTGGAACTCACGGCTCCGGCCGTCTCGGTGCGGATTTCGCGCGAGGCCGGGTCGGCCTACCTCAGCCGGGAAATCAGCCTCAATGGAGTCAGCCACACCTCCATGGCTCCGGCCGATCCCGACGATGACGCCAGCTTGGTGGGCGATCAATTGTCACGTGGTGGCAAAAATTCGCTTTATCGCAAGGTCGTCCCGCGGTTTCTCGAACTGCTCGGCAATTGAATGCCAACGATTTTCCCTCCAAGCGTGGCACGATCCGCGCTTGATCGGCTTTCCCAATTTCTCCATCTTCCGCGCCCCGCACCACCCGGCGGCTCCTTTTGCGACCCATGACCATCCCGATCGTGCTCCCTGACGACGCGCCATTCACACCCGAGCAGCGGGCGTGGCTGAATGAGTATCTCAGCAAAGTCCTTGGCGGCGGCGGTAATCCGGGCGGCCCGGCCGTTTCCGTGACCGTGCTGTTCGGCTCCCAGACCGGGAATGCCGAGGGCCTTGCCAAGAAGTTGGTCAAAATTCTGAAAAAGGGCAATTTCGAGCCCGATCTCCACGACCTCGGTTCCTACGACCGCAGTCGCCTGGCCACGGAGAAAAACGTCCTGCTCATCACATCCACCTATGGGGACGGTGAGCCGCCGGACAATACCGCCGATTTCCACGGCTGGTTCCTGGGCGAGACCGCCCCGCGCCTCGAAGGGGTCAATTATTCCGTGCTCGCCCTCGGCGACACCAATTATCCGGATTTCTGCAAGTGCGGCATCGAGTTCGACACCCGATTCCAGCAGCTCGGGGCAAACCGCCTGTTCCCCCGCGTCGACAGCGACGTGGACTATGACGGTCCCTTCAAGGAGTGGTCCGATGGCGTGATCGGCGTGCTTGCCCCCGGCGGCCAGACTGTCACCAAGGGCGTACACGCCCCCGAAGCGGAAGAGGGTTATTCCAAAAAGAACCCTTATCCCTCCAGCATCCTTCGAAATTTCAACCTCAACGGGTCTGGCGACAAGGAGACCCACCACCTGGCATTCTCGCTGGATGGTTCAGGCCTTGAGTATGAAGTCGGGGACGCTCTCGGCGTTTATCCGCGCAACACGGAATCCGTGGTGGATGAAATCCTTGCCGGCTTGCCGTTAAAGGCCGGCACCGTTTCCCTGCCGGATGGTGAGGAAATCCCGCTTCGCGAAGC
>Ga0265327_10005170_pt1 | contig 11058 bp, 14 predicted proteins | sample 41621metaG_FD_202089 | JGI IMG/M metagenome (GOLD analysis project Ga0265327, IMG submission 202089) | Rhizosphere microbial communities from Carex aquatilis grown in University of Washington, Seatle, WA, United States - 4-16-21 metaG | ecosystem: Host-associated > Plants > Roots > Rhizosphere... | reverse complement strand
GACCAGGCGAACCAGTTGCACCAGACCGAGACCGGCGCGATGAATTTGCTGTAACGAACCCAAGCTACGGCACCATAAACTGAAGCACCACCAGATTTATGCGGGAAAAGACCCGCGATTTCGGCATAAGTAAATGCCTGAATAAAGCCAAAACCGATTGAGAGCATCCACACAAGCCATGATGGCTTGCCTACAGTAGCTGCAATCGCACCGATTGAAAACAGGACAAGTGCAGGAACGCCACTCGCCACCCAGAACGCGCCTTGCCAGCCGATCTTTCTGTGAAGCGTTGCGTTTTGCGCAACGACATTCTCGGAAAGATCAGCTGAAATCGCATCAACTGAAGAATTTACACTCAATTTAAGTCCCCTTATTAAAATAACCCATTTCAATTTCGCAGCATGCTTTAGAAGCCAGCTTGAGATTGTCCACCTGGGTGAAGCCGAAGAATCAGACGTTACCGCCTAGTTAATAAAGCTTGCATACGGGTATCAATACCATTCCCGCATTGAGGGCTATTCTGATGACTTGTATGAGTGACTTACAATTCTCACTATGGATTACTCCTTAGGGGGTAGCAAGCGTTTGGTGCAAGGCACACCATTTTGCACATTTATTGTACTTTCCAGATACTTCTTTGGTATTACACCTTCAAGGTAATTTTTAATCTAGCCTCCGCCGCCTAAGATACTTGATAACCATTTAATTCCAGACGGAGTTCATTATGACCAGTCATCAGTTTACCAATCCGGATTATTCAAAAACATCACTGTATGAATTGGTCGGCGGTGAAGATGGCATCCAAAAACTGGTTAAAGTCTTTTACGATCTAGTTGAAACCCATCCAGAGGGGCATCAACTGCACTTGCTACACTTGAGAGGCAACGGGGTTGCCCATTCGCGCATAGAACAGATCAATTTTCTTTCAGGCTTTCTCGGTGGTCCCAAGCTCTACATCGAGAAACATGGCCATTCCAACGTCAGAACCATGCATGAGCATGTTGAAATCAATACGGAAGCAAAAGACGTATGGCTGAAATGTATGGCGATGGCGATTGATGATATAGGTCTGGCAGCGAGCACCAAGGACAAACTGATGGATAATTTCACTGTAATCGCTGAGCGTCTGGTTAATCGTAACGACTAACAAAAAAGAAAGCATAGAAATGGCAGCCAGCATCATACTGAAACAGGCACTAGCAAAACACTACTCTCGAAACCAACGCTGGGGGTTCATGTGGGCATTGTGGACAGCCATACTCTGGGGCATCTGGTATGTACCCAGCACTGCGCTGTGGTTTGAACACCCATATGTCGATATCCCAGCTGACCACCAAGCCTTAAGACTAGCAGCCACCGCCGTGATGACTGGGGTACATGCAGTCACCGTGTTCTTGTTTTTACTGTTGTGGAACACCGTGCTAGGTAAGGTAAAAGATTACGGCCGAACCATCATAAGATTTAGGACAATTTCCAAATGGTATGCACTCGCCTCGCTTTGTGGTGGGCCGATGGCTATTTTTGGTTCCTACATGGCGATGGGCTTTGTCGGGCCAGTGTTCGCCGCGGTCACCTCCCTCTTCTACCCGGTCATCGGCGCTGTCATTGCCAGGCTCTGGTACAAGGAAAAAATCTCTCGGCGTGCCGCCATCGGCATGGCCATCATTATCTTTGGCGGCATTGTTATCTATGGGCCGGGGCTATTTGGCGAGATTGATATCACCAACAACAATGCATGGCTGGGTTATGTCGGCGGCATCATGTCAGCTATAGGCTGGGGTACAGAAGGCGCTGTTGCAGCACGTGCCATGGATGTATCAGATCCAGATGTCGGCATCCACTGCCGGTTCACTTTCGAGATACTGTTCTGGGGTATCTTCATACTGCCCATACTTGGCGTATTCACAGACTTGCCGATAGCACAACTGGTCCTGGATACAGTGACAAGTGGCAAAGCCATGCTGTGGATAATGCTTGCCTCTGCCTGTCACGCCTACTGCTACACGTCGTTCTACAAGAGCTTCAGCTTAATTGGTGTAGGCCGTGGTGAGGCTATCGGTAATCTCTACGCCGTGTTTGCTCTCATGTTTATTGCCGCATTCACGCTACAACTACCCGCCTGGTACTTCATCATCGGCTTAATCCTCACCATACTTGGCAGCTTTGTCATGTTTAGCGAATCAGCCGAGTCCATCGCCCATCTACGCGATGTTGAACCTAATCTGGAGACCATATAAATATGACCCCGAAATTACATCAAAAGGGATACTTATTGGTTGAGCTCAATAAATTCGCCAGCCTGTGGGATTACCAGCTCATTAATAAGACCTTGTTTGAATATGGCGAATCTGGCGCATACCGTGAAAAGACCTTGCGCATCGCGCTGGACGAACTCGCTGCAGCAGGCCTGATCAACCGAGTAGAGGAAAAACTGGAAACAGTCCGTGGAAAAGCCAACCTGATGTTCAGGTACCGGATATCAGATTTTGGTAAAACCCGAATGCGAGATACAGGATTATTACAAGGAAAATCAAAATGACTGAATTCTGGGGATATGCTGGCGCTGATTTACTAGCCATTTTTGTGATTAGTGGCGTCAGTTTGGCGTGCCTGATTAGCGCCCGTTTATTTGTTAAAAACTACGGTGAATAAAATCAATGAGACTTTAGCCAGGACAGCACATCATCCGCATTGCGATCTGGTGGGAACACAGGATAAAACACTTTCACAATGACACTATCCTGAACTATCAGGGTAATGCGCTTATATAGCTCCATGTCAGCGACTTCAAAAGTGGGCAAGCCTAGCGTTGCTTTCAATTGCAGGCTGCTGTCACTCAGCAACTCAAATGGCAGATGCAGGCGCTGCTTGGCCTCAAGTTGATATTCCGTAGCTTGTACGCTCAAGCCAAACACCTTGGTGTTGAGCGCCAGCAGTTCTGAATAATGATCGCGAAAACTACAAGATTGTGGAGTGCAGCCACGGGCGCCGGGTATTGCATCCCAGCCATCAGGCAAAGCCATATCCGGACGGCCTGTCATTGGGTAGACATAGACAATTAACTTACCCGGTATTTTTGAAAGATCGATCTGGAGATTATCAGTGGATAGTAACTGCAGACTAGGCAAGTGCATTGCCAGCAGATGACTCGCCTGTCCATCATCATGGGGAGCAACTAGATTTGGCGGGAGTTGTGTTAAATTTTCCACCATAATCCTTCTGGCTTTTCTAGCATATGAATATATTTAGCATTATTTGATTGGGACAATTTTTCCATCTTTTGTTTGCATAAACATACGATCCTGCTTGGGATTGATGCATTGCTGTGAACCATCCGCGAATTTAGCGCACACTCCTTTTTTTATTCCGATTTCTTTCTCCATGCGATCCCATTCACCATAAACTTTTTCTACATTTGAGCGCCCGGTATCAACATCAATCGCCATGAGTCGCAATTGTCTGTACATCGCATGTATTTCATCCTGCTTTGTTGGATACAGGCTGATCTCAATTGGCATGATGCGGTCTTGTTTGCATTTGACCCAGTTGCTAAACCAGTTTCTGGTACGAAGTGCCTGATCCTGATTCACTTGATCAATACAAATCTGGTTAGCATGATCAATTTCTTTTTGCGTTGGCTTGAGATAAGGTGCGCAACCTGTGAATAACAAAAGTATGCATGTATAGAGACTTAACTGAATCAATTTTTTGATGGGCATTTTTAATCAGCCTGTTGTTTTTAATAAACGACTTCACTATAGATTATTGGCATTATGTTTATACCAGTCCACCGCTCGCCATAGATACCATGCCGCCACAGTACGATACGGGCTCCACGCCTCGCCTGCGGCAGCCAATACTTTAGGCTTCGGTTGCTCTGACAAACCTTTAAGCAAACGCCAACCCTCGCGTACACCAAAATCATCCACTGGCAGAACATCCATACGTTGCAGATTAAAGATTAGCAGCATCTCTACCGTCCAGCGACCGATACCTCGAAGGGTCACCAGACGCTTAATCAATTCTTCATCTGAAAGCGTCTGAGCTTCTTCGCTGGTTGGTACTACACCAGCTAGTGCATTTTCGGCCAGACTGCGAATTGCCAATAGCTTGGAAGCGGAAAATCCACAGCCACGAATCAGAGCATCGTCAGTTGCCAGAATCTGTTCCGGCTTGGGAAAATCATCAGGGTATAAAGCCAAAAAACGCCTCAGTATTGCTTCTGCAGCCTTACCATTTAATTGCTGATAGGCAATGGAGCGTATCAATGCTTCGTATGGATTGCGCTCAGCTTTGGCCTGCAACAGGCAAGGGCCGACATTCTGGATAAGCTTTGCGAAATCCGGATCCAGTGAGCCAAGATGGGCTGTAGCCAGTTGGTATATTTCAGTTTTATTTTGCATCGTCAAAATAATCCAAGAGATTAAGTTTAATCATCATTGTAGCCATAATATATAGGCAATTTCAGATGCCTGTAAAAATAGAATTTGAAAGCAAGACTCGGAGTGCCAACCAGCAGAACTAGCAATAAAGTGCCGTTGTCATGTACATTCGAAAGCCAATCATGAATACCATTGCCAACAAACCAGCGCTTGCCAAACAAACAGAAGACGATCCCCGTTGGCTGGCTGTCAAGTTACGCGATGCAAGTGCCGATGGTCAGTTTTACTATTCAGTACGCACTACTGGCGTCTATTGCAAACCATCTTGTGCGGCACGCACAGCCAGGCCTGAGAATGTGGAGTTTCACGCTAATTGCATAGCAGCTGAACAGGCTGGTTTTCGGCCGTGTAAACGCTGTAAACCGGATCAAATTCCATTAGTAGAACAACATACGGCAACAATTGCTAACAGCTGTAGATTAATTGAATCATCCGAGAATATGCCTACTCTTGAAACCCTTGCACAGCAGGCTGGTTTAAGCACGTATTATTTCCATCGCCTCTTTAAAAGTATCACCGGCCTGACACCAAAATCCTATGCGATGGCACAACGCAACAAACGCATCAGGGATAACCTCAGCAGCACTACAAGTATCACCGAAGCGATTTTTGATGCGGGCTATAACGCCAATAGCCGCTTCTATGAAAAATCGAATCAGGTATTGGGCATGACCCCTAGTAGTTATCGTGCTGGCGGTGAACGCGCAAGCATACATTTTGCAATTGGAGAGTGCTCGCTCGGTGCAATTCTGGTAGCCAGCAGTGAGTTAGGCGTATGCGCTATCCTGATAGGAGATAAGCCTGAAACGCTTTTACAAGACCTGCAGGATAGATTCCCCAGATCCAATATAATTGGTGGAGATATTCAGTTCGAGCAAATGATATCAAAAGTTATCGGCTTTATTGAGGCGCCGAGAATCGGGTTAAATCTACCACTAGATATTCGTGGTACTGCGTTTCAGCAACGGGTATGGAATGCAATACGTGAAATACCGGCGGGTACTACTGTCAGCTACACCGATATCGCCAATAAGATAGGTGCGCCTAAAGCCACACGTGCAGTAGCTAGCGCCTGTGCGGCAAACGCACTTGCCGTTGCTATTCCTTGCCATCGTGTAGTCCGCATTGACGGTGGCATATCTGGCTATCGCTGGGGAATTGATCTTAAAAAATCGCTGCTAGCGCGTGAATCCAGCCAAGATAATCAAAAGTAATCATGGATTTATTCAGCAGCCTGGCATCCAAGACGCCATCAATCGAAAGACTCTCCACAGGTACATTCTTGTTACACGGCTTCGCATTGGCTAATGAAGTACAAATTATTCATGATATTGACCGAATCACCGAGCTTGCACCATTACGCCAGATGATCACACCCGGTGGATTCAAGATGTCCGTCGCCATGAGTAACTGTGGCAAATTTGGTTGGGTTACTGATAGGCGCGGCTATCGCTATGACAGCATTGACCCCGTGAGTGGAAAGCCTTGGCCTGACATGCCTGATTCAATGTTGGACTTGGCTACTAAAGCCGCACATGCTGCCGGATTTGCCAATTTTATTCCAGATGCCTGCCTGATTAATCGATATGAGCCGGGATCCAGAATGAGCCTGCATCAGGATAAAAACGAACTCGACTTCAGCCAGCCCATCGTTTCGGTATCTCTCGGCATCCCTGCCGTCTTTCTGTTCGGTGGGCTTGAGCGAGCAAACAAAACGCTGCGACTACCATTACTGCATGGAGATGTACTAGTTTGGGGTAATGAGGACAGGTTACGCTTTCATGGTATCTTGCCGCTCAAATTGGCATACCACCCCACGCTTGGCGAACTCCGCATCAATCTTACATTCAGAAAAGCTGGGTAATATTTTGTAGGGTGAGCAACTTGTCGCCAACCTTGGTTAATCAACTAGTAAATTAGTTCCAACAAACTCGACAATCTCCAACCCAAACCCCGTCATACTTGGTATCTTGCGCGGCTCGGTCATCAGGGTCATTTTCACCACTCCCTGATCTCGAAGTATCTGAGCACCAATGCCGTAATCCTTGAGCGTATGTTTGTTACTGACAGTCTGATCGGCTGAGTTAATTGCATGAATAATATCCTCGCTTTCTTCGTGACGTCTGAGCATGACGATGACTCCACTGCCTGCCTCGCTGATCGCCTGCATGGCATCCGGCAAGCTCCAACTGTGGCGTTTACTGCTGGCATCCAGCAAATCAAATACAGACAAAGGCTCGTGCACACGCACCAGTGTGCTTACATCGGCTGAAATCTTGCCTTTGCTCAGTGCCAGATGCGTTAGGTTGGCAGTCGAGTCGTGATAAGCCGTAAGCTTGAATTCACCATAGGCGGTCTCCACCGTTCTCTCCGCAACACGTTTGACGAACTTCTCAGTCTGGCTGCGGTAGTTAATGAGGTCAGCAATGGTGCCAATCTTCAAATCATGTTCTGCGGCGAATTCAAGTAGATCTGGCAGGCGCGCCATTTCACCATCATCTTTCAGAATCTCGCAGATCACAGCAGCTGGTTCCAGCCCCGCTAATTGGGCGATATCGCAGCCTGCTTCGGTATGCCCTGCCCTTGCCAGTACGCCGCCGTTCTGCGCCATCAGCGGGAACACATGCCCTGGGCTCACAATGTCGCTAGCTCTGGCATTCACGCCTACTGCAGTTTGTATGGTGTGCGCTCTATCGGCTGTTGAAATACCAGTAGTGACACCCTGTGCAGCCTCGATGGAGGCCGTGAAGTTGGTGCCCATCTTGGTACCATTTCGTTGCACCATCGGTGCCAGATTCAATTGTTTGCAGCGTTGTTCGGTCAAGGTGAGGCAGATCAAGCCACGCCCATGCTTGGCCATGAAGTTGATATGCTCTGGTGTCACAAATTGCGCAGCGACAATCAGATCGCCTTCGTTTTCACGGTCTTCTTCATCCACCAACACCACCATCTTGCCTTGGCGTATATCTTCAATGATCTCGCTGATTGGACTAATGTTCATGACAGGCTGGCTTTGCCATTGCGCCTGCTGGTCAAGAAATAATGGGTTAATCTCGTTCATATTGCCGCCCTACTGCTTACCGTAGATCACCGCAAAAGCTGAGTGATTATGAATGGATTCAAAGTTCTCGCATTCGAGTGTGTAGCGGCCTATACGTGGCTCGCGATTGAGTTGGGTGGCGATATCGCGCACCATGTCTTCAACGAATTTGGGGTTATCGTAAGCACGCTCAGTCACATATTTTTCATCAGGGCGTTTAAGCAAACCATAAAGCTGCGCTGAAGCCTGCTCTTCGACGATATCGATGATCTCTTCTACCCACATAAACTCTTTGATATGCGCAGTGACGGTGACGTGTGAACGCTGATTGTGCGCGCCGTAATTGGAGATCTTCTTGGAACATGGACACAGGCTGGTGACCGGCACCAGAACTTTAACCGTGACAGCACAAGTGCCGTCCTGTTTAATCTCGCCGATAAAGGTGACTTCATAATCCAAGAGGCTCTGCACACCTGACACAGGCGCAGATTTGTTCACAAAATAGGGGAAACTCATTTCGATATGGCCAGAGGCAGCATCCAGCTTGCCGACCATCTCGCGCAGCATCTTCTCGAATGACTGCATGGAGAACGCAGTCTCGTTGTTGTTCAGTATCTCGACAAAGCGAGACATGTGCGTGCCTTTGAAATCGTGTGGCAGATGCACATACATATTGAAGCTGGCGACCGTGTGTTGTGTCTGTCCACTACGGTCTTCAACCTTGACCGGATGACGTATAGATTTGATGCCCACCTTATCAATCGCCAAAGCGCGGATATCTGGCAGGTTTTGCACATCTTCTATTGAAAAGTCACGCGGTAAATTCATGATTCAACCAATCTTTACTTTCATGTTTCATCAGGCCACAGGCTTGATGCATCTCTCAAATTCCAAAAAAAAATTGAGGGTAGCCAACTCAAAGAACAATGATAGAGAGTACTTACCCGATCAAACATCATGCGTAAACAATGTTTGAATAAACAACCCCTGCCCATTGCAATTACTCTTTTTTAAACTACCCTCTTAAAAATCTGATGGAAAATCAGAGAGGAGATGAGTGTGATTTTCGGTAATGCAGTAAAAACCAAACTCAAGTGAATATTCCTACTTCCAGACTTTCCCTACAATTCCCTATAAGTCTTACTACAAAGGGGGTAGATTGCTACGCTCAAATATTACAGCGCGATATTTGGCCCAGTAATAAGCATCCATCACAGAGATGGCATATACAAAAATACCACCTGCGTAACGGCCAAGTATCGAAACCTCAGGGCTTGCCACCTGCGCTGTCATATAGCCCAACACCAGCATGAACATCAGCATGAGTACGCCGCGCTTGGTGGCATTGTTAAGCACCTGGCCCACGCCTGGTAGCACGATAGCCACGGACAGTACCAGCATTGGGTTTAAAGGTGGCGTCAGTTTTTTTGGCTGCGATAGCTGATCATTCATGATGTTCCATTTCCAATGCGTTTCTGATGGCGATTGCCTGTTTAATGAGTTGCTCGACTACAGTTTTATCAATCGGCTCAGATTCAAATACCGAGTTGCGCATGATCATGTATTCGCCACGATCAGCTTGCTTAGCAAGATAGGTAAGTCTGACAAAGTCTGGCATCACCAGCAGCTCTTTCATGTGCTCATCCTGAAATAAAACAGGTACATACTGATTAAGCACATCGAGCGAAGCTGGCTGCTTTTGATACTTAATGGAGGAATGAGCAGGCCAGTTATGTGGTGCTTGCAGATTGCCGTCCCACTGCCATGACGGACTATAAAATTCATTGTTTTGCGGTCTCACAACAATATCCAGGCTGCCGTTAATCGGGCGCTTGCCTTTGATATTGACCATAAGCCAGAGCGGCGGGACTTTACGAACCGCCAGCGTATCTACCAGCAATTCGAGAGAAACACTGTAGCCATCATAAATACCATTCAGTTTGGGGAAATCCATACCTTGCTGTAATAAGCTGGGGGCAGTAAGCAGATTGATACAATCATCCAGCAATCGGCCTCGGCCTTGTTTGGTAGTGCTCTGGTCATGCTGGTACTTGCGATAAAGATACGCCGCCATCACAAGCAACACTAAAAGTAATAATAAATTGGACATAATTTTTTTATAGTAAAGATCAAGGCAGACGGTATATCCCCATCTGCCTTAGATCCCTACCTGACTACCGTCACAGGGCAATGCGCCTTGGTGATGACATCTTCAGCAATTGAACCCAGCAATATCCGGGCAACGCCTGTTCTGCCTACTGAGCCGGTGATGATATGGTCATAACCGTTACGTTCTGCGTACTGGATGATGGATGCGGCGATATTCTGCCCCCCAACAGCCACGCAGGATATATCAGTCAAACCAGCACTTTTGGCCTTGCCGGCAGCCGTATGCAACTCGCTTTGCAGTTGCGCATCCGCTGCATCAAGGATAGATGAATCCCAGAAATGGCTATGTGATGCGGATTCGCCTGTCACAAGCGTGACAGTGAGAAACGAGAGATGCGCATCAAGCTTCTTCGCCAGTTCCACTGCAAAATCCACGGCCTTATCTGCACTGTGCGAACCATCGGTTGCACATAATAGTTTTGTTTTCATTGCATGCTCCTCTTAATAACCCTTGGGACGTGGCCATGGCATCGTGAACTGATCCGACCGCTTGACGAACTTGTAGCGCTGTAGCGTGAACCAGATCGAAGCCACGATATAGAAGGCCATGATGGACAACAGTGATGAACCATAGCCGAGGAACGTCGCGAAATAGGTCGCAGCGCAAAGTATCAGCAAGGTGATCGCTGGCAGAGGATGGAACGGATGGATATATCCACGATGGATGCTACCAATTGGCCACATCTTTCTGAACTTGATGATGTTGAAAGTCATAAAGGTGTATCCCAGCAAACCAGACAGGATTGAGAACGTAATCACCTGATCCAGCAAACCGGTGAACGCAAACGAAACGGCAATCGGCACCAGAAAGATAATGGAGCGATATGGTGTGCGATAGCGTGGATGGATCGCGCCAAAAAACACTGGCATATAACGATCACGCCCCATGGAGAACCAGGCACGTGATGCATCGTTGATACAACCATTGGCTGAGGCAATTGCCGCAAATGCTGTAGCGATAAACAGCAACACTTGCAGTTTGGTGCTACCGACTATGGTGCCTGCGTCATACAAAGGTGTAATCGCCTGCCCCAGATATTGCCATGGCATCAAGCCAGCGCAGATATACCAGGTCAGTGATGCGGCCACCAGCAATGTCATCATGCCGCCCATCGTACCGAGCGGGATAGAACGACCGGCTGAACGCACTTCTTCAGCGGCCTGACAAGTACCTTCAATCCCTAAGTAATACCACATGCCGAACTGTAGCGAGGCGATTACACCAATCCAGCCGTATGGCAAATCAGTTAATAGCTCTTTGTGCTGCAGAACAGCGCCTGGGTTAGATGGCTCAACCGCGATGAACAGCACCAGAATCGCCAAGAATGCGATGAAGGTAATCACAAAGTTGAGTGTCAATGTCATGAATACACCGCGGTAGTTCAGCCAAGCCAGAAAGGCGATGGT
>Ga0265327_10005169_pt1 | contig 11058 bp, 9 predicted proteins | sample 41621metaG_FD_202089 | JGI IMG/M metagenome (GOLD analysis project Ga0265327, IMG submission 202089) | Rhizosphere microbial communities from Carex aquatilis grown in University of Washington, Seatle, WA, United States - 4-16-21 metaG | ecosystem: Host-associated > Plants > Roots > Rhizosphere >... | reverse complement strand
CGACATTCTGTCGGTAGCGTCGGCTCTGAAAGAGATGGGCTCGACGGCCTCCGAGGCACTCAAGGCCTCAGCAACCGGCGAGCTCCCGCTTCCGGGCATGGCGGGGCAAGCGAAGGTCGCAATCGTCGAGGTCTCGAAGGCCGCGAAGGAGCAGACCGGAATCGTCGCCGACTTGACCAAGGCGTTTGACGGGCTCGACGAGGCCATCAAGCGCGCCCAAGAGCGCAGCGGCAAGAAGCCGTTTCAGATGTTCCCGGACATCGCCGAAGGCACGCCGGAGTCAATCAAGAAGCCGGGTATCTTCGACGGCGGCAGCAAGAGCTACACGGCGAAGGGCGAGGGCGGCGGTAACAAGGTCGAAGACGAGGAGATAAAGAGCGAAGAGAAAATCGCTCTCGAGAAAATCGCCATCGAGTCCTCGACCAATTCGCACATGCTCGCGATGGGCGCCGAGACCACCGAGGCGTTCGTCGAGCAACAGAGGCAGCTCGAGAACGACACCTACGCGGTCAAGTCGGAGTCGATCACCAAGCAGCTCGCGCTAAGCGGCAACACAAAGGCGCAGATTGCCAAACTGCTCGACGAGCAAAAGCAGGACTTCGAAACGCACGTCGGCAACCTGGTCAAGATTGCGGAGGACGGCGAGGCGCGCAAGAAAGCCCTCGCCGACAAGGCTCGCGCGGACGCCATGCGTGACGACGAGGAGACCCTGCGCGACGGCATCGCGGACATCCAGACATCGGCCGAGATGGGCAAAATCTCGATGCTCGACAAGGTCGACGCCGAGCGAAAGCTGACCATCGAAATTCGTACCGAGCAGATGAAGCGACTCGATGATCAGCTCGCGACCCTGTCGCCAGAGTCGGACGCTTACGAAGCCGTCGTCAAGCAAAAGCAGCGGCTCGAGAAGCAGTTCACGAACGACCTCAAAGGCGAGAATCGCGAGCGCATCAAAGACATGCAGGCGCTCGTTACCGAGTGGACCGGGCCATTGACAACGGGCTTCAACACGGCCATCAATGACATGGTTCTGAGCGGCAAGAAGTTCTCGGACGCAATGGCCGACATGGGCAAGTCGATTCTGTCGAGCCTCGTGACCACGTTCGAGAAGATCGCCGAGGACTGGGCGGTCAAACAGATTTCAATGGCCCTGCTTGCGAAGACGGAGGCGGCGTCTAGCGCCGGGGCTCAGATAGAGGGCAACATTGGCGTAGCGGCAACGGGAGCGGCGGCGTCGCAGGCCGCCGTGCCTTTCATCGGTCCAGCGCTCGCCGTCGCAGCCGCCGGGGCGATGGTCGCGTCGCTCGCCGTGTTCGAGGGGATGGCTCACGCATCCGGCGGGATGCTCCTCGACCGAGACCAGCTCGTCTTCGCGCACAAGGGCGAGCAAGTCTTGCCGGCGAACATCTCGAGTGGGCTTCAAACGATGATTTCGCAGGGCGGAAGTGGCGGTGGCGGCGACACGCACTTGCACTACTCGCCGACCATCAACGGCGGCAATCAAGGCATGGAGCAGCTGCTGCGTACCGACGGCCAAGCGCTCAAAGCCTGGATGGCCGAGCAGAGCAGGCTAGGAGCGTTCAAGAGCCGATGAGTAAGCCGACATTCCCAACCCCAATCATTCGAGACGCGCTCATCTTTGCCGAGAAGGGCGAGCACATGCTCCCCGAGCATCTGTCGCAAGGACTGCGCGCTCTCATCGCGAACGCGCCCACGGCACTCACGTACTCGCCGCCGGATAAGAGCCGATGACGTTACCGTTCTACCCAATCGCGCTCACGGTTCTCCCCGGACTTGCTCCGACCGTCCGATGGTCGCCCGTGTTCTTCAATCAGAGTTTCAAGGCGCAGAACGGCGCGAGCATCGACATACAGCTCGCGTCAACGCCGCTACACAATTTCGAGGTAAGTTACAACTTCCTTCGCGACATTGGCCGCGCGAATTCGCCAGAGTTCCGCATCATGCTTGGCTTCTGGATGGCCATCGGCGGAAGCGCTGGCCGATTCCTGTTCCTGAATCCTGACGACCAAAGCGTCACGACGCAGACGATAGCCAATGGCGACGGTGTAACGACCGCCTTCACGGCGATACGCACCATCGGGACGAGTCTTGGGTACGGCACCGAGCCAGTGGGCCAGTGGATCACGACGCTGCCCTATAACGTCTACGTCAACGGCGTCCTCAAGACAGCGGGCTCGGATTACACCATCAACACGGCGCAGCCGGTGAACAGCACCATCGTGTTCTCTTCGGCGCCACCCGTTGGGGTAAATAACATCACCGCCGACTTCTCCTATGCGTACTACTGCCGGTTCGCGGACGACTCACTGACGTTCGAGAAATTCATAGACCAGATCTGGAGCGCGCAGTCGGTCAAGATTCAGTCATGCCGGCTGGGAGCGTGACATGCCGGTACTGAGACCAGCCGGTGGCGCACTGACCGCAGCGCTCGCGGCGGGCAACATCGCCTACATGGCCGACCTTTTCACGTTCACGATACTGAGCGGTCACGTCTACCGTTTTACGAGCTTCGACACTCAGCTGTTGGTGGCCGGGAACCTGTACGGGCCGTGCTTGCCGTGGCTTTCTCGAGGCCCGTGGCGCGTGACGAATACCATGGAGGTGCCTACGCTCGAGGTCTACCTCCAAGACAATCGCCTTACGTCGTTCAGCACTGGCGGGTTCGGCGGCGGCGCGGCGAACATCAAAGGGCAGATACAGAACGGCCTGCTCGACGGCGCTGCGTTCACGCTGTCTCGCGTGTTTATGCCGACCGCAGGCGACACCACGACCTACGGCACGGTCGATCTGTTCTTTGGCGTCGTGGGCCAAATCAACATTCTCGGCGGCAAGTGCACCATCAAGATCAAGGGCAAGAACAACCTGCTGGCGTCGATGGCGCCGCGCGACGTCTACCAGCCTTCGTGCCGCCACACGTTCTGCGATTCGGGGTGCGGGCTTTCGCCTGTGCCGTTCACCGCGAATCACACGGTGCAGGCGAGCCCTTCGCCGACTCCGTCTGTCTTCGGCTGGACCGGCGGCGGCACCTTCGCTCTCGCTAAGGGCGGCACGGTGACGTTTATCGGCGGCGTACTGCAGGGCGAGACCCGCGGGGTTATCGACGCGACGGCCACGGCGCTCACGTTCGCGATACCGTTCACGCAGGCGCCCGGCATCGGGGATACGTTCTCGCTGTTCCAGGCGTGCGACAAGACCCTCAACACTTGCAATGTGACGTTCAACAACCTGATCAACTACGGAGGTTTCCCGTACATCCCTCCGCCGGCATCGACGGCCGTAGGCCAGTAGCATGGGCTACTCCCAAGGCTCCGTCTTCGACTGGGACCCGAACTATGCGGCGACCGTCGCGAACAACGGGACGCCTAGCTACACGGGCGTCACGCTCCACACGAGCTCTCAGGCGCTCCCCATCGTCATCATGTGGGGCACCCGGCGCGTATCGCCAAATCTGATTTGGGCATCGTCGATTGTGACGGACGCGAGCGGCCAGCATCCGGCGAGTTTTGCCGCGCAGCCGCAGGATACGTTCTTCAACCCGTTCGTAGATACAGACTTCGTCGCTGGCGGTACGCGGTACCGTGGCGCAGTCGTCCTGACAGGCTTTGGTGGCGGGTTCGGTAATCAGTACTACGGTAATCAGGACCCCAACACGGCCGGATGCCGCACTTGGGTGCCCATGATCTGGGCGCTCTGCCAAGGCCCGATTGACCTGGTGACTCGGATTTGGAACGGCGGCGGACAAGGCGCTACCCTCTGGTACAACCGCGACGGTACGACGACGGGATCATTGATTCTCGAGACGTCGACGAACGCCGGCTATATGGACAATTCCAACATATCGCCGTACATCATTGGCTACAAGTTCACGGTTGGCGATTCGGCGCAGACGGCCTGGAACCTATTCAGCGCGCATCCGGGGCTATATCCGAACCAGAACCTCAACTACCGGAACATCGCGCTAATCACAAGCCCGCTCGTGGACACGGGGCTCAATTACACCATCCCTCAGCAAGCCTACGAAGTCATTAGGACGCCGACACACGCCTACCGGCTAGCCGATTCGTACGGCCTCGGATACGACTACTCGTTTGCGGACATCATCCCGGACCTGCTGACGAATCCGAATTACGGCATGGGCCTCGTCTCCGCTGACATCGACAGCACGAGCCTCGGACTGTTCCTGCAGTACGTGATAGCCCAGGCCCTCTTCTTCTCGCCGCTGCTCGACGCGCAAGCGTCGGCCGTCGACATTCTCGACCGCTTCGCGTCCGAGTCGAACTCGTGGATCTTCTGGAGCGGCACGGCCTTCTATTTCGTCCCGCTTGGCGACGAGAGTATCACCGCGAACGGGCAGACGTACACGCCCGACACGACGCCGGTCTACTCGCTTTCGTATGCCGACTTCGGCGGCCAGGGCATAACCGTTCAGCGTGCGGAGCCGGCCGATTGCTTCAACCGTCTGCGGCTCGAATTCAAGGACCGCAGCAACGACTACGGCACGAGCATCGTCGAGTGGAAAGACACGACTCTCATCAATCTCTACGGCCTTCGCGACGCGTCGAGCTTTTCGGCCGATGACATTTGCGACGTCGCGGTCGCGGCCATGGTCGTCGAGCTGATGGGCAAACGGATGGCGTACATCCGGAACACCTACAGCTTCACACTCAGCTACAAGTATATCCGCATCCTGCCCGGCACGATGCTGCAGCTTACGGACCCGCAGCTCGGTCTAAACGCGAAGCAGGTACGCGTGCGTTCGATTGAAGAGGACGACGCGGGCAACCTCGCCGTCGTAGCCGAGGAATACCCGGGCACGCTCGGCATCTCGCGCGCGCTGGCGTCGCAGGCGTGGGCGCAGACCGGCGGCACGCAGAGCGGTAATCAGATCGGAACGGGCACGGCGACCGGCGGCAACCCGACGCCGACCAGCGGCGGCACGCTCGTTATGGATTACACGATGACGCTCGTCCTCTTCGTGGCCGGCGACGTCATCACCTTGCCGCCTACGATGGTGGTCGGGCGCAATTACGTCTTCGTACACGACCAGCAGCGCTCGCCGCAGCCGGCGAAGCCGCTACTCGAGAACAACCCGGCGACGTGGAATCGCCCGAGCGGGCCGACCTGGACGATCGCCAACCCGAACGACGGGACGCTGACTCCTGGGACAACATTCAAAATCAAGAGTCCATCCGGGCTCTCATTCGCCCTCGTACTCTGTCAGGACGCAATCGTCAGATGCCTTGGATCATTCTAGTAATCATCTCGCTACTTCTCGCGTGCTCGCGCCCTGTCGCCGAGCCAGACGCGGGCGCTAGGCCGTCGGCGCCTACCGTCCACGACCTCGGCCCGTTGCCACGGCTCGCGCCGTTGCCCCCATCGCGGCCGGCCTTCGTTGTCGACACGCCGGACGCCGGCATGTCGAAGGTCAAGCGACCCGCCGGCGCTGGCGCGGCCGACCCGAAGGTCACCGCGTGCATCGCCAAGAGCTCAGGCAAGTGGGCTAACGTTCTCGCGTGCCTCACGGGCGCCGTAGGGCCGGCCGTAGCGGGCGACGCTGGTGCGCCAAGCAAACACGTCTTCGGCTCGGTTCGGCCGACGCCGTTCAATCCCGCGTGGACCATTCCGCATTGGTACTACGACGCGGCGAACGTTTCGACCACGGCCAGCGACGACAACGACTGCGTCAGCAACGTCACGGCGTGCCGTACGGGCGCAGAGATTGTCGCGCGGTGGCAAACGCTCGAGCCGATACTCCGCCAAGACACAACGATCACGTCGCTCAGCGCGGACGGCTACAACCCGGCGACCGGGCAGATGACGATATCGCCGCATGTGCAGAACGGCGCGCAGTTCCTGTTCGAGGGTACGCTGACGACGGTCCAAAGCGGCACGCTTGCCGGGCGCGTCGCCAAGAACACCTCGACCGGCCAGGTGCTCACGTTCACGCTCGGCGCCGGGCTGACCACGCCGGCACTCGTCACCGACACGAACAGCGGATCGACGGCTTGGCTGGTCGACAACGTCTCCGGAAACAACTGGACGATATCGCAGCCGTACTTCATCCAGACGGTCCCCTACGGCGGCGCGTCGGAAGCGAACAACTGGACCAACGGCGATTCGTACACGGTGCAGACCGTGCCGATTGTGAACGTCCGGTGGTGGAAGCCTTCGTGGGAAGACCTTATCGATACGCCGGACACGCGCCCGATGCTGCGGAACGTCGCGCTCGCGGCCGGCCTCACGCCGAACTTGACCGACGAGGCCCCGACTAAGATTGACCTGGACGGCTCCGTGCTGGTCAACGTGGCCATGATTGGGAGCGGGTCCGTTCAGCAAACCGAGTGCACGCACGGCTCGCGGTGCGGCGGCGTCCTGTACAACTACTTCACGGAGGGGGCGAGCTCGCGGCACACCATCATGGGGCTGGCGGGCGGGTCGAGCTCGTCCAAGTCGCTGCAGATTTACGGCGGCGTTTTCGACGATGCGCAGTTCCTCAACGTCGGACTAAACGGCGCGCTCATCAAACGGACGGCACTCCTGCGAGGCACTACCGTTTACGACGACGTCGACCTATACGACACGTCTTCGCTGTTCTTGCTGCAGGAGAACTCCTACGCGATCCCTCTCCAGAGCACCTCGGCACTATGGGGCCACGGGACGCCTGAGATCAACTCCGGCTCAACGCTCGAGTACAACGCGCCCGCGTCGACGCACCTCCTTCACACCGGCGGATATTACCTCGACGACTTTTTCCAGATAGGGAATGCGTTCGACAACAATTTCAACCCGGGGCAGTGGCATACCGGCATCAGCCTTACCAACGCGAACCTCGACTCGAGCATCGCCTCCGGCGGCTTCGGCGGGCAGGCGATCGGCTGGCAATTGTCGATGATTACGTCGAGGCCGTCGCCAAACCTGACGCCGTCGACCTACCTCACGCCGGTGGCAAACGGCGGCACGGCGACGGGCGTTTGCGGCGCTGGCAACTGGGTGCAGGGCGGCAATCCGTTCACATGCACGAACATCCCCCTGTACGCGGTACCCGTGTCGCAGGGGACGTCGGCGACGAGCTACGCGGCGCCTGGTACGGCGAACTGGCCTCTGCTGAGCACAGGTCCGAGCACAAACCCGGTCTTTGCGCAGTTGCCTTACTCGGCGCTGTCCGGGGCTCCGCTCATTCCTGGCATCCTGTCGGGCTCCGGCATCAACGTTACGTTTTCGACCCCCAACTACACGATCGCGATTGCGGCGCCGATCTCAGTCGCTAACGGCGGCACGGGCGACACGAGCCTGACGACGACCGCGGTACTCCTCGGCGAGGGAACGAGCGCGGTGGGATTCGCCGTTCCGGGTACCGCGCGATGGCCGCTCGTGAGCACGGGCGTCGGCAATCAGCCGGCGTTCTCGCAGCTCCAGGTCGCCGACCTAGGAAGCCTTCCGGTCACTGTCGGACAGGGCGGCACGGGGGACACGACGCTCACGACCAACGGTGTCCTTTACGGACAAGGCACAAGCGCCGTCGCGACGCTGCATTGTACGGACAGCCAAATCCCCGAGTGGTTTTCCGGCGGCTTCGCGTGCTCGGCGACCGCCACCGCTCACGGCGTGTTCGTCTCCGAGGGCAACAGCGCGGCGCTGGGCACGACGACGGCGGGGAGTTCTGGCCAGGTGCTCACGAGCAACGGCGCGAGCTCCGACCCGACGTGGCAGACGGCCCCCGTGTCGAGCGTTTCGGCTTCGGGCGCCGGGCTCACGTGCTCGCCGACGACGGGCGCCGTCGTGTGCTCGAACACGGGTGTCACCTCCGCCGTCGCCGGTACCGGCATCAGCGTTTCCGGCGCAACCGGAGCTGTCACCATCACCAACTCGCTACCGTTCACACCGGGCGCCGACCTTGCCGGCTCGACCTCGACCAATCAGTGGGTCCAAAGCATTTCGGGCAATGCGGGCGCGGGCGGCACGGTCAACATCGGCGGGAGCGCCGGCACGATACTCTCGTGGAAGGCGGCGCAGACGAACGCCGAGATCACCCAAGACACTCCGGTTAGCGACGTGGCGACGCACACGATGACGATCCAGTCGCAAGCCGCCGAAGCCGCGGCGGCCACCAATCGCACGGGCGCGGACCTAAACCTCACCGCCGGGGCGGGCGCGACGACGAACGGCACGGGCGGCAACATCAACCTCAGCGTAAGTGCCCCGACGGGGACCGGCACGCGGTCGGCCGCGACCGTCTTCGAGCAGGGCGTGCCGGCCGTCAAGTTCCAGAACCTCGCATCGGTCATTGGCACGGGCGGCTGGGCCGAATGGCTCGGGACCGCCGCGGCGCCGTCGAGCTCGAACTTCGCCATGGGCGGGGACAACAGCACGAACCTCAGCATCAACGCCCCTCAGACGAGCTCGACGCTTTACTTCACCGTCGGCGGCGCGACCCCGGGCGAAGTCTCGATGATTTCGACGGGCACCGAATTCTTCGGCACGTCGCAGCAGTTCGGCGGCGGCTCGCAGGTGATTGGGCTTGCGAACGCCACGACGACGCCGACGACGAATCCGACCGGCGGCGGCGTCATTTACGAGAACAGCGGCGGACTGTCGCACCGCGGGTCTGGAGGCGCCGACGAGGACATGGCGGGCGCAGGGCTCGGCACCATCAACACGCAGCTCGGAAAGAAACGGCGCAAGGTCCAATTCTTCCGAAGCACGACAAGCGCGACGCAAACGATTTACACCTACTCGATGCCGGCGACGGCCCACACTTCGCTCATCGAGTGCACCATGTCCTTGCAGGACGTGAGCAACATCGCCAACTCATGGGCCTCGAAGATATCCGGATACTTCCGCATGACCGGGACCACGGTCACGCAACTAGGCTCGTCGGCGACCATCTACAATTTCGGGTCCGGTGGACCAATCACGCTAGTGACAGGCACCGGAACCGTAGCCGTCCAGTTCACGTCGCTCAGTGCTTCGACGGAAGACGTCGAGCTTTTCTGCGACTTCTTCGAGAATTAGAGTTCCTCGCCCAATCGACCTTTGATGCCGTCGTGCCAAATCGTGGCGTCGGCGAGACACTCGACCTTGAATCCGCATGCGCGGGCACGCATGAAAAAGGCGCCGTCTTCGCCGATGATGCGGCGCACGCCGTCGATCGTGGCAACGTCATGCGCGAACAGGTGCACGCGCGGCTTGCCCGCTTCGCTTACGTACCCGAGCTTTGGTCCGAGCCATGGGTTCTGATACCGGCGCGACATGAACTCGAGGACTTCGCGGCGCATGAGGCAGCAGCCGAGCCCGTCCGACTCGATCTCGATGACGCGACCGCCGTTTGACAGCCGGCGCTCCGGAGCGAAGCAGTGCTCTCGCCCGTCCAGAGTGCGCGACGTGTACTCGTGAGGCGGTTTCCGCTTTCGATACGCGCACGTGATAATCGACGCGTTGGCGCGAAGCAGCAGCTCTACCACCGACGGGTGAAACGAGATGTCGGCATCAAGCCAAAGAATGTGCGACTGCCTCGACTCAAGAAACTCGCCGGCCAGCTCGCTCCGCGCGTTGCCTACCCACGGGTGCCCCTCGAGAACGCGCCAGATGCCGCCGTGAATCGCCTTGATGGCTTCGCCCGTGCGCTTGGTGGGCTTCGACGGCTCGCCTCGGTAGACCGGCGTCGCGATGTGCATTACCGGGTCTCCCAGAAGTGCGCGACGTCCGCTGGCGAGATGTCCGCCGGCTGGCCATTCAGGCTAGGCAACATGCGGGCGACCGTCGCAAGATGCAAAGGCCCCATCATGGCGTGGCCGAGCTCGTGTTCGAAAGTCCAGAGCAGCCACGTGGGCACGATGGCCGGGTCGACGCCAACGCTCGCGGCGTAGTCGGCAACCCAGTCTACCTCAATCTTGCACGTCGCCGACGAAGCACTAAGGTAATCAGTTTCCCCGAGCTCGTCGCTCTTGCGCCCGGTCTCGAGCGGTAGGCCCCATTCGGGGATCAAACGAATGCCGTCCGTATCGAGACTGACGTCGTAGTCAAGCTGCAGGCCCGGAACCGCGGCGACCCAGGCGTCAACCGCGGCGACCGCGATGGCCTGCTGGTCGGCCGTGAAGTCGGGCGACACGTGCACGCGGTAGCTCGTCGGGCGAGGGCCGGTGGTGATGTTCGATGGGGCCGCGGAGCAGGCGACGGTCGAGAGCGCGACGGCTAGGGCCGCGGATTTCACCACAACCCCGCAGGGACAAGCGTAGGCTGGCCTATGACGAGGCCGTCAGCGCGGCACGCGTAGCTCGCATCGGCAAACGTCGGCGTCGCGAGCGCGTGAACGATTTGGCCTGCGCGCGGGCCGATGTAGACCCACCCCCAGTATTCGCCGATCGACGGCTGGAAGGCCACGAGCGAATTGCCGCCTTGCAGCGAGTTGTAGCAAATCGGTACGTCGACGCAGGGTCCGTTCATGTACATCTTGCACGCCGCGGCCGCATCGGCTTCGGTGCGCGCGCCCGGCTTGGTCACGTACCACGCGCAAGCCTGGTCGGTTCCGGCCGAGCACGTGGGCGTTCCGCCGGAACCGTCGCCGCTCAGCCCGGCCGGCGGCACCCCTCCGCACCCGGTCAACCAAATCGATGCGCCGAGCATACCGACGGCGAGGGAAAGCGATGCGATGAGTAGGCGGATCACTTGCCGCCTCCTTGGCTTGCCGCGCATCGGTCGAGAACGTCTTGGATTGCCGCCCAGAGGCCGAACGAATCCGCGTCTAGCGTCCAAGAGTCTTTGCGCCGCGCCAGCTGCTGCTCGCCCCGGAGCTCGACGGGCGAATGGTAGCGGGCTCCACCGGAGTAGCGGCGCATTCGCCGCGGCTCGTGGTGGCGTTGCAGGCTGATGGCGTTGGCGATGTTGCGAATCATTTGGTCTCCAGTCGTCCTTCCAAGTACCCCACCACGTACGCCACGGTGCTAGCGCCGGTGATGACGCCTAATATGACCCACGTGTTAGGCCAGCGGATACCGATAACCATCAGCACCATAATTGGCAGTTGCTGCACGATGCGAA
>Ga0265327_10005168_pt1 | contig 11058 bp, 8 predicted proteins | sample 41621metaG_FD_202089 | JGI IMG/M metagenome (GOLD analysis project Ga0265327, IMG submission 202089) | Rhizosphere microbial communities from Carex aquatilis grown in University of Washington, Seatle, WA, United States - 4-16-21 metaG | ecosystem: Host-associated > Plants > Roots > Rhizosphere >... | reverse complement strand
GTCGTGCTGGCACCGATCTTCGCGCTGTGGCTGGGGCTCGGGATCTGGTCGAAGGTGGCGCTCGGCGTCACGCTCGTGTTCTTCATCGTGTTCTTCAACGTGTATCAGGGCGTCAAGGAGGTAAGCCCGGTCGTGCTGGCCAACGCCCGCATGCTCGGGATGAACGGGCAACAGTTGCTGCGTCACGTCTACCTCCCGTCGGCGCTCTCGTGGGTGTTCTCCAGCCTGCATACGGCGGTCGGCTTCGCCCTGGTCGGCGCGGTCGTCGGCGAATATCTCGGCGCCTCCGCCGGGCTCGGCTACCGCATCGCGCAGGCAGAGGGCGTGTTCGACACCAACGGCGTGTTCTCCGGCATGCTGATCCTCACCGCCTTCGTGATCCTGATCGACGCGCTGGTCAGCGCGATCGAGAAGAAGCTGCTGGTATGGCGGCCGACGACCGCATCGACCACCGTCGCCGCCGCGGCCGGCGCCCAGGGCTGAACGCGCAAGTCCGCCCGCCCCTGCCCTTCCTTCCGCCGCCGCCCGACAGTCGGGCGGCAGCGGCGGGACGGAGCGGCGCCGGGCGGACGACATGGGACGCGGACCACGTCAAACAATCAACAAACGCTTCAGGGAGAAACGCATGCAGAAGACAGGCTTCACTGCGGCGACCGCTTGCGCGCTCGCGCTGGCGGCGGCAGTTCCCACGGCGACCGCCGCCGAAGATCTCGCTGTCCGCGACGTCGGCAGCTTCTATGTCGGCGGGCGCGAGGTCGTGCTGTCCGGGCTGCCGTCGCGGGAGATCAGCTTCACCGCCGGCATGGCGCCGCTGAAGGTCGACCCGAACGGCGAGTTCGAGGTCGAGCAGATGTACGTCCAGTACGTGAAGCTCGCCAAGCCGAAGGCGAAATACCCGCTGCTGCTGTGGCATGGCGGCGGGCTCACCGGCGTCACGTGGGAGACCAAGCCGGACGGGCAGCCGGGCTGGCAGAGCTATTTCCTGCACGCGGGGCACGACGTCTATGTCTCGGATGCGGTGGAGCGCGGCCGAGCCTCCTGGGCGCGCTATCCCGAGATCTTCAAGACCGAGCCTTTCTTCCGGCCGAAGAAGGAGGCATGGGAGCTGTTCCGCATCGGTCCAGCCGACTCGTACCGCCCGAACGCGGCCGAGCGCGTCTCTTTCCCCGGCACGCAGTTCCCGGTGGCCGCCTTCGACGAGTTCGCGAAGCAGTCGGTGCCGCGCTGGGCGACCAACGACGAGGCGACGCAGAAGGCGTACGACGCTTACGTGCAGAAAGTCTGCCCGTGCGTGATCATCGTGCACAGCCAGGGCGGCAATTTCGCCTTCAACGCGGCGCTGCACGCGCCCGACAAGGTCAAGGCGGTGGTGGCGATCGAGCCGTCGGGGGCTCCCGACCCGGCCAAGGTCGACGTCGCGTCGATGAAGGGTGTCCCCCACCTCTTCGTCTGGGGCGATCATCTCGCCGACTCGGCGCCGTGGCAGAAATTTATCGGTCCGCCGACGAAGTACCGCGAGGCGATCGTCGCGGCCGGCGGCACCGCCGACTGGATCGACCTGCCGAAGCAGGGCATCGCCGGTAACACGCACATGATGATGATGGACAGGAATTCCGACCAAGATCGCGGGGCTGGTCCAGGAATGGTTCGTGAAGCAGGGGCTCGCGACGCCATGAGCTCGGAGCCTGCTCCGGCAGGCTCTCAGAACGCAAACAAGCTCAAGGGAGAGAACGAATGAGGAAGACCATTGGAAAGATCGCGGCGGCGGCGGCCGTCGTGGGGCTTGCGTTCGGGATGGCTGCGCAGCCGGCTGCGGCGCAGAACGCGAAGCCGGAAAAGCCGTCGCTGAAAATGTCGGTCGGCGGCAAGTCGCTGCTCGTCTATCTGCCGCTGACGATCGCGGAGCGGCTGGGCTACTTCAAGGATGAAGGTCTCGACATCGAGATCAGCGACTTCCAGGGCGGCGCCAAGAGCCTGCAAGCCCTGATCGGCGGCAGCGTCGACGTGACCACCGGCTTCTACGAGCACACGATCCAGATGCAGGCGAAGCACCAGCCGCTCGTCGCGGTCGTGGAAATCGGCGTTTCGCCCGCCATCGTTCTCGCCGTCACCAAGGCGAAGGCCGCGTCCTACAAGGGGCCGCAGGACCTCAAGGGGATGAAGATCGGCGTCACGGCGCCCGGCTCGGCGACCAACTTCATGGTCAATTACATCCTCCAGCAAAACGGCATGAAGCCTGAGGACGTGTCCTTCATCGGCGTCGGCGGCGGCGCCAGCGCGGTCGCCGCCGTGAAGCATGGCGACATCGATGCGATCTCGAACATCGATCCGGTGATCAGCCAGCTGGAAAGCACGGGAGACATCAAGGTCGTCGCCGATACGCGGACTCCCGAAGGGACCAAGGCGGTCTATGGCGGGCCGTATCCGGCGGCCGTGCTCTACATGCCGCCGGAGTTCGCGAAGCAGAACCCGAACACGACGCAGGCGCTGGTCAACGCCTACGTCCGGACCCTGAAGTGGATCCAAGAGAACCCGGCGGAGAAGATCGCCGACGCGATGCCGCCGGAGTACGCGCTCGGCAACAAGGAACTCTACGTCGAGGCGATCCGCCACTCGATCCCGACCTTTTCCAAGGACGGCCGGCTCACCAAGAGCAGCGGCGAGAACGCGTACCGGGTGCTCTCCGCCTTCGATCCGTCCGTCGCGGCCGCGAAGATCGACGTCGACGCAACGATGGACGAGCGGTTCGTCGACAAGGCGCTCTCCACGATCAAGTGATCCCGACCGGGAGGGGCTGACCGCGACCGGCGGTCAGCCCCTGGTCCATGCAGCCGGGACCGCCATGCCGGCCGCACTGAAACATTTTTTGCCGAGCGTTATTCGAATACCACTGAAGATGGTTTTGCGATCGCCGGGTTAAGGCGCAGCGATTTGCTCTGCGAGTCGTCGATTTTCTGACCGTAGCGGCTTGGCAGCTCATCGTAGCAGTTGAGATTTTCTCATGCTCGCATGGAGATAATCCCGTTTGCGTCGGACAAGGGGCAAGGGTTCTCTATAAGGCAAACTGCCCGACTTCCGGCCCTTCGCCGACGCGTTCTGGGCGGTCGCCCATCGATATCGTGAGGTCATAATGCAGGTTGAAAAAAGCGCCGGACCGCTCGCCGGGCTGCGCGTCATCGAGATGGGGTCGTTCATTGCCGGCCCGTTCTGCGCCCAGATCCTCGCGGACATGGGCGCGGAGGTCATCAAGATCGAAACGCCCGGCAGCGGCGACCCGATGCGGCAGTGGGGCGTCAACCTGAAGGACGGCAAGTCCGTCTGGTGGCCGGTCATCGGACGCAACAAGAAGAGCGTCACGCTGGACCTGCACACGAGCGAGGGGCAGGACATCGCGCGCCGGCTGATCATGGCGGCGGACATCCTGGTCGAGAATTTCCGGCCGGGCACGCTGGAGCAGTGGAACCTGGGCCCGGAGGAGCTGCGCCGCGAGCATCCCGCGCTGATCGTGGCGCGCGTCTCCGGCTTCGGCCAGACCGGCCCCTATCGCGAGCGGGCCGGGTTCGGCTCGGTCGCCGAGGCGATGGGCGGGCTGCGTACCCTCGCCGGCTTCCCCGACCGCATGCCGCCGCGGGTCGGCATTTCGATCGGCGACTCCCTCGCCGGGCTGTTCGCGGCGCTTGGGGTCATGGCCTCGCTGCACGCCCGGTCGGCGTCCGGCACGACCGGCGGTCGCGGTCAGGTCGTCGACGTCGCGATCACCGAGTCGGTGATGGCGGTGCTCGAAAGCGTCATCAGCGAATACAGCGCGACCGGCATCAAGCGGTCGCGGACCGGATCGATCCTTCCGGGGATCGCGCCGTCGAACCTGTATCCGACGAAGGACGGCGACTGGGTCCTGATCGCGGCGAACGCGGACGGCGTGTTCCGACGCCTCGCCGCCGCGATGGAGCGCCCGGATCTCGCCGCCGATCCGCGCTATGCGACGCACCGTGCCCGCGGCGTCAGCCAGCTGGAGCTGGACGAGATCATCGCCGAGTGGTCGGCCGGGCTGCCGGCGGCGACGGTCGTCGAGCGGCTCACGGCGGCCGGCGTTCCCGCCGGTCCGGTCTACGACGCGGCGGGCGTCGCGCAGGATCCGCATTTCCGCGACCGCGGCGCGGTGATCGACGTCGAGACCGAGGATTTCGGCGTCCTGACGATGCAGGGCGTGGTCCCGCACTTCTCGGACACGCCGGGCTCCGTCCGCTGGCCGGGCGCCAGCCTGGGCCAGCACAACGAGGAGGTCTACGGCGAGCTGCTGGGCTTCTCGGCATCCGACATCGCCCGGCTCCGCGAACGCGGCGTGCTGTAGCGCGGTCCGCCGAGCACGACGACATGCCGCAACCGATTGCGTGGAGGAGACGATGACCGCCGGACCGTTCGGGAACCTGCCGCGGCGGGTCCGCGTCAGGGACATGACGCTGCGCGACGGGCTGCAAAGCCTGCCGCAGGTGCTGCCGCTCGCGGTGAAGCTGGAACTGTACGAGGCGCTGGCGAAGGCGAACGTCACCGACTTCCAGGTCACCTCGTTCATGAACCCGGCGCGCGTGCCGCAGCTCGCGGACGCGGAGGGGCTCTGGCAGGCGCTGGCCGGCCGGCCGGGGCGCCGCGACGTGCTGATCGCCAACCCGCGCGGCCTCGACCGGGCCATCGCGGCGAACGCCCGTGAGGTCGAGACCGTGATATCCGCCAGCGCGGCCTACAACCTCAAGAACACGCACCGGTCGCGCGAGGACTCGATGGCCGAGATCGTGGCCATGACCAAGGTCGCGCACGATGCGGGGGTGCAGTTCAGCGCCTCCGTCGCCAACTGCTTCCACTGCTTCTTCGAAGGCCGGATCGATTCCGGCCTCGTCCTCGACATGATCGGACGCCTGACGGAGGCCGGCATCGTCGAGATCGGCCTCGCCGACACCACCGGCTTCGCGACTCCGGACGCGGTCTACGAGTTGTTCGCCCGCGCCAGGGCGGCGCACCCCGCGGTGACCTTCGGCGCCCATCTGCACGACACGCAGGGGCGCGGGCTGGCAAACGCCGTGGCCGCGCTCCAGGCCGGCATCGATTGGTTCGACGCGGCGCTGGCCGGGCTCGGCGGCTCGCCGTTCACGCCGGGCGTCGGCGGCAATCTCTCGCTCGAGATGCTGGTCGACACGCTCGGCGAAATGGGCATTGCGACCGGCATCGATCCGGTCCTCGCGATCAAGGCCGGCAAGGCGGCGGCGCGGCTCATCGGCAGCGGCGGGACGACGCCCGCCGCTGCCTGACCGCGCGACCCGCGCCGACGGTCAGGAAAGTAACGTCGGACGTACCGCCGCCGCCTGCCCTTGTCGCCCCAGTGGAATGATGGCGTCGCCGGGGATCGACAGCAGCACCGGCTGACCGGCGTGGAAGGTTTCGCTGCGCACCTGCACCGTGCGCAGCTCGACACCTTCGACATCGACCACGATCTCCTGCGTGCGTCCGAGGAAATAGGCGGCGCGCACCGTGCCCTCGAAGAGGTTCTCGGCGCGGTCGCCCTGCCCCGGCGGGAGAATGCGGATCACCTCGGGATGGACCGCCAGCGTGACCGCGTCGCCTTCGGCCGCGCCGGCCCATGGCCGGACGGCGAGCGTCAGCCCTCCGACGCGGACCCGGCACCGCGCGGCGGCATCCGCACCGCCTGCCGCCGGCGCAGCGGCGGCGATGCTTCCCCGCAACAGATTGGCGGCGCCGACGAACTGCGCGACGAACTCCGTCCTGGGGCTGCGGTAGATCTCCTCCGGGGCGCCGATCTGCTCGATCCGCCCCTGCCGCATCACGACGACGCGATCCGACAGGGACATGGCTTCGACCTGATCGTGCGTGACGAGCACGAAGGTGGCGCCGATCAGCTTGTGGAGCCGGCCGATCTCGCGTCGCAGATCCTCGCGCAGCGCGACGTCGAGGTTGCTCAGCGGCTCGTCGAGCAGCACCAGGCGCGGCCGGTACACGAGGGCGCGGGCGAGCGCGACGCGCTGGAGCTGCCCGCCGGAGAGCTGATGCGGGTCACGGTCAGCGAAGCCGTCGAGGCGGCAGAGCTGGAGCGTCTCGTCGACGCGGCGGCGGATCTCCGCTCCCGGCACCTTGCGCAGCCGGAGCGGCAATTCGATGTTCTTGCGGACCGACATATGCGGCCACACGGCATAGCTCTGGAACACCATGCCGATGTCGCGCTTCTCCGGCGCGACGTGGGCGGAGGCCGCGGACAGCACGCTGCCGTCGAGCCGGATCTCCCCGGCGTCCGGTCGCACGAAGCCGGCGATCGCCCGCAGCGTCGTCGTCTTGCCGCAGCCGGACGGGCCGAGCAGCGTGATGAACTCCCCGCGCCCGATCGCGAGACTGCAATCGGTCAGCGCGACGACGCCGTTGTACTCCTTGCGGAGGCCGTCGAGTTCGAGGAAAGAGGCCTGCTGCGTCGTCATCGCTATACCTTGATGCCCGTCAGGGAGACTTTGAGAAGCCGGCCCGCCACGGCGAGACCGCCGAACGTGAGGACGAGGAGCAGGATCGCGGCCGCGGCCGTCTTCTCGTAGCTGCCGCCCTCGAAGTAGGTGAAGACGCGGACGGCAAGCGTCTGCGTCTCCGCGCTGTAGACCATCGCGGTCAGGGAGAACTCCTTCACCACGAACAGGAAGACCAGGACGAAGGTGGTCAGCAGCCCGTTCTTCATCAGCGGCATCAGGACGTACCGCCATGCCTGGAGCTGCGAGCAGCCGACGATGTGCGCCGCCTCGGCGAGGCTCGTATCGATCTGCCCCCGTGCGGCCTCGCAGGTCTTCAGCGCGTAGGGAAGCATCACCAGCACATAGCCGAAGGCGAGGATCCAGAGCGTGCCGCCGAGGTGGAACGGGCTGCCGTACCACGCCAGGATGACCAGCACGCCGGCAACGACGTGCGGCAGTCCCAGCGGGAACTCCGAGAGCTGCCGCAGGAACCGCTTGCCCAGCGTTTGCGGGCCGGACAGCACGATCGCGAGGACGCCGCCGAGCAGCGCCATCACCGCCCCGATTCCGACGGACAGAAGCGCGCTGTTCCAAACCGCCAGCCGGGTCTCCTGGTCGCTGAAGAGATAGGCGAAGTTGGCGAGCGTGAAATTGTCCGGATCGAGACCGCGCCACCACTGGTCCATCAGCGCCGCCGCGAGCAGCGTCAGCACCGGAAGGCCGAGCGACAGCATCACCGGGATTAGCGCGAGCAGCATCATCGGGAAGCGCCAGCGGCCAAGATCGACGATCTCGTTGCGTGCGCCCTTACCGGAAAGCACTGCGAACTTCGCCGACCCCGCGCCGCCGAGCAGGCGGGCCTGAAGCCAGAGCAGCAGCACGGTGATCGCCACCAGCGGAAGGCTGAGCGCCACCGCCGCCGGCAGGTTGGGGTTCATCACGATGGTCGCGTACATCTCGGTCGTCATGAAGCGGAGCCCGACCGGCGACCCGAGCACCAGCGGCCCGGCCAGCATCGTCAGCGACTCCGCGACCGAGAACGCGACGCCGGCCATCACCGACGGCAGGATCGCGCCGAGCGTGATCCGGAAGAACACGGCGACCGGCGACAGGCCGCAGATGCGTCCCGCCTCCTCCAGTTCGGGGTTGATCTTGCTGAGGCCCGACAGCGTCGTGAAGAAGATCAGCGGATAGCTGTGCAGGACCGCGATGAAGACCACGCCCGAGAACGAATAGATGTCGTATAGCGGCGCGCCCAGCACGTCGTAGAACAGGACGTTGACTAGCCCGGAGTTGCGCCCGAACAGGAAGACGTAGGCGATCGAGGTCAGCAAGTTCGGGATCACGAACGATACCGAGACGAGCAGCCCGATCGCGTTGCGGCCCGGCAGGTTGGTCCGGGCGCACAGGCAGGCGAGCGGCACGCCGAGCACCGCCGCCGGCACGATCGACAGCGCCGCGGCGAGCAGAGAGTTGAGCAGCGGCTCGACGTTCTGCGCGGTCAGCAGCCGCGCGAATGCGGCGGGCTCGAAGATCCCGAGCCCGGCCGCAACCGGATAGCCGACAAAGCCGACGACGAGAGCGCCGATGACCAGAAGCGCCGGATTGGACGGCGCGAGAACCGGCCGCCAGCGCCGGGCGGCGACGAGGGGCGGCCGGGCCGCGTTGTCGGTGACGGCCATCGCGTTACTTCCGCGCGGCCTGGGCGATCGCATTGAATTTGTCGAGCAGCTCCTGTCTCGGCAGGGGCGACGGCACCTCCTTGTAGGCGACCTTCAGCTCGCTGGCCGGCGGGAACCCGGACGGCCCCGCGACGTCGCCGCGGGTGGAGAACCAGCCGTACTTGCGGTACAGCTCGCCTGCATCCTTCGAGAGCAGGAAGTCGACGAGCAGCTCGGCGCCCTCGGGGTTCGGCGCCTCGGTGATGATGCTCGCGGTCAGCGGCGAGACGAACAGCACGCCGTCGCTGGCGATCGCCACCGGCGCGTGCTTCTGCATGATTTCGGACGTATACGAGGTCACCGCCGTCGCAACCGGACGCTCGCCGTTGGCGACCGCCTGATCGATGCCAGGCGCGATCGCGATCACCAGCGGGTCGTTACGCATCAGCTTCTCGATCCACTCCCACCCGTTCTCATGGACCATCGCCTTGAGGAAGAGGAGCCCGGCGGCGCTCCGCGAAGGATCGGAGATCGCGACCTTCGACTTCCACTTCGGATCGGCAAGCTCGCTCCAGCTCTTCGGCGCGGCGTCCTTCTGCACCAGCCGCGAGTTGTACTCGATCGCGAGACCCCAGAAGGTGATGCCGTACCATTTCCCGTCGGGGTCCTTGTAGGCGGGGTCGACGGCGGAGAGATCGGCCGGCTTGTAGCTGCGCAGCACGTTGTCCTTGATCAGGTCGCCGACGAGATCGGTATCGCCCAGGGTCACGACGTCGACCGCGAACGACTTCGTCTTGCGCTCCGTCGTCAGCCGGCTGAAGACCTGTCCGGTGCCGCCGTAATACGAGTTGACCTCGATCCCCGTGCGCTTGGTGAATTCATCGATCAGGCCCTTGCGCAGCTCGTCGGGCGACACCGAGGTGTACCACGTCACCTTGCCCTTCGCCCGCGCCGCCTCGATCCGCGGATCGGCGGCGGTCTGCGCACCTGCCGCTTGCGGAAGGATCAGGACCGCGGCGAGCGCCGCAACGGAGGCCAATACCGAAAGTCGATGTCCCAGGCGCGTTCTTTTTCCCTGCATAATCTTTCCTCCTGACAACGCGCCGTGGCGCGCGGGGGATTTTGGTATACCCGAACTGTGTACCAAAATCGGCATGACCTCAAAACCCTATTGTCGCGTGCACGGCGCCGTGGCCGGCCTCCCTCTCTCGTGTGCCCGGCCGCGCACTGAGCGCGGGATCCCCCGGCGCAGCTTCGGCCGGTTCCGGCGCCGCCGGTCATCCCTCCGCAGGCTGCGCCACGCTCGACGACGCCGTACTGAACAGCACGCCGATCACCAGGACGTAGATCACGCACAGGATCAGCATGGTCGCCTGGAACCCGTGCTCGGCCAGCAGATAGCCGCCGATGAACAGCAGGATGCCGTTGTACACGCCGAAATTACGCTCCATCGTTCCGAGCAGGCGCGGCCGCTGCTCGGGCGGGAGCGCGGCAAGGTTGATGTTCCCCATCGTCACCGGCCGCACGCCGCCCGATCCGAGGCCAAGGAGCCCGATGGCGACGAGGCCGATTAGGAAATAGTCGATCCCGTGCAGCGAGAACCATTCGCTGAAGCCGAACAGGAGCATCGAGCCGACCATGCTGACGAGCGTGGCGGCGAGCAGCGCGGAAAGTCCGAAGCGCTTCAGGAAGGCGTTGCTGTAAAGCGCGGTGATGAACCCGGCCATCGTGAAGAGGCCGAGCACGGACCCGAACAGATACGGGTCGACCTGAAGCTCGATGAAATAGAACGGCAGGATGCCGATGAAGGGCGCCAGCGTGAAGGCGCGGGACAGCGAGTAGAAATTCATCCAGAAAGTCTGGCTCGCGTCGAGCTGGAGCTTCGGCTTCCCGCCGCCGGCCGCGCCCGGCGCGGACGCTTTCTTTGGAGGAGCCGGCTTCTTCTCCTCGTGCACCATGAACACCAGCAGCGACGAAGTCAGGCTGACGCACATCGACGCGTAGAAGGGCCAGTGCACGTGGTAATCGTAGAGGATGCTGCCGAGGCTGCCCGCGACCAGCGTCGCGATGAACATCATGCTCTGCGACTTGGTCTGCACGCGCGTGAACAGCTCGTTGCCGCCGCTCGCCGTGATGTTGCGCAGCACGCCCGCGTCCATCGAGATCGCGAGACTGAAGCCGCAGCCGCCGATGATCTGCGCGATCAGAACTTCCCAGAAATTGACGCCGCCGAGACTGGTGCCGTTAATCAGCACCGCAAGCCCCACGACCTTCAGCATCTCGCCCGACGCGACCAGATCCTTCTGACGCATGTAGGGCATCAGCGTGCTGCCGAGATTGGAGGTCACCGTCGTGATCAGCCCGTACACCGCGAGCAGGACGATGACGTTGTAGAGCCCCATTTCCACGTTGTAGAGGTGCAGGAACAGCACCGGCAGATGGAAGTAGAGCCGCGAGATAACGCGGTAGCAGTAGAAGAGCCTGACGTCGCGCGACACGGCCGTCAGCCTCGCGCGCAATGAAGATGCGCGAAGGACATCGGCGCACAACGGCAGGATCGACGCCGCCACCGCAGCAGCGTCGGCATCGCCACCTGTCCGTTTGCACCGCGCGGGTTCATCGCCGCCAACTTCTCCCGGTCAGAAGACCGCACTGAGGGCATCCGACGCTGCGCGCGAATAGCGCGCCATCCGTCGCCTTTATTCCGGGACGACCTCGACGCTGGTCCCCGCGAAGCAGAAGCGTTCGGGGACGAGGTCGCGCTCCCAGTCGACCTTGATGCGCGCGGTGACGACCCGCACCGGCAGCTGCCGGCGGGCGATCTCCGGCGGCGGATCGACCACGTACTGTCCGACCGTGACCCGCCCCGCGCCGGCGCGCATCGTCTCGATCGTGCC
>Ga0265327_10005167_pt1 | contig 11059 bp, 10 predicted proteins | sample 41621metaG_FD_202089 | JGI IMG/M metagenome (GOLD analysis project Ga0265327, IMG submission 202089) | Rhizosphere microbial communities from Carex aquatilis grown in University of Washington, Seatle, WA, United States - 4-16-21 metaG | ecosystem: Host-associated > Plants > Roots > Rhizosphere... | reverse complement strand
GGTTTTATTATCTCGGTCTTGTTCTTTTTCCAGCGGAAAACATGGCAGCGGATGGTTTCCTGTTTATGCGGACTGGATTTCCTTTTTCTTTGTGTAACGAATAACCTTCCTCGTTATGGCAATTACCATGAAATAAAAGAAGTCCATAAACTTTACCTGGAACTAGCTGGTTTTTTATGGATGATAATTATTTTGCTGTTACCCCGCAAAAAAGAAGCAACAAGCAGCTCAAATCCTGCACGCAATGAAAAAGAAATATCATTTAACGTGAATGCAACGGTTGTTATTTTTCTCATCCAGTTTCTGTTTAAAATGCAATCTATTTCAGGAGATATTGAGAGTTTGTTTGCTGACAAATGGGAGCATGCCTATGCCATTGCGGGAATGCTTATGCTTTTGCTCTTCTTAGCCGGAATCATTCTTTTTTATTTGAGGAAAAATACCGGATATGTATTACTGGTTTCTTATTGTGTTTATGCCGCTTTCAGTGAACTGGCTTATATTTCATGGCTTCTATATGAACAACAAACCCAAGCACTCTATCAACTAAAAATATCAGAATTTTCGTATATCCGTCTTAGTTATTATTGCACCTGCATTTATTTTCTTTTTCGAAAAGACTTTCTTTCCTTTATAAATGTTGATAAAAGGCTGATTGCAATTGCTTTTATTTTGAGTGGTGTCTTAGCATCCGTGCTGTTTTGGAACTATTATCTTAGTTAAATTACGCAAGAAAATAAAAACCCTAAATCGCCAATAAAAACCAGTAAAAACACTTAACTTTGATTCTGTTTTTAAAAAATCCTGTTTGTAATTATTATGGAAAAATTTGATGTAACCATTATCGGTGCTGGTCCTGGGGGCTATGTGGCCGCAATACGTTGTGCGCAACTGGGCATGAAAACTGCCTTGATAGAAAAATACGCTTCCTTGGGCGGTACCTGCCTGAATGTGGGCTGTATTCCTTCAAAAGCTCTGTTGGATTCCAGCGAACATTTTTACAATGCTGTAAATCATTTTGAAGAGCATGGCATTGATATTAAAGCGCCGAAGGTGAATTTAAAACAGATGATCGAGCGCAAACGGGGTGTTGTGAAAATGACGGTGGATGGAATTAATTTTTTGATGAAAAAAAATAAGATCACTGTTTATACAGGCCATGGTTCTTTTGTGACTAAAAACACGATCGAAATTGAAAAAGCCGATGGAACAAAAGAACAAATAGAAACAGGAAAGACAATTATTGCAACCGGCTCTAAACCTTCTTCATTACCTGGGATCGAGATTGATAAAAAACGTGTGATCACTTCTACCGAGGCTTTGGAAATGACCGAAGTGCCAAAAAACCTTATCATTATTGGTGGTGGTGTAATCGGATTGGAGTTGGGAAGTGTTTACGGTCGTTTGGGAAGCAAAGTTACAGTGGTAGAATTCATGGATCGTATAATACCGGGAATGGACGGCGCCCTGAGTAAAGAATTGCAGCGTGTTCTTAAAAAGAATTTAGGTTTTGAGTTTTTACTGAAACATAAAGTTACAGGTGTTAAAGGTAGCGCTAAGGAGGTAACCGTTAGTGTATTAAATGCTAAAGATGAAAAAATTGAACTAAAAGGAGATTATTGCCTAGTGTCTGTTGGCCGGAGACCTTACACAGACAATTTAGGCTTAGAAAAAATCGGTCTAAAGCTCGATAACCGTGGAAGAATAGAAACGGACGATCACCTGAAAACAAACATTGATGGCATTTACGCCATTGGTGATGTGGTTAAAGGAGCAATGCTCGCTCACAAAGCTGAAGAAGAAGGTGTTTTTGTTGCAGAACAAATGGCCGGACAAAAACCGCACATCAATTATAATTTAATTCCGGGTGTAGTGTATACTTGGCCGGAAGTTGCGGCTGTTGGATATACGGAGGAGCAATTAAAAGAACAAGGAAAAAAATATAAAGTTGGATCTTTCCCTTTTAAAGCAAGCGGAAGAGCAAGAGCCAGCATGGATACGGATGGGTTTGTAAAAGTGCTCGCCGACGAAGCTACGGATGAGATTTTGGGTGTACATATGATTGGTCCGCGTACCGCCGACATGATCGCGGAAGCAGTAGTGGCCATGGAATACAGAGCGAGTGCTGAAGATATTTCCCGCATGAGTCACGCGCATCCAACCTTTACTGAAAGTATGAAAGAAGCTTGTTTAGACGCCACGGGAAAACGCGCCATACATATTTAATTTTTTAGAAATACATTATGAGCAATCCAAAAGTTGGAATTATTATGGGAAGCAGCAGCGATCTGCCAACCATGCAGGCTGCAGCAGATATTTTAAAACAATTCGACATTGCGTTTGAAATTGACATTGTGTCCGCACACCGCACTCCCGAAAAAATGTTCGAATACGCCAAGAGTGCTCACACCAGGGGGCTTCAGGTGATCATTGCCGGGGCGGGTGGCGCAGCTCATTTGCCTGGTATGGTAGCCTCTTTAACACCGTTGCCAGTAATTGGTGTCCCGGTAAAAAGCAGTAACAGCATTGATGGCTGGGATAGTTTGTTAAGCATTGTGCAAATGCCAAATGGTGTTCCTGTTGCTACAGTTGCCGTAAACGCTTCACAAAATGCTGGAATTCTTGCTGCACAAATAATTGCTTGTTCTGATAAAGCTTTGCTTCAAAAGGTTATTTTTTTTAAAGAAACACTAAAGGAAAAAGTGATGCAAGCAAGCAAGGACATGAAAGACTTATAGCTAAGACTTTTTATAAAATAGAAGTTGTATGAACGCCCTTAATTATTTTTTGAGTGACCTAGTTGTAATACTGTTCCCTCTTGGCATCATAATATTCGCACTTATATGGTCTGCGAAATCTAGTTTTAAAAGGCATGATTTAATTGTAGAGTATGTAAAGAAAAATGGTTGGGTACTGATAGAAAAGGACTGGTATTCAGCTCAACACAATAATGACACTGTCTCGTCAGACATTTATTATGACATTAAATATTTAGACAAAAATAAAAGATTACATAAAGCAAGAGTAAAGGCGGATGATTGGACTAATAAAGTACACATTTGCTCAGACACACTACTTGATTAAAGGAAAAAATGGCAAAAAAAAATAATCTTATAAAGCTCGGTGATGCCATCAATCAACTTTTTAAGCAGGAAAAACTGGATGTAAAGATCTCACAGTTTTCTGTAAAGAATGGCTGGAAGGACATTGTGGGTGATATGATTGCTAACAGTACGACAGAAATTTTTTTTAATGAAAAAATTGTTTTTATTACTCTTAATTCTGCTGCATTAAAACATGAGTTAACTTTCAGGCGCGAGGAACTCGTAAACAACATCAATAAATTTTGTGGTTATAAATTAGTAGATCAAATTGTAATACGATGAAGCAGGCTATTATTTTCCTTACACCGATTTTTGTCTTTTGTTTTATTGCCTCTTCTCAAAATAACGATTCCCTGATTCTGCGAAAAATCTACGACCACTATCTTAGCAAAAGCAAATGTTATTCGAACCTGGAACATCTTACCACAAAAATCGGTGCCCGTTTAAGCGGCAGTGCACAAGCTGAACAAGCCGTTCAGTGGGCAAGGAAAGCAATGTATGCTGCGGGTGCGGATACGGTTATTTTACAGCCGTGCATGGTGCCACATTGGGTGCGTGGACAAAAAGAAAAATGCTTCATCACTTCTTCAAAATTAAAATCTACATTCACACTTAAATGTGCAGCTCTTGGAAGCTCTGTCGGCACCGGACTTAAGGGAATTAAAGCTCAGGTTATTGAGGTACATAGTTTTGATGACCTGGATGCTCTCGGCGAAAAAAATATAAAAGGAAAAATTGTTTTTTACAATGTGTTTTTTGATCAGACAAAAATCCGTCCCGGTAGCGCGTATGGTGAAACTGTTAAGTATAGAGGGAAGGGAGCCAGTTACGCTGCTAAATACGGTGCGATAGGCTGTGTGGTGCGAAGCATGACTTCTGTGGCAGATGATGAGCCGCATACAGGCAATATGTATTACGATACCACTCTTTCTAAAATAAAAATTCCAGCGCTTGCTTTAAGTTACAAGGCAGCTGATCTTCTACATGAAACTATTTTAAAAGATAATGGTATTCAATTGTACCTTGAGACACATTGCGAAACATTACCCGATGCTCCTTCTTTTAATGTGGTTGGTCAGATCAATGGAACTGAGAGACCGAATGAATTTGTCATTGCCGGTGGCCACCTCGACAGCTGGGATCTTGCGCAAGGCGCGCATGATGATGGAACGGGAATTGTGCAATGTGTGGAAATTTTATCCGCATTTAAACAAGTAGGAATTAAACCGAAACACAGCATAAGAGCAGTTGCATTTATGAATGAAGAAAACGGTCTGGCAGGCGGAACAGCTTATGCTAAATTCGCCAAAGAAAAAAACGAAAAACATTTGGCCGCATTGGAAGCAGACGCCGGAGGTTATACACCAAGAGGATTTTTAATTGATACAACAAAAGGTTTATACAATCAGGCTATAAAATGGAAATCTTTATTCCACCCCTATTACATTGATAGGTTTGATGTAGATGGCGGTGGTGCGGATCTGTCTGTAATTCAAAAATCGGGAGGAGTTCCCTGCATTGGCTTTGAACCCGATACGCAACGTTATTTTGACATCCATCATACAGCAGGGGATACTTTTGATAAAGTGAATAAACGTGAACTCGAATTGAGTGGGGCTGCTATTGCTTCTCTCATTTATTTAATTGATAAGTACTATCAGCCTTAACCTTGTACATTAATTTTATTGTAATATGCAAGTAACAAAAAAAGACAAAACACTTCCTGTTATTTCTTTTCTTGTTGTTTTGCTCGTTCTATTTTATAAACGGCCCGATGCTTTTATTCAGTCACAATTTTGGGCGGAAGAGGGTACAGTGTTTTTTTCCGATGCATATCACCAGGGTTTTAAATCCCTGTTCAATACCTGTGCTGGCTATTTTCATTTGTATCCGCGGCTTTTATTCTGTCTTGCAATTTCGTCTGGAATTCCTTTTGAATACATGCCTTATGTTTGCTGTTATGGCTGGCTGCTTGTGATGTTTGCAGTAGTAGTTTATGTATGGGGTCGGGTAGAACTAGATCCCGCCCGTAAATTCTTTATTGCAATTACCACGGTACTTCTCCCTCTGCAAGCTGAGGTGCTAATGAACCTCACAAACGTGCAATGGATCATGGCACTATTCCCCATTATTATCTTTTCTTCTGCCGATTCTGAAAAAAATAAAAAATGGTTTGTGGCGGACGTTTGTGTACTTCTCATAACGGGATTTACAGGTCCCAACTTTGTGATTCTTCTTCCTTTAATACTTTTTCTCGCATTCAAACAAAGAAAAATTCTACTTGTAAATCCACAGGTACTTTTATTATATGTTTTGCCAATGATACCGGCTATTGCCTGCATTGCTTCATTAATAGTTCATGGGTCCATTAGCCGCAGCGAGGGCGAATTCAAAATCACAAATCCAGCATTTATAGAATACCTGCATTTACAATACGCATTTTTATTTCTTGGCAAATTGGCATTTGATATACCTTTTCTGTTGAAGGGGTTATTCGTTTTGCTTCTTCTTATTTATGCGCTAACGATTTTCAAAAAAATAATTAAAGGAACAATCAGCAATAATTTCATCATAGCCACTTTCTTTGCCGGCTTACTTTATCTCTTTACTACACTTGTTTCCTACCGTAATAATCCCGCTATCCTTCATCCGCATTATGGTGGCGTCCGTAATTTTTATTTGCCTGCTTTATGTTGTATCTGGTTTTTAATTTCCATCCTTAAACAGGCAAACAATCCAATTGCAGTTTTATCTTTATTAATGTTATTATTTGGTTTTGAAAATGTCCGTTGCATAGGAAGGGAGAGACTTATAGACTACCACTGGGAAATGTATGCAAAAAAAATAAATACGTCAGACACTTTGTCTATTCCTGTTAATCCTGAAGGATGGCATATATTTATCGACAATGCTCTAAAAAAATCGCAGCACAATGAGTGATTTTTTGTCCATTTGAAAATTAACTGCATTAGCCCGCAAAGCCTAAATTTGGCCCTTTTTGCGTATATTTACACATTAAAAATATTATCATGATTGAGACTGCAACAAAGAGCGCACATTTAATGGAATTAGAAGATAATTATGGTGCTCATAATTATCATCCTATACCAGTTGTTTTAGAACGGGGAGAAGGCGTTTATGTATGGGACGTAGAAGGAAAAAGATACTTCGATTTTCTAGCAGCTTACAGTGCGGTCAACCAGGGACATTGTCACCCTAGGATTATAAAAGCTTTAACAACACAAGCACAAAAACTCACTTTAACCTCGCGCGCGTTTTATAATTCTGTTTTGGGGGAATATGAAAAATACATTACTTCTTATTTTGGTTACGATAAAGTGTTGCCAATGAATACAGGTGTCGAAGGTGGTGAAACTGCTCTTAAACTAGCGCGCCGCTGGGCTTATGATGTTAAAGGAGTGAAAGAAAACCAGGCGAAGATGGTTTTTGCAAAAGGGAATTTCTGGGGGAGAACTTTAGCAGCAATCTCCGCAAGCAGCGATCCAAGCAGTACTACGGGCTTTGGTCCCTTTTTACCTGGATATGAATTAGTAGACTACAATGATTTGAAAGCTCTGGAAAACGCGATAAAAGATCCTAACACGGCTGCGTTTATGGTAGAGCCTATTCAGGGTGAAGCAGGTGTGGTAGTTCCGGATGAGGGCTATTTAAAGGGTGTGCGGGCTTTATGCACAAAATACAATGTCTTGTTTATTGCCGATGAAGTACAAACGGGTTTAGCAAGAACAGGTAAAATGCTGGCCTGTGATCATGAAGATGTAAAGCCGGACATTCTCGTTTTAGGAAAAGCTTTAAGCGGTGGACTGCTTCCAGTAAGCGCAGTGCTAGCTAATAACGAAGTAATGCTCACCATTAAACCGGGAGAACATGGAAGTACATATGGTGGTAATCCCTTAGCCTGTGCAGTTGCCATGGAGGCCTTAAAAGTATTAAAGGAAGAAAAGCTGGCAGAGAATTCTGAAAAACTCGGAATTGTTTTTAGAGATGAAATGAATAAACTAAAAAAAGAAACAGACCTCATTACTTTGGTGAGAGGGAAAGGTTTATTCAATGCCATCGTCATCAAAGAAAAAAATGGTAAAACAGCATGGGATGTGTGCGTGAAATTTGCGGAGAACGGTTTACTGGCAAAACCCACACATGGCGATATTATTCGTTTTGCACCACCCCTTGTTATCACCAAAGAACAATTAATGGAATGTGTTGCTATCATCAGGAAAGTCGTTTTATCTTTTGAGTAATGTTTAATGGTAACGTATAATCCGAAAGACTGGTTCAAACTTATTATTCAGTTTCACAAATCAGATACCTTTCGTATCCTGTTTCCAACAATGCTCCTTTTGGGAATTATTACCGGAGGTATTTGTTACATTGAAAAAAAATACCTCACATTAAATATTCCTGCTCTTACAATTTTTCATCAAATTGCCGGATTTATAATTTCCATGGTTTTGGTTTTTAGAATCAACACGGCTTACGACCGCTGGTGGGAGGGAAGGAAATCATGGGGTGCTCTAGTGAACAATTCACGCAACCTGGCAATTAAATTACATTCTCTTATTCCAAAGAGCGACCTGAAAACAAGAACAGAAATCCACACACTCATCAGCAATTTTCCTTTCGCATTAAAGGAACACTTGCGTGGAAATGTTACCGTAGAAGATATTAAATTTAATTCTTCACTAGGGGAAGAAATATACACCAAGGTATCTCACAAGCCAAACTACATTGCCAAACAACTCACAGAGATCTGTCTTGAAATTTGCAAACACAACCCGAATTCTCAAAATGATTATCTAATTGTGAGCGAAAATTTAAGCCAATTAACGGATATTTGTGGTGCTTGTGAACGCATTCGAAGTACGCCTATTCCATACTCATATAGCATATTTATTAAAAAAATGATTTTTCTTTACATCATAACTATGCCGGTAACTTTTGGGTTAACCATTGGTTATTGGGCTATACCCATTGTGATGATCATGTTTTATGCTTTTGCTTCCTTAGAACTTATTAGCGAAGAAATTGAAGATCCCTTTGGAACCGACTCCAATGACTTACCTATAGATGAACTCTCTGTTAAAATAAAAGAAAATACACGCGAAATATTATTAGAAAATGGAAATTAGTTACGATTATACGCGCACCGGTGATTTCGAAATGAAAGTCACCACATTTTTCGGATTGGAAGAAATTCTTGCAAAAGAACTTCTTACCCTAGGTGGAAAAGATATTACAGTATTTAAACGCGGTGTGGCGGTTGTTGGAGACATTGGTTTTTTATACAAAGCGAATCTGTGTTTGCATACGGCTTTAAAAGTTATTGTTCCAATAACAAAGTTCACCGCAAATAACGAGCAGGAATTGTATGATAATATTAAGTTGATCGATTGGGAACGATTTATTTCCAATAGCGATACCATTATGATTGAAAGTGTTCTTAATTCTGAGCTTTTCACTCATAGTCAATTTGTTTCGCAAAAAGTAAAGGATGGAATTGTGGACCGTTTTCGCGATAAGACGGGTAAACGTCCTGATGTAGACCTTTTGCATCCTGCATTTAAGTTGTATGTACACATTTATAAAAATGAAGTTTCTTTAAATATTGATAGCAGCGGAGATCCATTATACAAACGTGGTTACCGTTCTGATATCAATGAAGCACCTATGAAGGAAGTTCTGGCGGCAGGACTCGTAAAATTAAGCGGCTGGGAAAAACATTTGCTTTTAGTAGATGGTATGTGTGGTGCCGGAACCATTGCCATCGAGGCCGCATTGTGGGCAAACAATATTCCTCCTGGTTATTACCGCAACGAATTTGGGTTTATGCGGTGGCGTAATTTTGATGAAAAAACGTATGACACTATTTACGAAAGTAGTATCAGTAAAATCAAAAACGATAAAGTAGAGATCATTGCCAACGATATTGATTTTCCTTCTATTAAAAAAGCAAAAACAAATACCAAAAATGCAAAAGTGGACGATGTGATAACTTGCACGCAACAGTCTTTTTTTGATATGACTCCGCCACGCCAGGCAGGCGTTGTAATTTTAAATCCCCCTTACGGAGAACGCTTGCCAGTTGCCGAAATTGAAAAACTCTATAAAGAAATTGGAGACAAATTAAAAAAAGATTTTAAAGGCTTTAGTGCCTGGATCATAACCAGTAGCCCCGAAGCGATCAAAAGCATTGGCCTTCGTCCTTCGCGACGCATACACGTATTTAATGGTTCTTTAGAATGCCGTTATTTAAAGTTCGAATTATACGATGGCAGTAAAAAAGCTTCTAAAAATCCGGATACGATGACGCGCAGATAATGCCAAGTGTAACGGCGGTTGTGCGACCATTCAGGCCAATGAAATCAGACGATCACGGATGTGTAATCGTCTGATTTTTTAAAAATAAAAGCACAGATTACGCAGATTTCTATAGCTGAGCAATCCGCGCCAATAAATGCTAAAAAACTTTGAATTTCTTAAACAACTCTTCTCTTTTCCTTACCGAGACAGGAATTTCCTGCCCGTCTGAAAGCGTCACGTGACAAGTATCACGCGAATACGAAACAATGCGTTTAAAATTAACGAGGTAAGAATGATGTATCCGTATAAACAAATCGGTCATAGCAGTTTCAAACTCTTTTAAATTCTTATACGAGGTATAACGCGATTTGCTCATTACATGTATTTCCGAGTATTTGCCAAGAGCTTTTATAAAGAGTATATCCATTTTGTCAAGCGCAACATATTCATTTTTAAAATTTATCATCACTGAATTTTCAAGTTCAGTTTTAGTTTTTGAAATTTCCGCGTGAACTACAGAACTCTTAACATTCTCTTCCTTTTCTTGAAGTTTAATCACTTTTTTTACAGCACTTTTAACCTCATTAAGATCGATAGGCTTTAGAAGATAATCCACCACATTGTGTTTTATCGCCTGGATGGCGTATCCCTTATGGTTCGTGACGACGATCACGTAAACAAAGTCCTTTATTTCTTTTAAAACGTCAAATCCCATCCCGTCTTTTAATTCCATGTCGAGGAAAATAAGATCGTAATTGACCGTTTCAAATAATCCCAAAGCACCGGAAATAGTTCCTGCCTCGTCAATTGTTTTCAAATTTGGAAAATTTTTTTCCAAAAGGGTTTTTAGATATAAACGGTTAAGTTTATGATCATCAATAATCAATGCTTTCATAGTTTTTTTGTATGTGTGTGTGGATGTTGGGGTAGCAATTAAAAATTAAAACTAAATAATTAAATAACAGAGGAAAGGTGTTTTAGATGGAGAGGATTAAAAACACTTGTTATTCAAAGAATCCAGTTATACCTTAAAAATAACGGATATTATGTAATTCAAGATACTTTTCAAATAAAAAAGACACTTATTCCCATTAATAAAACATTTAATAGGGCAGAAATAATCGACGGACGGGTTATTTGTCTTAATGGGACTAAAATGTCCTGCCAGTGGGAGATATAGGACAATTTGCCATTAACTTGTTCAGGCGCCCTTTACTAAAAATTTACCTTCCATAATTGGAATTACCGGACACTGGTTCGGGGTCAGGCAATAACGAATATCGCGTTCAAGGTCAAGTTTTTCTAACCTGTTGCGGTGCGACGAGTTGGCTAAAAACCCATACAGATCATGTTTGGCAAGTTTATATAATTCTAAAGCTGCAAGAGCGGAATCGCATGTAGAATTAAAATTGTATTTATAGATTAACTGTTCGGCCACCGCTCCGGCATACAATGTGTCTTCAAGATTAAATTTATTTTTCCAACCTGCACATAAAAAAATCACATCCTTCTTTTCTTTTCTTAAATACTCTACGATTGTATCCAGGTTTAAAAAACTTCCGATAATAATTTTTTTAGCATCCTTCGCTGCCATGATGGCCTGCGTTCCGTTGGTGGTAGTAATCACAATCGTT
>Ga0265327_10005166_pt1 | contig 11059 bp, 6 predicted proteins | sample 41621metaG_FD_202089 | JGI IMG/M metagenome (GOLD analysis project Ga0265327, IMG submission 202089) | Rhizosphere microbial communities from Carex aquatilis grown in University of Washington, Seatle, WA, United States - 4-16-21 metaG | ecosystem: Host-associated > Plants > Roots > Rhizosphere >... | reverse complement strand
CCCGGTCGTCCGCCTCGAACACCCGCCCGAGGGTCATCGAGAATCCGCGCTCGACGTCGCCGCGCCGGCTCTCGGTCATCAGCTCGCGAAGCTTGGCTTCCATCTCGGGATCAAGCTTCGACGGATCGAAGAACTCGACGCGGTATCCCGCCTTGTCGACGCGGCTGACCGACTGGCGCAGGCTCTTGTTCTGCTTGCCGTCGAGGCTGAACCGGCGCACGTCGACAACGGCCTCGTCGCCGATGTACAGGTCGTGCATACCGCTCGCGCCGTAGACGGGGAGCCAGTCGGCGCAGGCTCCCATCACCGCCGCGGGCCAGCCGTGCTCGTCCGCGAACTCCCGGAAGGCTCCCCACGCCTCGGCGCGCTGGCCGACAGGGCCGATCGGATCGGGTGACACGAGCGCGATCCCGTTGTGCACGCGGTACGCGACGAGCGTGTCGCGGAACCCGAACCACTCCTTGTCGTCGCGCAGCGCGAAGTACGACAAGGAGTCGACGCCGTAGCGCTCGACGATGAACCGCGCGCGCTCACGTGAGAGCGGCCGGTACGACGACAACCGCGGCGAAACCGCGGGCCGGAACAACAACCAACAGAACGCCAACGCGATGACAACCCCCACCGCGAGCAATGCGGGCGAGACGAGCCGGTCGATGCCGTTGGGCAACGCGACGGTCTTCAACCCGATGAGCCGCTCGGCCACGGCTTCGGCGATCATGGGCAACGACAACTTCGGATTGCGCAACGCGACGCCGACGGTGCCCCCGACGATCGCGACCGCGATGGCGAGCAGCGCCGTGCCGAGGCCGAGCCTCCAGGACGACGGGTTCGCGGGAGCCGTGAAGTCGTCACGATGAACGACGAGGAAGGTCATCGCGAGCACCGCGATGATCGCCTCCTCGACGTCGAGACCTTTGGTGACGTCGCCCACGATTGCGACGAAGAGCAGCGCGTTGGCCAGCAACCACGCATGGCGCTGCCCGCGCCGGACACCCCGGGCGAGCAGGATGAGCCCGATACCGCAGATCGCGACCAGCGCGGCCGCGACCTCGGGCACCTCGATCGGCGCGAAGCGGTCCAGGGCGGTGAGGCGCGACGCGAACGGCACCGTGACCGCCGAGACGAGGCTCAGCACGCCCGCGAACGCGATCCCGAAGGCACCGACCCGCCGCGTCCGGCGGCGTACGGCAGTGGCGTCGCCGGCCGACGGCCACGTCACCGTGCCCGGGTGCTCGGCCACCTCCGACGGCGGCCAGCACGAGCGCATGCGCTCCCGCGAGGCCATCCGCTCGAGCAGCGTCCGCTCCGGGAGGTCGCGGGCCCCGTGGAACAACCGGGCCCGCAACTCCGACCCGGCTTCGAGCTCGACCCACGAACAGCGCAGTCGCGCGGCATAGACGGCCGGCAGGCCGCCGCGCGTCTCGACGCGGTCGACGCTGCGGCCGGCCGTACCGCAGTTGGCGTAGAACGCGCCGCCGCCGAGGTCGGTCAGCTCGGCCCGACCCGAATGACCCGTGATGAGCCCGGCGCCACCCCCGGCCGCCAGACCCACGCCGATCCCGCGCGGCACGTCGTTGTCGCGCAACGCGCGCGACAACCACGAAATCGAGCCCAACGACTCGCGCAGCTGCGCAACGACGAAGGCGAGGGCGATCGCGACCAGCGCGAGTTCGATCGCGAACCCGCCCGCGAGCAGACGGAAGATGCGGACGTACGTATCGCTGCGAGACGTCAGGAACGCGTCACGGCGGCGCGCGGACAACGCGATGACCGAGAACAAGAACGCGAGCAACCCGAGCGCGGGCAGCGTGAGCCACGCGGCCCGCCGGAACAACCGGCGGTACGTGAAACGCGACGCGACGAGCGCGCCCATGTCGGCCGGATCCGCGTCCTCGATGCCGGCCAACCACTTCTGCTTGTCGGAGCCGACGTTCGCGAAGCCCGGAAGTACTTCCCGCTCGAGGTGCACCGCGAGCGGATGGTCGTTGGGATCGCGCGGGTCGGCGAACGCAGCCGCGGGATCGAGCTGATGGCCGGGCTCGACGCGCACCACTCGCACGCCGACGCCCGTGTCGATCTCCAGCACGCAGGCGAGGGCGACCGTCCACCCGTTCGACTGGAGCGCCTCCGCCGCGCGCGTGTCGTACGAGAGCGCGCAGTCGCGGATGCCGGGGAGCGCAACGATCCGGCGCTCGGGCGCCGTCAGGAACGACGACAGCGCGGCCGCGAGCCGCGGGTGAGCCGCGAGCGCGGCCTCCGGATCGGGCTGACCGTCACGGAGCAGGTCGAACGTGTCGCCGGCGAACACGATGACGGCCGGTCCGCGGCACCCTTCGATCGCGTGCGCGATCGTCCGCGACACCTCGCGCGAAACGTCCGTTCCGCCGGGCACCAGCCGCAGCCCGCCGAACACGAGCACCTGCCCACCGCGCGCAACCGGGACCGAGATCTCGTCGGCGACGGCCGTTCGGCGCGACGCAAGGTCGACGAGATCGGCGCTTGTGTCCTGCGCTGTGGACTCGTCTTCGGACCCGTCCGTCATCTTCACCGACCGCAATCCTCGGCGTATCCCGCCCGTACCCCGGCCGGCCCCGTCGACCGGACTGACACGGTATCCGTAGATCGGCAGAATTCTCGGGCGCAGGCAGCGAAACGGCGAACGACCGCACCCAGCGTTCAGGCGACGGCTACGCCCTCGAAGGCCGCCGCGCGCACGCCCCGCTGCGCCAACTCGGCGAGGAACGGCACGGGGTCGAGCAGTGCGCCGAGGCCGTACACGCCCGGCTGGTCCAGCCGCGGCTCGAGGGCACCGGCCAGACGAGCCGCGACGACCGCCAGCACCGCGCCCGCGGCCACCGCGGTGCGCTCGACGACCCCGTAGACCGTGCAGTCGAAGCTTCCGTCCCGGCGGCCCCAGACCTCCACGCGCGCCGCGCCCCACTCGCCCTCGTCGCCGAAGCGCCGGCGCAGACGGGTCCGCTTCGGCGGCTCGCCCAGCTGTACTCCGATGCGCGCGACGTCCGGAAACGCGTCGACGAGCAGCGCCGTCCCCCCGGTCACCGTCCGGCAGTCGCGGGCGCCGATCGGCTCCGGGAACCACACGAGGCTGTCGCCGTGCGGGTGGTCCTCCCGCCAGGTGCCGTCGTGCCACGTGCGCACCGGGACCCGCCGTTCGTGGCGGACGGTGGCAACGCTGGCCGGGCCGGCCCAACCGGTGCGCGCGACGCGGATCTCGTCGACCTTCTCGAACATCGACGCGGCGTGGCGCGCGAGTGCGTCGACAAGACCGGGCGCGAGGCCACAACCGATGCCGACCGCGATCCCCGCGCCGCGCGCGTTCGGGTCAAGCGCCCGCAGTTGCTCGAGCGCGTCGTGTTCCTCTTCGCTCGACGCAACCGGTACGCCCGCGGCGATCGCCGCGGTCACGACCGGGTGATCGACGCCCGCCGGGAGCGCGGTCACGACCACGTCGACCTCCGCCGGGATCGGATCGCCGGGCATGAAGTCGACGGAACGCGCATCCGCACCGAACGCCTGCGACACCTCGGCGAGCTGATCCGCGTCACGGTCGGCCAGGAGCACCCGTTCGATGCCGGGTGTGTCGATGAGTTGCCTCGCGGCGCGGGTGCCGACCGCGCCCGCGCCGACCACGAGCGCGGTTGTCATCGAAATTCGGGACCTTCGAGCTCGCGCCAACCACCACTCGTCGGCGGAACGCCACCCTTGCCCCGCACACGGGCGAGCATCCCCACCGCGCCCGCGGCGCCGAGCACGAGCAGCAGGCGCTTGAAAACCTTCACGGCGCGGGAGTGTATCGACGATGCCGTCGTCGGACTCCGGCTACCGGGCGGTCGAGCCGACGTCCACTGCTACGCTGCTCCGCCGGCCCGGGGCTATAGCTCAGTCGGTTAGAGCGCGTCCCTGATAAGGACGAGGTCGCTGGTTCGATTCCAGCTAGCCCCACGGGAGTCATTCCAGGTCAGAGCGAGTTCCGCCGGCGGCGGATTACCCGCTCGGATCACGTTCGGAGCTGCTGGACTCGCGGCGATGCTCGCGAGCATCGCGTCCGCGACCTGCGTCTTCGCGGGAACCGATCTCGACGATCTGGTCGTGCTCACTGCGCCCTTCGGATCGCGCCAACTCGACCGGCGCTCGATCATCGCCGGGCAGTATCTCGGCATCGCCGCGCTCGTCGCCGTGAGCGCACTTTCACTGAGCGACTCGGGCCATCTCCTCGACGCCTACCCTGGCGGCGTGAACGAGACGCTCGCCCACCGCCACGGCTTGTGGACGCACGCGCATCACCATCACGGTCCTCACCGCCACCCCACGAAGCCGATCCGCTCCCACGAGCTGAGCGACGACGAGCACGAGCACACGCACGACGCCGGACAGCCACACACGCACGGCCGGGTGGACCGGTCGATCATCCGATCGCGCGCGGGCGTCAAGGCCGTCTCGATCAGTCTCGGCATTCTCGGCGTAACCGCGGCTCTGCAGGCGATCGTGTTCGCGCTCTCGGGATCGGTCGCGCTGCTCGCCGACCTGATCCACAACGGCGGTGACGCGCTCACCGCGATCCCGCTCGGCATCGCATTCCTCGCTCGCAGCGAGCGGGGCGAGCAATGGTCGGGCTACGCCGTGGTGCTCACGATCTTCGTCAGCGCGACCTTGGCCGCGGTCGAAGCCGTCGAGCGGCTGATCCATCCCCAGCATCTGCACTATCTGGGCCCGCTGGCGCTCGCCGGCCTCATCGGATTCGCGGGCAACGAGCTCGCGGCGAGAGTGCGGTTGCGGGCGGGAGATCGGCTCGACAGTCCGGCGCTCATCGCCGACGGGCATCACGCCCGCGTCGACGGTTTCGTGTCCCTCGGAGTGATCGCCTCCGCGGGCGCGGTCGCCCTCGGTGTGCGGATCGCCGACCCGCTCGTCGGACTCGCCATCACCGCGTTGATCCTGCGGATCACGATGCAGGCGTGGCGAACCGTACGTGCCGGAGACGACCACGGCCATTCCGGCTACGACCATCCCGACTGAGGTCGGACGCTACGCGTTCAGCTCTTCTTGTTCCACGACGGTGACCTCGATGCCGCCGAGCAGCTCCGAGAACAGGTTGTAGAACGCGGCCGCGAGAACCGTGACGACGGTGAGCAGGCACACCACGACGAGACCGATGAGCGTCGCCGCGCGCAGCACCTCCCACGACAACAGCTTGAAGTCCTTGTTGTTCACGAGCTGGCCGACGAAGCTCTCGACGCTGGTGACGACACCGGCCGCCGACGCGATCCACCAGAGCAACACCCCGGCGACGAGCATGACGATCAGCGCACACAGGTAGAAGCAGATCGCGACCTTCAGCACCGACCACAGGTCGACCGAGCGGACCGTCTGCGTGTAGCGGCGTTCGAACACCTGCCGGGGCGCGGCGGCCTTCTTGCGCCGGGGCTTCTTCTTGGGATTCTCCGCGCGCGCTTGTGGTTTGGCGGGAACACTTTCGAGCACCGCCTTGGCCCGCGCCACGGATCAGTTCTCTTCGCTCGTCCCGACATCGCCGTTCGGCGCGTCGCCGTCCTGCTCGGCCTCGAGCACCGGTGCCACGGCGACAACCGTATCGCCCTCGTCGAGCCGGGCCACGCGTACGCCGGTGGCATCGCGGCCCTGCTCGGAGATCTCGTCGACGCCCATCCGGACGATGTTCCCGGCCGACGAGAACACGAGGATCTCGTGACCGGAGTCGACGGTGAACGCCGCGACGACCGTCCCACGCGACTCGGTGACCCGCATCCCCCGCACGCCCTGGCCGCCGCGCCCCTGGCGGTTGAACGCGGCCACGGGGGTGCGCTTTCCATGACCGCTCGATGACACGAACAGCAGCACCGCGTCGTCACGGGCGAGGTCACAGCTCACGACGCCGTCGTTGGCCGACCGCAGCTTCATGCCCCGAACACCCGCGGTCGCCCGCCCCATCGGGCGCACGTCGTCCTCGGAGAACCGGATCGTCATGCCGTTGCGAGACACCATGAAGATGTCGTCGGCGCCCGTGGTCTGGATGACGCGCACGAGCTCGTCGCCGTCATTCAGGTTGATCGCGATGAGCCCACTGCGCAGCGACGAGTCGTACTCCGACATCCGCGTCTTCTTCACGATGCCGTTGCGCGTCGCGAAGAAGAGATAGACGCCGTCCTCGTACGTGCGGGTGTCGATCACCGCTTCGATGTGCTCGTCGCCCTGCAGCGCGACGAGGTTCACGAGCGCGGTCCCGCGCGCCGTGCGGTCCTTCATCGGGATCTCGTGCGCACGCAGGCGGTAAACACGCCCGCGATTGGAGAAGAACAACAGGTACGAGTGCGCAGTCGTGGTGAGCAGGTGCTCGACGTAATCCTCCTCGCGGAGGTTGCCGCCGCGGACTCCCTTGCCCCCGCGGGCCTGCGTGCGGAACTGATCCACCGACACCGTCTTCACGTAGCCCCGGTGCGTGAGCGTGAGCACCAGCTCCTCGTCCTCGATCAGGTCGAGGTCGGCGAGGTCGCCCGGATCCGTCGCGATCTGCGTACGACGCTCGTCGCCGTACTTGTCCTTGATCGCCGTGAGCTCGGCCTTGATCACCCCGCGCAGCTTCCCGTCGTCGGCGAGGATCGCCTCGAGCTCGGCGATGGTCTGCGCGAGCTCGTCGTACTCGTCGCGCAGCTTCTGGCGCTCGAGCGCGGCGAGGCGCCGCAACGCCATGTCGAGGATGTGCGTGGCCTGCGTCTCGCTGAACTCGTACGGCGCGAGCTGCAGAGCCTGGCGAGCGGCATCGGCCGATTCCGAACCGCGGATCAACGTGATGATCGCGTCGATCATGTCGAGCGCCTTCAAGAGGCCCTCGAGGATGTGCGCGCGGTCGCGTGCCTTGTTCAAGCGGTACTGGCTACGGCGGGTAATGACCTCGATCTGGTGGCCGACGTACTCCTCGAGCGCCTGGCGCAAGTTGAGAAGGCGCGGCACACCGTCGACCAACGCGACCTGGTTCGCGGCGAAGTTCGTCTGCATCGGGGTGTGCTTGTAGAGCTGATTGAGCACGACCTGCGCGTTTGCGTCGCGCTTGAGCTCGATGACGAGCCCGACGGTGTCGCCGGCCGAGAGGTCGGTGACGGCTCGGATCCCCTCGATGCGCCGTTCGTTGACGAGGTCGTGGATCTTGGCGCCGATTGCCTCCACCGACGTCTGGAACGGAAGCTCGGACACGAGAATCCGCTGCCCACCCTTCGCATCCTCTTCGATCTCCGCGGTCGCGCGCATGCGGATCGAGCCGCGTCCGGTGCGGTAGTACTCGGCGATGCCGGCCCGGCCGAGGATCGAGGCCCCCGTCGGGAAGTCGGGACCCGAGACGAACTGCATGAGGTCTTCGACCGTGGCCTGCGGGTTGTCGACGAGGTGAAGCGTGGCGTCGATGATCTCGCCCAGATTGTGCGGCGGGATGTTGGTGGCCATGCCGACCGCGATCCCACCCCCGCCGTTGACCAACAGGTTCGGGAAACGCGCCGGCACGACGAGCGGCTCGCGGTTGCGCCCGTCGTACGTCTCGCCGAAGTCGACGGTGTCCTCATCGATCTCACCGAGCAGCTCCATCGCCAGCGCCGACAGCCGTGCTTCGGTGTAACGGGCCGCGGCGGGCCGGTCGTTGGGCGAGCCGAAGTTGCCGTGCCCGTCGATCAGCGGGTAGCGCAGCGAGAAATCCTGGGCCATGCGGGCGAGCGCGTCGTAGATCGACTGGTCACCGTGCGGGTGGTACTTGCCCATCACTTCGCCGACCGCGTTCGCGCACTTGCGGTGCGGACGGTCGGGGCGCATGCCCTCCGCGTACATCCCGTAGAGAATGCGGCGTTGCACGGGCTTCAGACCATCGCGCGCGTCCGGCAATGCACGCGACGTGATGACCGACATCGCGTAGTCCAAGAAGGAGCGTTCCATCTCCTCTTGGATTTCGATCGGTTCGATGTTGCCGAGCGTCTGCGGTTCGTCGGGCATTCGTGTTCCCCAGTCCGGATCAGATGTCGAGGAAGCGGACGTCTTTGGCGTTCGTCTGGATGAAGCCACGCCGCGCTTCGACGTCCTCACCCATGAGCGTCGAGAACGTCTTGTCGGCGATCGCGTCGATCTCTTCGACCGACACCTGCAACAGCGTGCGGGTCGCGGGGTTCATCGTCGTATCGCCGAGCTCGTGCCAGTCCATCTCGCCCAGGCCCTTGAACCGGCTCACCTCGATCTTGCGGCCGGGATTCGCGGCCTCGAAGTCGGCCAGAGCCGCCTCGTCCTTCAGGTACGCGCGATCGTCCTTGCCGAGCCTGGCGCCGTACAGCGGCGGCTGCGCGATGTACACGTGACCGCCGCTCACGATCTCGGGCAGCTGGCGGTAGAAGAACGTGAGCAGCAGCGTGCGGATGTGCGAACCGTCGACGTCGGCGTCGGTCATGATGATGATCTTGTGGTACCGGAGCTTCGAGAGATCGAACTCCTCGCCGATACCCGTGCCCGACGCGGAGATGAGCGCCTGGATCTCCTCGTTGCGGAACATCTTGTCGATGCGCGATCGCTCGACGTTCAAGATCTTGCCGCGGATCGGCAGGATCGCCTGGAAGCGCGGGTCGCGCGCCTTCTTGGCGCTGCCGCCGGCGCTGTCGCCCTCGACGATGAACAGCTCGGCCTCTTCCGCATTGCGCGTCGAGCAGTCGGAGAGCTTGCCCGGCATCAACGCGGACTCGAGCAGCGACTTGCGCCGGGTGAGATCTCGCGCCTGACGAGCCGCCATGCGTGCGTTCGCGGCCTGCGTCGACTTGGTGACGATCGACTTGGCCTCGGCCGGGTGCTCCTCGAGCCACTCCGCCAACTTCGAATTGGTGGCGCGCTCCACGAACGACCGGATCTCGGTGTTGCCGAGCTTCGTCTTCGTCTGACCCTCGAACTGCGGGTTGCGCAGCTTCACCGACACGATCGCGGTGAGTCCTTCCCGGATGTCCTCGCCGAGCAGGTTCTCGTCCTTCTCCTTGAGGTGACCCTTCTCCCGGGCATAGCGGTTCACGACGTTGGTGAGGGACTTCTTGAAGCCCTCCTCGTGCATCCCGCCCTCGGTGGTCGCGATGTTGTTCGCGAACGAGTGCAGGCCCTCGTAGAAGCCCGTATTCCACTGCAGCGCGATCTCGACTTCACCGCTGTCGTAGGTGTCGCTGATGTCGATCACCGTCGCGAACAACGGCTCCTTCGAGGCGTTGAGGTGCGCCACGAAGTCGACGATGCCGCCGTCGTACTTGAAGGTCTGCTCGGTGGGTTCGTCGGGCCGCTCGTCGCGGAAGACGATCTCGAGGCTCTTGTTGAGAAAGGCCATCTCCCGCAGCCGCTCGACCAGCGTCTGGGCGCGGAACTCGACCTCTTCCATGATCGTGGGGTCCGGCCAGAACGTGACGGTGGTGCCCGTCTTGTCGGAGTCGCCGATGCGCGCCAGGCCCTCGACCGGCTCGCCGCCGTCGACGAAGGTCATCTCGAACTTGCCGCCGTCGCGTTCGATCTCGAGCTCGAGGCGGCGCGAGAGCGCGTTCACGACGGAGACGCCGACGCCGTGCAGTCCGCCGGAGATCTTGTAGCCCTCGCCCCCGAACTTGCCGCCGGCGTGGAGCATCGTGAGCACGATCTCGGCCGCGGACTTGTCGGGATACTCGGGGTGCGGATCGACCGGAATTCCGCGGCCGTTGTCGACGACGCGGCACCCGCCGTCGGGCAGCAGCGTGACGTCGATGCGCGTCGCGTAGCCCGCGAGCGCCTCGTCGACGGCGTTGTCGACGACCTCGTAGACGAGGTGATGCAGACCCGAAGGACCGGTCGAACCGATGTACATGCCGGGGCGCTCGCGCACCGGCTGAAGACCCTTCAGAATGGAGATGTCCTTCGCGCCGTACGCCACGCGTGCGATCCCTTCCAGCAAGCCTGTCGTCGGCGTGCCCGAACACCCCGGCCTGGCACACAAAAGCCCTGGTCACAGGGGGTGTTTTACGTACTCTCAGTGTACCAGAAACGAGCGCCTCATCGGGTCTTCGCAGGACCCGAAACGACCACCCGAATCGAGGCGACCGAACCCCGGCCGCAACGGTCGTTGACCCGCGCGATGAGGTCCCCGGACGCGTACCGCAGCTGGGTCGCCCAGGCCGGTCCGTCGACGACGATCGTGCACTCGCCGTCACGTACGGATCGCACCTGCGCGTGCTCCGCGATCGCGGGTCCGACGATGTCGCGCCAGTGCGCGACAAGTGTCTCGATGACCTCCGGCGACGCGAGTCCGAGCTCGCGTCCGACCGCCGCGATCGCGTCGCGCAGCGGTACCGGCTCGTCACGGCGCTTCATCGTCGGCTCACGCGCTCGACGCCTCGATACGCCCCGCGCGCACGACCAGGGCTTGTTGCGCAACCACGTCCGGGGGCAGCGCGCCGGCCGTCGTGAGCAAGGTCTGTCCGGGCGGAAGATTGTGCACGAGCGCGGCCGCGCGCTGCGCGTCGAGCTCGCTGAAGACGTCGTCGAGCAGCAACACCGGCGCGGCGCCGACGAGCTCGCGCACCACGAGATGTCCCGCGAGGCGTAGCGCCAGTGCGAGTGTGCGCTGCTCTCCCTGCGACGCCTGATAGCGCGCGTCCAGGCCGTCGATCATGAGTTGCAACTCGTCACGATGAGGGCCGACCAGTGTGAGTCCGCGGTCGATCTCCGCGCGCCGGCGCCGTACGAGCGCGTCGCGCAGCTGCTCCTCGATTCCGTCGGCGTCGAGCGCCGTCCACGGGGCGTCGGCCGACTCGCTCACATAGACCGCGCTGATCGGTCGGGCATCCAGCGCGAGTGTCTCGTAAGCCTGCGCCACTGCGGGCACCAGGCGTTCCAGGAGCCGTAGCCGTCCCCGCGTGAGCTCGGCGCCGGCGTGCACCAGCTGCTCGTCGAAGACGTCCAGGGTGGTGCGCGCCTCGTCGTCGCGCACCCCCGAACGCAAAAGCGCATTGCGCTGCTTCAGGACCCGCTCGAAGTCACTGCGGGCCGCGTCGTA
>Ga0265327_10005165_pt1 | contig 11060 bp, 8 predicted proteins | sample 41621metaG_FD_202089 | JGI IMG/M metagenome (GOLD analysis project Ga0265327, IMG submission 202089) | Rhizosphere microbial communities from Carex aquatilis grown in University of Washington, Seatle, WA, United States - 4-16-21 metaG | ecosystem: Host-associated > Plants > Roots > Rhizosphere >... | reverse complement strand
GCGCCGCCCGTCGGCGCCGCCGGAAAGGGCGCGGTGCGGCACCGGCGCCTCGGGCACCTGCCCGTTCGGCAGGACGGCGATGCGCTCCGCGGCGAGGCCCCAATCGATATAGCGGCGGCGCAGGAACTCGCTCGGCGCGACGAAGCGGTCGACGAGGCCGAAGAGGTGCTTCGCGTGCATCTCCCGCAGCACGAAGCGGCCGGGCTCGATCTCGGGGAAGCAGCGCCGGCAGGAATCCGGGCTCGCCCGGCCGCAGAGCTTCTGCCCGCCGCCGGCGTCGGTCGTCACCATCTGCCCGTCGTTCGCGCAGATCGGGTAGTAGTCGTGCAGCGTGAAGACGATCTTCGCCACGGGCAGGACGCGGCGCACCAGCGCGATCGCCTCCAGGCCGATCATCAGCCCGTGATGGAAGTGCACGACATCGGGCGCGAAGTCGCGGAGCAGCGCCTCGAATTCGGGCACGATCGCGTGCGTGTCGGTCTGCGACAGGTAGAACCGGTCGAAATGCCCGGTCCACATCAGCATCTCGTCGGCCGGTCCGCCGCGACCGCCACCGCCGACCGCCTGGAACAGCGTCCCCGGCCGGCGCTCGCGGTGCAGATCGTCGACACAGGCGACGAAAAGCGCCTCCGCGCCGTGCGCCGCCTTCAGCTCGCGGAACAGGTTGAGCGCGAAGATCTCGGTCCCGCCGGCATGCAGGTCGGGATGGTTGTGGCAAATGTAGAGGAGGCGCATCGGAACCCTCCGTCTCAGCGGTCGGCGATGTCGAGGACGCAGATGTCCTGGAAGACCGGCGTGCGCCGGCCGCTCCAGTGGCCGTAGACGGCCGGGCGCTTGCGGCGCAGGCCGGCCGCGAGGAACGAGGCGAGGAAGAAATCCTCGTCGAAGGCGACCGCGGCCGTCGGCTGCTCGGGATAGGCGTAGAAGACCGGGCCGGCGGCGTCGGGATCGAAGGGCAGCCGCCGCGCGCTCCGGTCCGTCGCGCGCAGCGCGTCGCGCGCCGGGCCGTTCATCAGGAACGCGGTGACGAAGCAGCGTCCGCCCGGCGCCAGGACGCGGCGGATTTCCTGGGCGTAGCGGCGGAGCGCGTCGGCCTCCAGATGCGTCGTCACCGAGGTCAGGAAGACGAAATCGAACGCGCCGTCCGGAAAGGGCAGGGTGGCCTCGGCCGTGGGCACGGCGCCTTGCGGGTTGTAGAGCGGGTGATGCTGGTCGAGGTGGTGGAAGCGGAACCGTTCATAGCGGCTGCCGATCGCTTCCCGGCACCAGCCGATCCCGTCGGCGACGATGTCGGCGCCGTCGTAGCTGCCGCTCTCGTCGAGATACTGCGTCAGCGGCACGGCCATGCGGCCGATGCCGCAGCCGATGTCGAGCACGCGCTCGCCCGGCGCGAGTCCGCCGATGCGCACGAAATGTCCGAGGAACTCGGCGCCGATCGCGAGATAGTCGCCGTCGCCGATGAACAGCTTGTCGGGTGGTGGCACCGGCAGGAAGCGGTTACGGCGGATCGCGTCGAGGAGCCAGTCGAGGCGCGCGTCCGCGGCGACAGCGGCGGCGGCGGGTATGGCGTGCAGCGGGATCGCGGTCATGGCCGTCAGGCCGCCCGGCGCGGCTTGGCGGCAGGGGCGGCAGCCGCCGGCCCGACCGGGGCCGCCTGTCTCTCGCCCATCACGTCCGCCATCGCGTCGGCCCACCGCGCGTGGTGCAGCCGCCGGTTGTACTGGCAGGCGACGGTGCGCGTGTAGCCGGTGTGCAATTCGATCGAGCGCCGCTCCAGGTGGTACAGCTCGACCGACGGCACGTAGCGGATGTCGTGCCCGCGGGCGCGGATCTTGAGGCAGAGGTCGCTGTCCTCGTAGTCGCCGATGATGTAGTCGGTGGTGAAGCCGCCGACCCGCTCGTAGACGGCGCGGCGGACCAGCATCGCCGCGCCGGTGACGCCCGGCACCGACCGCTCGACGGCGGCCGGCGCGTAATCGCGTGGGTAGCCCTTGTAGAAGTGGTTGTTGTACCAGTCGCCCTTGAAGTCGCGGCCGAAGAACAGGCCGGCGTGCTGAAGCGAGCCGTCCTCGAACAGCAGCTTCGGACCGACCGCGGCGACGCCGTCCTCGGTCTCCAGACGCGCGACGAGCCGCGGCAGCCAGCCGGCCTCGATCGGGATCACGTCGGAGTTCAGGAGCAGCAGGTGCCGGCCGCGGGCGATGGCGGCGCCAAAATTGTTGGCGCTGGCATAGCCCAGGTTCGCCGGCATCACGACCAGCGTCATCGGCATTCCGTACAGCGCGTGCTGGCCGGCGAGCATGTGCTCGACCTCGGCGCGCTGCTCCGGCGAATCGAGGACGAAGACGATCTCAGACGACTCGCGCATCGCGGCGTCGATCGCGAAGGCGGCGATCTGGAAGCGCAGGAAGCTAAGGTTCCGGTAGAGCGGGATGACGATCGAGACCGCCGGGCGCACCGGGGCGGTCCCATAGGTCACGATGTCGGGTTCGCCGGGCGCGGCGAGCGCCGCTGCATGCAGATGCGCCGCCGCCGGTCCGATGCAGGAATCGAGCATCGCGTCGGTGACGAGGCCGGCGGGCACGCTGCCGAGCACGGCGTTCCGCGCCTGGGCCGGCGGCAGGATCGTCGCGGACGGGACGAGGCGCTGAGTCAGTCCGGCGGCGGTTGCCAGTTCCAGCACGGGCTGGTGCAGGGTCACGCCGTCGGGAAGCGGCAGGTAGGCGACGAAGCCGACCGGCTCGCCCTTCGGCGACGAATGCGCGCTCTTGACGAACTGTGCGTCGAGGTCGTTGCGCGGGAAGCGGTGGGACGCCGCGAGGAGGTCGTGCCGGTCAAGGAACGCACGGACCTCCGCCGCGACGACGAGGCGGTGCGGGTCGCGCACCCAGCCGCGCAGGAACAACCCGCCCGCGTCCCTGCCGATCGCCAGCTCGACCGCGCCTGTGACGGCGGCATCGGTGGCGGTCGCCGCGGCGGCAGGCAGCGGCGCGCGGATCTGCGCCTCCTCGGCGAACGCGGCGCCTTCCGTGCCGGTGCTGGAAGCGTTCCGCGCCACGAACAGCGCGTATTCGCGGATCCGCAGGTCGGGGCGCGGTTTCCGTGAGAGATAATCGACGAGCACCGGCGCATCGGCGCGCGGCACCGGGCGGCGCACGGCGAAGCCGTTGGCGCCGAACAGCAGCAGCATCGGCGGCGCGCTGTCGCCGCCTGCGGCGGCGGCGAGGTTCCGGTCCTCGGCGGCGAGCACGAACGATTCGGCGCCGCCGCCCTCGTCGACGAGGACGAGCGCGGCATGCGGCGAGGGGCGGACGAACGCCGCGCCGACGATCGCGATATGCTCGATCGCGCCGAACGAGTCGGCGAGACCGCCGCCATATAGCGATGTCCCCGGCCAGAGGCGGCAGAGGCGCACCGAATCGGACGGTTCCGGGACCAGCGCCGCGGCGAACCGGCGGCAGACCGCGGCGAAGGCCGGGTCGTCGCCGAGCCGATGCGCGGCGCGGCAGGAATCGATCAGGAAGCGCAGCAGCCGGATTCGGCCCGGCACGGGGAGCCCGTCGAGCACCGCGGCGGGATCGAGAAGGGGAGGATTGCCGGGCAGCGTCGCGGAGGCGATCTCGCGACCGCCCGCGGCGGTCACCGAGACCACCATGCCGGCGCCGGCGCCGCTCGCCGCATCGGCCGCCGGCCAGCGCAGCGCCAGGATTCGCCGCGCGCCGCCGCTCTCCGTTGGGATCGACGCGGCGAGATACGGCCGCGCGACGAGCCGTCCGTCGACGTGCACCGCGCTGATGCCGCCGCGCGTCTGAGCCGCCGACTCGTCCCAGACGACGGCGATCACTCCCTGTGCGATGGCATGGATGGTCGAGCCGGTGAAGTCCGAATCGAAGGCGGTGACGATCATCGATGCCTGCGCCACGCGGAAGAGGGAAGTCGAAAAGGGCGGCGGCCCGCGACGATGATCGCCGCGGGCCGCCTAACAGACCGTTTAGACGATCTTGAAGTAGCCGTCGGGATGGTTGTGGATGTCCTCGGCCTTGACGCCGATCAGCGTGATCGTGTCGCCGTGGCCGAGGTTGATGACGGCGTTGCCGTCGTGGTCGCTGCCGACGTGAGACGCGACGTCGTCCGCGCTGCCGATGTGCAGGCCGTTGATGTTCTTCGCGATCTGGATGATGTCGCCGTTCGAGAAGTCCATCACGACGTCCTTGCCGCCGCCGCTCGTGAACACGAACGTGTCGTTGCCCGAGCCGCCGATCAGCGTGTCGTTGCCCGGCCCGCCGACGAGCGTGTCGTTGCCCGAGCCGCCGGCCAGCAGATCGTTGCCCGCGCCGCCGACGAGATGGTCGTCTCCTGCGCCGCCGGAAAGGCTGTCATTGCCGTTGCCGCCGTCGAGGTAGTCGTTGCCGTCGCCGCCGTTCAGCGCGTCGTTGCCGTTACCGCCGAACATCGTGTCGCTGCCGACGCCGCCGCTCAGCAGATCGTCGCCGTTGCCGCCGTCGAGGTAGTCGTTGCCCTCGCCGCCGAAGAGCGCGTCATTGCCGTTCTCGCCGAACAGAATGTCGTCGCCCTTGCCGCCGTCGACATAGTCGTTGCCGTTGCCGGCGAGGACGAGGTCGCCGTCCGTTCCGCCGAAGATCGTGTCGTCGCCGTTCAGCCCGAAGATGAAGTCGCCGCTGTCATGACCGTGCAGCAGGTCGCCTCCGTTCGTGCCGAAAACGACGTCGTCGTAAGAGCCGCCAGGAATCGTCGCCATAGAGATACCCGTCGTTATTGTCATTGTAGGCGGTGACCGCCGCAGTAGGCCGTCCGGCCCCGAGGGGGCCGGTTCATGGTTCCCACCATGACCACCGATCGTGATCAGTTCTCGCGGTTGCGAATTAAAGAGAGATTAATTCGACTGGCGGTGGAGTAGTAATCGTCTAGGATTATTCCAAAAAATAAAAGCAAATCCGCGTTGCGGTGACATAACGATGTCATATTTCACTAAAGTACGTGCCTATCTTTTCATCATATAGCAAATCAGCATTTGAGATTTATTTGGAAAGATTGGCGAAAATTTTAGAGAAATCGATGGCGAGTGCGAGGCGGAATGCGCGCTTATCGCCGGGCTCCGGCGTTCATTGAAGACGGAACCGCGGAAGGAGGCTGCGATGCGTTTTGGCGACGAGCGCGAGAGCGAGAACATCGAAGACCGGCGTGGCTTCCCGATATCGCGCGGCGGGCTTGCCGGCGGCGGGATCGGCGCGATCGTCATCGTCGTCGTCGGGCTTCTGCTCGGCGTCGATCCGAGCACCCTGCTCCAGCTCGTCGCAGGCGGCGGCGGCGGCGGCAATCCGGCGCCGGTCTCCGGAACGTCGCGGCCGACCGGCCCGCGCCCGGACGACGACCTCAAGCACTTCGTCTCGGTCGTGCTCGCCGACACCGAGGATACATGGCAGGCGGCGTTCCAGCGGATGGGACGGCGCTACGAGGATCCGCACCTCGTGCTGTTCTCCGGCGCGACGGATTCGGCCTGCGGCTATGCGCAGGCGGCGGTCGGGCCGTTCTATTGTCCGGGCGACCACAAGGTCTATCTCGACCTCGCCTTCTTCCACGACCTCAGCGACAAGTTCGGCGCGCCGGGCGACTTCGCCCAGGCTTACGTGGTCGCGCACGAGGTCGGGCATCACGTCCAGACGCTGCTCGGCATCACGTCGAAAGTCGACGCGATGCGCCAGCAGGCGGGGGGAGATCGCGCCCAAGCGAACGCGCTGTCGGTCCGGCTCGAATTGCAGGCCGACTGCTTCGCCGGGGTCTGGGCCAACCAGGCGAACCGGTCGCGGCAGATCCTCGAAACCGGCGACGTCGACGAAGGACTGCGGGCGGCGAGCGCGGTCGGCGACGACCGGTTGCAGATGCGGGGGCGCGGCTATGTCGTGCCGGAATCCTTCACGCACGGCAGTTCGGCGCAGCGTGTCCGCTGGTTCAAGCGCGGCCTCACCGGAGGCGAGATCGGCCAGTGCGACACGTTCAACGCCAATGAGTTGTAGGGCGCCGAACGGGACACTATGCATCACTTCCTGACGAATGCCGGCCACGCGCTCTTCATGGCCTTCGGCATGTTCTGGAAGACTGGTTGGAGCCTCGTGCTCGGCTTCACGATCTCCGCGGCGCTTCAGGCGCTCGTCCCGACCGACGCGATACGCCGCATGCTCGGGCGGGACGGCGCGAAGGAAATCGCGATCGCGACCATCGCCGGCACGCTCAGCTCAAGCTGCTCCTATGCCTCCGCGGCGGTGAGCCGGACCCTGTTCAAGAAGGGGGCGGCGCTCATCCCGTCGCTCTCCTTCCTGTTCGCGTCGACCAACCTCGTCATCGAACTCGGCCTCATCCTTTACTTCCTGATGGGCTGGGAGTTCACCGCGGCGGAATGGATCGGCGGCGTCGTCCTTATCGCCGTCATGGCCGTTCTCGTGCGGCTGACCTATCCGAAGCGGCTCGTCGAGGAGGCGCGGCATCATCGCGAACAGGGCGGATCACACGAGCATTCCGGCATGGTCGTCGAAGGAAACGGCTTCTGGGACAGGCTCAGGAAGCCCGAGGCGCGGATCCGCATCGCGCAGAACTTCGCGATGGACTGGTCGATGCTGTGGAAGGACTTGATCGGCGGGTTCCTGATCGCCGGCTTTCTCGCAGCCTTCGTTCCAGACGGCATCTGGGAGGCGCTGTTCCTGAAAGGCGCGTCGCCGTGGGTGCAGACCCCGCTGAACGCGCTGCTCGGCCCGGTAATCGCGGTCGTCACTTTCGTCTGCTCGATCGGCAACGTGCCGATGGCGGCGGTGCTGTGGGGCGCCGGGATCAGCTTCGGCGGCGTGCTGTCGTTCCTCTACGCCGATCTCATCGTATTGCCGCTGCTCGACGTCTATCGCCGCTACTACGGCTGGCGCATGGCCGCCTACATCTTCGCCGTGTTCTACGCGACGATGGTCATTGCGGCGCTCGTCATGGACCTCGCCTTCACCGCCCTCGGGTGGGTGCCGCAGCCGAACCCGAACATCCGCGCGGAAATGGTCGATCTGCGGATCGACTACACGTTCTGGCTCAACATCCTGTTCGGCACGCTCGCCGCCTATTTCGCGTACCTGAACTGGAAGAACCCGAAGATGCATCATCACGGCGCCGGGCATGAGCATGCCGCGGCGGCGGCGCATGACGGGCGTCACGGCCACGTGCACCACGGAGAAGCGGCGCACCCTGCTTATGCCGCTGGCAAGCCCGCTGAGAGTGCGGCCGCGACGCACCATCACGATAGCGGCGACGGGCATGCCTGAAAGAATGCGCGCGAAGCAATCCCTCTTCCCTGTGGGAGAGGGATCGCAGTGCCACTTGTTTCGAGCCAGATCGAAATCTCCGCTGACCGTCTGAAATTCAGGTCAATTCAGCCCGGCGATCTTCGCGCGCTGTCGGACGAGGGCGAGCACGGTGTCGAGGGTGGGCGTCGGCACGCCGACCAGCCGGCCCATCTCCTGGACGACGCTGACCAGCGGGTCGATCTCCATCGGCCGGCCGCGCTCCAGGTCCTGGAGCATCGAAGTCTTGTGCGCCCCGACCGCGCCGGCGCCGTTGATGCGGCGCTCGACGTCGACGCGGAAATGCACGCCGATCCGTTCGCCGATCGCCTTCGCCTCTTCCATCATCGCCTTGGCTACGGCGCGGGTGCCGGGATCGCTCGCGATCATGTCGAGCGTCGCATGGGTCAGCGCGCTGATCGGGTTGAAGCAGAGATTGCCCCACAGCTTCAGCCAGATCTCGTCGCGGATGTTGTCGAGCACCGGCGCACGCAGCCCGGCCGCGGTCATGATCTCGCTCAGCCGCTCGACGCGCGGCGTCCGCTCGCCGCTCGGCTCGCCGATCGGGAACTTGTCGCCATAGATGTGCTTTATGATGCCGGGCTCGACCACTTCGGTCGCCGGATAGACGACGCATCCGATTGCGTGCTCCGGTCCCAGTACGCGCCATTGCTTCCCGCCGGGGTCGACGCTCTCCAGCGTCGAGCCTTCCCATTGGCCGCCATGCTTGTAGAAGTACCAATAGGGGATGCCGTTGACTGCCGTCACGATCCCGGTGTCGTTGCCGAGCAGGGGCCGCATCGACTCGACGACGCTCGGCACGGAATGCGCCTTCAGCGCGACGATCACGTAGTCCTGCGGTCCCAGTTCGGATGGGTCGTCGGTGCAGTGCGGGTGCTCGACGCGCTCCTCGCCGTCGATCAGCAGCTTGACGCCGTTCGCGCGCATCGCGGCGAGGTGGGCGCCCCGCGCGATCAGACTGACTTCGGCGCCGGCCCGCGCGAGTTGCACGCCCATGTAGCCGCCGATCGCCCCGGCTCCGTAGATGCAGATCTTCATGATGCTCTCCGCGCAACGAGATGCCGCGTAAATGCTCGACGCGAAGAATCGTGCCGTAATTTTTTACAGATGACGAACTCGCTTTTCTGTAAAATAGTAAAGCTGTAAATTCTTCACTTGGTATATTGTCGACCTGAAAAGACGGAAGGCGCGACATGAGCAGGAAGGCCATGCTCGGCCACAAGGTCCGGCGTCTGCGGCGCGAGTCGGGCATCAGCCAGACGCAGCTTGCCGAGCAGCTCGAGATCAGCCCGAGCTATCTCAACCTGATCGAGCACAACCAGCGTCCGGTCTCCGCCGACCTGCTGATCCGCATCGCCCGCGTCTTCGACGTCGACCTCCAGACCTTCGCCGAGGATGTCGAGGGGCGGCTCGCGGCCGATCTCCGCGAGGTCTTCGCCGATCCGCTTTTCGAGGGCGGCGGCCCCGCGCCGGCGCAGGAGATCCGCGACCTCGCGGCGAACGCGCCGACCGTCGCCCAAGCCGTCATCGATCTCTACCGGGCCTTCCGCGAGGCGCGCGACGATCTTCGGACGCTGGCCGAGCGCATCGCCGCCGACCGCGGCGGCGACCTCGCCAGCGTGCGCGGAGCCGCGACCGACGCGTTCCCGATCGACCGCGTGCACGATTTCTTTCAGGCGCACGCCAACCATTTCCCGGCGGTCGAGGAAGCGGCTGAGGCGCTGTGGCGCGAGGCCGAGCTGGAGCAGGGCGACCTGTATCGCGGCCTCGCGTCGTTCCTCCAGCGGATGCACGGCGTGCGCGTCCGCGTGATGCCGCACGACGTGATGCAGGGCGCGCTGCGGCGCTACGACCCGCACGGCAGGCGCCTGCTGCTCAACGAGATGCTGCCGGGTCCGAGCCGGACCTTCCACCTCGCGCATCAGGTGGCGCTGCTGTACGCCTCGGGGCTGCTCGACCGCGTCGCCGCCGAGGACGGCAAGCTCCAGACCGACGCGGCGCGGCGGCTGTGCCGGATCGGCCTCGCCAACTATCTCGCCGGGGCGGTGATGATGCCCTACGAGGCGTTCATCCGGGCGGCGCAGTCGGTGCGCTACGACATCGCCGTCCTGCAACGCCGCTTCGATGCCAGCTTCGAGCAGGTCTGCCACCGGCTGACGAGTTTGCAGCGGCCGGGACTGCGCGGCGTGCCGTTCTCGTTCCTGCGCGTCGACAAGGCCGGCAACATCTCGAAGCGGCATAGCGGCGGCAGCCTGCATTTCGCGCGGTTCGACAGCGCCTGCCCGCGCCTCAACATCTACGACGCGTTCCGGTTTCCCGGCGTGGTGCGGACGCAGGTCGCGATCCTGCCGGACGGCGCCACCTATCTCTGCATCGCCCGCGACGTCGTCCGCGCGGCGAGCGGCCACCGCGACCCGCCGCAGCATCTCGCGATCGGACTGGCTTGCGACATCGCGTATGCGCCGCAGCTCGTCTATGCCGACGGCATCGACCTCGGCCACGGCGCGGCGACGCCGGTCGGGCCGACCTGCCGGGTCTGCGAGCGCCTCGACTGCGCGCAACGCGCCTTCCCGCCCATCGGGCAGCGGCTCGTGCCGAACGAGCACGTGCGCGGCCAGTCCTCCTATGTGCGGTCCGGCAACGGCGGGTGAGGGCCTATCCGGGCGGCGGACGTCCGATCGCCCGCTGTCCCGAGAGAGCGGCGGATCAGGCCGGGCGCGACAGCCTCGCCGTGATCTCGGCGACGTGCTTGCCCTGGAAGCGCGCGATCCGCAATTCGTTCTCGCTCGGCCGCCGCGAGCCGTCGGTGCCGGCAAGCGTCGTCGCACCATACGGCGTCCCGCCGCTGATCTCGCTCATGTTGGTCAGCCCCTGTTCAGAGTAGGGCACGCCGACGATCACCATGCCCTGGTGGAGCAGGGTTGTGTGGAACGACGTGATCGTCGTCTCCTGGCCGCCATGCTGCGTCGCCGTCGAGGCGAAGACGCTGCCGACCTTCCCGATAAGCGCGCCGCTCATCCAGAGGCCGCCGGTCTGGTCGAGGAAGTTGCGCATCTGCGACGCCATGTTGCCGAAGCGGGTCGGCGTGCCGAAGATGATCGCGTCGTACCCCGGAAGGTCGTCGACCTTAGCGATCGGTGCCGGCTGGTCGAGCTTCGCGCCGGCCTTGCGCGCGACCTCCTCCGGCATCAGCTCCGGCACGCGCTTCACGTCGACAGTGGTGCCGGAGACGGACCGCGCGCCTTCGGCAACGGCCTGGGCCATCGTCTCGACATGGCCGTAGGTCGAATAATAAAGCACGAGAACCTTGGTCATGCTGCTTTCCCTTCCGGTTTGCGGCGGCGGCCGGACAGCGCCTTGCGCCCTGCCGCCGCCGCCGCTCTTGACTGCCGACAACGTAGCGCGTTGAACTGCGTGGGATAATCCCGTGGCACTCGCACAGACAGTTCGCGATTACGGAACAATGTATCGGCTCGAAGACATCGAGACGTTCGTCCGGGTAGTGGACGCCGGCACCCTGACGGAGGCGGCGCGGCGGCTCGGGATCTCAAAGTCGGTGGTCAGCCGGCGATTGTCCGAACTCGAGCGGACGCTCGGCGTCCGTCTGCTGCAACGCTCGACGCGGCATCTCGGCCTCACTCATACCGGCGCCGCGTTCTACGAGCGTTGCGTTGCGATCCTCGCCGATCTCGGAGAAGCGGTCGA
>Ga0265327_10005164_pt1 | contig 11063 bp, 5 predicted proteins | sample 41621metaG_FD_202089 | JGI IMG/M metagenome (GOLD analysis project Ga0265327, IMG submission 202089) | Rhizosphere microbial communities from Carex aquatilis grown in University of Washington, Seatle, WA, United States - 4-16-21 metaG | ecosystem: Host-associated > Plants > Roots > Rhizosphere >... | reverse complement strand
GATGTTTGAAATACAACATAATAAACACCAGGTGCAAATCCCGAAGCAATAGAAAAATAAGTTGGGCTGCTTGTACCAGTTCCTGTGGTGATATTGGCATAAGGCCCACCTGCAGTTGAGCCGACTTTCCATTGATAGGAAGTACCTAAACCACTGCTAACACCAGACGGAGTTGCCAACACCGTTTGCGTTGTACACAAAGTAGCGGAAGTAACCGGCATAATGCCACCCACGGCAGAAGTACAAGTGCTTGTAGCTGTAAACTCATCAGCTCCTATATCCGGCGTTGTTAAACTTCTGGATTGACCATCGATGTCAATAGTTACACCCGAAACAGGTGTACCGGCATTATTTATTCCTGCATTACTAACCGATGAAGTAAGTAAATGCAGATCGGTACCAGAAACAAATTGGGGTTGAAAATTTAACGAATGTAAGTTTTGACCAAAACCGAAAACACTTTGCAACCCATAAAGCGTTGTCTGAGCACTTCCCAAATAACCCAAAACAAGGGAAGAAGCGGCTCCTCCTACAAAATAATTATTATAATCGATCGTGGAAAAATTGCTTGCAGCCACGGACGAGTAGATGGAGTAATTTACTTCAATAGAGGATGTACTATTGTCGTATGTGTTAGACAAAATGTTATTCACCAGTGCTAAGTTACCACCAGTTGAGCCGATATACACCGGTGCCGCTCCGGTTGCAGTTGTTAATCCAGCATGGCTACCAAAAAGGCTAAACGTATTGTTATATATATTTACTCCACCAGTTGTACCTTCTAAAGCCAGGCATATTGGCCAATATGCATTGGACGGATCGCTATAGGTAGATATATCAGAAATGAAATTGTTTCGAATTGTTAAACTACTACTCGTAGCGCCAGTGTTTAACATCATGCCCCTTGCGCCATATCCTGTTGTGATGGTATTAGTTATAGTACTAATTTGATTTAAATTTACGGTTCCGTTTATAACTGCTGAACCAAAATACATTCCAGACATGGCAGCAGTTCCGTAAGAAGAATTTGAACCTGTTACCATATTAGTGATTGTATTTTGTGATATCGAGAAACCCACATTATTTGAATTCATATTTAAACCATGATAATTTCCTGCGGCAGTTGTAGATAAATTTGAAATGGCATTGGCTGCAACAGTAAAAGTGGTAGCACCTGCTATAAGAATACCACCACCATAATATCCCGATCTTCCATTTTGAATAATGTTATTATTTAAAATGAAATTAAAACCTGTTGATACGAAAATACCACCGCTGAAATTGGTAGTACCAGTTGTATAATTTTGAATGCTGTTAGCGGTAATTGAATAATTAGAACTTGATGCCAAGGTTATGCCACCATTGGACGATGTGCTAAAATTTTGAACAGTGTTCGACGCAACTGCAAAACCCAGACCGCTGTTTAAAAATATTCCGTTTCCTATATTCCCTGTTGTGGTGGGAACGGCGGGCCCAAAAATATTATTTGTAACCAGCCAGTTATCCATCCCTCCGAGAGAAACGGTAGCCGAGCCATTGGCTAAGATTCCATTATAAACAACTAAAAATGTGTTGGTTGAAATTGTAATATTATCATTGTCCGCACCCCCCGTGGTAGTTGGTAATGCGCCATCAATACTGGAAATAAGACCGTTTGAAGATGAATTACTTTGCCCGTTGATAGCAGTATTTTTAATTGCAATGAAATTGTTTCCTCCTCCCAAAGTATTTGAACTCGCTAACCAAAAATTTGCAACCGCTGCTGAAGCAACAGAATTATTAATATTTAAAGAGCTTCCGGAAGTATTAAGTCCATCTACAGTAATATAACGCGCGTCTAAAAATTTAACTATTGCAGAAAGGGATGCTACTGTTGGCGTAATAACCACGCTAACACCACTTGCAGGAATTATTAATAATGAATTTGTTGCACTTGCCTGTGGGTTGTTTTTAAAAACTATTGGAAACACTTCAGAGGTTGAATATAAAGCATCCGTTAATGAAAAAGTTACCGGGCCAGTTATACAATAAAGATTATAGGCGATCGACGCAGCCGTCAGACTTGTGAAAGTCCCCGCGGCACCTACTGTATAAACTCCGTTTAAAGAGTTAACAATATAAGTATTAGGTATTGTTGGATTTGTGCCTATCGTATTTACGTCGGTTCCTGAAAATCCAGCACCTGGAAATGCGATCAGATTAGGTGTTGCAAATGCATCCTGCGCGACAACGAAATAACTCACTACATCGCCTAAACTGGCACTATACACCATGTTAAATGCCCAAATTCCATTTGCAGAAGTACCTGACGTGAGTGTTCCAGACACACTGGCATAAGCCCCGGCATTTATTTTATAGTAAATTCTTGGCGCGAGCAATCCCGTCGCTAAACCGGACCCGTCAGTGAATGATGCTGTGAAAGTTCTGCCTGACAGATTGCAAACAGGAGTAGTGAAATTTGACGCGTTTAAAGTAGGCGGGGTCAAATCGTTTGAAACAAAAGCCCCTTCCCATGCTCCGATATCCGGTACTGTTAGATTTCTAACTGTTCCTGCATAATCATCTGTAATACCAGCTACTGGCGTTCCGGCAGATTCAATCTGTGTTGGTGTTATAGTATTGATATTAAGAAAATTTGCAGTTGAACCGGTCGTTGAAACAAATGTCGGATTTTCTGTTACTGAAACTAAGTCCCGGTTAGCAACAAATATTTTGAAGGCAGCCAATGTTTGTGAAGAGTTTGTTCCGTCGTTAAAAATGAGATTATTTGCGGATGGTATTCCTGCATAGAATAAATTGCTGTTAGAAGCTGCCCCATAAGTACTCAAGGTTGTTGAACTTCTTCTGTAAACCACAGTTGAACCAGTGCCCACCGCAGTCGATAAATTAACAAAAACATTATTACGCAACAAAACTGTTGGCGTTGTATTCGCCAAAATTGCTGATGATCCGAATTGCGCACCACTGCTGATTGCGTTAAGATAAACAGTGTTGTAATAAACATTCATTGTCGTTCCTCCGGTCACGTTGATTCCGATCAATGGATTTGCAGCATTAGCGATTGGTGTTCTGAGATCTCCAACAAGGTTATTATGGATAATTTGAGTTCCTGATGTCAAACGCATTCCATTTACTGTGCCGCTCGCATTGTTCGATTGTAAATCGTAAATTTTGTTTTTAAATATACTGGTGGTATTGGCAAGTGCATTTGTAATACCGGACACCAGAGAGCCTCCTACGGTAGAAAAGCTACCGATCGCGTTATTATTGATGTTTAAACTTGTAGTAGAAGCGGCGCCAACGTTAATACCCACAATAGCTCCACCTGTGGTTATCGAAGATAGATTAGAAATAACATTGTTGGAAATGGTTTGAAGTGATCCTGTATTACCGGCCCCCAAAGTGATACCTGTAATTGCCCCTGTACCGGTTATAGAAGAAATAGTGTTAGACGATACTGTAGTATTTGCCCCGGCATTATTATTATTAATACATGTTACAGCACTTGTTCCGCATACCCAGTTTGTAAACGTGTTAGCGCTAATATTTTTTGTTGTACCCGCGTCCGTATTAACCCATCCAGCCACTGTGGTAGCGCCTGTAAGAGTAATATTTGAGAAATTGTTATTCGTGTTATTACAAATGGAGCCTGCAGAGGAACTAGCACTCGTTGTATAAAAAGTTACAGTGCCACCAGCGCCAGTTTTGTTGAAAGCAGTTACAATCGAATTACCATTAATGTTTTGAGTGGAAGCCGCAGGAACGCTAACATTATTTGAAATAAATGTTACACTTGCAGTTGTATTAAGTACTAAATTAGTAAATGTGTTATTATTTATATTTTGGGTTATCGTAGTAGCCCCGTTATAAATGAAAACAGGAGATCCTGAAGCCGCTACCGCGTATGAAATTCCCTGCACATTATTTCCGACAATATTGAGAGTGGCAGTGCTCGCTCCTGAAGCGTTATAGATAAAATTAAAACTTCCGGATGTAGCACCGGTAAATGTTAAACTATTAGAGGTGCTGTTGTTATTATTTATATCAATCACGGAAGTTGCCGACCCCGAATTATTTATAAAGCCGCCTGTACTTGTAGTACCTGCAAGAGAATTATTACTAAACATATTATTGCTAATACTAACGTAGCTGGAAGAACCAAAGTTTATAATTCCATTAAATGATGCTGATGTTGCGCCAGTGTATGTGCAACCCGTAATAAGGTTATTATTGATAATAACTGAGTTAGTTATTGGAGTTGAACCTGCATTATTTTCAATACCGGTAAGTGCCTGGCTTGTTCCACCACTATTCACTGTAATTGTATTATTAGTAATAGAAACGTTAGCGCTTGTTGCAGCATTTATAAGTATACCTTTTAACGTTTGCGCATGGTTTACACCCGAACCATTGTTATTGTTAATTGTATTATAACTTACATTTAGCCCGTATTGCGCCAAAGTCAGTATTGCATTGGAAGCGCTGGTAGTTCCACCACCACCGAAATTAATAATCATATTGCCAGTAACCGACGAAGTGCCTCCAATATCATTACCTGTATCTGCATTTGTAAAGGGCGTTGCCGCAGCATAACCCGTTATGGAAATACCAATGTTGCAATTCTGAATGGTATTAGAATAAAATTTATTATTTGAGTTGGTACCTCCGGAAGAAGTAATAGTTAAACCGGATGTGTGTGCCGAGGATGTTGCATTTACCAATTCAATACCCCTTGAACCTGCAACTGCCGGTGCGGTACCACTTGCATTATTTATACGGTTGAGAGTAATTACACAATTTTTTATAATATTATTTTGACAACCATCAGTCGCGCTGGCCCTGAAAAATCCGTAGCCAAATTCCATTGTTGCAGGATTGGCTGTATTAGGATCTGTTATATCAATTCCATCCACAATGATGTAATCCGATCCTGAAAAACGCCATACTCCATCTTGCGTAGCAGATGCCGGTGTTGCTGTTCCTGCATAGGCAGTAATTAAAGGATTAGCGCCTGCACCTGATTTTTGAAACGTAATCTGGTTAGCAGATGATGCACCTACAACGGCATTTAAAGTATAACCTCCAACTGGGGCAGTTTCCAGATAACCAGACGCAACGTTAATAGCTACCGGCCCGGTTACCCCAAATGTATTTAAATCCGCTATTGCCGCAGCTATAGTTGCATAGGAGCCTGGAACCGTATAGGCTCCTGAAAGTTGTGCATTGATTTTAACCGTAAACAGTGTTGCAATAACTAAAAATCCGGATACACGGTGTGAAATTTTCTTCATGGGTTCTGCGTTAAAATTGTTTAATAATTAGAATTTTGACTTTGGGTCGATATATATTTTGGCTAATCTATTCATTAAAACTAGAGCAAATGATTATTTAACAAGCGGAAATTATTATTTAACGTTTAGAAATCACATTTTCCTTTTCAAAAAAAAATTCGGGATAATCAGAAAACAAAGGTTTAGGTGATCAAATACTCTTTCTGTTTAATGAATGTACATTTTGAGTTAATATACTTGAACTGACTTAAAACGTTTAAACAAAAAAAAGCTGCCGGCTAAATAACCGACAGCTTTTAAGAAATAATTGAATAGAGATCTATTTTATTTTAAATGCTGCTTTTACTTTAGCAACATAATCTAATTTTTCCCAGGTAAACAATTCCACTTTCATGGTTTTCGTTTTTCCATCAGGAGATTTAAATGTTTTGGTAACAGTTTCATTTTTACGTCCCATGTGCCCGTAAGCCGCAGTTTCGCTATACATCGGGGTGCGTAACTTAAAACGTTGTTCAATAAAGTAAGGACGCATGTCAAATACTTTTTCTACAACTTTTGCAATTTCACCATCCGTCATTTTTACTTTTGCAGTACCATAAGTATCAATAAAAATACCCATAGGCTGCGCTACACCGATAGCATAAGACACTTGTACCAGTACTTCAGAACAAACACCCGCCGCAACTAAATTTTTTGCGATGTGACGCGTAGCGTATGCTGCAGAGCGGTCTACCTTGCTAGGATCTTTCCCTGAGAATGCACCACCACCGTGAGCGCCTTTTCCACCATAGGTATCTACAATAATCTTACGGCCGGTTAAACCTGTATCGCCATGCGGGCCACCAATCACAAATTTTCCGGTTGGATTAATATGGTAGTTGATCTTGTTATTAAATAAATGGGCGTATTTAGGATATTTCTTTTTAACGCGTGGAATTAAAATATCAACGATGTCTTTTTTAATTTTCGCTAACATTTTTGGTTCTGCATCAAAATCATCGTGCTGTGTAGATACTACGATCGCATCAATACGCACAGGTGTATTATCATCACTGTATTCTAAAGTAACCTGTGATTTTGCGTCGGGACGTAAATATTTTATTTCTTTATTTTCCCTGCGAAGAGCTGCTAACTCTAATAAAATACCATGGGCTAAATCCAGCGCCAAAGGCATGTAATTATCCGTTTCGTTGGTAGCGTATCCAAACATCATACCTTGGTCACCCGCACCCTGTTCTTCCTTTTTCTTTCTATCTACACCTTGATTGATATCTGCAGATTGTTCATGAATTGCAGAAAGAATACCACACGAGTTGGCTTCAAACATGTATTCAGATTTTGTATACCCTATTTTACGGATCACTTCGCGTGCAATTTCCTGCACATCCAAATAAGCGCGTGATTTCACTTCTCCGGCAAGAATAACCTGCCCGGTAGTTACAAGCGTTTCGCAGGCCACTTTACTGTTTGGATCGAATGCTAAAAAGTTGTCGATTAATGCGTCCGAAATCTGATCGGCTACTTTGTCCGGATGTCCTTCTGACACCGATTCTGAGGTGAATAAATATCCCATTTTTTTATTGGTGGATTATGATTATTTGTTGATTTGTGTAATGTGTGAATTTCAAATATAAGCGAATGAACCGACTCTGCAAACTATTTAACCGGAGTTAATTTAAATTCATAAAATTCCATGATCTGGTTGCACAATAATTTTTTGCAGGCTTCATCCACCTTAGCTTTTGCTGAGTTTTCATTCTCTGCGTTAATTTCTAAAGTAATATGTTTACCAATGCGTACGTTTTCGATCTCTGAAAGATTTAAATTTTTCATTGAGCCGGTAACCGCTTTTCCTTGTGGATCCAATAATGCTTTCATCGGCATTACATCAATATCTGCAATAAACTTTGCCATGTGATTTTAAAATTTTGAGCAACAAAAATAGAATTAAACTTTATTCTTTAAAAATATGTTATTCACAATACTTACTAAAATATAAAGAAGGATTATTAAAGGGATTGCGACGAATTTAAGACTTATTAAAAGAATCACTGAAACCATTAAAAAGCAATAAACAAGTTTGTTGCTTTCCCAGCTAAAATTCTTGAATTTAAGGGCGAATAAAGGGATTTCGCTAATCAATAAAAAACAGAGTATAAAAGTACTAACTGGCAGAATCCAATTGAAGTTTATTATAAATAATGCAAACTGTGAATCGGGCTGAAACTTCATTATTAATGGTAACGAGGCAAAAATCATTGTGTTTGCAGGTGTTGGTAGGCCAATAAACGAATTCGTTTGACGCGTATCGTTATTAAACTTTGCTAAACGAATAGCTGAGAAAATTGTGATAATAAAATAAATATATCCACCACCTTCCATGGTGAACATTAAAACTCCAGGCACAACGCCGAAAGTTACCATGTCTGCAAGGCTATCCAAATCCTTACCAATGGCAGAACTTACCTTTAACATCCGCGCCGTAAATCCATCGAAAAAATCCAACACGAGAGCAATTCCTACCAGGTAGCTCGCCCACACCAGGTTCCCCTGAAAAGCCTGTACTAAAGCGATACACCCGCAAAGCAGATTTCCGCAGGTGATGGTATTAGGTATGTGTTTTTTGATCATTTTTGATTCTGTGGTTTCATTTTGTATGCTGTACCTTGAATTTTGTACCCTGTATTTAAGTCTGTGTTTGCTATTCCAGGTTTCACTTTGCTTCCTGTAACTTGTACACTGTACCTTGTATCAAGTCTGTGTTTATGAAACTCAGCTTAGGCATACAGACAAGTTACATGATACATGTTACAAAATAGGCATCCAGTCATGCACAATGCACTACACTACCTTCCCACTCAACTCTTCCCACTTTTCCATCTCTACCTCTAAATCTTTTTTCAGTTTCTCGTAATTTGCGAAAAATGTTTTATCGTTCATGAGTTTTTCATATTCCACAGCGTTAGAAAGTTTCTCGTCACATTCCTTAATTTTTAATTCCAGGGTTGTAATATTCTCTTCTGTTTTTTTTATCTGACTTCTGATTTGCTTTTGTTCGGCTTCGTTAATTTTAGAATCGTTATTCTCTGACTTCGTTGGAGAGACTGTCTTCTTGCTTTCCGGAACGTCTTTCACTCTTCCCGTTTTGTCAAGATCAAGTTCGTTCAACCGTTCTACTTTCCGTATTTGCATGAACTCTTCAATATCACATAAATATTCTTTTACATGGCCATCACGAAATTCAAATAAACGGTCGCAAATGCCTTTCATAAAATCCCTGTCGTGACTCACCATAATCACCGTTCCTTCGTAATCAATTAACGCGCGTTTTAAAATATCTTTCGAACGAATGTCTAAGTGATTTGTCGGCTCATCCATTAATAATAAGTTGTATGGCTCCAATAACAATTTGCACAAGGCTAAACGACCGCGTTCTCCCCCACTAAGTACTTGTACTTTTTTATCTATGTCATCTCCACGAAATAAAAACGATCCTAACAAACCTCTTACCTGTCTGCGTACCTCACCGACAGCTGCCTCATCAATGGTTTCAAAAACGGTTTTCTTTGGGTCTAATTTTTCTTCCTGGTCTTGTTCAAAATATCCCATCAACACACTGTGACCTAAAACGATCTTGCCTTCAAAATCAACTTTTTTGGCAATCATTTTCATCATTGTACTTTTACCTTCGCCGTTACGCCCCACCAATCCTATCTTTTCACCTTTGGTAATGATAAAATCAGCTCCCGAAAAAATGTGTTTCGGACCATAATCTTTGGAAGCATTTTCAACCGTTAAAACAATTTTACCGCTGTGAGCCGGTGCCGGGAAACGAAAATTCATGCTTTGTGAATCATCATCGTCTATCTCTACCCGTTCCATTCGGTCTAATTTTTTTATGAGAGATTGTGCGAAAGCCGCTTTACTGGCCTTAGCACGGTACTTATCAATTAATACTTCTGTTTGATCGATAATTTTTTGTTGATTTTTCGCGGCATTCTCCTGCTGCTCTCTGCGTTCCTTACGCAAAATTAAATAGCGCGAATAATTGGTTTTATAATCGTAAATTTTTTGATTTGAAATTTCGATGGTACGATTCGTTACCGTATCTAAAAATGTTTTATCATGACTGATAAGCATTACCGAACCGGCGAATGTTTCCATAAAATCCTCTAGCCACATGATTGCTTCAATATCCAGGTGATTCGTCGGCTCATCCAGTAAAAGAATATCTGGCTTTTGTAAAAGTAATTTCGCTAATTCAATCCGCATGCGCCATCCACCGCTAAACTCGGCTGTTTGACGGTTAAAATCTTTTCTTGCAAAACCTAAACCTTTCAATATCTTTTCAATTTCTTCATGCACGTTGCCTGCACCCAGCATATCCAGGCGTGTATAAACATCTGTTTGCTCTTCAATTAACTGCGCGTATTCTTTGCTTTCGTAATCGGTGCGGGTTTCAAACTGATTATTAATTTCAATAATACGAAATTCCAATTCTTGTATTTCCTGGAAGGCAGATTCTGTTTCCTCAAACACAGTACGTCCATGTTGATGAATCATATCTTGCGGCAAATAGCCAATCTTGCAGGACTTTGGCATAGAGATCTCTCCCTTGGTAGGATTTTGATTTCCTGACAAAATTTTAAGCAGCGTAGTTTTCCCCGCACCGTTCTTTCCGGCAAGACCAATTCGGTCTTTTGGGTTTATTAAAAAAGAAATATTATCGAATAAGTCGTACCCGCCAAAACTCACCGTTACACCATTAACTGAGATCATCTTTTACCTTAATTTTATTAGGGGGCAAAGATAATTAATTTTAGGGGATTCTTAAAACCTATCTGCCGACACTAAACTAATTCTAAATGCATCTTTTTATCTTCTCAAAAAGCTCTTTCAACTTTTCATTTTCCGGAAACTCCTTTTTTATGAGTGGATTGACGGAAATAGTGGAGATTCTGGAATCCGTGTCAGGATGGGTACTCAGATATTTCATAAATTGAGGCATTTCAATTTCTTCTTCTTTCAAAAGTTTAAGCAGGTCCAGCATTCCTTTGGGTTCCACTTTATTCTGAAGCATGACATTTAAACCGTTGTTATCTGCCTCTGTTTCCAACTCCCTCGAATAATCGAGTTGTTTAAATTGATCGGCTTGTGAAAGAATGCCTGCCGTTATACCGCTTACATCGCCAAATAATCCTGAAATCACCAATCCACTGGCAGCGCTTCTACAGATACTTTTCAGGGAATGTCTTTTCACCACATGTGTCACCTCGTGTCCGAGCAAGGCCACCAATTCTTCATAAGAATCCATTTTAGCAAGAATTCCAGTATAAATAAATATTTTCCCTCCCGGCAAGGCGAAAGCATTGATGTCTTCAGATTCTATCACCTGAACATCTATTTTATAAGTGTCATCCAGGTCAAGCTCCTGCACAAATTGTCTTACGTAATAGGTAGCGGAATCATTTTTATCACTTCCCCGCGTAAACGCCTCCGCAAGGCTTTCACCAATCTGCATTTCAGTAGTAACAGGAATAAGTGCAGACGCCTTTTCGGCAGCCCAAGGCAACACATAAAACAGCGTAAAAATAGCAACACCAGCGATCGCGATAATTAAAAAAATGAGTTTCCGCATAGTTTTTAATTCAGATCGTATTGTATTTCATTAAATTTTCCAAGCTCCAATAAGAATTCGTTATCAATAGAAATTTTATTTTTCTTTGAGAAGAGTTTAATATTCTGATGTTGCTCTTCATCTTCTACATAAAA
>Ga0265327_10005163_pt1 | contig 11068 bp, 9 predicted proteins | sample 41621metaG_FD_202089 | JGI IMG/M metagenome (GOLD analysis project Ga0265327, IMG submission 202089) | Rhizosphere microbial communities from Carex aquatilis grown in University of Washington, Seatle, WA, United States - 4-16-21 metaG | ecosystem: Host-associated > Plants > Roots > Rhizosphere >... | reverse complement strand
GCCGCGCCAAATTCTGAAAGTAACAGTCTGGTTATTCATTTCATCTCCTCGATGACTTGTTTCAAATCTTCCCGCAGCGGCGGAATCGCTTCGCGCCGCAATTTCATGGAACCGTCCGCCGCCTTGGAAACGACGTTGTTGTATTTGGCCGCCTCGGGACTCTTGTCCGGGAAATCCTCGCGGAAATGGCCGCCGCGGCTTTCCTTGCGCTCCAGCGCGCACAGCGTGATGGCCTCGGAAACGGTGAGCAGATGCTTGAGGTCAATGGCGGTGTGCCAGCCGGGGTTGTATTCGCAGTGGCCCTGCACGGCAACCTTGTCGGCGCGGGCCTTGAGCTTCTGAATGCCGGCAACCGCCTCTTCCATCTCGTTTTGCAACCGGACAATGCCGACATTCTTCTGCATCATGTTCTGCAGATCGTATTGCACCTGATAGGGGCCTTCGGTGGAGCCGCCGGCGGCGCGCTCAAACGGGGCGGTGGCTTCTTTGTAGGCCGACTCAATCTCGGCGTCACTCACGGTGACGGCAGAAGTTTCCTTCGCGTATTTCGCGGCGAATTCACCGGCGCGCTTGCCAAAGACGATCAAGTCGGACAACGAATTTCCGCCCAGACGATTGGCGCCGTGCAAGCCAGCGGCGCATTCACCGGCGGCGTAGAGGCCGGGGATATTGGTCGCCTGCGTCTCGCCGTCCACGCGAATGCCGCCCATTGCGTAATGCGTGGTCGGGCCGATTTCCATCGGCTCCTCGGTAATGTCGAGGTTCGCCAGTTGCATGAACTGATGATACATCGAGGGCAGTTTCTTTTTGATGTGCTCGGCGGAATTCGGAATCTTTTCCTTGATCCAGGAAATGTCGAGGAACACGCCGCCGTGCGGGCTGCCGCGACCGGCTTTCACTTCGCGATTGATGCAGCGGGCCACATGGTCGCGGGTCAACAGCTCCGGCGGACGCTTGGCGTTCTTGTCGTTCTGCGTGTAGCGCCAGCCTTCTTCCGGGTCGGTCGAGGTCTGCGACTTGTAATTATCCGGAATGTCGTCATACATGAACCGCTTGCCGTCCTTGTTGCGCAGCACGCCGCCTTCGCCGCGCACGCTCTCGGTGACGAGAATGCCGCGCACGCTCGGCGGCCAAATCATGCCGGTGGGATGAAATTGGATGAATTCCATGTCGAGCAGCTCCGCGCCCGCGTGATACGCGAGGGAGACGCCGTCGCCGGTGCCTTCCCAGGAATTGCTGGTCACGCTATACGCGCGGCCCAAGCCCCCGGTGCAAAGCACCACGGCTTTGGCCTTGAACACGCGGAACCGTCCGCGTTCGCGGTCATAACCGAACGCGCCCACGACGCGATGGCCGTCCTTGAGCAAGGAAACCACGGTGTATTCCATGAACACGGTCATGCCCTGATGGATGCCATGATCCTGCAAGGTGCGGATCATCTCCAATCCCGTGCGGTCGCCGACGTGGGCGAGCCGGGGATAACGGTGACCGCCGAAATTGCGCTGCGAAATCTTGCCTTCCTTGGTGCGATCGAACACCGCGCCCCACGCTTCGAGTTCGTGAACCCGCGCCGGCGCTTCCTTGGCGTGCAGTTCGGCCATGCGCCAGTTATTGACGTATTGGCCGCCGCGCATCGTGTCCGCGAAATGGACCTTCCAGTTGTCGCGGTCGTCCACGTTGCCCATGGCGGCCGCCATGCCGCCTTCGGCCATGACGGTGTGCGCCTTGCCGAGGAGGGATTTACAGATCAGGCCGACTTTGACGCCGGCGGCGGACGCCTCAATCGCCGCGCGCAAGCCCGCCCCGCCGGCGCCGATGACCAGCACGTCGAATTCGTGAGTTTCAAAATTGGTAGCCACAATAATCTTTCGGTTCGGAGTTTAGAATTTGAAGAAAACAAAGTCGGTCAGATGATGCGTCGCACAGAGCCGGACATAGACATCCGTAAAGCCGACCCAAAACAGACTGATCCACGCCCACATCATATGGCGGATGTTCAGGCAGGTGACGCAATTGTAGGCCTTGGCGCAGGTGGGCGCTTTGGATTTGGTATCCAAGAACCCGCCGATCAAATGCCGCAGCGAATGGCAGCCGAAGGTATACATCGCAAGGAACACCGCATTCAAGGTCAGGACGATGGTGCCCACGCCGATACCGAAATGCTGCTTGCCGGTCGCGTCGGTGAACCACAGGCCGAGCCAGGCATCATAGGAGAGGAGAAGAATGAAAAGGAAGGCGAGATAGAAAAAGTAGCGGTGCACGTTTTGGATGATCAGCGGAAAATATTTCTCGCCGAGAAAAGTCTTGCGCGGCTCGCCCACGGCGCAGTTGATCGGGTCGGCCCAGAAAGATTTGTAGTAGGCGCCGCGGTAATAATAGCAGGTGAAACGGAACCCAGCGGGAATCCACAGGATCAGAAACGCCGGAGAAAACGGCGCCCAACTCGGCCACCACGACGGCAGCTTGCCGATGGCGTGCGGCGAGGTGCCCCAGAATTCGGGCGAGTAGAACGGTGAGAGATAATTGGCACCGCCATTTTCACCATGCAGGCCGCCATACCAGTAACTGCAGGTATGGTTGTGCAGGTCGCTCACACCCTGGAACGCGGCCCAGGTGGAGTAGATGATGAACGCGGAGAAGCCAAGGAAAACGACGAGCGGCTGGAGCCACCAAGCGTCTGGACGGGTTGTTTCGCCAAAGCCGCGCTGCTTCGGTAGAGTATCAGCATAGGACATAATGGAGTTAAAATAAGTTACTAGCCGGCCCAGCGTCAATCTGCGAGCCGCCGCCGGGAAAGTTATTAGGATCTCTACGACTTTGCTTGCTAGTAGCTTATTTACGCGTTTGCGGCCCACGCCAGTCGTTTAAGCCCCGCTCGGCTCCTTCCGCCGGGGAATATCCGAGCTGTTCCAACGCCTCACCAATGAGATACAGCGAGCCGGTGATGACCAAAAACGGCTCGTCCCGGCAGGCGTCCAGGGCGGCTGCCAAGTTTTGAAAGGAGGCGACCACGGACTTGGGGGACGCGGCGCGAAACACTTTGGCTACCGCGACCGGATCAGCCGTGCGCTCGCTGGCAACTGGAACAGCAAGTAACTTTAACGTCAATGGAGTAAGAAGCTGGCAAATTTCAGGCCAATCTTTGTCCGCAAGGGCGCCAAAAATCAAAACCGGATTGGTGCCCGCAAAATCTTTTTCCAGCGTGTCGCGCAGAGTCGCCGCGCCGGCGAGGTTGTGCGCGCCATCGAGCAGGATTTTCCGGCCGTCCGGTTGCTGAATCAGTTGCAATCGGCCCGGCCAGTTCACCTTCGCAAAACCTTCACGGATGTTGTCGGCGCTGACGGGAATATGCCTTTGCAAAACCTCCACCGTTGCCAGCGCCAGCGCGGCGTTGGTTTTTTGGTGTTCACCCAGCAAAGGTAGCGCGGCCGTTCCGGCTGGGAGCGGACGAGACGGCGGTGCCACCTCGGTCAGCGGCGCATTTTTCACCCGGGCAATGTTCCCGATGACTGCCAATGCCTCCGGCGCGGTTGTCGTGGTGACAACCGGCACGCCGGGTTTGATGATCCCGGCTTTTTCCGCCGCAATTTTTTCCAGCGTGTCGCCGAGCCATTGCTGATGGTCGAAGGCGATGTTGGTGATGACGCTGGCGAGCGGCGTGACGATGTTTGTCGCGTCCAGCCGTCCGCCGAGGCCGGTTTCCCAGATGACGAGGTCGCATTTCTGTTCCGTGAAATACTTCAGCGCCATCACGGTGGCAAACTCAAACAAGGTCGCCTCATTTTTCTGATTGGCGATGCGCAGTTCTTCGATCAGCCGGACAACTTCCGTTTCGGGAATCAACCGGCGATTGACCTGAATCCGTTCGCGGAACGAAACCAAATGCGGTGAAGTGAAAAGGCCGACGCGCAATCCCGCCGCGCGATAAATGCTTTCCAACATCGCGCAGGTGGAGCCTTTGCCGTTCGTGCCAGCGACGTGGATGAAACGAAGTTTTTCCTGCGGATTACCCGCGAGCGCCGCGAGCCGGCGCGTCGGTTCCAGGCCGAAGTTGGCGCCGAACATCTGCAGGCCATAAAGAAACTGGATGGCTTCGGCGTAGCGCATGCGGCGAGCCTAAATCACATACAACGGCTTGTGATGAATGGTCTGGTGCGCGGCGGCGATGAAACCCTTGAACAAAGGATGCGGCTGATGCGGCTTGCTCAAAAATTCCGGGTGAAACTGGCTCGCGATGAAATAGGGATGATCCTTTAGTTCAATGATCTCGACGAGTTTGCCGTCCGGCGACGTGCCGCTGAAGATGAAGCCAGCCTTCTCGAACTTTTCGCGGTAGGCGTTGTTGAATTCGTAACGGTGGCGATGGCGTTCCTGAATGACAAAGGAGCCATAAAGTTCTGCCGCCTTCGTGCCCAGCGTCAGCTGGCAGGGTTGCGCCCCCAACCGCATCGTGCCGCCTTTTTTGGTAACCTTCCGCTGGGCGTCGAGCAGCGCGATGACCGGATGCGGAGTGCTTTCATCGAACTCGGTGGAGTGCGCCTTCTCCAATTTCAAGATGCTGCGGGCAAATTCAATCGTGGCAATTTGCATGCCGAGGCAAAGGCCGAGATAGGGAATCTTGTTTTCGCGCGCGAATTTTGCCGCAAGAATTTTGCCTTCGATGCCGCGCTCGCCGAAGCCGCCGGGCACGCAGATGCCGCCCAAGCCGCTGAGGATGCTTTTTGCGCCGTGTTTTTCGATTTCCTCCGCGTCCACCTGCACGATTTCCACGCCGCAATCATTCGCCACGCCGCCGTGGATCAACGCTTCGTAAACCGATTTGTAAGCGTCCTGCAGGCCGATGTATTTGCCGACGACGCCGACGCGCACGCGATGCTGCGGCGCGATTAGCTTGCGGATGATCTCCTGCCAGTATGCCATGTTCGGCGCGGGCGTGGTGAGATGCAAAATGCGGCAGACCAGATCATCCATGCGCTCGCGTTGCAGCATGAGCGGCATTTCGTAAATGCTGTGGTCAACATCCTTGGCCTCAATGACGGCTTCGAGCGGGACGTTGCAGAACATGGAAATCTTCTGGCGCAGTTCCTTGTCGAGCGGCTTTTCGCAACGGCAGGCGATGATGTTCGGCGCGATACCGATTTCGCGCAATTTGGCAACCGATTGCTGGGTGGGCTTGGTCTTTAACTCACCCGCCGCCTTGATGAACGGAACGTAGGTGACATGAATAAAACAGGTGTTGCCGATGCCCGCTTCCAGCGCGAATTCGCGAATTGCCTCAAGAAATGGCAGCCCTTCAATGTCGCCGGTAGTGCCCCCAATTTCGGTGATGATGACATCCGCCTTGCTTTGTTCGGCGAGATTGTAAATACGGCGTTTGATTTCATCCGTGACGTGCGGGATGACCTGAACGGTCTTGCCAAGATAAACGCCTTCGCGCTCGTTGTTCAATACCTTCTGATACACCTGGCCGCTCGTGAGATTGTTCATCCGCGAGAGCTTGGTGCTGGTGAACCGCTCGTAGTGGCCGAGGTCGAGGTCGGTCTCCGCGCCGTCGTCGAGCACATAAACCTCGCCGTGCTGATACGGCGACATCGTGCCGGGATCCACGTTGAGATAGGGGTCGAATTTTTGCAGCGCGACCTTGAGGCCGCGATTTTCAAGCAGCGTGCCGAGCGCGGCCGCAGTCAAACCTTTACCGAGCGAGCTCACCACCCCACCGGTTACGAATATGAATTTCATTTCAAATTATTTATTGGCCGCAGATTCATACAGATTAAACACGGATGAAAATTAAGGCAATAGCACCGCGCGGAAGAATTTTTTAAAACTTGGACTGGTAGCTTTACGAAAGTAAAAAAGCAATACTCGCTTAATCTGTAGCTTCATTTTGAGGATCGCAAATTAGAGTGAAATACATTGGGCGAGAGCCGCAATAGAATTTTCGCGGATGCTAAAAACCAAAGTCAAATAAGAAAAGCACGCACTCCCAAAAAATCCTGTTTTGAAAACTACGACGACACCGGCCAACCACGTCTTGACACAGGTAGGTTCACGGCTATCCTCTCATGCTCCGGTTTTTGCGCCGGAAACCCATTGATTTGAATTTATGAAACGCCAGTATCAACCGTCGAAAATCCGCCGCAAACGCCAGCACGGATTTCTCAACCGCAACTCCACCAAGAGCGGCAAGGCCACCCTGGCCAACCGCCGCCGCGTGGGTCGCAAACGCCTGACGCCGGTTTGAGTTTGTGAACACCGCGCCGAAACGCCTGCGCCTGAGCCGCTCCTCGCGACTCGCGCAAAGCCGCGATTTCGCGCGCGTCCGGCAGCGGGGCGAGCGCCTCGTGCTCGGCTGCCTCATCGCCAATTGGAACCGGTTGCCGGAAGGCGCCACACCCAGACTGGGCGTCATCACCAGCAAAAAAATCGGCGATGCCCCGGATCGCAGCCGCGCCCGGCGGCTGCTGCGCGAAAGCTTCCGGCTCCATCAGCATGAGTTTATTCAGCCGGTGGAACTAGTTCTGGTCGCCCGCAATTCGATCGCGGGAAAAGATTTTGCGGCGGTGGAAAAGGATTTTCTCGCCGCCCTCCATCGGGCGAAGCTGCTAAAGAATTAAGGTGAATCCGCTCCAGCATATCCTGATTTTTGCGATTCGCGTCTATCGCTGGACGATTTCGCCGGCACAGGTATTTCTCTTCGGCAACAGCAGCGGCTGCCGGTTCACGCCGACGTGTTCGGTTTACGCGCTGGACGCCGTGCGCAAACACGGGGCGGCGACCGGAACCGCGCTGGCGGCCAAGCGCATTTGCCGCTGCCATCCGTGGGGCGGTTGCGGGCATGACCCCGTTCCCGAAAAGCGGAAGGCGAAGAAACCGAGAAGCGAAAATATTTTACAGCCCGTTCACTCATAAAATTTCATGGATAAAACAGGAATCATCGTCGTTTCAATCTGCGTGCTGCTGCTGGGCTGGTGGTTTGTCGAGCAAAACAAGGTCGCCCAGCAACAGACGCGTTTTGCCGCGACCCATCCGGTTGCCACCGCGTCGAGCCAGCCGGGCATGACCAACGGAACCGCCACCGGCGGGACGGCACCCGCGACCGCAACCACGCTGCTGACGCCCACGGTGTTTTTCGACACGAATGCGCTGGAGGTGACCACGGAACTGACGAACAGCCGGGCGCGCTACACGTTCACTTCGCGCGGCGGCGGCTTGAAGCAGGTGGATTTGCTGAATTATCCCGAGACGGCTTCGGCTCGCTGGAAGAAAACCGGCGGGACGGTCATCATGGGTGTGGCCTCTTTGAACACGCGGGCACCGGTGCCGGCGCTGGCGGTGCTGGGCCATGCAAGTTTGATCGGCGACGGGAATTTCAAGCTGGTGAAAACCGGCGGCATCGTTCGCGCTGAGAAAAGTCTGCCCGGCGGATTGCGAATCGTGAAGGAATTTCAACTCGGCTCCAACTATCTGCTGAACGCCACCGTACGGCTGGAGAATACTTCCGGCCAGCCGCTGGCATTGCCGGCCCAGGAATTTGTCGTGGGTACGGCTACGCCGATGGACGCGGACGACGCCGGCCAGACCGAGGGGGCAATGTGGTCGGATGGCACCAGCAGCGGCACCGATCTACAGCTGGCGGCGTTTTCGGGCGGTGCGTTCAGCTGCGGCCGGGGCACGCCGAAGACGGAAATCGCCGCCGGTGCGGGCAACGTGGTCTGGGTGGCCGCCCACAATCAGTTTTTTGCGTTGATGGCGATGCCCAAGGAACGGGCGGCGCAGATGATCGCGCGGCCGGTGACACTGCCGCAATTTTCCGATGTCACCGCAACAAACCAGCCCCTGCCGCGGGGCATACAGACCGCGCTGGTCTATCCGGCGGGAACCCTGGCCGCCAACTCATCCATCGAACGACAAATCGTTCTGTTTGCCGGGCCGAAGGAATACCGGACGCTGGCGGACATCGGTGAGCAGTTTAAAAACCGGGCGGACGACATCATGGGTTTTGGGGGGTTCATGGGCTTTTGCGCCAAACCTCTGCTGCTGGCGATGAACTGGCTGCATGATATCACGCGCCTGGGTTATGGGCTGGTGATCGTTTTGATTACGATTCTGATCAAGTTGCTGTTCTGGCCGCTCACGGCGGCGAGCACGCGCTCGATGAAGCGGATGCAGGCACTCGCGCCGGAACTGGCGGCGCTAAAGGAAAAATACAAGGACGACGTCCAAAAGCAGACGCAAAAGACGTGGGAGATTTACAAGAAAAACAAAGTGAATCCGCTGAGCGGCTGTCTGCCGATGCTCATCCAGATGCCGGTGTTCATCGGGTTTTTCACGATGATCCGCAGCGCGATCGAGCTGCGCGGGGCGCATTTCCTCTGGGCGGCGGATTTATCCAAGCCGGACACCCTGTTCATGATTCCGGGCGTGACGTTCATTCCCTTCATCAGTACGCCGGAAGGTTTGCCGTTCAATCTGCTGCCGCTGCTCATGGGCGGCGCCATGCTATGGCAATCGCATCTGACTCCGCCATCGCCGGGCATGGATCCGGCGCAGCAAAAAATGATGCGCTATATGCCGCTCATGTTTTTGGTGTTCCTTTACAATTACTCCGCCGGCCTCGCGCTCTACTGGACGGTCAACAACCTGCTGACGATTTTGCAGACCAAGATGACCAAAAACATGGACGTTCCGGCGGTGGCAAACACGAACCCGGCCTTGACGCCCGCGTCAAAACTGAAAAAATAATTTTATGTCCGCGCAAGCGAAACCCATTCTCGAAAAAATCCTCGGCACGCTCGGCTTCGCCGCGACCGTGGAGGAGCAGCATCTTGGCGAAGACCTGATGCTGGACGTGAAAACGGATGAGCAAGGCCGCCTGATCGGCCGCCAAGGCCAGACGCTGACCGATCTGCAATACATCGTGAACCGCATTTTGTTCCAGCAGGATCAGAGCGCGCCAAAGGTGATGATTGACGTGGGCGGTTATCGCTCGCAGGCGCGCGAGGCCCTCGTGCAAAAAGCCAGGGAAGCCGCTGAAAAAGTCCGTCGATGGGGTGACGCGGTGGAACTGGAGCCGCTCAGCGCTTTTGACCGGCGCATCGTGCATCAGGCATTGCGCGACGATCCGGACATTGAGACGCAAAGCGTGGAGGTGGACGGCACGGAGAAGAAGGTATTGCTGCTGCGGCCCAAGCGCCGGTGAAATACTGGAAACAAAAAAGCGCGGACAAGGATTTGTCCGCGCTTTTTGATTTTTCGAATCAAATCAATCCATGATTTTCAGCGTGTAAACCTTGGAGGAGGCGCTGTCCGGCTTCGGCGCGGTGCCGAGGTGGTTGTAAAGGTAATCAAACTTGAACCGGTAGCTGGCCATGCTGGCCGTCGGCGGCACGGGCACCAAGCCTTCCCAGCGGTTTTTCACGACCGGCACCGGCCGCAGCGGCAGTGGCTGGCCGTTGACGAGAACGTAGGGCTGGATGCTGTCCCAGCGAAGCGACTGTTGCTGGGAATCAAAGATCACTTCAACGGGATAAAGGTTGTTGGCGTTGCGCGGTTGCACGCTGGGAGTCAGACGCGTGAACGAGGCGGTGGTGCAGCCCGCCAGCAACAACACGGGCAAAAAGGGAAGAAACTTTTTTAATTTCACCCCTTGAAACTGCCAAAAAACACTGAATTGTAAAGCGGATTTCCACGTCGGAGCCGTTGGCCCGGCAAAATAATTTACCGCCGCGCGGCGAATTCTGCTATGCTGGGGGGAGTCGCAAAGACATTTTAATGACACCAAAACTATTTTCCGAACTGGGACTTTCCGCCGAACTGCTGAAGGCCATTGACAAGCTGGGCTACGAGCAGGCGGCGCCCATCCAAGCCGCGGCCATCCCCGTTTTGATGACCGGCAAGGACATCGTCGGCCAGTCCATGACCGGCTCCGGGAAGACCGCCGCGTTCGGCATTCCCGCCGTGGAGAAAGTGGACCCCAACCTGCGCGCCGTTCAGGTCTTGATTCTCTGTCCGACCCGCGAACTGGCGATTCAAGTTTCCGAGGAAATCCACAAGCTCGCGTTCTTCAAGCGCGGCATCAACTGCCTGCCGATTTACGGCGGCCAATCCTACGAGCGCCAATTTTTCGGCCTCAAGCAAGGGGCGCAAATCGTCATCGGCACGCCGGGCCGGGTGATGGATCACATGCGGCGCGGCACGTTGCGGCTCGAGACGTTAAAGATGGTCATTCTCGACGAGGCGGACGTGATGCTCAACATGGGTTTCCGCGAGGACATCGAAACCATCTTGAAGGACGCGCCGAAGGAGCGGCAGACGGTTTTCTTTTCCGCCACGATGCCTAAGCCGATCCGCGACCTGATCGAGAAATATTCGCGCGAGCCGCAGAACGTGAAAATCGAGCAGAAGGCAATGACCGTGCCGACCGTCGAGCAGGTTTACTACGAGGTGGATCGCCGCTACAAAATGGAACTGCTCACGCGGCTCATCGACCTTTACGACATGAAGCTGGGCATCATCTTCTGCAACACCAAACGCATGGTGGATGATCTGGTCGAGCACCTTGAAGCCGCCGGTTATCAAGCCGACCGTTTGCATGGCGACATGACGCAGGCGATGCGCGACCGGGTGATGAACAAATTCCGCAAGTCCGGCCTCGAATTTCTGGTGGCCACGGATGTCGCCGCGCGCGGCATTGACGTGGACGACGTGGAAGTCGTCTTCAACTACGACCTGCCTTACGACCCGGAAGATTACGTCCACCGCATCGGCCGCACCGGGCGGCAGGGCAAGAGCGGCAAGGCGATTTCGCTCGTGCCGTTTCGCGAGCTGTTTCAAATCCGCAACATCGAGCGCTTTGCCAACGTGCGGATTCAGCGCGGAAAAATTCCGACGGAAAATGAAGTCGCCGAAGCGCGGGAAAATGTTTTCTCGGACAAGCTGCGGGCGCTGCTTACTAGCGGCGAATTTACCAAGCAAGACCGCCTGGTCGAACGCCTGGCGGAAGAAGGTTTTAGCTCCACCGATATCGCCTCGGCGCTGATCCATCTTTTACAGGCCGGCGAAACCG
>Ga0265327_10005162_pt1 | contig 11071 bp, 4 predicted proteins | sample 41621metaG_FD_202089 | JGI IMG/M metagenome (GOLD analysis project Ga0265327, IMG submission 202089) | Rhizosphere microbial communities from Carex aquatilis grown in University of Washington, Seatle, WA, United States - 4-16-21 metaG | ecosystem: Host-associated > Plants > Roots > Rhizosphere >... | reverse complement strand
CAATTCGACGGTCGGCTATGTGCTGGAAGGCGCATTGTCCAGCCGCGATCCGGGCTATCGCGGGCTGTGCCTGGCTTGGCTGGATCGGATGGGACGCCACGGCAAACGCACCGAAACGCGGACGGCGATCATCGCCTGCAAAACCCTGGGCTTGGCGGATTTGCCCTTGGCGATCAAGCATTTAAAAACCATCGTCGAAACCCGGTTGGCCGGGCAATTTGCGCAATGGCAAAAAATCCTTAGAAAACATCGCAGCGCCGCCGTACAAAATGCCTCCGGCAGCCGAGGCGATTGGCTAAATTCGCTGTATTACGGCTTGCGCATACTGGGTTTGCAGGCTGAGGAACAGGCGATCATCGATGACATCAAGGACAAGTTTTATGTGTTCCAGTACACCCTCGTCGCGCTGTGCATCAATCTCGACTTGGTGCGGGTGTTTGCTGCCTTGTCGGCTTGGCTGGATCACAAGCAGGACGGTTTCCGGGCGGCGCTGTTTCTGGCCTTGCTGGCCGAGGGCGGGGTTATCGATAGTGTCGGCACCTTCTTGAAAGCCCCGTCCGCCGACATGGGCGCGGAAGCCACAGGTTCCACCGTGATCGTCGTAGCGCTGCTGGCTGACGCCGATGCGCCGCAACGGGTCGCGGATTTTCTGGAAAAGCTCTACACCCACCTGGATGCCGGCGAGGGATTGTCCGCCGACTTCGCCAAGCCGCTCAAGCGTCTCTTCAAGCAGCATTTGCTGGCTTGGGTGACAAACGCCGGACGCTCCAAAAGCGGCCAGCAGGCGCTGGCGGAGTTGTTCGCCAAGCTGCGCGGCACCCCGTTGCGGGAACAGATCGAAGGCTTGCTCGACGATGCCGTCTTTTCCGACCCGGACAAGCATCTGGGCCGCTTCCCGCTGATGGTCAGGGTGAGGAGCTAAGGCAGATTGTTTCTACAGCATTTTTGCTGTACAACATTTCTGGTGTAAAACATTTTTGCTGTACAACAAATTTGCTGGGGGAAGGTCATGGGCAAGACAGTGCATCCACGTGTAGGCATTATCGCAAGCGGAGACGATTTTTTTGGTCGCGAAAAAGAGCAGCGGGACTTCTGGAACCGCATAGAAAACAGCAATTTGATGTTGCTGGCCCCGCGCCGTGTCGGCAAGACTTCGTTGTTGCGGCGTTTGCAAGAGGAATCTCTCAGTCACGGTTTCCAAACAGTGTTTTTGGATGTAGCCTCAGCCTCGGACGAGCTTGCCTTTGTCAAGCTGCTGTATGAGGCCGTGTTGGAGACACAAAAAGCCGAATGGTTTTTTGAGCAAGCCAAGCAAAGTCCGATAGCCAAGTTTCTCAAGCGCGTCCAAAAGATCCGCGGATGGGGCTTTGAAATCGACCTAGCAGGTAATAAAGCGGTGGACTGGCGCGAACTGGGCAAAACCCTCGTCGAGATTCTGCAAAAATTGGAAGGCCGTTGGCTCATTGAGATTGATGAATTGCCGCTTTTCTTGCTTACCCTGCGCCAACTGGAAAATAACGCTTCAAACCAGCGGACATCCGCGTTCCTTTATTGGTTTCGCAACTGCCTGCGCCAGCCTTACCATGAAACGTTGCGCTGGACATTGGCCGGTTCGATTGGTTTGGATACGGTGGTCGACCGTCTCAAATTAACTGGGGCAATCAACGATTTTGTCGGTTTTCCGTTGGGCGCTTTTGACAATGGCATCGCCGACCACTTCTTGCAGGCTTTGACCGAGGGCCAAAAGGCTTATAATCAGAATATCGACTTCCCTGCCGAAACCCGCGCCTATGCTATAGAGCGGATCAGTTGGCCGATCCCTTATTATGTACAAATCCTGTTTGCTGAGTTGTGCGAACTGCATGACGACAAAGTCCATGATGACAAGGCAAAGCCCCTCTCCCCTGCCGATGTGGACATGGCATTTGACCGGCTTTTGATTCCTGAGCACAGAAACTATTTCGGACATTGGAAGAATCGCTTGGAACCGGAACTAGGCACGCTCGAAAGCAGCTATGCCGTGGATCTGTTAAACGCCTCCTGCCGCGCTCCTAATGGGGCAAGCTTAGAGGTGTTAGCCCAAGCACTGGGGCGCCGCATCCACGACCCCAATGAGCGCGATGAAGGGCTGCACTATTTGTTGAATGTTTTGCAGAATGATGGCTACGGCGTAAAGGAAGGCGGGCGCTTCCGCTTCCGTTCGCCGCTGCTGCGGGAGTATTGGCTGAGGCACGTCGTGCCATGAGCCAAGCTAAGCCGGGCTTCGGCCTAGCGTACTTCAACCCGGGCCTTTTGGATCGGGAGGATTTGATTGCGGGCTTTGTCGCCCGGCGCAAGCTGCTCGAAAAGCTAGTGGGCAATCTTCACAACGAAGTGACTGGCCAACCGGCGCAACATCATTTGCTGCTCGGCCAGCGCGGCATGGGCAAAAGCACCTTGCTGCTGCGGCTGCGCTACGCGGTGGAGGACGACCCTGAGTTGTCGCGGATCTGGCTGCCGCTGAGCTTCCCAGAGGAACAGTACAACATCCGCACGCTGTCGGATTTCTGGGTGAATTGCTTGGATGCGCTGGGCGACGCGCTGGAGTCCTCGCAGCAAAACGCGCTGGCGGAAAGCTTGGACGACCGGCGCGACGGGCTGCCGAAAGACGAGGAGGTGCGTAGCGAGGCGGCGCTGCGTTTGCTGTTGGAATTGGCGGAGGCGCTGGATCGCCGTTTGATCCTGCTGATCGACAACTTGGATATCGTGTTCGACCGCCTGAAAGAAAAGGACTGGGCAATCCGCAAGGTACTATCCTCCCAGCCCAGCCTACTGTTGATCGGCGCGGCCAGCCAGGCTGTGGAGTCGGCTTACAACCATGGCCGGGCTTTTTATGATTTTTTCCGAATCCACGAAGTCCGCGGGCTGGACTTCGAGGAAACCAAGGAGGTGTTGATCCATCTGGCCGAACTGCGCCACTGGCGCGAGATGGAGATGATCGTGAAGGAACAGCCGGGCCGCATCCGCACACTCCATACCTTAAGCGGCGGCAACCCGCGCACCATTCTGCTGCTTTACGAAGTCTTGGAGAGCGGCTATGACGGCGATGCCAAGCGCGACTTGGAGCGCTTGCTGGATCTGTACACGCCGCTGTACAAGGCTCGTGTTGAGGAACTGTCCGAGCAACACCAGCAAGTCGTCGATGCCCTAGCCACCCTCTGGGACCCGGCCACCGCCGCCGAGGTGGCGGAGAGCCTGCGCCTGGATGTGAACACCGTGTCTGCCGCGCTGACCCGGCTGGAGCAGCGCGAAGGCATCGTCGAGAAAGTCTCGCTGCACGGGGAAAAAAAGCTGGGCTTCCAACTCGCCGAGCGGTTTTTCAACATCTGGTATTTGATGCGGACCAGCCGCCGCTCGCGCAAGCGCCTGACTTGGCTGGTCAAATTCCTCAGGCTTTGGTACGACCAGAAGGAATTGCGCAAGAAAGCGGCAACCTTAATGAACGGGGACAATCAGTACCACCCCGACTACGGCCTCGCGCTGGCGGAGGCGTTGGAAGACCGCTATCTGCGCGCCGCCGTGGAAAATCACGCCTTGTGCGCCGCGACGGGCGACGGTTCCCGCCTGCCTTTCGAACTGGGTGAATTGCCAGAAGAATTGCAATTAAGAAAGGATCGTATCGGCTTGCTCGACCGCTTGCGGCGGCAGGTGGAGAACATGCGGCGCGACTGGGACGGCATCGAGCCGCAAGCCTTCTGGCGCTTGCTGGGTGGCTCGCTGTCGGTTTCGTTGGCTGAAAAAGAAGCCTTGGTTGGCCAACTGGCTGGTTTCGACACGGCCAAGCTACGAGAACTATTCGATTGGCTAGAGCAGGATGAGCGGCGCTTAAAAGCGCTCTATCGCCAGCACGAAATCGACGTGGGGGCGCTGTACAACGCCCTCGCCACCGGCGGCATGGCAGACGCACAAGACTGGGATCAAGCCCCCAGCGCGATTGCAAGATACATCGCCATCGACACCTGCCTGTTCGATGACCACCGCGCCACGCCGACGCCGGATCTCTTGCAAACAGCGGAAGCCGCTTTGACGCAGATGATGGAGGAAGACGGGGTGCGGGCCTGGGGCTGGCACGGCTTGGGGAACCTGCGGAAAATCCACCAGCGCAAAGACCGCGAGGCCGAGCAAGCCTACCGCAAAGCGGTCGAGATCGACCCCAATTTGACCCGCGCCTGGATGGCGCTGGGGGAATTGCTGGGGCGCTTGGAGCGCCACGACGAAGCGGAAACCGCCTACCGTGGCGCGCTCAACAGCGACCCCGACAATGCCGAGGCATGGAACAACCTGGGCTGGATGCTGCAACACCCCCGTATGCAGCGCTATGACGAGGCCGAAACCGCTTATAGGACAGCGTTGAAAGCTGATCCGAACAATATCCAAGCCATGAACTATCTGGCCCGTTTGCTGCTACGCGCCGACCGTTTTCAAGACGCGGAAGACCAGCTAAAGCAAGCGCGGCAACTGGATGGAAATTCTGCCTGGACTTGGCATAACCTGGGCGAGTTGTGGCAAAAGCAAAGTCGGCTGAAGGAGGCGGAAGACGCCTACCGCAAGGCCACCCAATTCGACCCGCAATCCAGCTTGTTTGCGCGCAGCCTTGCCAATCTGCTGCTGGATCAGGCGCGTTACGCCGAGGCCGAGCCAGCTTATTGGCAAGCCTTGGCACAAGCCCAAAGCAGTTGGTCTAGCTTGGTGGCCAAATTAGATTTAGTGGTATTTGGCCGGAAGTGGTGGCGCAACGAGCAAGAGGCGGTTGAAGCCGAGGCGTTCATCACCCGATTGCGCGACAAGCTGGCGGAGGATTATGGCGATGCTTGGCTGCTGTGGGCCGAAGTCGGCGCCGCCCGGCAGGACTGGCCGCAAGCCCTGCACGGCCTGAGCCGCTGGGCGCAGCTTTCGCTGCCGCAGGAAGGCGAAGACGAAGGCCAGATCAAGACCGATATGAATGCGGCGCTGGACGTGCTGGCCACGCTGATCCGAGCCGGGCAGGCCAGCCCTGCCCTGCAAGCACTGGAAACCAACGGTGTGCGGGAGCGCTGGCGCCCCCTGTACGAAGCCATGAAAGCCGCCGAGGCCGGCACCGGGCGGTATTTGAGCAAAGTCGCGCCGGAAGTGCGGCAGGCGGCTTTGGACATCCTGCAAACCCTCTCGCCCAAGGCGGCGGAGGATCTATGAGCGACACTGCGCGGGCTTGATGGAGGTCATGATGGACGGCATAGAACAACCACGCCGCCTGCCGGGCAAAATCGCCGATTGGATCGTGGCCGGGATAGTTTTGGCGCTGTCGGTGGCGGAACCGTCCCATGCCGCCTGCGACGCCGACCGGCCCAGCGGCCCGCCCAACCATTTCATCGTGTTGCTGGATGGCAGCGGGTCGATGCAGACCGACTATGGGCAAACCTGGTGGAAACCGGGCCTCAACAAGCTCCCGCCGATTGAAAAATCCGCCCGCATCGACCGAGTGGTGCGCAAGGCGCTGGAGGCTGCGCCGGAAGGCTTCCCCTGCTTCTTGCCGGAAGACCGCTTCAGCTTCGCTTTTTTCAGCTTGGATTGGGAAAATCCTTCTTACAAGCTTGAAAATCTGTTTATTGTTCCCGGCAACCTGTTGCTGCGAACTGGATGGCCAGAAGCCGGGAGTTACTGGCCCAGCACGGACATCTGGTCGCCGCGTGAGCCATTCCACGGCCACTCCCCCATCGTCCATGCGACCACAGGCATCTTCCCTTATCTGGGCGGCAAAATCGCCAACGCCGCCGCGCAAGGCCCGGTCGGGCGGACAATCTTGGTGCGGATCAGCGACGGCAGCTATAACACGCTAGGCGGCATGGTCGATGAAGACAAGGCCATCCAACGCATCGCCGAATTTAACCGGGGCAAAAAAGCGGGCGTTCCCACAGACCACGGCGATTACGACAGCCAAACCGAATCGGCGCGGAACGGGCTGGACGTTGGTTTCCGCAATCAAACCTGCGCCTTGGTGCTGGCCGACAATAAAATCTATTGCGGCGAGGCGGCAAAAGCCTCGCTGGAAGACTGGAGCAATCCAAAGAACAAAGGACTAGGGCTGCTGATTACCTATCTGGAAGCCAAGCCCCGCATCCCGCCGCTGGAAACCCTGACCGCCCTACCCAACACCACGCTGACGCTGCGCCGCGAGGCCCGGGACGGGGTGGTGTACTGGCAGGACGAAGCCGCGCAGGCCGCGCTGCTGGGCTGGGCCAGCGCCGACGGGGCGCTGCAAGCCGAGCCGCAACAGCCGGTCGGCTTTTACGTGAAGACCCCGGGCGGCGCAGACAGCAAGCTCGCCGACTGCAAGCTGACGCAGGCCGGGGCGGACAAACGCCAAGCCATCGACTGCGGCGGCGGGCGCAGCCTGCCGGCCCTGGACGCGGCGACGGCGGCGCAGTACCAGCGCGGCGGCGTCATCGAAGCCTATTACCAGACGGTCTACCGCGTCCACTTCCAAGGCACCCCCCCGGCCTACCCGCTGGAATGGGAACAATCCCGCCCAATCCCGCTGCAATTGACGGTCGCCCCGGGCCGCGACGAGCAATACCACCCCAGCCTCTGGCCGGGCGTCGCCAGCCCCAAACTCGAAGCCGTCTCCGACCTTGAACTGATCGAGGCCGCAGGCGGCGGCACGCTGAAAGCCAGCGACTTGGCTGTGCAAAAAACCGGCAATCCCAAGGACAACACCCGTAACCTCGCGCTGGAAGGCTTCGCGGCGGTGGTTCTGGCTGGCCTGGCTTGGGTGTTCTGGCCGCCAAGACGCCGCCAAGGCTGGCATCTCACGCTGCCGGACGGCACCGTCCTGCGCACCGTCGATTTCAACCGGAAGCGCGACAGCTTGGGCGAGCAGATCGGCCAAATCGCATTGGAGCGGACACCTCCCCACCTGCCCGGCCTCGGCCTGATGTGGCAATCAACGCCACTGTCCTTGGCGATTCCAGACAATGAAGTCCATTTCCAAGGCCCCGCCCATGAGGACAGGCTTAGGTGGAACCCTGGGATGCTCGGCGCGGGAGGGGCGGGCCAAGCCGACCACGAAGACCGCAACGCATTCAAAGGCAACATCTACCCCTTGCTGTTCGACGCCAGCAAAATAGCCGACTTCGAGACCAAGGCCGACGGCCCGGTAGACGGCACCCTCCGGTTTAACCTGCAAGCCTCCTTTCCGGTGGAAAGAACGCTGGCGCTAAACCTGCGCCTCGTGCCGGAACGGGCTAAATTCCGTTTCGAGGAAGAACTCTGGCGCTCCTTCAGGCCGGACAGCACCGGTCGTGCGGCCCTGTTCGCCTACTATGGCAAAGGCGATCCGTTACGTTTGGTTAGCTATGCCTTAGAAAACCAAGTCACCCACGCCTTCAGCGAACCGGCCCAAGGCCTATGGCTCCTCTCCCCCCGCGCCCTAGACGGCAAGCCCCTCGCCGCAGGCGCGTTTTATTTGGTGGACATGGACGAGCCAGCCGACAGCCGGGTCAAGCAGTCCGCCATCGACTACGTTCTGCGCAAGGGCGCGAAAAAGCAACTCAGGCTGGTCGCCGACCTCAAGGCGCTGGGCAACCCCCTGCCCGGCGAGACCCGCGAATACGAAATCAAGCTCATCGACCAAGACGGCAAGACCGTCGCGGAACACCGCTTCGTGCTGGAACGCGACCCGCGCACCTTCATCCAAATGGCGCTGCTCGACCATGTCGGCGACACCGTGCAAGAGTACGATGAGCAACGCCATCCCGGCGGCAGCTTGCCTGCCGTCGATCTGAGCGGCAGTTTGCATACCCTCTCCGAGGACGTGCCTGGCCACCCAGTGGTTTTCCGCTTGAGGCTTGCCAATAGCTGCGAAAACGGCGTGGGCTATGCCGATTGGCGTGTCTTGTTGGACGACCCGGCGGGCGACGGCATCCTCAAAGGCGAGGGCGTCGATTGCCCGTTAGACGCCTTCACGTTTGAAGTCCAAACCGAAGGGACGCTGTATGACGATTCCGATAAAGCCCGGCGCCAAGCCTCTTTAAGAATCACCGTCAATCCGCGAGCCATCCAATTCAAGCAGCGCGAATCCCGCCTGGATTTCGCGCTGCGCGTGGAATTCGACAAATATGAAGACGGCAGGCAAGGCGGCAAGCAAACGCTATCGTGGTCACTGAGCCTGCGGCTGGGCTTGCTGCACATACCCTCGCGGCAGGCCTTGGCCATCGATTTTGGCGCTTCGGCTATTGCCGTCACCTATGGCGTTGATGAGCTCGTCCAGCGCCTGCCTATCGCCGCCCGTTTAGCCCAGGAAAAAGACAGCAAACTGTCCCAGTGCTTGGAAGAAAGCCCATACTTGCTATGCTCCGACAGCAATCTTGCGCAGGCCTATGGGCACAGCCGGACAGCGCCTTATCGCGGGTTGATGCGCCCTGACGACCCTGATTATTTGACGCTGCCCGCCGACAAACGCGCCGCTTTGGATTTTCCCGGCCAGCATCCGCCGCTATTCCCTTCCATCAAAATGCTGTTATTGCACAATTACGATGTATTACCCATTGATGTGAAGAATTACCCTTATATCAAAGACAATGGACGGCTTGAAAGCGAACATTCACCGAGTCTGAAAGCGGTGCTGCGCGGCGTGTTTGCCAAACTGCGCGACGAGTATGTGCAACCGCTGTTACAGGCGGAAGGCAGGCATTACCATTACTTGATCGCCACCCATCCGAACGGTTTTTCGGCGAGCGAAAACGCTTGGTTCCGCGAAGCCTTGGAAAAGGTGTTTTTCAGGCCGGGCGAAGAGGATTCGGTTTATCCTGAAAATATCCACCTGTTGAGCGAATCCGACGCGGTGCTGTATTGCTATTTGCTGAATGCCGACAAACTGCGCGGATGCCGGCCGGCGGATCTGCCCGAACTGGACAAGCTGCTGATCTGGGATATCGGCGCCGATACCTTGGACATGACCCTGGCCCATATCCAGCGGCAGCGCATTGGCGACACGCTGGGGCCGCCGACCATCTTCATCGGCGGCCGACATGGCGCGGAAACCGCCGGCAATCTGCTCACCGAGTGCATTGCCCGCGATTTGGATCAATGGCTGCGGGAAAACCTCGATGCGGCTTATCTCTGCCCCATCGTCCAACGCCCCGACAAACCCTTTCCGGCCGACCGGGAACTGCGCGATGTGTATGGATTGATGCTGAACCTGCGCGAGCAGATCGAACGCTATAAGCGGGCCGGATCGGCAGAGGCTTGGATTCAATTGCGCGGCGACCGCTACGACCCCCAGCACAATTTCTTGATCGAAGCGCCCGACCAGCGGCTTGAGCATTACCGGGAGCTAGGGCTTAGGATTGACGCGGCGGGCAATGTGGCTTGGCAACCCCGGCATGACGCCGACTATGTCAAAGCCTTCGCCGACCGCGCCGCCGCGCATGAGCCAGCGCAGATGTTCGACAACCCGTCCGCTTGGGACATCGACACGGTTATCCTGTCCGGGCGCACTTCGCTGTGGCCGGGCTTGGTCGAGCGCTTGCGGGAGACGTTGCCGCAAGTCCAGACGTGGGTGGAATTTGCCAAAAATCCGGTCAACTTGAAAAACGCCGTCGCCGAAGGCGCCGTCATCAGCCAAACCCGCTGGCGCGACACCTTCCGCCTTGAACGTAAAATATTAGGCGAGTTTGCCTTGCGCTACGAAGGCAACAGCCGGGATGATTGGCGTCACGAAGGCCTGCCCGACGGCCAGCCGGTTTCTGTGTCTATCCCCAACGCGAATATCTGCCATATCGGCTTGTTGAAACCCCCCGATTCTTTCGTGCGCCTTGCCAGCTTCGCCAAAGCCCAGTTCCGGGGCGATACTTTGATCCTTACCCTTTCCAGAACCCAAGACGGCGGCTGGCGTTGCGATATCAAAAACGCCACTGGCGCGGTCGTCACTGTGGCGAATCAAACCCAAGCGCAGGAACGCGGGCCTAGAAGGACTTGGCCGCTGACCCATGCGCAACTGCCTTGGCAAACCCCGGAGAATATTGCCCGGGCTGTGTCGGTCAATGCCTGCAATTCTCAGTGAAGACTGGCCTGGATCTGCTGGACTTCCCGGCGATTGTGTTCCAGCAGTCGGGCTACAGCGTATTCTTGTGGGAACCTCGAAAAACCCGCCCCCATGAGATAATAGGAGAGCATAAAAATCCGGGGGAGATGAGCTTACATGTGTAGGTTTTGCGGGAATGGTCTGAAATCAGGCGGCGGGACAAGGCGTTGCGGTAAAGTGATGGGTGACAACAACATCATTTTGCCGAGGTGCCGCCATGTCCCGCCCGCTTGAACTTTACCAATGGGAAGAACAGATTGCCAACCATTTCCCCGGCCTCAGCCGTCCCGTGGTGGCGGGGCTGGCGCTGTGGAGCCTGGGCATGGTGGTGGTACATTCCGTGCAGCCTGACGGCGGTGGCCGACTGGTGGGCCTGCCGCCTCGGCCAACGTTTCGACGCGGTGCGCGAGCGCCTGCGCGACAGCTACCGCGAGGCGGACGCCAAGGCGGGCGGGCACCGGCGCGAGTTGGACTTGGGGGGTTGCTGGGCACCTTGGCTGGGCTGGATGCTGGACGGTTGGGACGGCACTCTGCTCGCGGTGGCCTTGGACGCGACGAGCCTGGGCGGCCGCTTCGTGGTCTTGGCCGTCAGCGTGCTTTACCGGGGCTGCGCCGTGCCGGTCGCCTGGAAGATCCTCAAGGCGGGCGAGAGGCATCCTTGGGGGCCGGAATGGCTGGCCTTGCTCAAGCGATTCCAAGGCGTGGTGCCGTCCGGTTGGCGCGTGGCCGTGCTCGCCGACCGCGGCCTGTACGCGAAATGGCTGTTCGAAGGGATCGTGGAACTCGGCTGGCACCCCTTGCTGCGGGTGAACAAGGGCGGCTGCTTCCGCCCCGAGGAGCATCGCAACTGGCGTCCGTGCTGGGAAACAAAGCCGAGCCTACTGGCGATGGCGGGATGTTTTCCATGCCCCTGCGTATCTATGGACTCCACCCGGTTTGCAAGGAAAAGATTGAGTTTTTGCCCTTGGGGTA
>Ga0265327_10005161_pt1 | contig 11071 bp, 11 predicted proteins | sample 41621metaG_FD_202089 | JGI IMG/M metagenome (GOLD analysis project Ga0265327, IMG submission 202089) | Rhizosphere microbial communities from Carex aquatilis grown in University of Washington, Seatle, WA, United States - 4-16-21 metaG | ecosystem: Host-associated > Plants > Roots > Rhizosphere... | reverse complement strand
ACGTGTCGGCGCTCGCCGGCTCTATCGAGGTTCCGGCGCTGCGCTGGCGGCTGCGCTGCTCGAGCTGCGGAAGCCGGCCAAACGACGTGCGGCCCGACTGGCGCGAGCATCGCGCGCATGGGGCGGGAAAATCGCAGTCGACGGAGAGGGCGATTCGGCGAGCGTCCCGGTAGCTATGCGGTAGCTAGGCTCGGAAAGGCGGCTCGCTGATTTTCGTAAGTTATTGAGAATGCTGGTCCTGCAAGAGAGGATTGAACTCTCGACCTCTCCCTTACCAAGGTAGCTACGTCCGCCGACCGGCGCTTTAAGCTGCTTACCCAGGCTTACTAAGCCATTGTGTTTTTGATAGATGACCATTACCTTCGTTTACCGGGATAGAACGCGGCTTGCTTCCCCATGCTTCCCCCGCGCTTCCCCAGCGATTTTGACAGAGGGCCAGCCATGGCTAAGGGAACGATCAAGATCACGAAATCCACGATCGGCGGGCTCTCGCCGCAGCCGGAGCGGGACGTGTTTTTGTGGGATGGCGAGCTGCGCGGCTTCGGCGTGCGCATGAAGCCGTCCGGGGCTGCGGCCTACGTCGTGCAATACCGCACGGCTCAGGGGCGGACCCGGCGATTGGCCTTCGCCAAGGTCGCGACGCTCACGCCCAAAGAGGCGCGTGATAAGGCGCGGCTGCTGCTTGCCGATGCGTCGCAGGGCGGCGACCCTTCCGCGAAGCGCCACGAAGCGCGAGAGGCCCTCACCATGGCGGGGCTCTGCGACCTTTACATGCAGGCGGCGCGCGGAGGCCTCGTGCAAACGCGGTTCAAACGGGCGAAACGCAAGACGACTGTTGTGATCGATGAGGGGCGCGTCGCCCGGCACATCCTGCCCCTCTTGGGGAACAAGCTCGCCGATGAAGTGACGCGCGCCGACTGCCAACGGATGATTGACGCCATTTCCGCAGGGCGAACTGCAACGACCCTCAAGACCAAAGCCCGCGGCGTCGCCCGCGTCACAGGGGGCGCGGGCACGGCAGCTCGCGTCGCCGGCCTGCTTGGCGGGATTTTCACGTGGGCGATCAAACAGGAGCTCGTCAAAGGGCCAAACCCTGCGCGCGAGCTGGACAGGCGCGCGGACGAAGCCAAGGACCGCGTGCTGTCGCGAGACGAGCTGCGCCGGCTCGGCGAGGCGATCGCAGAGGCCGCGCCACGATCGCCCATGGCCGCGAACGCCCTGCGCCTTATCGCGCTCACGGGCCTGCGGCGGAGCGAGGCGTACGGGCTGCGCTGGTCCGAAATCGACCTTGACGGGTCGTGCATCCGGCTACGCGAGTCGAAATCGGGGAAGTCAACGCGACCGGTCGGCGAGGCGGCGGTCGAGCACCTTCGGAGCCTTCCCCGCGTTGACGGCGCTCACGTGTTCGCGGGACGCGGAACGGAGCATGCGCGCATGTCGAAGATGATCGCGTCCATCTTCGACGCGGCAGGGTTGAGCGATGCGCGCGGCCATGATCTGCGCCGCACGTTCGCGAGCATGGCGGCGGGGCTCGAGTATTCGGATGCGACCATCGGCGAGTTGCTTGGCCATGCGCGTCAGGGCGTGACCTCGCGAAATTACATCCGGCGGCCGGACGATGCGCTTGTCGAGGCTGCGACGCGCACGGCGCGCGTCATTGCGCGGGCACTGGCCGGGGAGGAGGCGGAAGTTCTCGAGCTGAATGAGGCGCGGCGATGAGCAAATCACTCGCGCTCCCAAAGGCAATTCAAGAGAGCACGACACTCGCTGGCGAGGAGCTTGAGAGAGCCCTCGGGCTTCTACGCGCCGCAATCGAACAGTATCGCCGCGCGATGGAGTCATATGAGCGGCAAGGGCCTGCGATGCTCGCTTCCTCCTTGGATACTTTAGCGTCGAAAATAGAAGGACTGTGCAAGGCTCTGGCGAAGTCGCCCCCACTGGCGCAAGAAGTTATCGGTCTTTCGCCGGGGGACTTGGCCCGACGAGCAGAGACCGCGCGACAAATCGCTTCTCTCACCAAAGAGGACGCAGGCCAAGGTCGCTCGCGCATCCCCGGGTTCTATCGCGATGGGCTTGCCAGAAAGGCCCGCGAAATCCTCGAGGCGCATTGCACCGACCCGCCGAATTTACGGCGCGCGGTTGCGGCAGTCCTGACGGCTGCGGGGGCGAAGTTCGATGACCCGAAAAAAGAGGCAGGAGAATTCGACGCGATGATGCAGCCCTGGCCCGCCCAACCTATCGATGAAAAAGCAGAGACGGAAAAGCTTGCCCGACGGGGGCGCCTTTCCAGCGCTAAGTTCTGATTTCCGGCAAAAGTCTGCGGCAATTCGCGGCTTCCGCCGGAACGGACTTGTAGCGAAGAAAATTAGACGCGAGTAAATGAATACCCCGGCGCGCACTTCAATGGGAATGACTACTGTCTGTCCCGCCGCGCATATGGGGATAATCATGCTTTCTTCGACTGGGCTCAGCAAGACTGAGCGGAGGTTCCTTCGCAGGAGCGCGGCGGGGGCCTACCTCAAGGAAAAATACGGCTTCTGTTCGTCGGGGGTGCTGGCGAAACTTGCCGTCATCGGCGGCGGCCCCGAGTATAGCTACATCGGAACTGTGCCAGTCTACGAGCCCGAGAAGCTCGATGAGTGGGCGCTTGGGAAGCTCTCCCACCCCGTCCGCTCGACCTCGGAACGAAAGGTCGCCCTGCGCTCAGCGGCGACCGCCGCCTAACGACCCGCCCTTGAAACGAGAAAAGCCGCCGGTCACTCGGCGGCTTCCCTCTCAACTCGTGCCGAGCGCCGCAAACGCCGGCAAATCTGGACATGCACACATGCTCAATATGACGACGCCCCTCGAAGCGCAAGAACTCAACGCGCGCGCCGCCGCGCTCATCTCCGAAATAGAGAGGCTTCACGACGACGCGCACCCGCTGGAGCAGGGTGCGTCCGAATGGAGACGGGGCGCACTCCGCGACGCGCGGGTCGCCCGGTCGAGCGAGTTCGCCCGACTGCTCGCAGATGCGAACGGCTGGGTGATCCCCAGGGAACCCCCGCTACTCGATTTCGACGGCGCTCATCGCCCCCTGGTCGGCAAAAATAACGCCTTGCTGGCGCGGCTCCGCGCGGCGGAGATCGATTGCGGAGGCGCTCTGTTCGACCACGAAAGGTGGTTCCTCGCCGGCCGTAAAGTAGCGGCGATCGCCAGCCATCCTTACGTTGGAAGGGGAGAGGACACGGGCAAACTAACGCGCGAAGACCTCGAAGAATTGGCGGAGATCGCCCGTCACGCGTGCTGCGTTGCTACTGTCCCCGCCGCGCCGAGCTGGTATTATCCGCACCGTACAGCGGCGATAATTTTCTCAGACTCGCCCCTGGCCTGGCCCCCCGGCGGGGTTCTCCACCAGTTCGCTGGGAGGGGCGCATGAACGCCCCCTCTCATTTAACCCCGAATCGTGAAGCGATGACGCGGCATCTCGATTGGCTTGTCGCGCCGGCTCGCGACCAGTTCCCTGAGGCGCTCTTTGAAATCGCATGGGATAGCCGGCGCGACGGGCAGGTGAACGCCGCGCGGCTCTTCCGCCTCGACGAGATCGACGCCGCTGTTTCGCTCGCCGCGACGAAGAACGCCAGCGGGCACAACCTCTATGTTGGCCTGACGTTGAAAAAGCCGACCACGGCGCGGGAGGGGCGGACAAGCGCTGACGACTTCCTCGCGATGACGGTGCTCGCGGTCGACGCCGATGCAGGCGCAGAAGCGGTGGAGCACGCTCTTCGCGTGATCGGCGAGCCGGCATTGACGATCACGACGGGGACGAGGCCCGCGCTTCGGCAACAACATTGGTTGCGCCTCGATAGAGTTTGCACCGATGCAACGCTTGCCGAGCAAGTGTTCGCCGATCTTGTCGCACACGTCGGCGGGGATAAGAATGCGACGGGGCTAAATCGCTTGCTGCGCTTGGCGGGAACCATCAGCTACCCGCCAATGAAAAAGCAGATGCGCGGCTATGTCGCCGAACTCACGACGCTGAGCGAGGATGAAACCGCAGGACCGATCTCAATCGAAGCGGTCGCGGCGAAATTATCGCCAAGGCTTGACGGCGTGACCGCGCGCCGTCCCCAGCCTGGCAAGCACAGCGTGACGCAGATCATTCTGGACGGCTTCGAAACCGCGCCTGCTTATGTCGAAGCCGAGCTCGTGCGCGTGAGGAGCGCGCTCGCCACGGTGCCGGCGGATGAGCGCGAGACATGGTTGCGCGCCGGCATGGCGCTGCATTGGCTCGCGGGCAAAGGCTGGCCCGAAGATCTTTGTCGCGGTCTTTGGGACGCGTGGTCGCAATCGTCGGTCAAGTTCGACGAAGCCGATCAAGGTAAAACCTGGGAGAGCTTCGGCCGCTCCCACGGCGGGGCGCACGTGACGATCGCGAGCCTCTTCGCGATGGCGAAAGAGGGGGGCTGGCGTGATGCTCCTGCGCCCGGCTTCGTGTCATGGGGTGGCTTTTCCATGGGAGAGCCCGACGGCCTGACGGTCGAGATAAACCTCGGACGCGGCCAGAATGTGCGCACCGAGACGGTTTGGGTTGCTGCTCCTTTCGAGGTGCTCGGCGCGTGCCGTGATCCCCATGGGAGAGCGTGGGGCAAGATGCTGCGCTGGCGCGACGGGGACAAGCGCACCCATGCGCGTCATGTGCCCGATGCGGCCTTGCATGGCGACCCTGCCGCGCTTTGCGCCGGGCTTGCGGACGAAGGGCTCAAAATCAACCGGGCGCGCCAAAAAGAGCTTGTCCAATATCTCTGCGGCGTTGGCGTCGACGGGCGCGTCACGCTCGTCAGTCGCACGGGCTGGCACGAGATTGGCGGGCGCAATGTCTTCGTGCTTCCCGCGGAGAGCATCGGAGGTGACGGGAAAGAGGCGGTCGTCCTCGACGTTGTGGCCGGCGGCCCCTATGAGACGCATGGTTTCTTAGAGGACTGGAGAGCCGGCGTCGGTGAGCTGACGAAAGGGCATAAGCTCGGCGTCCTGGCGGTGTCCACGGCGCTCTCCGCCCCGCTGGCGCACATCGTCGGTGCGGAAGGCGGCGGGCTTCATTTCTTCGGCGCGTCGTCGATCGGCAAAAGCTCCTTGCTCTGCGCCGCCGCCTCGGTTTGGGGTCGAGGTGCTGCACCCGGCTATGTGCGCTCATGGCGCGCGACCGCGAACGGGCTTGAGGGAGCGGCGGCGGGGGCGACCGATACCGCCCTTGTTCTGGATGAGCTCGGCGTCGGCGAGGCGCGCGAGGTCGCGGCGGCGATCTACCAGCTAGCGAACGGGTCGGGCAAAGCCCGAGCGGGGCGCGACGGCTCATTGCGCGAGCCGAGGTCGTGGCGCGTGACGATCCTCTCCAGCGGTGAAATGCCGGTCGAGGGGAAGCTCGCCGAAGATCGCGGGCGTAAGACGCGGGCCGGGCAGACCGTCCGGCTTCTCGACGTTCCCGCCGATTGCGGGCTCGGCTTCGGCGTGTTCGATCATGCCGACGGCTTCGATGACGCGGGGAAGCTCGCCGACACCCTGAAAGCGGCTGCCCTTGAGTCCTATGGCGTCGCCGGGCCTGAATTCGTCCGGCGGCTCATCGCCAGTGGCCTCAGCGGCGTGACTGCGGCGGGCAAGAGATTTATCGCCGAGTTCACGGACGGGGTGTGCGACGCGGGCGCTTCCGAGCAAGTGCGGCGAGCGGCCAAGAAGTTCGCGCTGATCGCCCTCGCTGGCGAGCTGGCGACCGCGCTCGGCGTGACGCCCTGGGAAAAGGGCGAGGCGAAGCGGGCGGCCGTGTGGGCCTTCCGCCGCTGGATCGAGGCGCGCGGCGGAGCCGGCTCACATGAGGAGCGACAGGCGATCGAGCAGGTTCGCCTCGTGATCGAGCAATATGGCGAGTCGCGGTTTGAGGCGGTCGACGGCCCGAGCGACACAGTGCGCGACCGGCTCGGCTGGCGCAAAGGCTCAGGCCCGGAACGCGAATGGTGGGTTCCTCCGCAAATTTGGAGGCAAACAGTCTGCGAAGGGCTGGACGCTAATTCTGTCGCCCGCACGCTCTACAAAAATAAAATGCTCCGGCGGCAAGACGAAAAGAACAGCCAATGCGTCGTGAAGCTCCGGGAGCCACTGCCAGACACGCAGGCAAAAGGGGGCAGCGGCGTAAAGGAAGCGGCGCGGGCGCACACTGCGCGAGCTTATGTGCTGACCGCTGCAATCCTCGATGGATGCTCCTTAAATGACAAACAAGGGGCGTAAACCGGAAATGCAATTTCCAGTCTCTCTAAACACGCGAAACGGTCGTAACCGTCGTAACCTGCCTGGAAATCCGGGAAAAATTGGTCGTAACCGAGGTGCCTTTCCGCGAGCCCGGTTACGACCGAAAAAGCCCGGAAAACCGGGGAGGTTACGACGGTTACGACCTATTTGCGCAAATAGAGAGTTCCCAAACGTGAAACGCGAACCGGCTGCTAAAGGTGCGCCGCTTAACGGTGAAGGACGTTAAAAAATGACATACGTGCATGTGCCCGTCGAACGCGTCAGGGGCTTCTTGAAATGGAACCCGCACAGGTTTGAAAATCTCGACGACAAGTCGGCCGTCGCGCCTCTCGACCCGTGGGGTTGGCGTCGCAACGACGAGTGGTGGATCAGGCCGCCGATTTGGCGCGAGCAAGTTTGTGGCGGCGACCTCGATCCGCAAGAGCTGGCGCGCACGCTCAAAGCCCACGATCTACTGCGCGTGCAGGACGATCGGAATTTTCAATGCGCAGTGAAGGTGAAGGGCGCGACGCCGAAGGCCTACGTCGTCTACGACGCGATTTTCGTGTGGGAGCCGGCGGCTGCGGCTAGAAGTTCCCGCGGTTTCGGCGGCGCTGCCCCAGGACAATATGGGCGTGATCTGGAGCCCAAAACAGCCCTCCTCTCGATCGACGGCGGCATCGCCGCATCCGGCGCAGGTGGCCCCGACTCCCTCGCCGCTCTGCTGGACCAAGGCGCACGCCTCGCCTTGTTGCGCGGCGTCGAGTTGCTGTCGCAGTCGCCCGATCCCAGCGACAGGAACTTTTCCCAACACCTCCGGTCCATGACGTCGGTGATCAACACGCTGATCTCGACCCAGACCCGAGTGGAGGTCGAGAAGTTCCGCGCTGCGCAGTCGGCGAACAAGCGCGAAAAAATCCTTGCGATCGTTGAAGAGGAACGGGCGAAGATAAAAATCATCGAAGCGCAGGCGGGAGTCAGGCAGCCTGCCGCCGTCGCGACGCCGGGCGAGGATTAAACGCCAATTTTTACGATGCGGCGCGCTATGGGGGCGGTCGAACGGAATAAACGCTGATCGTTTTGGCGACAAAACGATCCCAAGTTCTCTTGCTCTGGGGAGACCCCCCGATTTTTGCGACCGTGCGCCTCTTTGGCGATTTCCGCCACGGCTCCATCTCACAAAAAACCCAAATCGGGGGACACTTCCACTCGGGTCGGAAGCCCTCTGGCGAAACTTGGTTTGAGTCCGACCCTCGGGCGTTCCGCTCTTGCGGGAGATGGAGCAATGCAGTTCAAGAAAACTCTAACTCTTGGGGCGCTTGCGGTAGCGCTCTCGGGGATGTTCGCAGGCGCGGCCTCGGCCACGACCTATTTTAATGATTTCAGCGGGCTTGGCGTTCAACTCGCTTATCCAGGCAATAGAGGCTATTCACAAGGCGGAATTACCGTTCAGTACGTTGGTACTTTTAACGACTTCGGTATCTTTACGGGCCCCTGGTCTGCGTCTAGCAATTATAGCTGGTATCCCAACGCTGGCGGGATAGGCTATGACGCTGTTACGTTGACGGGCGGCGGCGCGTTCAACAGCGTAACGATATCGGCTGGCACTGGCGGGGGAGGTGATCTCCAATATCGACTTCTGAATGGAAGCACAGTGGTCGCTACTGGAGACGCTGGTTTTATCGCCCTGGGCTCGCCCGTTTCCAGGAGCTTTACATTTACCGGTAACTTCACGGAGGCCGATTTCCAAAATCTCACTTCTGGTCCGCCCCCGCTGACATTCTCCCCGAGAGGGCCCGATGCGCTCGCTATATTAAGCCTCACGATCGCTACAAACACCGCAAATTCTCCTGGGCCCGTTCCCGGGGCTGGTCTGTTCGGCCTCGCCCTCCTCTTGGTTGCGGGGGCGGCGACCACAGCGCGCGGGCTTCTCGCCCGATCGCGTAGATTCTGAACAGATCGTGGTCATCGCCGATTCAGGGGAGCGACAAGCGGCGGTTTTTTGCTATCCTGCATTTGGGCGGTATACGGTCGCCAGCGGACGCGGTGAGGTCGGCGATCGTGGCGGAGCATAGGAGCGCGAAATGAACAATTGGTCGCGCGAAGATGAAAGAGCTATGGAGCGCCGTCATATTTCGGAGGGAGAGCAATTGCTTGCCAAACAGCAAGCCCTCATGGAAAAACTTATCGCGGAAGGGCATCATGGCCTCGTCGCAACAGCGAGCGATCTACTCGATATTTTGCGAGAATCTGTGGAGCTTTCGAGGGGGCGACTTCGGGAGTTAGAACATCTCCATCGCGAACGGCAAAAATCAAATTAGGACACTACCGAACAGATTTGCAGCGGGCCCTACGTCTGGACTTCCGCAAAGGAGATCGAGCGCGATTGAGCTGAAGCCGATTTTTATTTTGACTCGCGCTTCGGAGGTGGGCCGCAGAAATTAAGCGCCGGCCGTTTTAGGTCTGATATTCTCCCAAGTTTCCCTTTCGAGGTGAGCCCCTACACGCTGGACCTCTGGACCGGCTGGTCGACCAGGGCGGGGTTCCAGAAGTCGGGGCCGTCTCCAACACCGATGCCCCCGTCGGATGTGGGCTAGCTGACCATCGGATGCTCGACCGCGCGCTCGACGCTCGAGCGAGCTGGCGCGATCCGCTGATGCGTGACCGAGGTCGTCGGCAGGCGCAGCGCCGCCGCTCGGACATAGGCCCGGCGAGCGTGACAAGCGCAGTAGGGCTTCGGCCTGCCGTCAGCCCGGCGCTCGGCCGCCTCGCCGCAGTAGAGCAGCACGTTGCGCTCGAACTCGGCGAGGGGCCAGTGACAGGTGGAGACGGTGAGTTCGTCGAGGGTCTTGAGGGGCATGGGGCGACCGGGAGCGGATCGACCTTCATAGCTGAAAAAAGCGCCCGCTGCTTCCCCCGTGCTTCCCCGGCACGGCGGCGATCCGCGCGCTCTTCCGTAAGTCTTTGAGAAGAATGGTGCTGCAAGAGAGGATTGAACTCTCGACCTCTCCCTTACCAAGGGAGTGCTCTACCACTGAGCTACTGCAGCTTCTTTGCATGCGGCTTGTGCCACAGGCGCGCATGGCAGGCAAGACGCCGAGCCTGCGGGAGAGCGGGCGCGGCAATCACGGGGCTTGGGGAAGCGGGGGGTGTTCTGCGAGAGAAGGAGGCGGGGCTCGCTGGCGCGGAGGCTCTCCGTGTCAATCCCCAGGTAAGTTGTAATTGCAATATTTACAACCATGGGTAGTATACGAATCAGTCGGGAGGTTGGGAACGTGTGAGGCTTTGGCCCCGCCTCTCCGATTGAACTGAAACCGCATCAACGCTGCGCGCGCGCAGGTTTGACGCGCGCTCTTGGGCGCGCGGGCGACCGCGCACGCCATTCTCAAGGAGGTTGCATTGACGGAATATTATCTCACAGACGAGCGGTGGTCGCTGATCGCCTCCCGGCTCCCCGGCAAAGAGGGCGATCCGGGCTGCCATGGTCGCGACAATCGCCTCTTCATCGAGGCCGTATTTTGGATCGTGCGCACTGGATCGCCCTGGCGCAGCCTTCCGCAGCATTTCGGCAAGTGGTACACCAACTACACGCGATTCCGCCGCTGGACGCAAAAGCGTGTTTGGCCTGGCGTGTTGGAGGCGCTGGCGGCCGACCAGACCTGCGAATTTTTCTTTGAGGACGGCAGGATCCGCTACGCGCCGCTGCGCCGGCTCGTAGCGTCGGAAGCCGCGACAGCGCCGGCTGCAGCCGCGGCGAACGAAATCGCCGCCTGAGCGTAGGCCCCCCGCGCCGCCGCCTTCTCTGCGTCCGGTCGGGCCAAGGAGCGCGCCCACCGCGCTGGTGACGAAAATCGCGACGACGACGCGTGGGGAGAGCCGCGCGTCGCTCCTTTTCCAGGAGGGAGCGAGGATCGCCGGCTCCCCTCAACTTCCCGGGGTGGACAAAATTTGGCGCACGTGGTTTGGCTACAATCATCGGCGTCGCTTGGATAGAGCGCGCCGGTCCCGCCGCCACGAAGAGGCCATGCTCCGTCCCGTTCTCGCCGCCGTCACCTTCCTGTCTTGCCTATGCGCTTTCGACTCTGCGCTGGCGGATTTCCGGCTGTGCAACAAGACATCGGGTCGCGTGAGCGTGGCGCTCGCCTACACGGACGGGCGCAACTGGTTCGTCGAAGGATGGTGGAACCTTCGGCCGACGGGTTGCGAAAATCTGCTGCGCGGCCCGCTCGCTGCGCAGTATTACTACGTTTACGCGATGGACGAACGCGGCGGCGAGTGGAAGGGCAAGTCCTTCATGTGCACGCGCGATCGGGAGTTCAAGATCGAAGGGCGCGAGGACTGCTTCGCGCGGGGATTCGATCGCACGGGGTTCTTCGAGGTCGATACGGGACACGACGCGCGCAGCTGGACGGTGGAGCTGACGGATCCTGCGCAGCCGGTTCCCCACGCGCCTGCCGTCGAGCGGTAACTCCTTCAAAGATTCCCCGACGAAAGAGATAGGCGATTCCATGAGACGGCTGCGGCGCGTGAAGATCATTGCCACATTGGGGCCGGCGAGCGTCGACCGCGCGGTCGTCGCCTCGCTCGCCGCCGCCGGCGCCGACCTCTTCCGAATCAACATGAGCCACACGGATCATGCCTCGCTCGCCAATTACGTGCGCATGATCCGCGATATCGAGGCCGAGCTGTCGCGCGCGATCGGCGTGCTGGTCGATCTGCAGGGACCGAAGCTTCGCATCGGCGCCTTCGCCGAGGGCTCCGCCCATTTGCGCAAGGGCGACACGCTGCTCTTCGATCTCGATCCGACGCCGGG
>Ga0265327_10005160_pt1 | contig 11077 bp, 5 predicted proteins | sample 41621metaG_FD_202089 | JGI IMG/M metagenome (GOLD analysis project Ga0265327, IMG submission 202089) | Rhizosphere microbial communities from Carex aquatilis grown in University of Washington, Seatle, WA, United States - 4-16-21 metaG | ecosystem: Host-associated > Plants > Roots > Rhizosphere >... | reverse complement strand
CTGCCGCGGCGGCCTGGAACTCCGCGTCGAGTTCCGCCTTGATCTCGGCTCGCGGACGCCGGGCCTGCACCTTCTGCTCCTCGACGTTCACGCGGGTCTCGCGCACGGTGTCGCGGACGGTGGCGGTGCGCTCGCTGAGCGTCTTGTAGATCACGACCTCCTCGGCCTGAGTGACGACCTTGCCGACGATCGGCTCCTCGTACATCTCGTGGACCTCGATGGTGCGGTCCTGAAAGGATTGGCCGCCGCGGACGGTGGTGCCCTGGGTCGGCCGGCGCTCGATCACCACGGTCTCGGCGCGCAGGTTCACCTGCTGCTCGACCGGCACTTCCACGACCGTGGCGCTGACGCGGTAGGCTTTCGCGCTCTGCACCTGCCGCTTGCCGATCCGCAGCTCTTCCTTGGTGATCGGGATCACCTGCTGCTCGGTTGCGCCGATCGCAACCTCACGGTCCGGCTGCTGCTGCGAACGGCCACCGTTCGTGTTCATCGGTGATGGCAGCATGCGCCCGAAGTCGAAGGCCTTGCGCTGCATGTCGAGCATCGTCGAGTAGCCATTGAAGAACAAATCGACCATCGGGAGGCCGGTTTGTGATGAGAAACGATCAGTCATGTAATCTTTCTGTTACTCATGGGAGTAACGATTGTCGAGTGGATTGGCGTAACACAAAAATGGTGCGGTGCAGCATAAAGACAATCATTCAAAACGGATCAATCTTCTCTGGTGATACACAAATACGTTTCTTCAGGCCGATTTTAGTTAATATTCAACGTCGTACAGCACCAAGCTTTTTATACCGCAGCGCAAATCCATCTTCTCTCTGCATCTGCGTATCAACGGTCTCTAAATCGACTGAGTTACCAATGCCATCTCAGAGACAGCGGCAGCCGCGGCATGGCCCATCGGCAGCATGCGTGCGGATTTTTACGGTAGGAGTCAGCGGGGCCAGACCGGCGTCGCCTCGCTACGGCCTTGCGCAAGCTGGCGACGACAGACGCGCTACCGTGGTCTCGACGTCGAAGCGGGCCGTCGCGCCCGCCTCGACAGTGCCGCTGATCGGGGCGGCCGACGCCGGGTGCGCGCCGGAGGCAAGCGGGATGTGCCCGGCCCCGGCGATCAGCCCGGAGGTCGCGTCGAACCCGATCCAGCCTGCGCCGGGCAAGTAGACCTCCGCCCAGGCGTGCAGGTCAGCGCCGTCCGCCTCGATCCCCGGGGCGGGCCTCTGCGGGTCGGCGAGCTGGATCAGGTAGCCGGAGACGAAGCGGGCGGCGAAGCCCAGGCTGCGCGCGACCTGGACCAGCAACCAGGCGACATCCCGGCACGACCCGCTGCCGCGCTCCAGGGTCTGCTCGGGAGCCTGCACGCCCGGCTCCAAGCGTGTAAGATAGGCGATGCGACCCTGAATGAGCCGGTTCAGCGAGACCAGCAGATCGACCGACGGCTGCTCTTCCAAGCGGAGGCCGGCGAGCAGGCCTGCCAGCCAAGGTCGCACCGGCTCGGCCGCCAGGCAGGGGGCCAGCTCCTGCTCCAGCAGGGCGGAGTATCGGAAGGGCCAGGTGGCCGCGTCGGGCTCCAGGACGAAGTCGAACGGGTTTGTCTCGGCCAGTTCCGCCTCCAGATCGACCGTGAGCTCGAAGGACGCCGTCGGCTCCGGAAAGAGCACGCGGGCGAGGAAGTTGCCCTGCGGGTCCTGGAACCAGTACCGGGTGTGCGGCTCGGGCAGCACCGCGAGCGCGTAGGAGAGGACAGGAGTACGTGCGTGCGGTGCCGGACGCAGCCGGACGGTCTGCGGGCCCAGGGTGACGGGACGGTCGTAGCGGTAGATGGTGCGGTGCCGCAAGGCGACTATGATCGGCATGAACGTGGCTCTGCTGGAGTTTGGAGAGCGGCCGTAGCCGCCGACCGTCAAGCATCGCGCGTCGCGATCATGGCGCGGGCTCGGGCGGATCGCGGTGCTGAAACGCGCTGGGTCGGAAGCCGCATCCTGCGGATGCTACCGCATGGTCGATGACGAACGACTGCATCGCGGCGGCGATCTTCAGGCTGGACACGCAAGGAGCAGAGACAAAGACGCTGCCAGCCCCTCTAAAAGGAGCCGGTGGGGCCAGTAATTTCTAAACAAGAATTGAGAGTGTTCGATCTCAAACAAACTAAGGAGGTGCCGGCCATAGCATGAATGAACGTGATCTACCGCGTTGCGATAAAACTTCGAGCGATCTGCTTACGCAACACCGTTGTTGAATTTGGTAAGAGGGGCAAAACGCGGTCGCGCAGATGCGCCGTCGTGCTGTAGCTATCTCAAAAAGAAAGGCTTTAGCTATCCCAAAAGAAAGGCTTTCTGCGGCTCTTGAACAACTGCGCCCGTCCCGTGGAGACGCAAGACCGCGGCGCAGGCGGCTCACCTTTGCAACGCGAGCGACCCGCATCGTCGTGCATCGTCGCCGAGCTCGGATTGCGCACGGCCGAACCGGCATCAACCAAACGGCGGCCGTCGGAGAGGTCCGCGTCCGACGGACAGCCGGTTCACTGACCGCGGCTGTCCGGATCGATCGTCGAACCACCGTTGTTACATTGAGGATTGGAGTCCGGCCATGACGATGCCCTCCGACGGCGACGCTCAACCGAAAAGAAACCCGGACCGCATCCGCACCGGTATCGCCGGTCTCGACGACATCCTCGGCGGCGGGCTGACCCGCAACCGCCTGTATCTCATCGAGGGGACGCCGGGTACGGGCAAGACGACGCTCGCCCTGCAGTTCCTGCTCGAAGGTGCGCGTCGCGGCGAGACGGGCCTTTACATCACCCTGTCCGAAACCGAGGAGGAGTTGCACGCCGTCGCCGCCTCGCATAACTGGTCGCTCGACGCGCTGTCGATCTTCGAACTGATCGCCGAGGAGGGCCTGGATCCGGAGCGCGAGCAGAGTTTGCTGCACCCGTCCGAGATCGAGCTGGGCGAAACAATACGCGATATTCGCGACCGGGTGGAGCGGACGCAGCCTGCCCGGATTGTCTTCGACAGCCTCTCGGAGATGCGGTTGCTGGCGCAGAGCCCCTTGCGCTATCGCCGGCAGATCCTCGCGCTCAAGCACTTCTTCGGCAATCTGCAGTGTACCGTGCTGCTGCTCGACGACCGCACCGGCGAGCCCAGAGATCTCCAGCTCCACAGTATTGCCCACGGCGTCGTCACGCTGGAGCAACTCGCGATCGGTTTCGGCGCCGAGCGCCGGCGCCTGCGGGTCGTCAAGATGCGGGCCACCAAGTTCCGCGGCGGCTACCATGATTTTATCCTCGATACCGGCGGCCTCTCGGTGTTCCCGCGCCTCGTCGCGGCGGAACACCACGGTGCGTTCGCAGCCGATGTCTTTTCTACCGGCGTGGCCGAACTGGATGCGCTGCTCGGCGGCGGCTTGATGCCGGGAACCAACACGCTCCTCATCGGCCCGGCCGGCGTCGGCAAGACGTCGACGGCGGTGCGCTGCATGCTGGCGGCTCTGGAGCGTGGCGAGAAGGCGGTCTACTTCCTGTTCGACGAAGGACTCGGGACCGTGCTCACCCGCGCCGCCAATCTTGGGATGGACCTGCGTCCGCACGTCGCTGCGGAGCGCCTGGTAATACGGCAGGTCAACCCGGCCGAGCTGTCTCCTGGAGAATTCACGGCGAAGGTGCGTCATAGCGTCGAGCATGAGAACGCGAGAGTCGTCATGATCGACAGCCTGAACGGCTACCTCCAAGCGATGCCGGAGGAAAAGTTCCTGGTCCTGCAGATGCACGAGCTTCTGAGCTATCTGAACCAGCAGGGCGTGGTCACGCTGATGATCCTGGGCCAGCACGGCCTCGTCGGCGACATCCGCACGGACGTCGATCTCAGCTACTTGGCCGACAACATCCTGCTGCTGCGCTTCTTCGAGGCCGACGGCGAGGTGCGCAAGGCGATCGCGGGGGTGAAGACCCGCACGAGCGAGCACGAGCGCACGATCCGCGAGTTCCGCCTCGGCGCCGACGGCTTGCGGGTGGGAGCTACGCTCCGCGGCTTCGAAGGCATTCTGGCCGGTATACCGACCTATCGGGGCGACACTGCGCCGCTGCCGCCGTCGATGACGCCGACGCCGACGCCCATCGGCACGGAGGAAGACGCCTGACCGCCGCTGTCACCGAAGAAGCGCACGGCATCCTGGTGCTGACGCCCCACGGTCGGGACGCGCAGGTGGCCGACGAGGTGCTGCGGCGTGCCGGCATACCCTGCATCATCTGTTCCGGACTGCCGAGCCTTCGCGCCGCGCTGGACGAGCCCGGCGCCAGTGCGGCCCTCGTGACGGAGGAGGCGCTCGCCGGGGCGGACATGACTCCGATCTGGGACTGGCTGGACGCGCAGCCGCCCTGGTCGGACTTTCCTTTCGTGGTGCTGACGACGGCGCGGGCCGGCCGGCGTTCCGCGCCGGCGTCGCAGCGGCTCGGCCGGCTCGGCCGGCTCGGCAACGTCGTCCTGCTGGAGCGGCCGCTGAACGCCGAGACGCTGGTCAGCGCGGTTCGCTCGGCGCAGCGGGCACGGCAGCGCCAGTACGATGCGAGACGGCATCTGCAAGAGCGCGAGCGGAGCGCCGAGGTGCTGCGGCAGAGCGAGGCGCGGTTGCGCATCGCGCTCGCGGGCGGGCGGCTCGGTTTCTGGGAACTCGACCCCGCCAGGGGTACGTTGCACGCCTCCGAGACGTGCAAGGGGAACTTCGGCCGGGCGGGCGACACGGATTTCTCCTATGAAGATCTCCGCGGCGCCATTCATCCGGATGATCGCGACCGCCAGCAGGATGCCGTCGACCGAGCGCTCGCAACGGGCGCGGACCTCGACGTCGAATTTCGTGTCGTCTGGCCGGATGGCAGCCCGCACTGGATACAACTTCGCGGGCGGGCCGAAGCCGAAAGCGCCGGACCGCACGTGCGGATCTTAGGTGTTTCGCTCGACATCACCGAGCGCAAGCAGGCGGAGGAGCAACTCCGCATCCTAAACGTCACCCTGGAGCAGCGCGTCGCCGAGGCGCTCGCCGAGCAGATGGCGACTGAGGCGGCACTGCGGCAGGCGCAGAAGATGGAAGCGGTCGGCCAGCTCACCGGCGGCATCGCGCATGATTTCAACAATCTCCTGACGGCGATTTCGGGCAATCTCGAACTCATCGAGACCGCGGCATCCGACCCAGGGCGAGTCCGTCGGCTTGCCGCGGCGGCGCTGCGGTCCGTGATGCGCGGCGCGCAGCTGACGGCCAGCCTCCTCGCGTTCTCGCGGCGACAAAGCCTGCGCCCCGAGCCGACCGACGCAAACGCCCTGATCCAGGAGTTCGCGACGCTCGTGCGGCGCACCCTTGGCGAGAGGATCCAGCTCGAGCTGTTGTTCGATCCGACACTCCGGCCGTGCCTTGTCGATGCGGCGCAGCTCGAAGCGGCGGTGCTGAACTTGGCAATCAACGCGCGAGACGCGATGCCCGATGGCGGCACGTTGACCATCCAAACGCGGACGGTCGATCTTGGTACTCGGGACCTGCGGGAAAACACCGAGGCGAAGCCCGGCCCGTACGTCGCCATCGAGGTCCGAGACACCGGTATGGGCATGTCGGCGGACGTGCTTGCCCGCGCCTTCGAGCCGTTCTTCACGACGAAGGACGTCGGCGGCAAGGGGTCGGGCCTCGGTCTCAGCCAGCTGTACGGGTTCGTGCGGCAGCTGCGGGGTCATGTCGTGATCGACAGCGTCGTCGGACGCGGCACGACGGTGACAATGTTCCTGCCGCAAACGGCGGCGTATGCCGCTCCCGCCCAAGCCGAGGCGCCGCATGCAACAGCCGGAAAAGTGACCGCCGTCTCATCCGCGACGGTGCTTGTGGTGGAGGACGACGCGGATGTCCTGGACGTGACGTGCGCCATGCTGCGCGCATCCGGGTATCGCGTCCTGGTGGCCCGCGACGGTCAGGAAGGACTATCGCTATTGCACCGCGGCGAGACCGTCGACCTGCTGTTCGCGGACATCATGATGCCGAACGGGGTGAGCGGGACGCATCTTGCGCGACAAGCACGCGACTTGCGGCCGGGCATCAAGGTCCTGTTGACATCGGGCTACGCGAAGGCCGCCTCCGATACCGGGGCCGGTGAATTCGAGGTGCTCGGAAAGCCATACCGGCAGACGCAACTCGCGGCTCGCATCGCGGCGATGCTCGACAGGGAGGACGAAACCGAAGCATCGTCCGAATGGCCGCCGACGGGCCGGCCAAGTCCGTAAAGGCGCTCGGCGCCGCCCGGCGGGCGACAAGTGATGCGCGCGCCGGTCATGAGAGAAAGCCGCACCGCGGGAGTCGGGCGAAACGCGCCGCATGGAGCATCATCCGCGGCACACTCCGGCACGGCCGCGCTCGAACCGCGGCGCTCTGCCAAAAACGACAAAAGCTGCCAAGTTTCCTTGGCAGCTCCGCCGTCACCGAATGTGCTTGTTCAGATCAAAGGTGCTTTGTTCAGTCGCGCTTTGCCGCCGACGTTTTCGGCTCATCGTTCTTGCGCGGCGCCAGCGCGTCATCGCGCTTCGCCTGACCTTCAACCACGGTCAGCTCGCGCGGCTTGTCGCCTGCCGCGGCGGCCTGGAACTCCGCGTCGAGTTCCGCCTTGATCTCGGCTCGCGGACGCCGGGCCTGCACCTTCTGCTCCTCGACGTTCACGCGGGTCTCGCGCACGGTGTCGCGGACGGTGGCGGTACGCTCGCTGAGCGTCTTGTAGATCACGACCTCCTCGGCCTGAGTGACGACCTTGCCGACGATCGGCTCCTCGTACATCTCGTGGACCTCGATGGTGCGGTCCTGGAAGGACTCGCCGCCGCGGACGGTCGTGCCCTGGGTCGGACGACGCTCGATCACCACGGTCTCGGCGCGCAAATTCACCTGCTGCTCGACCGGCACTTCCACGACCGTGGCGCTGACGCGGTATGCCTTGGCGCTTTGTACCTGCCGCTTGCCGATCCGCAGCTCTTCCTTGGTGATCGGGATCACCTGCTGTTCGGTTGCGCCGATCGCAACCTCGCCGTCCGGCTGCGCGCGGCCACCGTTCGTGTTCATCGGTGATGGCAGCATGCGCCCGAAGTCGAAGGCCTTGCGCTGCATGTCGAGCATCGTCGAGTAGCCATTGAAGAACAAATCGACCATCGGGAGGCCGGTTTGTGATGAGAAACGATCAGTCATGTAATCTTTCTGTTACTCATGGGAGCAACGATTGTTGGAGAAACGAACACATCACACAAATGGTGCAACGCAGCATAATAAACAATCATTCAAAACGGATCAATTTTTCTGCTGATTTCCAAATGCGTTTCCCATATTCATTTTATTTATTATTCAACGCCATAGCTGCGCAGAGCTGTTTATGCCGCAGCGCAGAAACCATCCTTGATCGACTGAGCGACCTTGAGCTGCCAAAGCGATCTCAGGCGTCAGCTCTGGGCGACGGAAGCTGCGGATGCTCAAGGAAGAAGCGGAGCATCTCCCGCGCAGCATCGGGCCCTCGTGGATCGAGAGGAGAAGCAGGATGAGCAGCGGCACAGACGAATCTCGACCAGTCGAGACGGGGTCTCGGCCGGTGGTCGAGCATGTCAGCGGCGTCGCCTTCGCGCCGACGCTGGAACGGCTGGTGCGGGCGATCGAGACGGCTGACATGACCATATTCGCCCGGATCGACCACGCGGCGGGCGCGCGGGAGGTCGGGATGGAGATGCCGCCGACGGTGGTGTTGCTCTACGGCAATCCGCGAGGAGGCACCCCGATCATGCTGGCGGCGCCGCAGGCCGCGCTCGACCTGCCGCTGCGAGTGCTGGTGCGCGAGGCGGCCGACGGACGCGCCCTGGTCTCGTTCCACCCGATCGTGCCGCTGCTTCGACAGGCCGGCGTGCCCGATGAGCTGGCGGTGCGGCTGGAGCCGGCGCAACGCATCCTGATCGAGGCGATCCAAGCCTGACCGGCATCGGCGGCGACGGCCTTGCCGGCGTCGTCCGATCCACGAGCACGTGCCGTTCCGGCACGAGCAGCGAACGACACCGTTGAACGGTTCGGGTGAATTTACGTTATTCCCTGCGCCGAGCTTTTGAGAGACAGCCGGGCACCGACAGTCCAAGTACATTTTCCAGGTATTTCGGCCGCCAAGTCTCTGCAGTCGGTGCGACTGATGAATCCTCCCTGGATAACGACGGACGCAATCGATGCCGAAGCCGGCGGGCCGAAGCGTCTGCTGATCGTCGACGGCAGTCCGGAGGATCGCGCGGCGATCCGGCGATTCATGGGCGAAGCGCCCGTCGCCGTTTGGGAAGTGGAGGAACAGGCGACCGGCCGCGCCGCCCTGGAACTCTGCCGCTTGCACCGGCCGGACTGCATTCTGGTCGACGACCGGCTTCCGGACATGGACGGGCAGAAGTTCCTGCGGACATTGATCGCGGAGCGCGGGGCTTTGTTTGCGCCGGCGATCGTGCTCGCCGCCGGCGGCGACAAGGCGGCATTGGCGGTGGCCGCGATGGCAGCGGGCGCGCAGGATTACCTGCCGAAGACCCAGCTCTCCTCCGAAAGGCTGAACACGGCCGTCCGGAGGGTCTGCGAGCGGTTCGCGCTGCTTCAGCAAGAACCGGACGGCGCCTTGCAGCTGCTCCGCGAAGTGGTCGAGCAGAGCGGGAACGCGGTCATCATCTCCATCGCCGAACGCGATCCGCGCGATTCGACGATCGTCTATGTCAACGGTGCCTTCACGGCGATCACCGGCTACGCCGCCGAGGACGCGGCAGGCCGGACGATGCGGATGCTCGACGGGCCGAGGACCGAAGACGAGCTGTTCGACCGCCTGCACCGGCATCTCGCCGCCGGGGAATCGGTCGCGGGCGAGACCATCAACTACCGCAAGGACGGCTCCGAGCGGTGGCTGGAGTGGCGGATGGCAGCGATACGCAACGCCACCGGCGCCGTCACCCATTTCGCCACGACGCTGAACGACGTCAGCAAGCGCAAGCGCGGCGAGCGGGCGTTGCGCGAGAGCGAGGAGCGGCTCCGCCTCGCCCTGTCGGCGGCGCGCATGGCGACTTGGGACTGGGACGTGGCGACGGGAAAAATGACGTGGTCGGAGAATCTGGAACCGGCCCTGGGAATGGACACCGGTGCGTTCGGCGGCACGATGGACGCGTTCCGTCTGCTCGTCCATCCCGACGATCGCGACCGCGTCGAGGAGGCGCTGCGGCGCGCTCTCGCCGGCGAAGCCGAGTACGACGTCGACTTCCGCATCCGCCGCGCCGACGGCGGCGTCCGCTGGACCGAGACCAGGGGGACGGTGATCCGCGACAACGCCGGCCGCCCGGTCCGGATGGTCGGCGTCGATGTCGACATCACCGACCGGATGCAGGCCGAAACGGCGCTGCGCGAGAGCGAGGAGCGGTTCCGGCTGGCCCAGGAAGCGGCCGGCATCGGCACGTGGGACTGGAATATCGCCACCGGCGAGGTCCGCTGGTCGGCCGAGAATTTCGCCTTGCACGGCCTTTTGCCGACCGCCGATCTCGCGCCGGCATACGGGACCTGGCGCCAAGCAGTTCACCCCGATGACCGCGACCGGGCGAACGCAGCCGTCATGGCGGCCGTGGCCGCCAAATCCCGCTACGAGGCGGAGTACCGGATCGTCAACCCCGAGGGCCGGACCCGCTGGCTCGCCGGCCGGGGCATGGTGATCGTCGATGCGGCCGGACGCGCGACGCGGATGATCGGGATCAACATAGACATTACCGAACGCCGCAACGCCGCCGATGCGCTCGCGGCGGAAAAGGCGGAACTGGAACGACGCATCGAGGAACGCACGCGCCGCCTCGAACAGGAAATGCAGGAGCGGCACGGGGCGCAGTTGCAGCTCGCGCAGGCGCAAAAAATGGAGGCGATCGGCCAGTTGACCAGCGGCATTGCTCACGATTTCAACAATTTTCTCGCCGCGATCGTGGGCAATCTCGAACTGTTGGAGAAGCACGTACCGGGCGGAGCCGGCAAGAAATACCTCGCCAACGCGGTCAATGCCGCCGATCACGGCGCGCAACTCACGCAACGTCTCCTCGCCTTCTCGCGCCGCGATTTGACCCGCACGGAGGAAATCGCCGTCAATCAGGTGATCGAGGGCATGGAAGACCTGTTCGGGCGCACGCTCGGCGGCATGGTCACGGTGGGCCGCCGCCTCGCGCCCGAACTCTGGCCCACGATCATCGACGCCAACCAGCTGGAAGCGGCGCTGCTCAATCTGGCGATCAACGCGCGCGACGCGATGCCGGTCGGCGGACAGCTCACGATTACGACGCGGAACGTCACGGTCGATGCGGGCGCGGTCGCCGACTTGCCCGCCGGCGACTATGTCGAGGTATCGGTCGCCGATACCGGCAGCGGCATGCCGCCCGAGATGCTGCAGCGGGTGTTCGAGCCGTTCTTCACGACGAAGCCGGTCGGCGAGGGCACCGGCCTCGGCCTCGCGATGGTCTTCGGGTTCGCGCGCACGTCGGGGGGAACGGCACGGATCGAGAGCACGGTCGGCCGCGGCACGACCGTGTCGATCTATCTGCCCAGGATGGCGCCGCCGGCCGCGGACGCGAAAAGCCAGGCGGCCCGTGCCGCGCCGGAGCACGCCGCAGCGGCGGCCTCCGGCCGGACGCAACCGCACAGGGCGCTCATCCTGCTGGTCGACGACGATCAGTCCGTACGCGAGGTCGTGGGGTCGATGCTGCGCGATCTCGGCCACGAGGTGGCGGAGTCGCGCGACGGCGCAGCGGCCCTCGCCCTGCTCGCCGATCCCAGAGTGCCGGCCGGGCTGCTGATCGCCGATCAGGCGATGCCCGGCATCAGCGGCATAGAGCTGATCCGGGAGGCGCGGCATCACCGGCCGGACCTGCCGGCGCTTCTCGTCACCGGTCACGGCGAAACGGTCGGATGCGGCGCAGGCGACAACATCGCCGTGCTGCGCAAGCCGTTCCGCTTCGCCGAACTCGCCGACCGCCTGGCGGGCCTGATCGGAGCGGCCGGCGACGCCGCCTACGGCAACGCCGTCCCGCTCACG
>Ga0265327_10005159_pt1 | contig 11079 bp, 11 predicted proteins | sample 41621metaG_FD_202089 | JGI IMG/M metagenome (GOLD analysis project Ga0265327, IMG submission 202089) | Rhizosphere microbial communities from Carex aquatilis grown in University of Washington, Seatle, WA, United States - 4-16-21 metaG | ecosystem: Host-associated > Plants > Roots > Rhizosphere... | reverse complement strand
TCGCGGGCTTGGTCGTCAGCAACGAGCCGAGTCCCTTGACGCTGCGCGTCTCTAAATGCGAAGTTGCCTGCCAATCGCCAGCCGTCCACCGCCTGCCAGGCGGATTCGACCCACGGAATGCCCGCGCGCTCCCAAATCGTTCGATCAAACGCCACAATCAAATGCTGTGCCGAACAGTGTTGGGTCTGTCCCCGTCGCCTGCCCGTGAACGGTTTCGCCCCGGTTCATACTTCCGCCGAGGCTGACGCCGCGCGAATCGTTACTTCAGTTCGCGGATCCGGATGTTCTTGTACTCGACCCACATCGGGGCTCCCGCGTGCAGTTGCAGCGCCAGGATCCCCTCTTTCAGCGCCAGTTCCGGATGGTTGTCCGTGAAATCCAGGACCAGCTTGCCGTTCATGTAGTGCTGGATGTGATTTCCCTTGCCGATGATGATGACATCATTCCACTCGTCCAGCTTGAACAGCTTCTCCCATCCGGCCTGATCAATCAGATCGGACTTCACAACTTTCTTGCCGTCGAGTTCCCAGGTCGCCTGCTCCCCGACCATGCAGATCCGTCCCCGCTTGCCACCTTCGTCGTAGATGAAGGCCGAGATATTGGGGAACTTCAGTTCGTTGCGGATTTCATGCTGATAGCCGCGGACGACCCAGTTGTTGCCGACCTTTTCCGTGATGTGTTTCGAACGGTACTGGATGCCGGAATTGTTGGTCGCATTGCAGCGGAACGACAGTCGCAGTTCAAAATCCCTGGTTGTTCCATCCTTCCAGATGATGAAGGTATTCCCCTTGGCGACGTTTTCGGGCGTGGTCTCACCATGGATCACTCCGTCTTTGACACTCCACAGCCGCGGATCGCCATCCCAACCGGTCAGGTCCTTACCATTGAAGATCGGTTTCAAGTCGGCCGATTCCGGTGGAGCATCAGCACCCAGCGCCAGGGCGGAAAACGACACGGCGGCCACGACAATCATGTTGCGAATCATCAGTTTCTCCAGAACGATCGGCTCAAGGACACATCAGCGGGGATGAGACTTCGGCGAGGGAACTCAACGCGTCTTCCAACAGGGGGACGGCAAGAGCGGCCCGGCAGGCAATAGACTAACAAATCTCCCGTTCCGCCGAACCTGTCAACGCGGTCATCCCCGGTCGTCAAAGCCGCCTTCACGCTCCCGCGTGAAGTTAGCCGGGCGCGGTACAAACATGGTCGTCGCCCAAACCATTGAACGTCAGCACGGTTTTCTGAGTCAAACGTGATGACTTCGACCTCGTCATGTCTGTCGTAACCGTTCACGGGCAAGCGAGGGGGATAGACCCAATTTCAAGGACAAACGACGCTTCGGAGTCTTATCGCGTCGATGGAAGTTGTTTGTTTTTCGCCGTGAAAATGCGTCAGTCCCCGACCCATGAACGGTGACTGTCTGTCGCTCAAACAGTGTCATTACAGCGTGAATACGATTCCCGAAGCGGCAGTCTGGGCGTGGTATCCGTGTGGAATCACTAATCGATTTCGGATCAGGCCCAATTCCGCTCCTGGTCAGTCGCGGCTCCAGGCGCGTCGTGCCCGAGGCGCGGTCGGGTGGCCAGGGTTGGAGTGCTTCGCGAAACCTGGGGGATTCGCCGAATGACGCTCCAGCCCGTTGGAGGGATGTTGAATGACTCCCCACCATCCGCTGTGGTAGTGGCTCGCTGGCCCGTGCACTACAAAACGACACTTTCTGGCACACAGGCTAGAAAACTTCAGCGGCTGGCGCACAGGCCAGAAAACGACAACGTCTGGTGTACAGGCCCGGAAGAAACCGAGATGGACTCAGTGGGGCGGCGAACCCGCCCGGGTCACTCCGCACACCGGCTCAATTCCCGTCGCGCCACTTCGGCCGAGGGATTCAACGGATCCAGCGACAAATACCGCGGCCAATGGCGGGTCCCATCGCGGTCGCGACTCTGCCAGGTCAGAACACTCGCCAGGTTGAAACAGGCATCGGAGTATGTGGGGAAAGGCGAAGCGACCGCTGCAGCGCCTCGATTGCCTCGTCCGCCTGTCCTGACTCGAACTCGATTGAGGCCCGTTTTGAGCATCACCAGGGGGAAATGGGCGGAAATGTCGCCAAATGAACCGTCAACTCGCGAATCTCGGCAGGAATTGCGGAAGACGTTGGCAGGAACCATGTCAAAACCGGGAATCCGATTTTGTCTCAAACTCCATGGGCGGCGTAGCTTGCCAAACCAGCGAGCTTCGCTATACTCTCCCCCCACCAACCCGGTCCGGCAGCAAGAAACGGCAGCCGAGCAGGAGTTTGGGAGGGATTTCAGCCCAGGTGGCGGAACTGGCAGACGCGCTAGGTTCAGGACCTAGTGGGGTTACACCCGTGCAGGTTCGATTCCTGTCCTGGGCATCAAATGGGGAAAGGACTTGGAGCAATGGCTCTGAGTCCTTTTTCGTTTCCAGGCTTGGCGTTGCCGCGATTTTGCCACACATCGGGGACCTGCATGGGCGACGATCAGAAGATACTTTTCGATGGATTTTCGATCGCGATTCTTCCCCTCGGAGGTCGCAAAAGTGGCGATTGACAGCTAATCCACAGCGTGTTTCACATCTGGTTTCGACTGAATCGGAAAGCTCATCGTCGTCCTCTGAAATCAGCATTTCTGGACGATGCGTCATGGTTGGTACAATCAGGTGAGACGTTGGAATTCGGGTGCTTCTCCGGAAGGTGGATACCGAGCAACTCAGCTTAAAGGGGTGGGCTGATGCCAAGTGGCTCAATTGATCCAAATCGCGATTACATCGCGGACATGAGTCAGCTACTGGCAAATCATGGCCAACGATGACGGCTGGTCGACGCGATGCCGTCGAGGTCCTGAACATTCTTCAAGTCCAATTTCGGAAATTCACATCGGATGACGTTGATGTTGTCGTGTTCGGTTCGCTGGCACGTCGCGAATGGACTAGCGGAAGCGATGTGGACTGGACCATGCTGATCGACGGTCAGGCCGATTCGGAGCACCGTCTCGCCGCGAGGGAAGTTGAGCTTGCTTTACGCACATTGAATTACAAGGGAGTTTCGCTCAAAGGACCCGGTGCGGAGGGGATCTTCGGAAACATGACGTTCAGCCATGAGGTCGTGCATCACATCGGTGGGCAGGCTGACAAAAATCGAAACACGACGCAGCGAGTCCTATTGTTGCTGGAATCCACCGCGCTCAGAGTCCCAGGCGACGATCTTGGCGGCCCTGTGGAAAGAATTGCGCGTCAGATCCTAAATCGGTATTTGGTAAGTGACTCGAACTTTCATTCCAAGACGGATCATCAGTCTCGGATTCCAAGGTTTCTGCTGAATGACATTGTTCGATACTGGAGAACGATGTGTGTGGATTTCGCATACAAGGACTGGGAACAAGCGGGAAGCAAGTGGGCGATTCGCAATATCAAGCTCCGAACTTCAAGGAAGCTGCTCTTCGTGGCAGGCCTCTTGATGGTCTTCAGCTGTTACCAAAACGAGTCTCTCCAGCAGGATGGTTCAGAAAACCGTGATTACATGTTGAAACTTCAAGAGCACCTTTTGAAGTTTGTCCATTCGACTCCGCTCGACATCGTTGCGTGGACGTTGAACGACATCGGACTGAATGAGGTTGCTGCGGAATTTCTTGACAGCTACGAACAGTTTCTTTCTCAAATCAATGACAAAGAGACTCGTGACCATCTTGCAGGTCTCAGCGAGCAGACTGTCTACGATGACAATTCGTTTCTGAAATGCCGGGAGATCAGCCATCGGTTACAGGCGACGTTGAAGAAGATGTGTTTCGAGATCGACTCCCCGTTACGGGAGTTTACATCTGAATACGGATTATTCTGAGATGAAAGTTGGATTCTCAACAGGCAGTATTGCCTTGGACGACGTGCAACGCGGTCTGAATGTCGCCACGCACTGTCGGACAAACGCAGTCGAATTCTCCGCGTTGCGAGAGGACGAACTTGACCCATTGCTGCAATCACTGGATCACCTTCGGAGCAGTCTTGAGCCCTTCGAGTATGTTTCGTTTCACGCACCAAGCAAACGAGAGCGAATGACTGAAGTCGAGTTCGTCCGGAAACTCAAGACGGTGGCAGACCGGGGCTGGGCGATCATCGTTCACCCCGATGTCATCGAGGATTTTTCGCTGTGGCGAAAGCTGGGCAGAGAAGTCTGCATCGAGAACATGGACAAGCGAAAAAAGATCGGTCGCACCGCCGCACAGATTCAGCGGATCTTCGACAAATTGCCGGAGGCTACCTTCTGCTTCGACATCGGCCACGCAAGGCAAGTCGATCCAACGATGCAGGAGGCCGAATGCTTTTTGAGGTGCTTTCAAGATCGAATTCGGCAAGTTCACATGAGCTACGTGAATTCCCAATGCCGTCACGAGCGGTTGAACTTCGAGAGCATCAAGGCGTTTCAACGGGTGGCTCATTGGGTGAAACCATCCATTCCAGTCATTCTTGAGACGCCGATCACAAGCAGTGAGGTTGATGAGGAGATTTCTGCGGCTGAACAAGTCTTTGGTTACTCAGATTCCTTTGGCATTTCAAAGGCATCTTCACTATCGATTTCCGAAGTCTAGAATCGCGTTCGATTCTGCGAAGGATTCGAAGATGACCATTCTTCGTCATTGAGTCATCATCCTGCCCGGCACGGTGCGGCCATGATGATTCTCTGGTTCGATACTTCTCAGGGAATGACCGTTCCGGCCGGTTGCACTGGCGGCGGCTTTGAGCTGCCATTAGTTTTGGCTGCTTGGCTCGACAGTCACGGCATCGCGCACCGAGTCATGTGAAGTTGTTCCACGGTGGACATTCGAGCGATTGGCAGGAAAATAGCCGAAGACACTGGCAGCTCAAAGCCGCCGCCAGTGCCACCCAGCCGGGATTCGGAGGTTGTTGCTGCAAACCCGGCATTCTGAGTTCGGGCATTGGTCGGTGGCATCTACGCTGGAAATCCCCAACGCAGATTGGCGCTCATTGCCCCGGAAAGTTCTTGATCGCGTAAGGAAAACAGGGTAAAGTTCCTTACATGAAGAAGCGGGCGAAATCTCGGCAAAGCATTGACGCCACGATACTTAAGTCCATTCGAGGACGTGGGCGTGGTTCCGTATTCGTTCCGGCTGATTTTCTTGAGTTCGGAAGCCGCGAGGTCGTCGATGTCGTGCTTCATCGCTTAAGCCGCAGCAACACCATACGCCGCCTTGCGCGAGGCGTCTACGACTATCCGAAGAACCACCGCGTGCTCGGCCTGCTCCAGCCGTCGACTGATTCCATCGCGCGTGCAATGGCCGGACGTGACCGCACCCGCCTGCAACCCGCTGGGGCGTATGCCGCGAACATGCTGGGGCTGTCCGAGCAGGTACCCGCAAAGGCGGTGTTTTTGACAGACGGCCCGAGCAGGAAGGTCAAGATCGGGAAGCAAACGATTGAACTTCGGCAAACGACGCTTAAGAACATGGCGGCCGCGGGAAGGCTCAGCGGATTGCTGATCCAGGCGCTGCGGGAACTCGGGAAGGACCACATTACGGCTGACCGCGTGAACCATCTGAAACGGACAATACCGCTCAAGGATCGGCGGAACCTGGTAAAGGATATCAGGCTCGCCCCGGCCTGGATGCATCCGATCTTTCGCGAACTGGCGGAGGAGGAGTCATGAAACTCGACTTCCTGCAACTCCCGCCTGAAGAGCGCCGACTGTATGTCGATCAGGCGGCAGCCAACCGGGACATTTCGCCAGTCGTCGTGGAAAAGGATTTCTGGGTATGCTGGCTGCTCGGCATCTTATTCGAGTCCAAATTCGCAGGCAGTCTCGTCTTCAAAGGCGGCACATCCCTGTCAAAGGTGTTCGCCGCCATCGAGCGTTTTTCAGAAGACATCGATCTTTCTCTGTCGCCCGAATTCCTGAATCTCCCCGCGCCGGGCAGCAGCCGCAACCAGTCCGATAAGTGGCTCAAGAAAGCGGAACGCATCTGCGCGGCGGCCATCGAAAATCAAATCGCTCCCGTTCTTGAGACTGCCGCCCGGCAGGTGCTCGGCCCGCCGCCGTCATCATGGTTCGAGTATCGGTTGAGCGAAACGACGCAGTCGCCAGAGATTCTCTTCCATTACCCATCGCAGCAGCCGGAAGGGTTTGACTACCTCAAGCGTTCGGTGAAGCTGGAATTCGGCTCACTGACAGACCAGCAGCCAACCGGTCGCCATTTGGTGAGGCCCTGAATCGCTGAAACTTTCCCGGATGCGTTCACGGACTGGCGATGCGAAGTCGTCGCCCTCGAACTGGAACGGACCTTCTGGGAGAAGGCGACCATCCTGCATGCTGAATATCATCGCCCGACTGGGACCCCGACGCCGGACCGGTTCTCAAGGCACTATGCGGATACCGCAGCACTGGCCAAACATCCGGTCGCCGAGTTGGCGATCGGACTCCATGACTTGCGTGACCGCGTCGTTGCCTGGAAAGGACAGTTCTTCGGAAGCCGCTGGGCGAACTACGCGAATGCCCAGCCGGGGTCGTTCCGATTGGTACCGCCCGAGGGAAGGTTATCCGCCTTGCGACGCGATTACCAAAACATGCGTGCGATGTACCTTGCCGAGCCGCCCAGCTTTGACGAGGTCATGAGCACGCTTGCCGATCTGGAACGCCGGATCAACGAAGGCACGTAAGCGGGATGATCCGGTCTTTTCCCCCGTCCCTAAATAGGGACAAAATAGGGACGGAATGGGCAATGCAAACGCAATTTGGGACCAATTCACTTTGCGTGGACAAATTGCCAAAATCCCCTGAATTGAGGGGAATCCAGCACAAAACCGATGCGATATCCCTGTAAGTCCAATGGCTCAATTTCAGGTTCAGGACCTGGTGGGGTTACACCCGTGCAGGTTCGATTCCTGTCCTGGGCATCAAACGGGGAAAGGACTTGGAGCAATGGCTCCAAGTCCTTTTTCTTTTTCCCAACGTCGCCGGGGGCCAAGCTTGGGGCAAACTGCCTCGGGTCCGGTGCTCGACAAGGCTGCGAGCCGGAGTCGGTTCTGAGATTCCTCAGCCCGCGAAGGCTCTGGATCCAACGTGGCGGAATTGATTTCCCGCGAGGTAGTTGCACTTGGGAGCAAATCGGGCTGAGACGAGGGCGATTGCTCCAAGGACGGTTTCATCAGATCGAGCGTCGTGACTGCCATTCGCCCGCCGTCATTTGATGCGGAAATGGTATTCACTTCCGATTTCGGAAGTGTAGAATCGGTGATGTCCCCGAGAAGGAACCGATCATGAGTCTGCGCGGTCTCTGTTTAGTGATCCTGCTTGGCATGGCGGGTACGATCCAGGCCTCAGATAGGTCGATGCGATCGGTCGGGAGTGCGAGGTCGGCAACCTCGACTGGCGGCACGAACCGATACTACGACGGACACGGGAGCTATTCGGGACAGAGTCAGTCCAACGGATCCACGACTCGGCTTTACGATCGGCATGGGGCTTCGGCCGGCACGGTCCATACGCAACAGGACTCGACCCGACAGTATGACCGGCACGGGCAATACACCGGGAGTTCCCACACGTCGGCAGGAACCACTCGGTTCTATGACAAACATGGGGCGTCTGACGGCTTCAGCACGACGTCCGGGAACACGACTCGGACTTACGATCGCCATGGGGCCTACACTGGTAAGGCGGAAAGCTCTGGCGGAATCACCCGGTATTACGACGCGCATGGGAAGCCGACCGGATCGAGGCGTTAGCAACCTCTGACTTACGAGACCGCATGTGGCCGACACAGGCCGTCACGTCGGTCGCGATCCGACTTGCGCCGGCCAAGGCGCATTCCCACGATTTTTCTTTCCGCACCGATGTCAGTTTTGAACGAATCAGGTTCCTCGCGCATCCTGATCTGCGTCCACGTTACCCACGAGGAACGCTCAGATGACCGATGCGGAGCTGATTTTATGCGAACTGCTGGTGCTGCGCTGTCAACGGCGCGATTTCAGTGCGGCCGACGAACTGGTCGGATTGTTCGAGAAGCCGCTGCTGTACTATTTGCGCCGCATGGTTGGGTCCGAGGCCGATGCCTGGGATCTGCTCCAGGAGACGTGGGTGTCAGTGTTCAAGGCCCTGCCCGCAATCCGGGACCCCCGCGCCCTCCCCGCATTCCTGTACCGCACTGCTCGTAATCACGCATTGGCACATCTGCGTCGTCGCGATGCCGACCTTCGGCTGTATGCCGCGATTGAAGCTTTGCCGATCGAAACTGAGCGCGAGCCGGAATTCACCCCGGAGGACGCTGCTGCTGTCCACGCGGGCCTCAACAAACTTTCCCTGCCGCATCGTGAAGCGCTGACTTTGTATTTTCTTCAGCAGTTGAACATTGATGAAATCGCCGCGGTCCTCGCCATTCCAACCGGGACAGTCAAGTCGCGTCTGCACCATGCCAAGGCGGCCCTGGCAAAAATCCTGAACGAAGGAGATCAGAATGTCGCACGTGAATGAACTGCGTGACAACCTTTTTCACGCCGAACCAATGAGCCGAGATCGGCAGCAGCGTTTCCGCGAGGAACTCGCCCAGATTGTCGAGCCGACGTTGCCTCGCGGCCATCGTCTCTACTACATGATTTCACTGGCCTGCGTGACGATTGGAATCCCAGGCGCGGTATGCGGCTTGGTGCTCGATGCCGGGCATCGCTGGATCTGGGGCTTGAACCTGCTGGTTTTGGCCCCCGTCGCCGGTTGGATCCTGTACATCCTCTGGAGGGGCGCAGAGCCATTCCGGGCCATGCAAGGCCTGAGCAAAGCGTTTGTCGGATTGAGTCTCTTTGCCGCCTTCCTGCTGATCTCACGCGGCATCCAGCAACCGTCCCTGGACGCCATTCTCTGGGCGTTGCTGGGAATGCTGGTCTTCCTGCTGACAAGTTCCATCAATCTCTGGAACCGTGTGATTTCCGCAGAGCGGACGACACGGGAGCACATTCTGCGTCTCGAATATCGAATCGCAGACATGAGCTCGCGCCTTTCCCCACCGCAACGGCCGGAATGACTTCACGAATCAGGTCAGAATTGAAAACCCCGGGGAGGATGCACGTGTCCAATCACTGGCACGCCCTCCCTTGGGTCTGCGATTGATCGTAACTCGATTCCCGAAAAGTTGGTCGCTTCGAGAAAGAGAGAGAAAAAAATCAGGCGAGCAGGTCATGCACGACGGACGCCCCTTCCACCCCGGTCAGGCGCGAGTCCAGGCCCTGAAACTTGACGCTGAACCGGTTGTGATCGATCCCCAGCAGATGCAGCAACGTGGCATGAACGTCGTGGACCGAGACCTTGTTCTCGACGGCGTGATATCCAAATTCGTCCGTCGCACCATAACTGATTCCCGGCTTGAACCCACCTCCTGCGAACCACATTGTGAATCCGGCCAGATGGTGGTCGCGACCATTCCCCTGCGCCATCGGGGTGCGTCCAAACTCGGACCCGAAGACAATGATCGTGTCCTTGAGCATGTCACGTTGTTTCAGATCGGTAATCAGCGCCGCAACGCCCTGGTCCACCTCCTGTGCGGTCCCCGCCGAGTGCTCCTTCACTGCGCCGTGATGGTCCCAGTCGCGGTGGTAGAGTTGAATGAACCGGACGCCCCGCTCTGCCAGTCGCCGGGCCAGCAGGCAGTTCGACGCAAACGTTCCGTCGCCCCCCTTCGTGCCATACAGATCGAAAATGTGCGCGGGTTCGTTGCGCACGTCCATCAGTTCCGGAACGCTGGACTGCATTCGGAAGGCGAGTTCGTACTGGTTGACGCGAGTGGCAATCTCGGGATCATCGAATCGGCTCTGGGCCAGGCCGTTCAGTGACTGAATGGCATCGACCACTTCGCGCTGCCGCTTTGCGGAGACTCCCTTTGGATTTCCCACGTACAGGACAGGATCACCCGTTCCCCGGAACTCGACTCCCTGAAACTGGCCGGGAAGGAAACCGGAATGCCACTGCCGCGCGGCGATCGGCTGCTTCTGTCCAAACTTCCCGGTGGAGACCATGACCACGAAACCCGGCAGGCTTTCGGACTCGGAACCGAGACCATAGAGCAGCCACGACCCCATCGCCGGACGTCCGGCAATCATGCTTCCCGTATTCATGAAGGTGTGTGCGGGATCGTGATTAATCGCTTCGGTATGCAGCGACCTGACAATACACATCTCGTCGGCGCACTTTGACCCCAGCAGCGGCCAGATCTCGGAAATGGACTGGCCGGATTGTCCCCACTTCTTGAATGCATGCTGCGGTCCGAAGCAATTCAGCTTCTGCCCTTGAAGCTGGGCAATCTGCTGACCCTTCGTGATGGATTCGGGCATCGGCTGACCATGGAGTTCCGCCAGCTTCGGCTTGTGGTCAAAAGTTTCCAGGTGAGTCATCCCGCCAGCCATATACAGCCAGATGACTCGTTTCGCCTTGGGGGCATGATGCAGCGGTTGCAGCACCCCGTTCCAGCGGGAGGACTGGGCTGCGGTCGACTCCGCAGCGACACCGTCCCGAGTCAGGAGCGAAGAAAGCGCCATCGAACCAAGACTGACTCCCGTTCCCTGCAGGAACGAGCGGCGGGCGATCGGAGTGGGGAGAAATGGATTCATGCGAGGCACGTCCTGATTTCAATTTCGTGTAATGACTTCGTGCAGATTCAGAATGGTGCGCGCGACACCGGTCCAGGCCGCCAGCATCGCCGGAGGAAGATCGGCGGGAACCGGCCGGGAACCGGTGGCCAGCAGTTCCTTTGCCGCTGCGGGGTCGGCTTCGTATTCGGCCTGATGAGACTGCAGCAGCCGCTCCAGTACTTCGGCTTCGGCCGGTTCCACCGGTCGCGACAGGGCTCGTCGGAATGCAAAGTTCAGTTTGTCCCGCGGCGTCCCTTCGTGGCGCAGAATCAGCTCCGCGAAGGCTCGCGCCGCCTCGACATAGCTCGGGTCATTGAGCAGGACGAGCGATTGCAGAGGAGTGTTGGAACGAGGACGATCTGCGGAACATTCCTCGCGGCAGGGGGCATCAAACGCCAGCAGACTGGGATGCAGGTACTGTCGCTGCCAGTGCGTATA
>Ga0265327_10005158_pt1 | contig 11079 bp, 11 predicted proteins | sample 41621metaG_FD_202089 | JGI IMG/M metagenome (GOLD analysis project Ga0265327, IMG submission 202089) | Rhizosphere microbial communities from Carex aquatilis grown in University of Washington, Seatle, WA, United States - 4-16-21 metaG | ecosystem: Host-associated > Plants > Roots > Rhizosphere... | reverse complement strand
CCCTTACGTTGTTGGATGACAGCGGAACAGGTGATTGCCGAGATCAAGGCTTTGCCTCCCAAAGGCCGGGAGGAAGTGCTTCGGTTTACGCGCACTTTGGAAAAGGAAATCCGTCTCTCAGGAGCCGAAATCGAGGCTCTTGCCCAGAAACTCGCTTCTGCCTCGAACCAGGAAGAATCGACCCGCCTGCGGGAAGAACTCACGAAGGGTTTTTACGGTAAGAAGTAGGGGGCAGCCCCTTAGGGCTCTAGATTTTAAGACCCTTAGATTCTCCAGAACTCGAGAACAGAGACGCCCGCAGATTTCCAACTCAGGTTCCAAAGCTCTCATTCCTAAGGCTCTCACTTCTGACGCTCTTCCCCCATGAATTCGCCCGAGCGCCAAGGCCTCCGATCTTGGCCGTGGATTACGGCGGCAACGGTGCTCTTTCTCTATGTGGCGAGCGCCGCGCCGGTGGAAGCGTGGTGCATGAAACACGGCTATGGCGTGGAGTCGTTGGTGCGGCCCATGGTGGGCTCCCGCCCCGCGCCGTGCATCAGGATTCTCCGCCCTCCGTCTTGGTTCGAGAAAGGCTATGCGCCTGTCGAGTGGATGTCCCGGCGTCCTCCTTTGCAATGGCCTCTCGCGGCGTATCGGAATTGGTGTTTTCGCGTCATCTAGACGCGCGTTCAGGGTTCTAGGTTCAGGTTTGAGTGCTTGAGCGCCTGTTCAGTTGAAGCCCTCCAGCCCACAGGCTGGCGGCCTGTGCCACTTTCATTAGGACAAGGGCGAAACCCACCATGGGAAGCTGGGGAGTGTTGTCCGCGGGGGCGCGGACAACGACACGCGAGGGCGCGTGCGCTCCAATGAACTTCAAGAGGGGCAGGATGCCCCTTCCACTTTCTGGCGGAGTCTCTCGCGAAGCGAGAGGTACTTTCCGGACAAGCGCGCGCCTTGGCTTGGAGCCGAATCATTCTTACAGCCCATCGCGAAAAAAGGTGGGGGCAGCGGTCAACGGTCAACGGTCCATAGCCCATAGATCATCGCCAATTGTGCATCGCCTATAAACTACAGACTACCATCTCCCCACTCTCCGGGTCTTCCTGCTGCCCGCTTTTCACTTTTGACTCGGCCGCCGCCTCGCCCTTCGGGCAGCTTCTGCTGTCTGTCTCGCTCCGCTCGGCTCACTTTCCCCTTTTGACTTCCCCGATGTCTCTCGCCCAAGACTTCTACTCGCCGCTGATCACCCTCTGGGGCCACCAGGTCTCCGCGGCGGGGATCGCGGCGTTTGCGGGCTGCCTTGCGGTGGGGTTCGGGCTGTCGCAGCTCTGCCGGACGCAGACCCTGCGGCGCGGGCTCGTGCGCATGGGGATTGACAAAAACTGGGCGGTCATCCTCAGCTCCACGCTCAGCCTGCTTTTCTTCCTCGGCGGCCTGTTCCTCGGTCTTGAGGCGGGCGGCGTGCCGGTGGAGTGGAATGCGCACCTGCCCGGCACCAGCATGAGCATCCTGGTGGTCTTCCGGCTGCTGCTTCTTCTCACCCTGGTCTTCTGGGCCTCCTCCCGGCTGAAGCGCTTCTTTTATGATCGCTTCCTCTCCGACAGCGGCCTGCACCGCGCCCTGCAGTACACCATCGCCCAGATCATCGGCTACGTGGTCCTCATCATCGGTGCTGTCATTGCGATGCAAAACGCCGGGATCGACCTCTCCGCCCTGGCGGTCTTCGCGGGCGCCATCGGCGTCGGACTCGGTTTCGGGCTCCAGGACATCGCGAAAAACTTCGTCAGCGGCATCATCCTCCTTCTCGAGCGGCCCATTGAGATCGGCGACCGCGTGGAAGTGGGCAAGGTGGCCGGCTCCGTGCGCCAGATCCGCGCCCGCAGCACCACCGTGGTCACCAACGACAACATCGCCATCATCATCCCCAACTCCAAGTTCGTCTCCGACACCGTGGTGAACTGGAGCCACGGCGATCCCAAGGTGCGCTTCCGCATCCCCATCGGCGTCGCGTATGGCAGCGATATCGACAAAGTCACCGCCCTGCTCCTGGAGATCGCCCGCCGCCATCCCCACGCCCTGAAAGATCCCGAGCCCAAGGTGTACTTCGACGGCTTCGGCGACAGCTCCCTGAACTTTGAGCTGGGGGTGTGGACGGAGGAAATGACGTTTCGGCCCCGGTCCTTTAGGAGTGATTTGAATCTTGCGATTGAAAAGGCGTTCCGGGAGAACGGGATCGAGATTCCGTTTCCGCAGCGCGACATTCATCTGCGGAAAACCGAGAACGACAGAGCCTCAGAGCCTTAGCAAATTAGATGTAAGCCCCGCCTCTCAAGAGACCGAGGCTCTTCAGTTCTAATTTCTAATGCTCCACCCTCCAGCTCTCTGGTTGTCCCAGCCGTTCAGGAGAAGCTGTCATTTTCCGCTTTCCACGCATGAATGTCCTTGGCACGATTGGTTCCTGCTCCGCCCGCGCACGTCCAACTCCATGAATGAATGAACCCATCGTCATCACCGAGGTTCTCGGCCGCTCCGACCAGGGTATTACCCGACCATTTCTCTGTGGTGGTGCCGACTGGCTGACCTACTTCGTGAAGGGAGCTTATGCGGGAAAACGCTCCCTTTGCTGCGAGTGGGTCGCCGGAAGGTTGGCAAATGCGTTGCTGCCAAGCATGCCTTTGGGCATCCCCATGTTTAAGATGGCACGGGTGCCAAACGCCTTGGTCAAGGGAAGCGCCAGAAAGGACATCAGGGATTTGGGTGAAGGGCTGGTATTCGCGTCCATGAGGATCGAAGACGGTCAAGAACTCACATGGTCGGCGGCTGAAGGTTGGCGGGAGGAGATCATGGCGACATTGCTGCTATTGGACCTGTGGCTCCGGAATGAGGACCGCAGTCTTTCAGCACGAGGCGGCAATCCGAATCTTTTGGTCACCCAGATCCCGCCTTTGCCGGAATGGGACGAAGAAGGAGCACTTTGGAAAGATGAGCCGAGACGTGAGCTGCTTTGGGCCTACGATTTCAACCTGGCATTTGACGAGCAATTTGACCGGCACCGGTTCTTTGATTCCCACGTCTTCGGCAGGATGCTAAAGCGGTGGCCCGATGGATTCCGGGAGCGGATGCAACCGCGCCTGCAGAAGGCTTTGGATGAAGTTCCGGCGATTTTCGCCGAACTTCCCGTGGAATGGCTGCACGTGGATGACGACGAGACTTTGCCTGTGCAACTTGATGTAGAGATGGTAAGGTCGGTTCTGCAACTGCCTTTCACGGACCCTGCTCACTTCTGGACCTTGCCATGACCGCGCCGCAATCCGTCTGTAATTACGCCATGCTGCGTTTTTTACCTCATCCCGAAACCGGAGAGTTTGTGAACGTAGGGGTGATTGCGAATTGCCTGCAACCTTGCTTCCTGCATTTTCTGGGTGAACAAAAAATGCCGGGCCGGGTGAAGGCCCTTTTCCCAGATGAGAATGAAAAGGCATTTGAGACAGGGATGGCCGCCATCGAAAAGGAGATGAAGCGGGTAGCGGCCATGATTCGTGATCCCAAGGACTGTCAGATCAGCTTCAACGAGGTCGTCAGGCCAAGAGAGTCCCTATTCCGCTTTGGAGAGGTCCGAACGATTTCCATTTCGGATCCCCTCAATCTCGCGGAGGAACTTTTCAAACGTTACGTCCGCATGGAAGCCATGTCCCAGAGCACCGCGCGGGAAAAAGCGGCGACAGCTCCCTGAATTTTGAATTGGGGGTGTGGACGGAGGAAATGACGTTTCGACCCCGGTCCTTTAGGAGTGATTTGAATCTTGCGATTGAAAAGGCGTTTCGGGAGAATGGGATCGAGATTCCGTTTCCGCAGCGCGACGTGCGCGTTCGCGCGAACGTCGCGGTTCAGGGTTCAGAGCTCGGCGTTCAGGGTTTGAAGGAAGGCGGGGAGTGAGAAAGCTTTAGTGCCTTTGATCTTGAGGCTTATGGAAACCGTAGCCATGCCAAGGAGTGGGGCGCCGTCGCCCCTCATTCGAAGCCCCTTAGCGTGCGGCACTCTGATGAAAGACGCACCCAACGGGCACAAGTCCTTGTCTTCCCTTCCGCCACGCCCCTAACCCAATGCTCTGAAGGGGCCGAGGGCGGCCTATCAACAAGATCTCCGCATTTCGGTGCAATCAATCCAAAATCCTTAAAACGATCCGTGAAGCAATATATTCGCTAGTGTACACCTCTTTTGAGTGGATGATTAATATCACAATCAAATTGGAATCTGTAGTGAGCGGCGGCAAAAATATTCGCGCAGATTTGTTTCCTGTTTGAGATGGCAATAATGTTTGCATCATCCCTCCATCTGCCGATTGGACTAATAGAGCTTCTGCATCCGCCAATTCAAAATCAGAAGTTGTCAATTCGACAGAAAATTTTGGCGTGGGCGAAATTAACTTCGAAGTTTCCAAGCCAATAATTAAATTACTCTCCCCCTGACTTGGTGGATGATTTATCGACTCATATTTGGCAATGGCTTGAATTGCGGGAGCCGAGTATTTTAGTGGGTCAATAAGTTGAGAAATTTTGATGGCACTCGGTCGTATCAGTGCCGATTCCGTGCCTTGCGTAGACCGTGAAAACCGCATTCCAACTCCAAATGCACTTACAACAAGAAAAGCAATAATACTTATGCCTCCCCAAACCCATTTCACGGGAAATGCCTTCATCATTTTGAAAACATCTCCCAGCTTTACCTTATTTTTTAATTCCTCGATGCCTACCACCAACTGTTCAACACTTTCATACGAGTTTGGAACTCTTCGAAATAAGATCAGATCGAAAGCCCTCAGAGCAAGCAACTGATGAAATGGCGAAAGCTCCTCAAGAAAACCGTCACTCGTCAGCTCTTTGTATGAATGCTCAGCGTCTTGAACCGTCAGTTTTAGTTTTCCCAGCAAATTGAGGAAAGTGATTTTTATAAAACTAAATCTCCCTTCAAGGCCATATTCACAATGCCGCAACGCATGAAAAATCTCGTTGATACGGCGAGGTGTCGAATTGGTGTTCCGGTCACGCGCAGCAAGGACTCCATCCAAGAAATGCATGTCTATGCTCATGCTGGCACATCCCAACAACAAAAGGAAAATCAGTGAGTCGTTATTGTACCACACCGCATCCTCACTTGCACCTCTCCGTCCTATATCGTTAACCTGTTCTTGAAAAGCGGCGCAATCTTTTAACGCCACCGACTTCAGCAATTCAGAATGAGCAAATGCTGAACTCTGCGAATAGTCAAAATCTTCGGCAAAGACGAGAGCATAAACACCTCGCATCTCTGCGTCCGCCTTGATGCGTTGCGCCACTTCATCGCGCTGACTTAGAGAAACCATGCTTTTCGCCTAAAATGTTGATCAAGAAATGTCGGATTCCATCCCTCAACCTTCTGCAATTTATTACTGAGATCCGCCATGATTGACGAATAAAAAGTGGTCACCGGAGTCTCCACAGGAAAGAAACTGCGCCAGCAGAGGTACGAGAAATCAAGTATCTGCTGAGAAATAAATGGCAGATCTGCGTATGTTGATTTCTCATGTATTTTTATCAAAACAGGCCGCGGAGCACGATGTTTTTTATTTGGCCGATCTGCTTCACCTTTCGATTGCAACAGGCAAGAGTATTTGTCCAAAACCAAATTAGCTCCACGCTCACAAAGCGCCACTTGAGTTCTTCCATGGATTTCAGACACGTTTTGATACATCATCCAAGGATGTTTGGTTGATACCGTCACAAACGCGAAAATGATTTTATATTGGGAGAATCGCGCAACGAGTTGTTCAACAATTTCCACCTCCATGTATTTGAGAGGCTTAAAAACGTGAAAGACGATCCGGACAGTTTTACCTTCTTTCCAGCCATATTCTGAAGAGACGAATTTCAGAGACTCCTCCAAACTTTTAAGCAGTTCATGGAAATATTCTGCATAAGGAACGCTACGGAGCTCATTGCCCATGATGTAACGACCGTCTCCTAGGAAAAATGTAGTGAGTCCCACGATTCGACTTTGCTCAGCTCCACTCCATAAATTTGGGCGCTGAATAGTGCTTCCAATCCCAACTATCAATTCCGCATCTACGCTTTGACTCCCGGGGAGCAGCCAGGGAACACCACCGAGTTTTGCGTAAATTTGCAATGCAATGGGCCCCAGAGTCCAACCAAGTTCCGATGTCGTCTTTCGAAGATGGCTTTCACGTATGCATTGGACAGGAATGCCATAGCTCATCAACTTTGCTTTAGCGCGGTAGTACGGATTATGCCCCACAGGAATTACGTACGAGTCATCCCGGCATTCTACTAAGGCGAGGTCGAATTTCTTGCCTCCTCTAAGAGCCTCATCAATTGCACGCTCGTATTCTTCGGGAAGGCTAGCTCGGACTTCCTTGAGTTCGTATTGAACATCATGTAGGCGAAAAAGTTCTTTGAACCCCTTTTTGAAGAATGAACTAGATGGGATTCCCTCGATCAGTTGTGCCAGAAACTGCGTTGCAGCACCGCGATTTCCCTCATGAAAAATCGCCAAAAAACGGGGCTGTTTGCAGTCAAATCGGCTGGAATCGAAGGGGCCAAATCTCGCTAACCCACCGAGTGGTCTTGATGCTGAAGCCCCGGGGCCGTAATCGAAGACGAGGTTTGTTGGCTCAAGTTTGATGCCAGAGTCGGTCAGATTGGAATCCTGAGTAACAGAGAAAACAAATCCATCGTTGTTTTCATATGTCTGTTTTGCGAACCACTCCGCAACCCTTTTGATTTCAGTAAAGTGCTTGCCAGGCCGCGAATCTTCTTCGCTATCCTCTCGAAGATGCCTGAAAAGCCGGTTTGCGCCCGTCTCGCCCAATCTAAACGCCAGATATTTGCCGATTTGCTCGCGAGTTCTTTGAAGATGCAATTCCGAAAGAGGTCGGGTCTCCATCGACTGATTGGTTTTGAGCACAGCGTGTTCACCTCTCACTGCAACAATCTCGCCCAAAACGCTCTCGTCTGGAGCCAGCACCCCCTTTAGCCCTTCGATGGGCACGGATTCAAGCACAGTACAGCCTACAACATTAAAGCCTTGGCTAATTAGGTCCTTTATGTTGATTGGGAAACGCCATCGATGTCGACTTGAAATTAAGAGGCCAAATAGTGGTTTATTGTTCTCAATTACACTTCTAACGTGAATTTCATTGACACGGCTATACGTGATAACACCCTTTAGATCATCGGGCACTCTGCTTCGAATTAAGTCGTGTTGTGGTTTTTGCGAAGGGAAACGTAGTGGTGCAAAATCCTCCGGAACTCTGTCTGGAAAATTATCTCGAAAAGTCCTGAAAATCAGGTGCCTGATTAACTGTTCGATCACCTTTATGTTTTGCTCGACGGCGAGCCGGACATCCTCACCAAGTTCAAGGTCGATGCCTTTCTTTGGCGAAATGTAAATGTGCTCGTCATTTTTGAAAAACGACGCATTCTGGTTGTGTGTAGAGCGCAATGTTCGAAGCAATTCATCAGAATACGCCGTACGTTGCACATCAAACTCATCAAACGGGCAGTTAATTTTGAAGAAATTGGTAACCATCCTATTTCTTTGGAGTGGGGTTAATCTCGGCTAAATGAAGACTTTCATATACTGCCATAAATTATCAAATTCGACAATGATTGGATTAAATGGCGCGCACGATCATAACGTCACGACAGGAACTTCCCGACAAAACGCCCCCGCCAAAATAGCGCCGTCTCCTCAGTCATGGTATCTTGCCCCCGGGGAGTCAGAGGTCAGAGGGCAGAGGGCAGGGAGGGTGAAAAGGGGCGTGGAGCGCGAGTGAAAAGGGGAAAGTGAAAAGTGAAAAGGGTCAAGAGGACGGAGCCTGAAGGTGAGCCGCAGCGAGACAGACAGCCTGGGCTGCCCGAAGGGCGAGCGGGAGCGCGAGTCAACTCCAACGAATTGCTTTGCTTCCGGCGACCCGCGGTCGCGGCCACACGGTTTGGTTGCGGCATTGGAATGCCGCGCTCCCTTCCTGACGAGCTAAAGCTCAGGACTACTTTGTTGGCTCCGCCCGAAGCACCTCCTGGCGACGAGGTCTCGGCGCTCCCAGGAGTTTCTCCGCGTCTTTCCGACAAGCGGCCTTTGGCGGGTTGGTGGTTAAAGAGGTGATGCTGAATGGGTTCGATGGTTAACCGTTACCTCTTCGTTCTGGGCGGTCGGGATGCGGGCGCATTGCGGCTGCAATCCGGACGCAATGCCCACCACCCACCACTCACCCTCTATGCGGCGGCGGCGGGCGGGGCTTTGTGACGGGCAGGAGGGGTCGGTGCGCCTGACGAGCTAAAGCTCATTACTACTTTCTTTAGCGGCGGCAGCGGCGGGGCATCCATGAGCGGCATCAAGGTTCGACAAGCTCACCCTCGTTGAGAGAGCCGCGCTCCCGGGAAACTTCCCGACAAAACGCCCCCGCCGAAATGGCGGCTGCGCCTTCTTGGTGGCATCTTTGGCCATGACAAGGAGTGAAAAGGGGAAAGTGAAAAGTGATAAGGGGAGGCTTGGGAATGGATGCTTCATACAATTTTTTAACGCGAATGGCCGCGAATGGCCGCGAATGGGACTCCTTCATGGGGACAAGGAGGGAAGAACATGATTGCGCGGCTGAAGCGGGCGGAGGTGTTGCGGGAGGAGCGACTGGAGCTGTTGCTGAGGCTGCTGCGGGAGCGGGGGCCGGTGTCGGTGAGCGCGCTGCGGAGTGAGCACGGCCTCCAACGCTGGGAGGTGAAGGCGGCGGGACTGCTGGGGTGGGTGCGGTTTGCCCGGGAGCGGCTGGCCCGGCGGGGACCGCAGACGCTGCTGGTGATCCCGGAGGAGGACACGTCCGAGGCGCGGCCTGCGGCGCAGGAGTGGGAGGTGCCTTTCGAGATCCCGGAGGGGCATCGGGAGTTCGCGAGGCGGACGATGGAGATCGTGGGTTTCAAGCGAGACGGCGCGCCGGTGTACAAGACGCTGGCGGCGGCGTACCGGGAGAGTTTCCCGCGGTCAACCGACCGGTGCCAGCCGAATACGGCGCGGCTGCTGCGCTGCGGCACGGTGCAGGCGGTGCGGGCTTGGCTCCTCGCCCAGACCTGTGGCGACATCGACGCCGATGAAGAAATGCCCGACACCGTCGGGGGCATCGAGTTCCGCCTCCGCGGCGCCGGGTGGACGGATGGGCGGTTCGCTTGGGCGCGTGAGGTGGGACGGCGGAAGGCGGCGGGTCGGGAGATGGAGGTGGAGCGCGGCGACGCGCCGAGCGTTTTGCAGGAGACACTGAAATGGTTGGACGCGGAGACGCGAAGAGTTGAGCAGCAGAGAGAGCAGATTCCAGAGGCTGGATTGGAGAAGGAGCGGAGCTTGGAGCTTCGAGCCGTTCCAGTAGCAAAGCGGGAGGGTGGGGTGCTGCGAGGGCCACTCGGCGGGATCGGAGTGCCGCGCACCCGGGCCTCGCCGTTGGCGGCGTAGGTGTTTGGAATGTGACACGGGCTGCCAGCCTGTGGAAGTTTGCGCCTTCTTCCTCATCTGCATGGCAGCTTGTATCACCTTGGGAACCACAGGGCTTCGGTGCCGGCTGGAAGCCGGCGCTCCCAGGGCTCCGCGCCCCTCTAGTTTCAGACCCTAGCCAGGGTAAGTGGCACAGAGAGCGCGGTTTCGACATCCACCCCTCATGAACACAAAACTCCCTCTCTTCATTTTCTCGCTGGGGGCGGCGGCGCTGATGACGATGACTGGCTGCATGGCGTGGCCGGTCTCGTCTTCTTCCGACGGCTCGGGGGGTGGGATTGATCCGGTGACGATGGCGGGGATCGAGGCGAGCAATCGGGCGAGTGAGGATCAGGCGCGGGCGACCCAGCAGGCGGCGCTGGACCAGGCGAATCTGAACATGCAGATGATGATCAATCAGATGAATAACCAGTGACCAGGAGTCAAAAGGGGAAAGTGAAAAGTCAAAAGGGTTTGGGAGTGGAGAAGCGAAGACGGAGAGACAAGCTTCCAGCCGGCATCAGTGGAGCTCGTTGAAGAAACTTCAACAGAGCCGACTAGTGCGCAGCCGCGAAGCGAACTCGGCGCTCCCAGCGGTTCCACGCGTCTCCCCCTTTTCACTTTTCACTTACCCCTTTTCCCTCCTCCCCCACCCCACCCACTTCCCGACAAGACGCCCACAGAGGGCTGGCGCTGGGGGCGGATTTTTGGTAAAGTTCCCGCTGTCGCCGCCTCGGGCGCAACCGGGGTGGCCTGCGACGACGATTTCACGGGAAGGCCGGTGATGCCCGCCAATGCCGGTTTTCCCCGAGACAAGTTCAGCCCCCAATCCCCCCCTGAGATGAACGGCCCTTTGGCATGTTTCGCTTTCGCTTTCCGCGCTGCGGGAAAGTTGCGTCGTGTGGGGTTCGGAGTTCAGGGTTTGGGGTTGGAAAAAGTCGTCATCTCGCTCCGCGAGATGGGGATGCTGATGAACCTCTCGCGGAGCGGGAGGACTGCTTTGACTGACAGCCTAAAGGCTGCACTCCAACGAGTATCCAAGATTCGGCTCCGGTCGCACGCGCGGGGAATTTGCTGGAGTTCAAGCTTTCGCTTGTCAGGGGCCGGCGGCTCACTTCCCGAGACCAGCGGTCTCAGCCACACAGGTTTCTTGATGCGGGCTAAAGACGCGGAGAGGGCCGGGGTTGAATGGAGTGAAAAGGGGAAAGTGAAAAGTGAAAAGGGATTGGAGGAAGACGGGGAGAGGGCTTCGGTGAGGAGCTTGGGAGGGTTGTCCGCGAGGGCGCGGACAACGGCACGCGGGGGCGCGTGCGCTCCAATGGATCACTGGCCGAGTAAAGTTGGCGCTTCCCATGGCGCCTTTCTCCCTGCCCTTTTCACTTTTGACTTTCCCCTTTTCACTCGCGCCCTGCTCGCACTTGTTTTTATCACCAGCCCGCCCGCCCACGCCCAACTCACCCGCCAGGCGAACACGACGCTGACCCTGCCGGCGAGCCTGCCCTCCGCGACGGGGTACACGACGACGAATGCGCTGGGGACACTGACCTTTAGCGCGCCGATCAAGCTGGCGACGCTGCCGGGGGTGACGAA
>Ga0265327_10005156_pt1 | contig 11082 bp, 8 predicted proteins | sample 41621metaG_FD_202089 | JGI IMG/M metagenome (GOLD analysis project Ga0265327, IMG submission 202089) | Rhizosphere microbial communities from Carex aquatilis grown in University of Washington, Seatle, WA, United States - 4-16-21 metaG | ecosystem: Host-associated > Plants > Roots > Rhizosphere >... | reverse complement strand
ACGGTGCTGTTCTGCATCCAGCGGTTCGGCACGGGCAGGGTGGGCGTGCTGTTCGGCCCGGCGATGGGCATCTGGTTCACGACGATTTCCGTCCTCGGCCTCCACAACATCGTCAACAACGCGGGGATCTTCCGCTGCCTCTCTCCAACGTACGCGGCTCAGTTCATCATCAACGAACCGCACCAGGCGTTCGTCTCGCTCGGGTCGGTGGTGCTGGCGGTGACGGGCGCCGAGGCTCTGTACGCCGACATGGGCCACTTCGGCCGCCCGGCGATCGCCCGCGCCTGGCTGGGCCTGGTCTACCCAGCCCTGATCCTCAACTACCTGGGTCAGGGCGCCCTGCTGCTCGGCGACCACGCCGCCACCCGCAACCCCTTCTTCCTGCTCGCCCCGGACTGGTTCCAGCTACCGCTGGTGATCCTGGCGACGATCGCCACGGTGATCGCCAGCCAGGCCGTGATCGCCGGCGCGTTCTCGGTCACGCGGCAGGCCGTCCAGCTCGGCTACCTCCCCCGCGTCGTCGTGCGCCACACCTCGCCGGAGGAGGGCCAGATCTACGTGCCGGTCGTCAACTGGTTCCTGTTCGTCGCAATCGTCGGACTGGTCATCGGCTTCCGCACCTCGTCCAACCTGGCCGCCGCGTACGGCATCGCGGTCACGGGCACCTTGGCGATCGACACGATCCTCGCCTTCGTCGTCGTCAGGCTGGTGTGGAAGAAGTCATGGCCGCTCGTCATCCTCGGCGCCGGCGGCTTCCTGATCGTCGACCTGTCCTTCTTTGCGGGCAACGTCTCGAAGATCCCTCACGGCGGCTGGTTCCCGCTGCTAGTCGGCGCGCTCGTGTTCGGGGTTCTGATGACGTGGCGGCGGGGGCGGCTGATCCTGGCCGACCGCACCAAGGAGGACACGCTGCCGCTGCGGCTGTTCATCAACCGCATGATCGACGAGCGCCCGCTGCGGATCCCCGGCACCGCCGTGTTCATGACGTCCAGCGAGACCACGCCCCGCGCGTTGCAGCAGGACTACGCCCACCACCACGTCCTCTTCGAGCGCGTGGTCATCCTGAGGGTGCAGACCGTCGGCGTGCCTCACGTGCCCGACGCCGACCGGGTCGAGGTGAGGTCGGTGCGCTCCGGCTTCGTGCGCGTCTCCGTCCGCTACGGGTTCCAGGACGAGCCCGACATCCCGGCGGCTCTGCGCCTTGCCAACGAACGCGGCGCCGAGCTCGACCTGAGATCGCCCTCGTACTTCCTGTCGCGGATCCAGCTCGTGCCCACCCGCAGCGGTCGCGGCATGAACCGCTTCCGCAAGCATCTGTTCGTGGCGCTGCAGAAGAACGCGGTTCCCGCGGCCCGCTACTACCGGCTGCCCGCCAGCCAGGTGGTGGACATGGGCAGCTACGTCGAAATCTGAGTACGATCGGCGCATGGCCGAGCCAGCCGAGATCGCCACGCACGTCGATCCCGTCGTCGACGGCGTGTGGCACTGGGAGGTGGCGAACAGCAACATCGGCGGCGCCATCTCGAGCTGCCACGAGCTGGCGGCCGACGGCGAGGCGGTGCTGGTCGACCCGCTGCGCCTCGAACCGGCTGCTCTGGCCGCGCTTCCGCGCCCGACCGCAATCGTGCTGACGGCGAAGTGCCACCAACGGTCGGCCTGGCGCTATCGCGCGGAGTTCGGCGCCGCGGTATGGGCCCCGCGCGGCGCCCCGCCGGCAGACGAGGAGCCCGACCACGTCTACGAGGATGGCGACGGGCTCCCCGGCGGCCTGCACGCCCTGCGCACACCCGGCCCCGAGCCGGTGCACTACTGCGTGTGGCGCGAGACCGGTCCCAGCGTGCTGTTCTGCTCCGACCTGCTCTCGTCCGACGCGGACGGGCGGCTCCGCTTCGTCCCGGCGGAGTACCACGACGACCCAGCCGAGACGCGCCGCAGCGTCGAGCGGCTGCTCGACGTCCCCTTCGACGTGCTCTGCCTCGACCACGGCCCGCCGCTGGTCGACGACCCCAAGCGCGCGATTCGCGAGTTGTTGGGCGACCCTGCCTAAGAGCGCCTACCAGAGAGCCTCGCGGCGTCTGGCAGGCGTCGGGCCAGCCATCCACGACGCATTCCGTTAGGCGCTCTAGGGCGCGGCGGGGTACGTGAACACCAGGTAGAGCGCGAACGCGAGCAGGACCAGGCTGACGCCGAACAGCCCCATGCGGGGACCGTGCAGCTTGAACCGCTGCCCGACCGCGATCAGGAACAGGACGGTCGCAAACAGGACGGTGACGCGGACGAAGTCATCGCCGTGGTGGCGGGCGGCGGTGCCCTCCTCGAAGGCGGTGCCGGCCTGGGTGTTCAGCGCCGCCGCTCTGGCGTAGCTGCTGTTGTGATACTCGGGCATGAAGCTGGGCCCGGGCGGCGCCTTCGGGTTGGTCAGGCCGCCCGCCCTCAGCCAGGCGTTGAACGCGACCGAGTACTCGGGGCTGAACCGTCGCGCATAGAGGTTGGCGAGCTGCTTGTTCCCGCTCGTCTCGGCCTGCAGCCAGGCCGAGAACTGTGCGGAGTCGAACAGCTTCTGCTGGCCGCCGAGCGTCCAGGACTGCGTCGCCTCGGTGCGCAGCTTGCTGGCAAGCCCGTAGTCGCGCGCGTTCTCGCCGTCCCACTTGGCCGCCTGGTACCCGCTCCACGCGGTGGCGATGGCGACCACCGCGAGCAACACCGCCTCCATGATCTCGAGCCGCCGTTCGTGACGCTTCTGCTCCTCGTCGGTGCGGTCCTCCTCGACGGCCCGCTCGTGCAGGCTGTGGGCGATCTCGGCGTTCAGGTCCTCAGGCACGGACGGATGATCTCAGCCGAGACGCTCGAGCAGGTGGTCACCGACGCGAAGCGCGTTGGCCATGGCCGTCAAGGCCGGATTCACGGCTCCGATGCTGGGGAACACGCTGGTGTCGGCGACGTACAGGTTGTCCAGCTCGTGTGCCCGGCAGTCGCGGTTGAGGACGGATGTCGCGGGATCGTCCCCGAACCGGCAGGTGCCGGCCTGGTGCGCCACGCCGGCCACCGGGATCTCGTTCTTCATGTACGCGTAGCGGTGGAGCAGGTGGTCACCGTGCATGCCGAGGTGCTGCAGCATGGAGCGCAGCTGTGCGTACAGCCGCTGCTTCGGCTCCTCGTTCGTCGCCGTGTAGGCAAGCGTCAGCCGGCCCTCGCCGTCGACCGTGACGCGGTTCTCCGGGCGGGGCAGGTCTTCGGTCGAGAGCCAGAAGTCGACGGCGTGGCGGGCGACGTCATCCAGCGACCACTGGGGCGCGAACCGGGTCTCGCCCGGCTTCTCGCCCCGGAACATCGGGGCCTGCGACTTGCCGACCATCTGGATGTTGCCCATCGGGAAGTCGAAGTCAGGGCCCTTGAAGTAGAAGTCGTTGAGCCCCAGCGTCTTCTGGAAGATCGTCGGGTTCTCGTCCCTCGACAGCGCCAGCACGGCCTGGCTGTTGTGGAACATGTAGTTCCGGCCGACCTGGTCGGAGGCGTTGGCAAGCCCGTTGGGATGCAGGTCGGTGGCCGACCGCAGGAGCAGCTTCGCCGTGTTGGCGGCTCCACAGGCCAGGACGACCACATCGGCGGTCAGCGTCTCGGTCTCGCCGTCGCGGTCGATGACCACCCCGTTGACCGCGGTCCCGTCGGGGTTCGTCTCCAGCCGCTCGGCGACCGCGTTGGTCAGAAGCGAGACGTTGGGCTGCTCGAGCGCGGGCCGGATGCCGAGCACGTCGGCATCCGACTTGCCGTGCACCGCGCAGGGGAAGCCGTCGCAGTTCTGGCAGCGCACACAGGCGCTGTAGGGCATGTTGGGCTCGTTCAGGCGGATGCCGCAGGGAGCGTGGAACGGGTGGTACCCCGCCTTCTCGAGGTCGTCGGAGAGCTGCTGGATGCGCGGCTCGTGCGACACCGCCGGGAACGGGTAGGGCGCGCTGGCGTGGCCCTCGGTCGGGTCCTCCCCGTGCGTCCCGTGCACCTCGTACAGGTGCTCGGCCTGGGTGTAGTACGGCTCGATCTCGTCGTAGGTGATGGGCCAGGCGGGCGAGAGCCCGTCGTGGTGCTGCAGCTCGCCAAAGTCCTCCGACCGCAGCCGGTAGAGCGCCGCTCCGTAGAGCTTGGTCGCGCCGCCGACGAAGTAGTGGATCTGCGGCTGGAACGGCGCTCCATTGGCGTCGTACCAGGTGTCCGGCGAGACGTAGCGATTGTTGACGAACACGTCCTCGGCAAGCCAGTTCGCCGGCTCCCGAGGGAGCCAGTCACCCCGTTCGAGCACCAGCACCCGCTTCCCGGACGGCGCCAGATGACGGGCCAGCGTACCGCCGCCGGCGCCGCTCCCCACGATGATGACGTCGTAGTGGTTGCTCATGCTGACCTCCTAGTACTGCTCCATCAGCTCGGGCACCATGATCCGGGACGCCGCCTCCATCAGTGCCAGATGTGAGAACGCCTGCGGGAAGTTGCCCAGGTGACGGCCGGTCGACGAGTCGAACTCCTCGGCGTACAACCCCAGTGGTGAGGCGATATGCAGCAGCCTCTCCATCAGGTCGCGCGCCCGCTGCAGCTCGCCGATGATGGCCAGCGCGGAGACCAGCCAGAACGAGCAGATCAGGAACGTCCCCTCCTTGCCCGACAGCCCGTCGTCCGTCTCATCGGTGCGATACCGGAGCACGAAGCCGTCCTCGGTCAGGTCGTTGGCGATCGCCAACACGCTCGCACGAAGCCGCTCGTCGTTGTTGGGCAGGAACCCGAAGATCGCGGCCAGCAGCGTCGAGGCGTCGAGTGCATCGGTCTCGTAGTGCTGACGGAGGACGCCGTCCTTGGTCAGGCCATGCTCCAGGATGTCGACCTTGATCTCTTCGGCCGTCGCGGTCCAGGTCTTGTGCATTTGCGGGTCGCCACGGATCTCGCCCAAGCGTGCCGCCCGGTCGAGTGCGACCCAGCACATCAGCTTCGAAGAGACGTAGTGCTGGGGCTTGCCGCGGGCCTCCCAGATGCCCTGATCCGGCTTCTGCCAGACCTTGGTCGCGCACTCTGCCTGGGTCTGCACGATCGGCCACAGACGCCGCGGGAGCCGCTCGCTGCGCTTCGTGTGCAAGAGGATCGAGTCGAGCACCGCGCCGAAGACGTCGTTCTGGCGCTGGTCGAACGCGCCGTTGCCGACCCGCACCGGCCGCGCGCCGGAGTAGCCGGTGAGGTCGTCCCGCGTTGTCTCGGTCAGGTCGCGGCGGCCGTCGATGCCGTACATGATCTGCAGCGAGCCGTCGTCCGTCGGCTCCAGGTCGGCCACGAACTGCATGAACTCGTCGGCTTCCCAGTCGAGGTTCAGCAAGTGCAGCGCCTGCAGCGTGAAGGTCGAGTCGCGCATCCACGTGTACCGGTAGTCCCAGTTCCGCTCGCCCCCCGGAGTCTCCGGCAGCGACGTCGTCAGTGCGGCCACCGTCGCTCCGGTTGGCATGTAGGTGAGACCCTTGATCACCAGGGCCGACCGCTGCACTGGATCGCGGAAGCGATGGTCGGGGATCCGTGCCCGCCCCAGCCATGAGCGCCAGAAGCGGACGGTCGACGCCAGCTGCTCCTCGGCCTGCGCAACGTCCTGCGGACCGGCCTTGGCCTCCGCCCACGACAGCGCGCAGTAGGCCTTCTCGCCCGCCGCCAAAACGTGCCGGGCGCGAACGCGGTTGCCCTCGATGCCGAGCGAGAGATCCGTGTAGAGGCGGAAGGATTGGCCACCCCCGCTTGCGTCGGCGCCCTGGCGGCCGCCGTCGACCGCGTCCCACTGCGCCGGAATCGCGCCATAGTCGAACGCCGGCTCGCAGACGAGCTCGACCTCGACGTTGCCGTCGAGGCACTCGACGGTGCGCACGAGCTGGTGATCGGCGTCGTCGTCGGCAGGTGGCCTCGTGTGAGGCGTGATCTGATCCTCGTGATCCCAGGGCCCCATCGTCAGCGCGTCCCGGATCACGATCCAGCCGGCCGGCGTCTTCCACGTCGTCTCCAGCACATTCGTGCCCGGGATGTAGACCCGGGTGGTCGGGTGGTTGATGCCGTAGGGGGCGAACCGGAAGAACCCGGCCTGCCGGTCGAGCAGGCTGCCGAAGATGCTGGCCGAGTCGAAGGAGGGGATGCACAGCCAGTCGACGGCCCCGTCGGGTGCGACCAGCGCGCCGGTGTGGCAGTCGGACAGGAAGGCGTACTCCGCGATCGGCGGGAACGGCGAGGGAGCCGCCGCGCTCTGCGGCTCGGCGGCTGCCGCCTTCTGATCCTTGCGGGGTGACTTGGTTGCGCTCATGTGGCCATCCATGGTTCGTGCCACCGGCCATGGCCGGCGACGAGCTTGTCGGCTTCCTGCGGGCCCCAACTCCCCGGGACATATGGGTGCACCGGCGGCGGGTTGTCGAGCAGCGGCCCCATGATCCGCCAGGTCTCCTCCACGCCGTCCTGCCGGGTAAAGCGGCTGCGGTCTCCGACCATCGCGGCGTGGAGCAGCACCTCGTAGGGGGTCGGGCCCTCGCCGCCCTCCTGCGCGAACTCCGCATCGAGGGTCACCGCCTCGGGCGCCGCGGCATCGGCGCGGTGCGCGTCGACCTGGAGCCGAACGCCCGTCGACGGATCGAGCTTGACGACGAACTGGTCGGGCTCGGGTCGGCGACCCTCCGTAATGCGAAACCCGAGCTTTGGCGGATGTTTGAACACCAGCCGCACCTCGGTCAGCGTCGTCGGCAGGAGCTTGCCCGTGCGGATGTAGAAAGGCACGCCGGACCAGCGCCAGTTGTCGATGTCGAGCCGGAGGGCGGCGTAGGTCTCGGTGGTCGAGTCCGGAGCGACACCGTCGATCTCGCGATAGCCGTCGTGCTGCCCGCGGACGTAATGGGCCGGATCGGCCTCGGCAATCGCCCTGAAGAGGGCCACCTTGGTGTCGTTCAGGGTGTCCGGATCGCCGCCGGAGGGCACCTCCATCGCGGCCGCCGCCACCACCTGCATCAGGTGGTTGACAACCACGTCGCGAAGGGCGCCAACTGGGTCGTAGAAGTGCCCGCGGTCGGCGACGCCGAAGCTCTCGGCCATCGTGATCTGCACGGACTCGACATAGTTGCGATTCCAGACCGGCTCCAGCATCACGTTGGCGAACCGCAGGTACAAGATCTCCTCGAGCCCCATCTTTCCCAGGAAGTGGTCGATCCGGTAGATCTGAGACTCGTCCACCGACTGGTGCAGCTCCGCGGCAAGCGCGCGTGCCGACGCCAGGTCGTGCCCAAACGGCTTCTCGACCACGATCCTGGCGTTGGTCGTGACTCCGGCGTCGCGCAGACCCTTGACAACCCGCCCGAACAGGAAGGGCGGGATCTCCAGGTAGAACACCGGCTGGCTGGAGCCCTCGATCGCGTCGGCAACCTTCTTGTAGGTCGACGCCTCGCCGAAGTCGCCGCTGACGTACGAGAGGCGGTGGGCGAGGCGGTCGAAGGCCTCGGGGTCGATGGTTTCGCCGCACCCTTCGATGCACTCACGCGCATGCGCCCGCAACTGGTCGGCCGTCCAGTCGTTCACGGCCACGCCGACCACCGGGAGGTCGAGCAGCCCCCGCTGTTCGAGCCGGTAGAGCGACAGGAACGTCATCACCTTGGCCAGGTCGCCGGTGATCCCGAACACGACCAGGACGTCGGCCGCTTTCGGCGCCGCCGCTCCGGCGCCTACGACCTCCGGGCCTGTCTGGGAGGGGGAACCTGCGGTCGTCGTCATGCCATCACCTCGTGTCTCAACGCTTTGCTGTTACGACGTCGGAGTCGGGCTCCGTCTCGACCACGATCCGGGCCGAGCGTTCCCGCGTGAATATCGACCAGGTCCAGTCGACGACCGCCTTTGCGCGGTCCTCGCCGGTCGACAGAAGGGCCAGGTGGACTGCTCCCCAGGCGAGGAACGCAGTCTTTCCCTTGATGGTGCGGCCGCGGCGGAACTGGATCACCGCCGCCCCGGGGCCGATGGTCGCCATCGTGCCCTTGTCCTTGTACTCGAACGGCGTCGTCTCCTTCCCGGACAGGAGCCGAGCCAGGTTCTCGCCGGCGTGCGCGCCGGCCTGCAGCGCTACCGACCCCAGCTGCGGCAGCACCTCGCCGGTCTTCGCATCCGTGATCCAGGCGATGTCCCCGATGGCGAACAGCTCCGGGTGCCCGGCGACGCGAAGGTCGGGCTCCACCGGGACACGGTGGCCCCGTTGCAGCTCCACGCCCAGGCTGTCGGCGATCGGGTGCGCCCGGAGGCCGGCTCCCCAGACCAGCGTGTGGGCGGACAGCACCTCCCCGGACTTCAGCGTCACCTCGGTCGGGGTCACCGCCGCGACGACCTCGCCCACCATCACCTCGACGCCGCGCTTGGTCAGCGTCTTGTGGGTGTAGGTGCGCAGCTCCGGCTTGAACATCGAGAACAGCTCCGGTGCGGCCTCGACCAGCGTCAGGTGCGCCTTGTGCAGAGGTAGCCGCGGATAGTCCTTGGCGAGGCTGTGGTGGTACAGCTCCGATAGCGCCCCGACACTCTCGACCCCGGTCGGCCCACCACCGACGACGACAACGTTGAGAGCGCCTTCATCGACCAGCGACGGGTCGCGGTCGGCCGCCTCCCAGCGGCGGAGCACATGATCACGGAGCCTCAGCGCATCGCCGAGCGTGTACAGCGGGAACGCGTGCTCCGCCGCTCCCTCGACGCCGAAGAAGTTGACGCAGGCGCCCAGCCCCAGCACCAGGTAGTCGTATGCGATGGGGGCCATCTTGTCGAAGCTGACCTCACGCTTCTCGAGGTCGATGCCGGTGGCCGTCGCCTGGTGGACCGCCACGTTGGGCTGGTCGTGAAACAGATCTCGCAGCGGATGCCCCACCGCCGACGAATCGAGCTCGGCAGTGGCAACCTGATACAGCAAGGGCTGGAAGGTGTGGTAGTCGTGGCTGTCGACCACGACCACGTCCGCGTCGGCGTGCTTGAGCTCCTTGGCGGCGCCGATTCCGGCGAACCCACCGCCCAGGATCAGGACGCGGGGTCGGGGCTTCGATGTGTCGTTTGGCTCAGGCATGTGGTCTGGACCACGAGGGGTCTTTCCCGAATCTAGGCGGACGGGACGGCTGCACCGTCATCCCAAACGGACGATCGCGTCCATGTGCTCCAGCCCTTCCGGGCGATGGGTGATCAACAGCACCGAACGCTCCCCGGCGACAGCAACCAGTTCGGACACCAGAGCCTCAGCGCCGGGCGGGTCGAGGTGGGCGGTCGGCTCGTCGAAGACGAGCACCCGTGCCTCGGAGAGCAGCGCACGTGCCACGCCGACCCGCTGCCGCTGGCCGCCGGACAGCTCCCGCCCGTTCTCGCCCACCAGCGTCGCGCCCTTGGCCGGTAGCCTCTCGACCCAATCCCCGATGCCGGTGCGGCGAAGCGCGGTCATGACCTCGGCGTCGCTCGCCTCCGGCCGCGCAAGCCGGACGTTCTCGATGATGCTGGTCGAGAACAGATAGGTGTCCTGGCTGACCACGGCGATCGCCCGGCGGACGTCCTCCTGGCGGTAGGCGCGGATGTCCCGGCCGGCCAGCGTCACCCGGCCTTCCTCAGGGTCGACGAATCGGAGAAGCAGATTCGCGATCGTGCTCTTGCCCACTCCGCTGGGCCCGAGCAGCGCCACCCGCCGCCCCGGCTCCAGACGGAGGCTGACGTCGTCCAGCACGACCGGCTCGCCGGGGGCCAGCCGGACGCGCACGTGCTCCAGGGCGACCTCCAGCGGGCCGGCTGGAAGCACTGCCGGATCGACCGGGTCGGACACCCGCGGCCGCCGGCTCGTCACCTCGAGCAGCCGACGCCCGGCGGCGAGCGTCTCGCCCAGCGCCCGGGCCGCCTGCGGCAGCGGCTGCACCGCCTCGAACGACGCCAGCGCCAGTAGCCCGAGGAGCGCGATCATCGGCCCGTCCAGGTGTCCCGAGGCATGCGCCGCGATCGCGGTGGCCAGGACACCGGCAACGGTGAGACCGGTGATCGCCAGACGCAGTGCGTCGCCTACGCCGTCGCCGAGCGCGGCCGTCCGTGCCAGCCGCACCAGCCGGCGGTCGCAGTCACGCACCCGCTCCAGGCGGGGCGCCTCGCATCCGTAGGCGACCAGCTCGGCGCCACCGTGCAGGAGCTCGACCATCTCCGCAGTCAGCTCGCCTCTGGCCGGGGCCTGCGAGCGACCGCCGCGATTGCTGGTGGCGACGGCAACGGCCGGTGCGGCGATCGCGGCAGCTACCAGACCGGCAGCCAGCACAGCAGCCGACGCCGGCAGCACGAAGGCGGCGGCAACGATGGAGACGGTGCCCGCGGCAAGTGCGACCAGCGGCGGATCGAGACCGCGCAGGTGGAGATCCTGCAGCGAGTCGACGTCCGCCACCATCCGTGAGAGCAGGTCGCCGTCGCGGTACCCCTCGAGCTGAGCCGGCGCGAGCGGCTCCAGCTGCTCGTACGCCCGCACGCGTGCGCCGGCCAAGGCCCGGAAGGCGAGGTCATGGGAGGCCAGGCGCTCCAGGTACCGGAACAGCGGCCGGGCGATCCCGAACGTGCGCACTCCGACGATGGCGACGGTCAGCGAGAGAATCGCCGGGCGCTCCGACGCGCGCGAGATCAGGTAGCCGGCGGTCGCCATCAGGCCGACTCCGCAGAGCACGGTTGCCGCGCCCAGCGCCACCACCAGCGCGACCCGCGTGCGGGAGGCGGGGGCGATCTGCATGAGGCTGCGGACGTCTGCGATCACGCGACGGCGCTCCTGGCCCCCGCCACGGCGCGCCCGCCAGCCAGGGCGACCGTGCGGTCGGCCCGATTCATCAGCCGCGGGTTATGGGTGATCAGAAGCACTGTCGCGCCCCGGCCGAGCCGTTCGATCGCATGGGCAACGCACTCCGCGCTGTCGGGGTCGAGATCCGCGGTCGGCTCGTCGAGGATGACCAGCGGGGCGCCGCGCAGGAACACCCGGGCAAGCGCGATCCGCCGGCACTCGCCCATCGACAGCGGCCTCCCGCCGTCCCCCACCACCGTTGCATACCCGTCAGGCAACGACGC
>Ga0265327_10005155_pt1 | contig 11082 bp, 10 predicted proteins | sample 41621metaG_FD_202089 | JGI IMG/M metagenome (GOLD analysis project Ga0265327, IMG submission 202089) | Rhizosphere microbial communities from Carex aquatilis grown in University of Washington, Seatle, WA, United States - 4-16-21 metaG | ecosystem: Host-associated > Plants > Roots > Rhizosphere... | reverse complement strand
GAGGACTTCACCGGTGAGGGCGCCCGGCTGCGCGACGACCTGGGCAAGCTGATCGAGGAGCTCGAGGACACCTGCGAGAAGTTCGAGGTCGCCAAGGAACGTCGTCTGGAGCGCGAGCGCAAGGTCGCCGAGAAGAAGGCGATGAAGAACCTTTTGGTGTCGTCATCAACGTCGTAAGTCCACCGCTAGACGCGGCGCCTTCGGCCCGATCCCTTCGGATCGGGCCGATCTCGTTGCGCTCCCCGGTCGTGCTCGCCCCCATGGCGGGTGTGACGAACGTCGCCTTCCGCACCCTGTGCCGCGAGCAGGAGCTGGCCCGCGTGGGCACGGTGAGCGGCCTGTACGTCTGCGAGATGGTCACCGCGCGGGCGCTGGTCGAGCGGAACGCCTCGACCATGCACATGACGACGTTCGCACCCGAGGAATCGCCCCGCTCGCTGCAGCTCTACACCGTCGACCCGGCCACCACGTACGCGGCGGCCAAGATGATCGTCGACGAGAACATGGCCGACCACATCGACATGAACTTCGGCTGCCCGGTGCCCAAGGTCACGCGCCGCGGCGGCGGTTCGGCCCTGCCCTACAAACGCAAGCTGTTCGGCCAGATCGTGGCAGCCGCCGTGCGCGCGACCGAAGGCACCGACATCCCCGTCACCGTGAAGTTCCGGGTCGGGATCGACGACGCCCACCACACCCATCTCGATGCCGGCCGGATCGCCGCCGAGGAAGGTGCGGCAGCCGTCGCGCTGCATGCGCGCACCGCCGCTCAGCGTTACTCCGGCACCGCCGACTGGGACCAGATCGCCGCGTTGAAAGCGCACGTCACCGGCATCCCGGTGCTCGGTAACGGCGACATCTTCGACGCCGACGACGCGCTGCGCATGATGGCCGAGACCGGTTGCGACGGCGTCGTCATCGGCCGTGGCTGCCTGGGCCGGCCCTGGCTGTTCGCCGAACTTTCGGCGGCCTTCAACGACCAGCCTCGCCCCACCCCGCCGACGCTCGGCGAGATCGCGGACATCATCCGCCGGCACGGTCAGCTGCTCGCCGACCATTTCGGCGAGGACAAGGGCATGCGCGACATCCGCAAGCACGTCGCCTGGTACCTGCACGGGCTGCCCGCCGGCGCCGATCTGCGGCGCGCGCTGGCCCTGGTGAAAACCCTGGCCGAACTGGATGAGCTGCTTACCCAACTGGATTCCGATGTGCCGTTCCCGGACTGCGCAGAGGGCCCGCGAGGCCGGCAGGGGTCGCCGGGTTCCGTGGTGCTGCCCGAAGGCTGGTTGGACGACCCCGACGACTGCACGGTGCCGTTCGGCGCCGACCTGGTCAACTCCGGCGGGTAAGCGTGAGCGACCGCGACCGGACCACCCCCGGTGAGGGTGACGGCGACAGCCCCTGGGTAACGCGTACGGCGCGGGCCTCGGGCTCGGTCCGGGCGCCATGGGAACGAAGCGGTCGCCAGCAGAGCCAACCGGACGACGAGACCGCGGACGACGACGCCACCGGCAGCCACGGCGGCGGCGGCGTCACGGTCGCCGAACTCATCGCCCGGCTCTCGGGTGGCAAGGTCCCGCCCGCGCAGGCCATCGAGGCTCCGTCACCACCCAAAACCCCGGAGCCGCAACGGCCCACACCGAAGCCGGCCCCACCCCGGCGGCCCGAACCGAAGCCCGAGCCCGTGAGCCCGGCGCCTCCGGCCGCCGTGGAACCGGCGCGCGCGACCCGTCGTCGGACCGAAACCGACCCTGTCACAGAGGTTTTCGACGCCCCGCTGGTCGCGCAGGCCGACGCGGTCGAGCTGCCCGAACGGCCGCGTGCCGTGGTTCGCACCGATGTGCGGAACTACATCGATCACCCGGAACGGCCGACGCATGCCGATGCGCCACCAGCGGTCGATCACCACACCCGCCACCGGTTCGCGGTGGCCGGGCGCATCCTCATGGCACTGGCCGCCGTCATCGCGCTGTCGATGACCGGCGCCGCCTGGCAGTGGCAGAACATCAAGAACAACAACATGAACCGCGTCTCGGCGCTGGACCTCAACTCGCGCGACATCCTCGACCCCAACGCGCAGTTCGGTGACGAGAACTTCCTGATCGTCGGCGTGGACAGCCGCTACGGCCAGAACGCGGACATGGGCGCCGGAACCACTGAAGAGGCCGGTGGCGCGCGCTCGGACACCATCATGCTGGTGAACATTCCCGCGAACCGCAAACGTGTTGTGGCCGTCTCGTTCCCGCGCGACCTGGCAATCAAGCAGACGCAGTGCGAAGCCTGGGATCCGAAGACCGGCATGTACGGGCCCATCTACGACGAAGACACCAAAAGCTATGGGCCCGACCAGGTTTACACCGAGACCAAGCTGAATTCGGCGTACTCGTTCGGTGGCCCCAAGTGCCTGGTCAAGGTGCTCCAGAAGCTCTCCGGCCTGTCGATAAACCGGTTCATGGCAGTCGATTTCGCAGGCTTCTCCAAGCTCGTCGACGCGGTCGGCGGCGTCGAGGTGTGCAGCTCCACGCCCCTCGAGGACTACGAGCTGGGCACCGTGCTCGACCACTCCGGCCGTCAGATCATCGACGGCCACACCGCGCTGCAGTACGTCCGCGCCCGCCAGGTCACCACCGAGGTCAACGGCGACTACGGCCGGATCAAGCGCCAGCAGATGTTCCTGTCGTCACTGCTGCGGTCGATGATCTCCAAGGACACCTTCTTCAACATCGGCAAGCTCAACAACGTCGTCAACCTGTTCATCGACGACTCCTCGGTCGACAACGTCACCACCAAGGACCTGGTGCAGCTGGGCCAGTCGATCCAGGGCGTCAGCGCGGGCCGCGTCACCTTCGTCACGGTGCCGACCGGAGTCACCGACTCCGAAGGCAACGAGCCGCCGCGGGTCGACGACATGCGCGCGCTGTTCGACGCGATCATCAACGACGACCCGCTGCCCGAGGAGCGCAACTCCGACAACACCCCGGTTCCGCCCACCCCGGCCGCGCCCAGCACGACCCCGGCCACCTCGGACGGCGACCAGGTCAACACCACGACGACCGACCCGAGCCAGGTGACGGTCCGGGTGTCCAACTCGACCGGCCAGGACGGCCTGGCGGCGACCGCCACCAAAGAACTCGAGCAACACGGCTTCACCGTCAACTCCCCGGACGACTACCAGGGCCAGGTGACGTCGACGACGGTGTTCTTCTCGGCCGGGCAGGAACAGGCCGCCGCGACGGTGGCGTCGACGCTGCCGGGCGCCCATGTCGAGCAGGTTTCCGGTCTCGGAGACGTGGTGCGGGTGGTCCTCGGCACCGATTTCACGTCGGTGGGCAGCCCCGCGTCCAGCGGCTCGGCGGCCCAGATGCGGGTGACCCACGGCAGCCTGTCCGGCGAGCCCACCAAGCTGCCGGAAGACCTCAGCATCACCAACGCTGCCGACACCACCTGCAAATAGCACCTGACCTGTCCCATTCACCGGCCGTTCATTGCCAGATCACGGCATGTCCAATGGCCAGAAAGTAGTCTGGAGCGCATGCGTACCGCGTACCACGAGCAGCTTGAGAGCCTGACCAACCGCCTGGGCGAGATGTGCGGACTGGCGGGTGTTGCCATGGAGCGCGCGACCCAGGCCCTGCTACAGGCCGATCTGGTACTGGCCGAGCAGGTCATCTCCGACCACGAGCACATCGCCGTCCTGAGCACGCAGGCCGAAGAACAGGCCTTCGTCCTGCTGGCTCTGCAGTCGCCGGTCGCCGGTGACCTGCGGTCGGTCGTCGGCTCCATCCAGATCGTCGCCGACGTCGACCGGATGGGCGCGCTGGCGCTGCACGTCGCCAAGATCGCCCGCCGCCGCCACCCGCAGCACGCGCTGCCCGAGGAGGTCAACGGCTACTTCGCCGAGATGGGCCGCCTGGCAGTCGAATTGGGCAACACCGCGCAGGAGGTGCTGCTCACCCAGGACCCCGAGCGCGCCGCCCGTATCCAAGAAGAAGACGACGCGATGGATGACCTGCACCGCCATCTGTTCAGCGTGATGATGGACCGCGAATGGAAGCACGGCGTGACTGCGGCCGTCGACGTGACGCTGCTGAGCCGCTTCTACGAGCGCTTCGCCGACCACGCCGTCGAGGTCGCCCGCCGGGTGATCTTCCAGGTCACCGGCCGCTTCTCCGACGACGACGGCCTGCCGACCATCCGCTAGGACCGCTCGGTTTCACTCGCGAGCTGGGGGCACCTCCCGCTTGCGGGGGAACGTAAAACTGTCGTTTCCGCGCGAAAATCGACAGTTTTACGTCTGCTCGCGAGCGGAAGGTGACCTCAGCTCAGCAGGTATCAGGCGCACGCCGTCCCGATCGGCGGCCAGCAGGTCCTGCAGCATCTTCGCCAGCACCGACAGTTCCGTGGCGGTATAGCGCGCCAGGAAGTCGTGCCGGCCGGCATCCATCTCGTCGTGCATGCGCTGGTGCACCTCGATGAGGATCTTCCCGTCCGCGGTGGGGGTCAGCTGCAGCTCTTTGCGGTTGCCCGGCACCGGTCCACGGATGACGAGGCCGGCGTCGACCAGTCTTTGGACATGTTTCGACACGGTCCCCTTGAGCTGGTCGGCGCGGGCAGCCAGGCCGACCACGCTGATCGGCCCGTCGGCGAGCACCGCCAGCAGGTGCAGGCTGAGGGTGGGCAGTTCACGCACTGTGCGTTCCAGCCGCGCTGGACAGTGTTCGGCAAGGTAGTCACGTTCGGCATCACTCTCGTCGGTGTCGAACTTGTCCCCTACCGCACCCACCAGTGCACTGATCTCAGTGATCAGCGCAGACTTGGTTTTCATGGAAACCATCTTGCCATTCAGCGAGCCGGCGGCATATAGTTTCCGCAGAAACTATATCTAGCCGAGGAGCAACATGAAGGCAGCGGTCGTGCACGAATGGGGCCAGCATCCCCGGTACCTGCATTTCCCCGAACCCACGTCGCGCGGCGGCGCCGTCGTCGCCGCCGTGGAGGCATCGGCGCTGACCAACCTCAGTCGCATGGTCATCATGGGAAAGCACTACAGCAGCAAGGAGATTCAGCTCCCTGCCATCGCCGGCGTGGACGGCGTCGCCCGCCTCGACGACGGCTCGCGGGTGTACACCGGATCACTGGCCCCGTACGGACTGATGGCCGAACGCACTCTCGTCAATCCGGGTGACGCCGTCCCGGTCCCAGAACACGTTGACTCCGTCACTGCTGCCGCGGTGCCCAATCCCGGCATGTCGGCGTGGATGAGCTTGGACTACGCCGCCCAAACCAAACCCGGCGACCACGTGCTGGTCCTCGGCGCCACCGGCGTCACCGGATCACTGGCAGTGCAATTGGCGAAGTTCGTCTTCGGGGCGGGACGCGTCGTGGTGGCCGGCCGCAACCCCGAGCGACTGGAATGGCTACGCACCGTCGGAGCCGACGACGTCATCGCGCTTGGAACCGACGATCTCACCGAAAGCGTTGTGGCACAGCACTCTGCACGACCGTTCGACGCCGTCATCGACTACCTCTGGGGCACACCGGCGCAGCAGACGCTGGCCGCCCTCGCGGCCGCTCATTCGTCGACCCACTTTCACGCCACACGTTTCATCCAGGTCGGTTCGATGACCGGGGCCAGCATCAGCATCGACGCCGCAACGTTGCGCAGCACCGGAATCACGCTCCAGGGTGTGGGTATCGGCAGCGTCCCACCCGAGGCCGTGCAGCGCGCCCGCACGGAAGGTCTGCCGCGGCTGTTCGCGATGCTCGAGACTGGCGAACTGCAACTGACCACCGTCGCCCGCCCGCTCGCCGACATCGAAAACGTCTGGGCGGCAAAGGAACCCTCCGGCACCCGCGTAGTCGTCACGCCATAAACCCGCGAGCAGACGTAAAACTGTCGTTTTGCACCCAGAATCGACAGGTTTGCGTCTGCTCGCGGAGTTATCCACAGGGCTGGAAGCAGGATGCTGGCGGTCACCCGACCGGTCCGCGACCATCGAGACATGACGCTCGATGAGGTCTTCGCCACCCATGACGGACTGGCGACCGCCCAGCAGCTACTCGCCACGATGACCGATCGAGCGCTCGCCCGCAGGGTCCGCGCAGGCAAAGTCTTCCGGGTGTGCCACGGCGTCTATTCCGCGCGACCTCCAGACACAACTAGCCGCCTCCGAGCCCTGGACCTGCTATCTGACGTCCCCATCGTCGCATGCATGGGCACCGCTGCCGCAATGTACGGCTTTGACACAGAACAGGACGACCGGACCCACATTCTCGACCCGGGCATGCGCATCCGGACTTCGCTCGACCTCAGCGTGCACCAGCGAATTGGCGCCCCGCTCAAGAGGATTGATGGCAGGCTCGCCACTGCACCCGCATGGACCGCCGTTGAAGTCGCTCGGACACTGAAGCGCCCTCGGGTACTGGCCACACTCGATGCCGCACTCCGTAGCGGGACCTGTACCCGGCCGGAACTGCAGGCAGCTCTTGACGAACAACGCGGTCGCCGAGGCGTGGTCGCAGTCCGGGAAATGTTGCCTCTAGCAGATCCGAGAGCCGAGTCGCCGATGGAATCTGAGATGCGGCTGGTCTTCATCGACTGGGAACTGCCTGCCCCCGAGCTGCAGTACGAAATCCGTGACCTTCACGGTCAACTCTGGCGACTCGATTTTGCATGGCCCGAGTTCCGCGTGGCCGCCGAATACGACAGCATGGAATGGCACTCGAATCCTGTTGCAGTCAAGCATGATCGGATAAAGACAGCGCGCTTGCAGGAGATGAATTGGACCAGCGTTCCGGCAGTGGTAGACGATATCCGGCAATATCCGGTTGAGCTGTGCGCGCGGATCAAGCGCCACTTCGACCGCGCGGCCTGAAGGACACTCGCGAACAGACGCAAAACTGTCGGTATTCATTCAAAAACGACAGTTTTACGTCTGCTCACGGAAAGAGGCGCCCTAGCCGAAGCGGCCGGAGATGTAGTCCTCGGTGGCCTTCTTGGTCGGGTTGGAGAAGATCTTCTCGGTGTCGTCGATCTCGATCAACTGGCCCGGCTTGCCGGTGGCCTCGAGGTTGAAGAACGCCGTCTGATCGCTCACGCGCGCAGCCTGCTGCATGTTGTGCGTGACGATCACAATGGTGAAGTCCTGCTTCAGTTCTGCGATCAGATCCTCGATGGCGAGCGTCGAGATCGGGTCCAGCGCCGAGCACGGCTCATCCATCAGCAGCACATCGGGCTGTACCGCGATGGCGCGGGCGATGCACAGGCGCTGCTGCTGACCACCGGAGAGGCCACCACCGGGCTTCTCGAGGCGGTCCTTGACCTCGTTCCACAGGTTGGCGCCCTTGAGCGACCGCTCGGCCACCTCGTCGAGCGTCTTCTTGTTGCGCACACCCTGCAGCTTCAGTCCGGCCACCACGTTGTCACGAATGGACATGGTGGGGAACGGGTTCGGCCGCTGGAACACCATGCCGATGGTCTTTCGCACGCCGACCGGGTCCACGCCGGGGGCGTAGATGTCGTCACCGTCGAGCAGCACCGACCCGGTGGCGCGGGCGCCCGGAATCACCTCGTGCATGCGGTTGAGGGTGCGCAGCACCGTCGACTTGCCGCAGCCCGAGGGGCCGATGAACGCCGTCACACTGCGCGGCTCCACCGACAGACTGACGCTCTGCACGGCGTGGAACGCGCCGTAGTAGATGTTGAGATCCTTGAGATCAAGTCGCTTGGCCATTACCGCTACTCCTGCTCAAACTTTTTTCGGGGCAAAGATTTTGGCGCCCACGCGCGCCGCGATGTTCAGCAGGGCGATCAGCAACACCAGGGTCAGCGCGGCGCCCCACATGCGGTCCGTGGGGATCACGTTGGCACCGGCGCCGGCACCGATTTGGTCGTACATCATGCCGGGCAGTGAGCCCATGAAGCCGCCGAACATGTCGAAGTTCATGGCTTGTGCGTAGCCCACCAGGACGAGCAGCGGGGCCGTCTCCCCCATGACGCGGGCCAGCGACAGCATGACGCCCGTCACGATGCCCGACAGCGCAGTCGGGATGACAATGCGCACAATGGTTTTCCACTTGGGAATGCCGAGTGCGTAGCTGGCCTCCCGCAGGTCCATCGGGACAATGCGCAGCATCTCTTCAGTGGACCGCACGATGACCGGGATCATCAGCAACACCAGCGACAGCGACACCGCGAAGCCGGTCCGCTGGAATCCCAAGGTGGCCACCCACAGCGCGTAGATGAACAGTGCGGCGACGATCGACGGGACACCGGTGAGGATGTCGACCATGAAGGTGGTGATCTTGCCCAACCGGGTGCCGCCGCCGTACTCCACGAGGTACACAGCCACCATCACCCCGATCGGGATCGAGATGACGGCACACACCAGCGCTTGTAAGACGGTACCGACGATGGCGTGGTACGCACCACCGCCCGTCTCGAACGCCGTCATGCCGGACTGCGAGTTGGTGAACCACTCCGCCGATGTCAGCGCCTGATAACCCTTGGTGACAACGGAATACAGCACCCACACGAGCGGGATCAGCGCCACCAGGACCGACAGGCTGACCAGCACCGTGGCCACCCAGTTGGTCGCCTTGCGGCGCAGACCGACGCCCTCGAACGATTGGTGCTTGACCGGCCGTTCCAGCATCGCCGCCATCTTGGCGTTCATTTGGCGCCCCTTCCGGCCACGACGGCGCGTGCCGCGGAGTTCACCACAAAGGTGAGGATGAACAGCACCAGGCCGGCCGCGATGTAGGCGCCCGCCTTGTACTGATCGTTGAATTCGCTTGCGGTCGCGGCGATCTTGCTCGCGAAGGTGTAGCCGCCGTCGAACAGCGTCCAACTGAACTGGGTCTGGGTGCCGCGCAGGATGATCAAGAGCGCGATGGTCTCACCGAGAGCGCGGCCGAGGCCGAGCATCGCACCACTGATGTATCCCGACAGACCGAACGGCAGGACCGTGGTGCGCACGACTTCCCAGCGGGTGGCGCCCAGCGCCAGCGCGGCCTCGATCTGGCCGCGGGGTGTCTGCACGAAGACCTCACGGCTCACCGCGGTGATGATCGGCAGGATCATCACCGCGAGCACGATGCCCGCCGTGAAGACCGTGCCACCGCCTGCGACCGAGGCGTTACCGGTCTTGAACAGGAACAGCCAGTCCAGATTCTCGTTGAGCCACAACGCAAACGGCTTGAGCACGGGAGCCAGGACGTACAGGCCCCACACGCCGTAGACGATCGACGGCACAGCGGCCAGCAGGTCCACGACATAGGCCAGCGGACCGGCCAGCCGGCGCGGCGCGTACTGGGTCTGGAAGATCGCGATACCCAACGCGACCGGCATCGCGATCAGCAGCGCGAACACCGATACGAAGACGGTGACCTGCAGCAGATCGAGGATGCCGAAGTGCATCGCCGAGGTGTCGGTGGTGACCCAGTTGCCGCCGAAGGTGAAGAAGTTCTCCTTGTTGCGGGCCAGCGCCGGGATGGCGCGCCACAGCAGGAACACACCGATGGCCGCGATGAGCGCGACGATCAGTACGCCGGAGCCTTCAGCGAGCAGGCGGAAGACCCGGTCGCCCATACGGACTTTCGAGCCCTTCAGCGGGTCGAGAGACACCGGCGTCGGCTCAGGAAAGGGTGCGGCGAGCGCCTCCCCCGACCCCGCGTCGGCTGGATTCGGTGTTGTCACTGTCATCCTGTCAGGAACCTAACGGTCGTGGGCTCCGGTTCCATCCTCACCGGGATGGAACCGGAGCGCCAGCGCTGCTTAAGCGATTGCGTCAACCGACTGCAGCAGACGCGCCTTGAAAGCGTCGGGCAGCGGGATGTAGCCCGCCTTCGACAGGTTGGCCTGGCCCTGGTTGGCGGCCACCTTGAGGAACGACTTCACTGCCGCGGAGGTGTCGGCGTCGTAGCCCTTCGAGCAGACGATCTCGTAGGTGGCCAGCACCAGCGGGTATGCGCCGGCTTCCTTGGTCGAGTACAGCGACTTCAGGTCGAGGGCCAGGTCGTTGCCCTCCTTGGCGAACTTGGCCGAGGCGATGGCCTTCTTGGCGTTGTCGTCGGTCAGTTCGACTGCGCCCGAACCGGTGTCAATCTGCGCGAACGGCAGGCCGGCGGCCGCGGCCGGGCTCTTCTCGACGTAACCGATGGCACCCGGGGTGGCCTGGACGGCCTGCACGACACCGGCCGACTTCTGCGCGCCTTCACCGGCGCCGCCCTGGAACTCGCTGCCGGCGCCCTTCTTCCAGCTCTCCGGAGCGGCAGCGGCCAGGTACTTCTGGAAGTTGTCGGTGGTGCCCGACGAGTCCGAGCGGTAGACCGGCTTGATGTCGGTGTCCGGCAGGGTGGTGCCGGCGTTCAGCGCGGCGATGGCCGGGTCGTTCCACTTCTTGATCTCGCCCTGGAAGATCTTGGCCAGCACGTCGGCGTTGACGACGAGCTTGCTCACGCCCTCGAGGTGGTAGGCCATGGCGACGGGGCCGAAGACCAGCGGCAGGTTCCACGCCGGGTTGCCACCGCAGCGCTCGGCAGCCTTCTCGATCTGCTCCTTCGCCAGCGCCGAGTCAGAACCGGCGAAGTCGACCTGCTTGGCGATGAACTGCTGGCGGCCGGCGCCCGAGCCGGTGCCGTTGTAGGACAGGTTCTTGCCCGAGCAAGCCTGGCCCCAAGCCTTGTTGAATTCGGCGATCGCGTTCTGCTGGGCGGTCGAGCCCTCGGCGGTCAGCGCGTTCTTGCCGCCGCACTCGGCGGACGAACCGGACGTCGACGACGCGGTGCCGGACTTGTTGTCGTTGCCACACGCGGTCATGCCGACGGCAAGCGATGCGGCCGCTGCGGTGACGACGAATGCTTTACCGATGCTGGTGAACTTCACGGGTCCTACTTTCGGTGTCGGCCGATGGTCGGCTTTCAAGGGTCGGCTTCCGACTCCCGCGCAACGTATGCGGCTGTGGTGGACGCATTCCTGATGCCGAATGAACACCGGGTGAACACGGTCAGCGACTTTTCAGCCAACTCGCTGTTTCAGCTAACGGTCGGAGGTCCCGCGTACGCGACGTCGGCGCTGTACAGCTC
>Ga0265327_10005154_pt1 | contig 11083 bp, 6 predicted proteins | sample 41621metaG_FD_202089 | JGI IMG/M metagenome (GOLD analysis project Ga0265327, IMG submission 202089) | Rhizosphere microbial communities from Carex aquatilis grown in University of Washington, Seatle, WA, United States - 4-16-21 metaG | ecosystem: Host-associated > Plants > Roots > Rhizosphere >... | reverse complement strand
GCTTGTGTACGCTCTTAACGATTCGCGGTATCGTGAGCAAATTGTGCCGTTGAACTACAAAAAGTGCCATTACAAAAACTTGTCTTGGACTCTCGGAAGCTTTCAATCCGTGGATCTGACTGGAACAATCAAAGCGGGAGCAGAGGAGTTGCTTCGGAGATGGGGAATCGAGTCATCGCGGCCTGTTGGACGTGAGAAGCCTGCTCGAAAGAGTTAAATCAGCTCGCTTGGAACCCTTCCAGCACAATCTTCCCCCGCGCCTTGTTGCTCTCGATGAGGGCATGGGCGCGCTTGAGGTTGGTGGCGTTGATGACGCCGAAGTGATCGCTGATCGTCGTTTTCAACGTGCCAGCATCCACAAGATCGGCGGCTTCGTTGAGGATTTCGTGCTGGCGGATCATGTCCGGCGTTTCAAAGAGCGAGCGCGTGAACATGAGTTCCCAGTGCAGTGAAAGGCATTTGCGCTTCAGCAGGCGAATGTCGAAGGGCGCCGGGTCGTCGATGAGCGTCAGCTTGCCCTGCGGGCCTAGGGATTCCACGATCTCATTGATGTGCGTGTCCGTGTGCGTCAGGCTGGCGACCATGCTGACCTGCGGAATACCGATGCGCTTCAATTCCGCGGACAGCGGCTGGCTGTGATCGATCACATGATGCGCGCCGAGTTTCAGCAGCCACTCGCGCGTCTCTTCACGTGAGGCGGTGCCAATCACAGTAAGCCCGGTAAGCTGGCGTGCGATCTGCGTGAGAATGGAACCTACACCACCCGCCGCGCCTACGATCAGCAAGGTGTCGTCATCCTCCGACATCTCGGGTTCCACCTCCAGGCGATCAAAGAGCATTTCCCACGCGGTCATGGTGGTGAGCGGCAGCGCCGCGGCGTGCGCGAAGTCGAGCGACTTCGGCTTCCGTCCCACGATGCGTTCGTCCACGAGATGCAGCTCCGAGTTCGTGCCCGGCCGCGCGATGGATCCCGCATACCACACTTCATCGCCCGGTTTGAACAAAGTCACGTCCGGACCCACGCCGGCAACCACGCCTGCGGCGTCGTAGCCCAGCACCTTGGTTTTGCCGGGCTTCGGCTCAGCGCGCTTGCGCTCCTTGGCGTCCACCGGATTTACGGAGACGGCCTTCACCTGTACCAGCAGGTCGCGGCCCTCCGGCTTCGGATCGGGCAGTTCGCAATCGAACAGCGAGTCCGGATCCGAGATGGGCAGGGATTTGTGATAACCGACGGCTTTCATGAGCGAGTAGTCTAGAGCTTTAGCTCGGAAGAAGTTTCTTTTGGGTGGGTCGTTTCGAGCTAAAGCTCAAGACTACTTTCACATCAACGCGAACGTCTCGGGATCAGGCCCGAGACGCTGCCCGCAGTCCATCGCGGCGATCTTCGCGATGTCTTCCGCGTCCAGCTTGAAGTCGAAGAGTGCGATGTTCTCGCGGATGCGTTCGGGCGTGACGGACTTGGGAATGACGATCAATCCAGAATCAATGTTCCAGCGCAAAACGATCTGCGCCACACTCCGGCTGTGCTTCTTCGCCACGACTTTCAGCACCGGGTTGTCGAAGAGATTGCCGCGCCCCAACGGGCTCCAGGACTCGGTGACGATGCCGTGCTTCGCATGAAACTCCCGCAGTTCCTTTTGCTGGAAGAGCGGATGCAGCTCTACCTGGTTCACCACGGGCACCACGCCCGTTTCATCGATGATCCGTTGCAGATGACGAATGGGAAAATTGGACACGCCAATCGACTTTGCGCGCCCTTCCTCCTTGAGCTTGATGAACGCTTTCCAGCTTTCGAGATAGCGTTCATTCTTCGGCACCGGCCAGTGGATCAAATAGAGATCCACATAGTCCAGTTGCAGGCGCTCCAAACTTTCATCCATCGCCTTCAGCGCCCGGTCGTAGCCCTGCTCGTCATTCCAGAGCTTGGTGGTGACGAACAGTTCCTCGCGCGGCACGGACCCGCTCTTGATAGCGTTGCCCACGCCTTCCTCGTTGTCGTACGCGGAGGCCGTGTCGATGTGCCGGTAGCCCGCGGCCAGAGCCTCATGAATCACCGGCACCGCCTTGTCATTGGGCACCTGCCACATGCCAAAGCCGAGCTGCGGCATGCTGGCGCCATCGTGAAGAGAGATTTGTGGGATCGTGGACATGGGAGGAAACGACAGGAAGGATTTTGTCGCAAAGAAGCCAAGGAGCAGAGAAATTTCAATCATCACTCCATCACTCCTGTACTCCACTACTCCGGGTTCTCCTGCGACAACTCACAAAAAAACCCGCTCATCTCTGAGCGGGTTCTTTGAATCAAAAAGCGCTTCGTCAGCCTTACTTCCCGCTGCCGCCCACCTTTTCGCTGCCGCTGGAATCCCAGCCGCCGTCGAGGGCGCGGAAGATGGCCACGATCGCGGTGGCGGTGACGGTTTCGCTGGCGGCGAGATCGCTTTGCGCCTGCAGCATGGTGCGTTCCGCATCGAGCACGGTGAGGAAGTCGGCTACGCCGTTCTGGTAGCGTTCGCGCGCCAGTTTTGCCGCCTGCTCGGAAGCGCTGGCCGCTTCACGGAGGAAGCCGGTGCGGGCCCGTTGGCGGCCGTAGTCCACCAGCGCATCTTCGGTCTCCTGCAGGGCGCCGTTGACCACCTTTTCATAGCTTGCAAGCGCGGACTTCGCCTTGGCGCCGGCAGCGTCGATCTGGGCCTTCACGCGGCCGAGGTCAAACGCGGGCCAAGAAATGTTCGGGCCAAAGCTGGTCGCACCGATGTTCGGTCCGCCGAACTTGGCAAAATTGTTCGCCTGCACGCCCGCAGTGCCGTTGAAGACCACCCTCGGGAACAGGTCCGCCGTGGCCACACCGATGCGCTCCGTCGCGGCGCGCAGGGATTCTTCCGCGGCTTCGATGTCGGGACGGCGGCGCAGCAGGCTGGCCGGGTCGCCAATGCGCACCAGGCTCGGCATGTCGGGAAGCGGCTTGGTGGCGGCCAGTTCCTTTTCCACGGATTCAGGCGTGTAGCCTGTGAGCACACCGATAAGGTGCGTGTTTTTGGAGATCGCGCTTTCGATGCTGGGAATAGCGGCCAGCGTTTGGTTCAACTGGGCACGGGCGCGGGAGGTATCCAGTTCCGTGCCGCGCCCACCTTGGAGGAGGGATTCGGTAAGCTTGAGCGTTTCGCGCTGGTTGGCGGCGTTGCGTTGGGCGACGCCGAGCTCCATTTGCAGGCCTCGAAGCTGCATGTAGGCGCTGGCGAGCTGTGCGGTGAGAATGACCAGGGCATCGCGGCGGTTCGCCTCCGCAGTGGCGACGTCCGCATTGGCGGCGCGCACGCTGCGGCGCACCCGGCCCCAGAAATCCAGCTCCCAGGTGGCATCCAGTTCTGCATCGAGAACCTGCAGATTCTTCGAAGCACCCGTTGCACCGGCGATGGCGCCCAGCGACTGCGCATCACTGTAGTGGGTCCGCTGGTAATATCCCTGGCTGCGCACGGTGGGGAAATAGTCGAGCCGCGCCTGACGATAGAGGGCGCGGGCCTGCTCCACATTGGCTGCGGCGATGCGCAGGTCCTGGTTGTGCGCGATGGCGCGGTTGATCAGGCTGTTCAGCTCCGCGTCATTGAAACGCCGCCACCAGTTGCGGATGGACGCGTCGGCGTTGGCTTTGCTGTAGATGCCTTCCTTGGTGCCGCTGAACTTGCCGGGCGTGGGCACATTCGGTTTCTTGTAGTCCGGACCGACGTTGCAGTGCGTCAGCAGGAGGGCGGGGGCCAGGAAATACAGCGCCGTGGGGCGGGGGAGTTTCATGAGAGTATGGGAGAGCACAGAGAAAAATGCGGTTTGGTTGTTTTGCAAGCGGCCGATGGCTGGATTGCGCATCAGGCCGGTTCCGGAGGCGGCAGGTCGTCCTGCGCCGCGGGGACGGCTTCGGAGATCGGCTGGGGAGCGGTCTTTTTCTCCGTGAACTTGCGGATCACGACGTAAAAGACCGGCGTCAGGAGCAGGCCGAAGAAGGTCACGCCAAGCATGCCGGAAAAGACGGCGGTTCCCAGCGCCCGGCGCATTTCCGCGCCCGCGCCCTCAGCGCGCACCAGCGGCACCACGCCGAGGATGAAGGCAAAACTGGTCATAAGGATGGGCCGCAGGCGCAGGTGAGCCGCCTCCACCGCAGCGTCAATGCGGGACATGCCGCGGTCCTGGAGCTGCTTGGCAAATTCCACGATCAGGATGGCGTTCTTGCACGCCAGCCCCACCAGCACCACGAGGCCGATTTGGGTGAAGATGTTGTTGTCCATGCCCTTGGCCAAAATGCCTGCCAGCGCGGACAGAATGCACATCGGCACGATCAAAATAATCGCCAGCGGCAGAGTCCAGCTTTCATAGAGTGCGGCCAGTGCCAGGAAAACCAGGATCACGCACAGCGGGAAAATATACAGTGCCGTGTTGCCCGCGAGAATCTGCTGCAGCGTCAGGTCGGTCCATTCGAAATTGAATCCGTTGGGCAGGTTCTCCTTGGCGAGCTTTTCCATCGCCGCGATCGCTTCACCGGAGGACACGCCCGGCGCTGGGTCGCCGCTCAGGCTGGAAGCGGGCACGGTGTTGTAGCGCGTGCCAAGGTCCAGGCCGGTGGTCTCCTTCACCTTCACGAGAGTGGCGATCGGCACCATCTGCCCCTTGTCATTGCGCACCTTGAGACGCGTGATGTCCTCGGGTCGCAGGCGGAATTTTGCATCCGCCTGCGCCGTCACCTGGTACACGCGGCCGAAGCGGTTGAAGTCATTCACATAAAGCGATCCCAGGCAGATTTGCAGCGTGTCGAAGATATCGCCCAGCCTCACGCCCATGCTCTTGGCCTTGTTGCGGTCCACCTCGATGTTGAGCTGCGGCACGTTGGGCCGCATGGTGGTGAAGACATTGGAGAGCTTGGGATCCTGATTGGCCTTCATCATCAGGCCAAACGTCGCCGCGGCCAGCGCATCGCTGCCCTGCGCCAGGGTATCCTCGATCTCGATCTTAAATCCGCCCACGTTGCCGATGCCGTCCACCGGTGGCGGCTTGGCCACGAAAATGAACGCCTCCTGGATGCCCATGTATTGGCCCATGAGTTTGCCGAGGATGGCGTCCATGCTCTGGTCAGGCTTGTCCTTGCGCTTCTCGAAATCATCGAGGCCCAAAAAGATGGTACCAGCATTCGGCGCATTGCCGCCCGCGATCAGCGAGAACCCGGGGAACTCCACGCTGCTGATCACGCCCGGGGTGTGGCGTGCGATCTCGCCACATTTCAAAATCACTTCGCGCGTGCGTTCCAGCGAGGCCGCGTCCGGCAACTGGGCGAAAACCACCAGGTAGCCCTTGTCCTGCGTCGGCACGAAACCATCCGGCACTTTCTGGAACAGCCGGCCCGTCATGTAAAGCAGGCCGCCGTAGAGCATGAGCGCGATGACCGCGAGCCGCACCGTGCGGCGCACCACGCCTGCATAGAATTTGTTCGCCCAGCCGAAGACGGCATTGAAGATCCAGAAGAACCAGCCAAACAACAGATTCAGGAGGCGCTGGAAAATATCCGGCTTGGCGCCATGAGGCTTCAGCAGGATGGCGCTCAGGGCAGGGGAGAGCGTGAGGGAATTGATCGCCGAGATGGCGGTGGAGACCGCGATGGTGATGGCGAACTGCTTGTAGAATTGTCCCGTCAGCCCACCCATGAAGGCCGTGGGAATGAAGACCGCGCCCAGCACCACGGCCACTGCGATGACCGGTCCGCTCACCTCCTCCATGGCGCGGTGCGCCGCTTGTCGTGGCGTGAGCCCCAGCTCAATGTTTCGCTCCACGTTCTCCACCACCACGATGGCGTCATCCACCACGATGCCGATGGCTAGAACAAGTCCAAAGAGCGTGAGATTGTTCAGGGAGAATCCCAGCATGCTCATGATGGCAAAGGTTCCGATGAGCGAAACCGGTACCGCCAGCAAAGGAATGATGGACGCACGCCAGGTCTGCAGGAACACGATCACCACAATCACCACCAGCAGGATCGCCTCCAGCAGTGTGTGCAGCACGGCCTCGATGGACTTCTTGGAGAAAACCGTGGTGTCATAGACAATGTCGTAGCCCAAACCTGGCGGGAAGTTCGCCTTCAGTTCGTCCATCTTCTTGCCGATCGCAGCACGGGTCTCCATGGAGTTCGTGCCGGGAAGCTGGAAGATCACCAGCGCCGCTGCAGGCTTGCCATTGAGATAGGAGTCCAGGTTGTAGTCACGCGCCGCGAGTTCCACGCGGGCCACGTCCTTCACGCGGGTGAGCTGGCCGTTGTCGCCGCTCTTCACTACGATGTTCTCAAACTCCGCAGCTTCCACGAGGCGTCCTTGAGTTGTCACGGTAAGCTGGAAAGGCGTGCCGTTCGGGGTGGGCGGAGCGCCGATCACGCCCGCCGCCACCTGCACGTTCTGCTCGCGGATCGCATTCACCACGTCCGTGGCGGTAAGGTTTCGCGCGGAAATCTTGTCCGGGTCCAGCCAGACGCGCATCGAGTAGTCGCGCGCGCCAAAGACAATCACGGAGCCCACGCCCGGCAGGCGCGCGAGCTGGTCCTTCACATTCAGGAACGCGTAGTTGCCCACGTAGAGGTTGTCGAGCTTGCCGTCGGTAGAGAGCAGGTGCACCACCATCGTCAGGTTGGGCGACTGCTTGACCGTTGTGATGCCGAGGCGGCGCACGTCTTCGGGAAGCTTCGCTTCCGCAATGGCCACTCGGTTCTGCACCTGCACTTGGGCGAGATTCAAATCCGTTCCGATTTTGAAGGTGACCGTGGTGGTGGAAACCCCGTCCGTTGTGCACGCGGAGGAGATGTAGAGCATGTTCTCCACCCCGTTGATCTCGTTCTCAATAGGGTTCGCCACCGTTTCGGAAAGCACCTGCGGATTCGCACCGGGATACTTGGCGGTGACGATCACCGTGGGTGGCACCACCTGCGGGTACTGCTCCACCGGCAGGGTGAAATAGGCGATCGCACCGACAATGGTCAGCGTGATGGACAGCACCGCCGCAAAGATGGGGCGCTCAATGAAAAATTTCGCGAAGTTCATGCGCGGTGCGGATTACTTTTTCGCGGTTTCCGCCTGCGCCGTTTCCTTCGGGGCCGCCGGACCAGGCGGAGGCCCTTGCTGGGCCTTCTTCGCCTCTTCCTCCGTCATGGGATTCACCGGCATGCCGGGGCGCATGAGGCGCGCCATGCCGTTGATCACCACGCGGTCTTCCTCCGTGAGGCCTTCGCGGATGATGCGCTTCCCGTTGATCGCAGGGCCCACCACTACCGGGCGCGGCATGACGATGTTGTCCTTGCCCACCACATAAACAATCTTCTGCGCCTGGTCTGCGCCGATCGCCTTCTCGTCGATCAGCAATTCATCCTTTTGACCAGCCCCCGGAACGCGGACGCGCGTGAAGTAGCCGGGCTGCAACAGGCGCAGTCCGCGTTCGGGTTTTGGGTTGGGGAAGGTCGCTCGGGATTGGATGGTGCCCGTGTTCGGGTTCAGGCGATTGTCCACGAAATCCACCACGCCCTTGTGCGGGAAACCTTCTTCATCCGCCAGTGCCATCTCCACCGGGATCTCGTTTTCCTTGGCGCCTTCGATGCCGCCGCGGTTGTTGATCTTCTGGTAACGCAGCACGCTGAGCTCGTCGGTATCAATATAGCAGTACATCGGATCCAGCGACACGATGCTGCCCATCAGGGTCGCGCCCATGGGGCCGCCGACCACGAGGTTGCCCACGTCAATGAGACGGCGGCCAATGCGACCGCTGATGGGCGCCTTGATCTGCGTGTATTCCACATTGAGCTGCGCGGCGTCCACCGTGGCTTGGGCGAGACGAAGGCTGGCCTCCGCATCGCGCACGGTTTGGGTGCGCTTGTCGAAATCTTCCGCAGAGATCGCCTTGCCCTCCAAAAGCTTGGTGCCGCGCTCCAGATCGCTCTTGGACAGCGTCAGCTGCACTTGGGCACGATCCTTCTGCGCCATTGCCTGGTCCAACGCTGCCTGGAAGGGGCGGGGGTCGATCTGGAAAAGCAGATCACCCTTCTTCACTTCGGTGCCATCCTTAAAATGGACGCTCTGGAGGTAGCCGGTGACTTGGGAGTAAAGGCTCACCGACTCCACCGCATCAAGGCGCCCCGTGTATTCGTCCCATTCCGTGACCTTTTGCTTTACCGGATGGGCGATGGTCACCGCCATCGGCGGCATCTGCATCGGAGGTCCGCCCGCCGGCTTCCCGCAGGAAGCAAGGCCAAGGGCCGCGATCGTAAGAGAGGGGAAGAGAAGCGCTTTCATGCAGGAAGAAGGCAGCAGAACAGGCACAAGTCAGCTTAGACGATCATCAGCGATACTGACTATCAGTTACCCGTCAAGCGCTTTGGCGATTTTTGTTGAGGGAGATACGGGGAATTCCTGATATTGGACGCCCAACCAAAGAAGCGCTTGGAGCGCACGCACCTCCGCGTGCCGGTCTGCGCGCCCTCGCGCAGATCATCCAAATATCGTCCGTCTGCTTTTGTCATCGCCCGCCAAATATGCGAAGGATCCCGCCAAGAACCTCCACCCTCCAAAATCCCCCAAACCCCTCACAAATTTTCTTGCCAGCTCCTAAGAGTATGCTTTGTTGCGGGCTCCACTAAACAGGATAAACCAGCCGCCAGATCGGCGGACCAAAGCTACCTACCCCACATGAGCGATACCGCCCAAGCCGAACCGAAAGCCTTCCAGATTCATGAGAAGGACACCGGCAGCGCCGACGTCCAAGTCGTGCGCCTTACCAACCGCATCAATCATCTCTCCGGCCATCTGGAGAAGAACCTCAAAGATCACGCCTCCCGTCGCGGCCTCATCATGATGGTCGCGCGTCGCCGCAAGCTCCTCGACTATTTGAAGGACACGGCGGAGCCGCGTTACTCGAATTTGGTGAAGTCCCTCGGACTTCGCCGCTAGCTGCTGGAAAGGCGGGACTCCTCGGAGCACCCGCCTTTTTGTTTTCCAGCGGCGCAGGCTGCCGGCCTTCGGGCCATCAAGGCAGCCACGATGCGTTTTCTGGGAACAGAAGTCCAACAGTCGTCCCCGGTTTGCCTAACGAAAAAGAGGCAGACCTCCCCGCGAGCCCTGCACCGGTCCACGCCTTCCTCATTTCGGAAGCGTCGCAGGTCCCATGAAGCCACCGGACCAACCTTAAAACCGTTAGCAAACCAAACCTATGTCAATTCACACCGTTACCGCCGCCCTGCCTCAGGGTGACCTCATCATCGAAACCGGCAAGCTCGCCAAGCTGGCCGACGGCGCCGTCACCGTACGCCTGGGCGATACCATCGTCATCGTCACCGCCGTCTCCTCCACCAAGATCAAGGAAGGCCAGGACTTCTTCCCACTCTCCGTCGAGTACAAAGAGAAAGCCTCCGCCGCAGGCAAGTTCCCCGGAGGCTACTTCAAGCGCGAAGGCCGCCCCACGGAAAAGGAAATTCTCACCTGCCGCATGACGGACCGCCCGCTGCGTCCTCTCTTCCCGAAAGGCTACCTTTATGACACCCAGATCGTCGCCCTGCTCCTGAGCGCGGACGGCGAAAACGACTCGGACATCCTCGCCATCAACGGCGCTTCCGCCGCCCTGTGCGTCTCGGACATTCCCTTCGCTGGCCCGGTCGGCGCGGTCCGTCTCGGCCGCGTCAACGGCCAGTACGTCGTCAATCCCACCCACGTGCAGCGTGAGAAGAGCGACCTCGACCTCGTTTACGTGGGCAACAAGACGGACGTCATCATGATCGAAGGCGCCGCCAAGGAAATGCCGGAAGAAGATTTCATCAAGGCCCTCGCCTACGCTCAGGAGCAGGTGACCATCCTCGTCAAGGCGCAGGAAGAACTCGCCGCCAAGGCCGCCAAGGCCAAGCGCGTGGTGAACCTTTTCGTCGTGAAAGACGAGCTCATGGAAGTCGCCTACGAAGTCGCGGGCAGCCGCATCGAAAACGCGCTCTACCAGCCGAGCAAAATCGAGGCCCAGAAGGCCGTCGGCGCCCTGCGTGATGAAGTCGAAGCCGCCATCAAGGCGAAATATCCCGAGGCCGGCGCCTTTGAAATCAGCCAGGCGTTTGATTACCTCCAAAAGAAGGCCTTCCGCATCAGCATCCTCGACAAGAAGTCCCGCAGTGATGGTCGTGGCATCGACCAGCTCCGCAAGCTTACCGGTGAAGTGGCCGTCCTGCCCCGCGTGCATGGTTCCGCTCTCTTCTCCCGCGGTGAAACCCAGGCGGTTGCCTTGGCCACCCTCGCTCCGCTCGACGAAGCGCAGGAAATGGACAACTACGCCGGTGGTGAGAACACCAAGCGCTTCATTCTCCACTACAACTTCCCGCCCTTCAGCGTCGGTGAAACCGGCCGTTTCGGCGGTCAGAACCGTCGTGAAATTGGCCACGGCGCGCTCGCGGAGCGCTCCATTGAGCCGGTCATCCCCAGCCCGGAAGACTTCCCGTATGCCATGCGCGTTTCCAGTGAAGTGATGGAGTCCAACGGCTCCACCTCCATGGCCTCCGTTTGCTCGGGCGTCATGGCCCTCCTGGACGCCGGTGTGCCCCTCAAGCGCCCCGTCGCTGGCATCAGCGTCGGCCTCGTCTCCGAATACGAAGGCGAGAAAATGAGCCGCTACCTGACGATGCTCGACATCCTCGGCAAGGAAGATCACTTCGGTGACATGGACTTCAAACTTTGCGGGACCACGGAAGGTGTCACGGGTTACCAGCTTGACCTCAAGCTTCCCGGCATCCCCTTGGCGCTCCTCAATGAAGCCATCCTCAAGGCCAAGTCCGCCCGCGGCGAAATCCTCGGCGTCATGAACGCGGCCATCGGCGGTGCGAAGCCCCTCAGCCAGTATGCCCCGCGCATTGAGAAGACCAAGATCAACCCGGACAAGATTGGCGAACTCATCGGACCTGGCGGCAAGAACATCAAGGCCATCCAGGCAGAGTCCGGCGCGGACATCAGCATCAACGACGACGGCACCGTGCTCATCTACGCCAGCGCCCAGGAAAGCCTGGATCGCGCCCTCGAGATGATCAACAACACCGTCGGCG
>Ga0265327_10005153_pt1 | contig 11083 bp, 6 predicted proteins | sample 41621metaG_FD_202089 | JGI IMG/M metagenome (GOLD analysis project Ga0265327, IMG submission 202089) | Rhizosphere microbial communities from Carex aquatilis grown in University of Washington, Seatle, WA, United States - 4-16-21 metaG | ecosystem: Host-associated > Plants > Roots > Rhizosphere >... | reverse complement strand
CGTGCGCCTTCGTGCCTTCGTGGTGAAAACGGCCGCACAGCTCACGCGGTGTCCGGCCAGGCAAGGGCGAGCTTCACCGCCCTATCCACCGCGAAGGCACGAAGGCGCACGACGTTTCACGAAGGATCAGCCGACGTGAGCGACGCGGGTTGATCACGATGATCGCGGCTTCGCCGCCGTCTCGCTTCGAGCCCCCTCACCGCGGCAGCTTGGACGTCCCCATCAGATAGGCGTCCACCGCCTGGGCGCACTGGCGGCCTTCGCGGATGGCCCAGACCACCAGCGACTGGCCCCGGCGCATGTCGCCGCAGGAGAAGATGTTGGGGCTCGATGTCTTGTAGTCGGTCACCGGCGCCTTGACGTTGCCGCGGGGGTCGATCTCCACGCCGGCCTGCTCGGTGAAGGCGTTCTGGCGCGGGCCGGTGAAGCCCATGGCCAGCAGGACCAGATCGGCCTTCAACCGGAACTCGCTGCCCGGGACCTCCACCATGCGCATGCGGCCGTCCTCGCCCTTGGCCCAGTCCAGGCGCACGCATTCCAGCGCCTCGATCCGGCCGTCGGAATCGATGGCGCGGCGGGTGGCCACGGCGAAGTCCCGGTCGCAGCCTTCTTCCTGGCTGGAAGAGGTGCGCAGCTTCAGCGGCCAGTCGGGCCAGGTCATGGCCTTATTCTCCCGGGCCGGGGGCTCGGGCATAATCTCCAGCTGGGTCACCGAGGCCGCGCCCTGGCGGTTGGAGGTGCCGATGCAGTCGCTGCCCGTGTCGCCGCCGCCAATCACCACCACATGCTTGCCGGTGGCCGAGATCGCGCCATGCGGCGCGGCGCGCAGTTCGTCGTCGCCGGCATTGCGCTTGTTCTGCTGGGTCAGGAAATCCATGGCGAAATGGATGCCGGAGTGCTCGCGGCCCTCGACCTCCAGGTCGCGGGGCAGTTCGGCGCCGCCAGCCATCACCAGCACGTCATAGTCGTCCAGCAGCCGCTGGACCGAGACATCGACCCCTACCTCGAAGCCGGTGCGGAAGATTACGCCCTCGGCCTCCATCTGCCGGACGCGCCGGTCGATGAGGTGCTTCTCCATCTTGAAGTCGGGGATGCCGTAGCGGAGCAGGCCGCCGATGCGGTCGGACTTCTCGAACACGCTGGGGGCGTGGCCGGCCCGGGCCAGCTGCTGGGCGCAGGCCAGGCCCGCGGGCCCGGAGCCCACCACCGCCACCCGCTTGCCGGTGCCGCGGGGCGACATCTGCGGGGTGATCCACCCCTCGTCCCACCCGCGGTCGACGATCTGGCATTCGATGGTCTTGATGGTCACCGGGCTGTCGGTGATGTTGAGCGTGCAGGAGGCCTCGCACGGCGCAGGGCAGACCCGGCCGGTGAACTCCGGGAAGTTGTTGGTGGACTGCAGGTTCTCCAGGGCCGTCTTCCACTGGTCGCGATAGACCAGATTGTTGAAGTCGGGGATCTGGTTGTTCACCGGACAGCCCTGGTGGCAGAACGGAATCCCGCAATCCATGCAGCGCGCCGCCTGCTGGCCCACCGCGCCGGAGGCCAGGGGAACGACGAATTCCTTCCAGGTGCGCAGGCGATCCTGGACCGGTTCGTAGGTGCGGTCCTGGCGGTCGATCTCCAGGAATCCTGTGGGCTTGCCCATCTCTGAACTCCGATACTATTCGGCGGCCACGGCCGCGGCGGCGCGGCTGGCGGCGGCCATGTCCATCAGGGCGCGCCGATAGTCCTTCGGCATGACCTTCACGAAGTGCGGCAGCTCGGCGTCCCAGTTCTCCAGGATGTGCACGGCGCGGTCGCTGCCGGTGTAGAGCAGGTGTCGCTCCACCAGGATCTTCAGCCGCTCGGCGTCCCAGCGCAGGGGATCGCCCATGCCGCCGTCCTCGGCCGAGATCGAGCGCTGGCTCGGGCGGCCGCTGTCGTCACCTGTCGGAACGCTGGGGGCCACCGGCTCCAGGTCCACCATGGCGGTGTTGCACAGGGCGGCGAACCGGCCCTTGGGGTCGTAGACATAGGCGACGCCGCCCGACATCCCGGCCGCGAAGTTGCGCCCCGTGTCGCCCAGCACCACCACCACCCCGCCGGTCATGTATTCGCAGCCGTGGTCCCCCAGGCCTTCCACCACCGTGGCGGCGCCCGAATTGCGCACCGCGAAACGCTCGCCGGCGACGCCTTCGATATAGGCCTCCCCGGAAATCGCCCCGTAGAGCACGGTGTTGCCGACGATGATGTTCTGGGTGGGATCGCGATTGGCCGCCTCAGGCTGTCGCACGACGATCTTGCCGCCGCTGAGGCCCTTGCCGACATAGTCGTTGCCGTCGCCGATCAGCTCCAGGGTCACGCCGCGGGCGGCGAAGGCGCCGAAGCTCTGGCCGGCCTGGCCGGTGAAGGTCAGGGAGATGGTGTCTTCCGGCAGGCCGGCATGGCCATGGGCGCGGGCGACGTCGCCGGAGAGCATGGCGCCCACCGTGCGGTTGACGTTGCGGATCTCATACTCACCCCGCATCGGGCCCTTGCCGTCGATGGCGCCCTGGGCGTCGGCGATCAGCTGGTTGTCCAGGGCCTTGCCGAGACCGTGGTCCTGGCGATCCTGGTTCCACAGGCCCTTCGCCACGCCGGGCTCGACCTCGTGCAGGATGCGCGACAGGTCGACGCCGGAGGCCTTCCAGTGGTCGATGGCCGGCGCCATGTCCAGGCGATCGACCCGGCCGATCATCTCCTGCACCGTGGCGAAGCCCAGCTCGGCCATGATGGCCCGCAGCTCCTCGGCCACGAAGAAGAAGTAGTTGATCACGTGCTCGGGCTGGCCGGTAAAGCGGGCGCGCAGCACCGGGTCCTGGGTCGCCACCCCCACCGGGCAGGTGTTGAGGTGGCACTTGCGCATCATGATGCAGCCGGACGCGATCAGCGGCGCGGTGGCGAAGCCGAACTCGTCGGCCCCCAGCAGCGCCGCCACGGCCACGTCCCGGCCGGTCCGCAGGCCGCCATCCGCCTGGACGGCGATGCGGGTGCGCAGGCCGTTGAGCAGCAGGGTCTGCTGGGTCTCGGCCAGGCCGATCTCCCAGGGGGAGCCCGCATGGGTGAGCGAGGTGAGTGGGGAGGCGCCGGTGCCGCCTTCGAAGCCCGAGATGGTCACATGATCGGCCCGGGCCTTGGCGACGCCGGCCGCCACGGTTCCCACGCCAACTTCCGAGACCAGCTTCACCGAGATGCGGGCCTTGGGATTGACGTTCTTCAGGTCGTGGATGAGCTGGGCCAGGTCCTCGATGGAATAGATGTCGTGGTGCGGCGGCGGGCTGATCAGCCCCACGCCCGCCGTGGAGTGGCGCACCTTGGCGATGTTGGCATCCACCTTGTGGCCGGGCAGCTGGCCGCCTTCCCCGGGCTTGGCGCCCTGCGCCATCTTGATCTGGATGTCGTCGGCGTTCACCAGGTACTCGGCGGTGACGCCGAACCGGCCGGAGGCCACCTGCTTGATGGCCGAGCGCATGGAATCGCCGTTGGGCAGGCGCACAAAGCGGTCGCGCTCCTCCCCGCCCTCGCCGGTGTTCGACTTGCCGCCGATCCGGTTCATGGCGATGGCCAGGTTGGTGTGGGCCTCGCGGCTGATGGAGCCGAAGCTCATGGCGCCGGTGGCGAAGCGCTTGACGATCTCGGCGGCCGGCTCGACCGCGTCCAGGCTGATGGGCTGGGCCGCCGGGCGGAAGCGCATCAGGCCGCGGATGGTCAGCAGGCGCTCGGACTGCTCGTTGATGCCATCGGCGAAGGCCTTGTACTCGTCCGGCAGGTTGCCGCGCACGGCGTGCTGCAGCCGGCTGACGGTCTCCGGCGTCCAGGCATGCTCCTCGCCGCGCAGGCGGAAGGCGTAGGAGCCCCCCACATCCAGCATGGAGGCGTAGATCGGATTGTCCCCGAAGGCGTCGCGATGGCGGCGCACGGCCTCCTCGGCGATCTGGAACAGGCCGATGCCTTCGATGGTGGTGGCGGTGCCGGTGAAAAACTGTTCGATCAGCTCCGAGGACAGGCCCACGGCGTCGAAGATCTGGGCGCCGCAATAGGACTGGTAGGTGGAGATGCCCATCTTGGACATCACCTTCAGCACGCCCTTGCCCACCGCCTTGATGTAGTTCTTGCGCACGTCATAGGCGGACAGGGCATAGCCGTTGCGGACCCGGATCTCCTCCAGGGTCTCGAAGGCCAGATAGGGGTTCACCGCCTCGGCGCCATAGCCAGCCAGGACGCAGAAGTGGTGCACCTCGCGGGCTTCGCCGGTCTCGATGACGAGGCCGGTCTGCATGCGCAGGCCCTGGCGGATCAGGTGGTGGTGCACGGCGGCGGTGGCCAGAGCCATGGGGATCGGGATCCGGTCCGGCGAGGCTTCGCGGTCCGACAGGATCAGGATGTTCATGTCCGCCAGCACCTGGTCGGTGGCCTGGCGGCAAAGACGATCCAGCGCCCATTCCAGGCCGCTGGGGCCCTCCTCGGCGGCCCAGGTGGCGTCCAGGGTCGCAGTGCGGAAGGCGCCGTCCACCAGCTCGTGGATCGAGCGGATCTTGGCCAGGTCCTCATTGGTGAGGATCGGCTGGGCCACTTCCAGGCGCTTGTGGCTGCCGGCCTGGCGGCCCAGCAGGTTGGGGCGCGGCCCGATCATCGAAACCAGGCTCATCACCAGCTCCTCGCGGATCGGGTCGATGGGCGGATTGGTGACCTGGGCGAAGTTCTGCTTGAAGTACTCGTAGAGCAGCTTCGGCCGCCGCGAGAGCACGGCGATGGGGATGTCGGCCCCCATGGAACCCACCGGATCGTCGCCGGTCTGGGCCATGGGCTCCAGGAAGAAGCTCAGATCCTCCTGGGTGTAGCCAAAGGCCTGCTGGCGATCGAGCAGGGTCGAGGGCTCATTGGTGGGCGCGTCGATGGCCTCGATGGGCGACAGCGGCGCGGGCGAGATCTCCCGCAGGTCCTCGAGCTTGAACTGGGTCTGGGCCAGCCACTCGGCATAGGGCTCGGCGTCGGCGAGCTTGGCCTTGATCTCCTCGTCCTCGATGATCCGGCCTTCCTCCATGTCGATCAGCAGCATCTTGCCGGGCTGCAGGCGCCACTTGCGGACGATGCGTTCTTCCGGGATCTGCAGGACCCCGACCTCGGAGGCCATAATCACATGGTCCTGGTCGGTGACGACGAAGCGGGCGGGCCGCAGGCCGTTGCGGTCCAGGGTCGCGCCGATCTGGCGGCCGTCGGTGAAGGCCACGGCGGCGGGGCCGTCCCACGGCTCCATCAGGGCCGCGTGATATTCGTAGAAAGCCTTGCGCTTGGGATCCATCAGCGGATTGCCGGCCCAGGCCTCCGGGATCAGCATCATCACCGCCTGGGCCAGCGGAATCCCGCCGGCCAGCAGCAGCTCCAGCGCATTGTCCAGGCAGGCGGTGTCCGACTGGCCGTGGGGGATCAGCGGCCACATCTTGTTGAGGTCCGGCCCCAGGAGATCGCTCTCCAGGGTGCGCCGCCGCGCGTTCATCCAGTTCACATTGCCGCGAACGGTGTTGATCTCGCCGTTGTGGGCGATGAACCGGTAGGGGTGGGCCAGCTTCCAGGACGGGAAGGTGTTGGTGGAGAACCGCTGGTGCACCAGGGCCAGGGCCGACTCACACCGCTCGTCCAGCAGGTCGGTGTAGAAGGTCCCCACCTGGTGGGCCAGCAAGAGGCCCTTATAGACCACCGTGCGGGTGGAGAAGGACGGCAGGTAGAGCTGGGTCAGGCCCGGCAGGTTCTTCTTGGCGGCCAGGTCGGCCAGCGGGTTCTGCAGCTGCTTGCGGATGGTCAGCAGCTTCCGCTCGAAATGGTCCTGGTCCTTGATATTGGGACCCCAGCCGACGATGGCCTGGCGGATCACCGGCATCTGGGCGAGCACCGCCTCCCCCAGGCCCGTGGTGTCCACCGGCACCTCGCGCCAGGCGATGAACCGCTGGCCCTCGACCCGCAGGAAATGCTCGAACTGCTGGATGGCCACCACGCGGGTGCCGGCGTCCTGGGGCAGGAAGCACATGGCCACGGCGTACTGGCCCACCGGCGGCAGGTCGACGCCCTCGCCCTTGGCCCAGTCGCGCAGCAGGCCGTCGGGGATCTGAATCAGAATCCCCGCGCCGTCGCCCACCAGGGGATCGGCGCCCACGGCGCCGCGATGGTCCAGATTGACCAGGATCTCCAGGCCGCAAGCCACGACCTCATGCGATTTGCGGCCCTTGATATTGGCCACAAACCCCACGCCGCACGCATCATGTTCATTGCGCGGGTCGTACAGACCTTGCTTCTCCGGAGCGCCCATAGCGTTCCCCACTCCACCAGTATCCAGGCACGCCGAGACGCGGCCTTCGGGGCCGTGACAGCGCGTTCTCGCGGCCATTAGCGGCAAGAACGTGCCTTGTCGATGGGAGCACGCCTATGACCTTGGAAAGTTTTTCTAATTTGCGGCGATATGCAGCGCCCGACCGGCCCTTTTCGGCGCCAGGCCGCCCCCGCCGCGACGGATAGGTCTGGACAAGGCGGGCTATTTGCGGGCTTCCGTGCTCCGACGTTCCTCCTCGAACCCGATCCGAGACGCTCATGCCGCCCTATCGCTCCCGCACCTCCACCCACGGCCGCAACATGGCCGGCGCCCGCGGCCTCTGGCGCGCCACGGGGATGAAGGACGCCGACTTCGGCAAGCCGATCATCGCGGTGGTGAACTCCTTCACCCAGTTCGTGCCCGGCCACGTGCACCTGAAGGACCTGGGGCAACTGGTGGCCCGGGAGATCGAGCGGGCCGGCGGGGTGGCCAAGGAGTTCAACACCATCGCGGTGGATGACGGCATCGCCATGGGTCACGACGGCATGCTCTACAGCCTGCCCTCCCGCGAGCTGATCGCCGACAGCGTGGAATACATGGCCAACGCCCACTGCGTGGACGCCATGGTCTGCATCTCCAATTGCGACAAGATCACGCCGGGCATGCTGATGGCCTCCCTGCGCCTCAACATCCCCACGGTGTTCGTGTCCGGCGGGCCGATGGAGGCCGGCAAGGTGATCCTCAAGGGCAAGGAAGTGGCCCTGGACCTGGTGGACGCCATGGTGGCCGCGGCCGACGAGGCCATCAGCGACGCCGAGGTGGCGGCCATCGAGCGCTCGGCCTGCCCCACCTGCGGCTCCTGCTCAGGGATGTTCACCGCCAATTCCATGAACTGCCTGACCGAGGCGCTCGGCCTGTCCCTGCCCGGCAACGGCTCGGTGCTGGCCACTCATGCCGACCGCGAGCGGCTGTTCCTGGAGGCCGGCCACCTGATCGTCGACATCACCCGGCGCCATTACGAGCAGGACGACGCCACCGTGCTACCCCGCGCGGTCGCCAGCTTCGCCGCCTTCGAAAACGCCATGAGCCTGGACATCGCCATGGGCGGCTCCACCAACACAGTGCTGCACCTGCTGGCCGCCGCCCACGAGGCCGAGGTGGACTTCACCATGGCCGACATCGACCGGCTGTCCCGCCGGGTGCCGTGCCTGTCCAAGGTGGCGCCGGCCAAGGCCGATGTGCACATGGAGGACGTCCACCGGGCCGGCGGGGTGATGGCCATCCTGGGGGAGCTGGACCGGGGCGGCCTGTTGCACACCGACCTGCCCACGATCCACAGCCCGACCCTGGGCGACGCCCTGAACCGCTGGGACGTGGCCCGCACCAACAGTGAGGCGGTCCACACCTTCTTCAAGGCGGCGCCCGGCGGCGTGCCGACCCAGGTGGCGTTCAGCCAGAGCCGCCGGTGGGACGACATCGACCTCGACCGCCAGGGCGGGGTCATCCGCGACGTGGCGCACGCCTTCTCCCAGGACGGCGGCCTGGCGGTGCTGAAGGGCAATCTCGCGCCGGACGGCTGCATCGTGAAGACCGCCGGGGTGGACGAGAGCATCCTGGTGTTCTCAGGCCCGGCCCGGGTGTTCGAGAGCCAGGACGCGGCGGTGAGCGCGATCCTCACCGGCAGGATCAAGGCCGGGGACGTGCTGGTGATCCGCTATGAAGGCCCGCGCGGCGGGCCGGGCATGCAGGAAATGCTCTATCCCACCAGCTATCTGAAATCGAAGGGCCTCGGGAAGGCCTGCGCCCTGATCACCGACGGGCGGTTCTCCGGCGGCACCTCGGGCCTGTCCATCGGCCACGTCTCCCCCGAGGCGGCGGAGGGCGGGCTGATCGGCCTGGTGGAAGAGGGCGACCTGATCGCCATCGACATTCCGCGCCGGGGGGTCTCGCTCGAGGTCCCCGATGCGGTGATCGCCCAGCGCCGGGCCGCCATGCTGGCCAAGGGCGCCGACGCCTGGTCTCCGGGCCCCAGGCCCCGGAAGGTCACCACCGCGCTCAGGGCCTACGCCGCCTTCGCCACCAGCGCCGCCCGAGGCGCCGTCCGCGACGTGGATCAGAAGCGGGGTTAGGGGCTTTCGAAGTTCAGCCGGAACGAGTCGCGCCTCAGCTTCCCCCATTCATTGGGGGAAGTGGCCCGACAGCGTCTTCGCTGGAGGGACGATGGGGGTGCGAGACCCGACAGGCAGTGCGCCTCAGATACGCACCCCAACGTCCCTCGTCGCGCTGCGCGCGCCTCACGACACTTCCCCCACATCGTGGGGGGAAGGTAGGGCGCCACGCCACCCGCCCGGCTCAAACGCCAACGGGTTCTACAGATCCAGCAAGCTCCGGTCCGCCGTCCGCACATTCTCGCAGCCGGTGAGGATCATGGCTGTGGCCAGCTCGCTCTTCAGCGTGCCCAGCATCCGGGCCACCATCGCCTCGCCCCCGGCGCCCAGGGCGTAGGCCCAGGCGCGACCGACGAAACAGGCCCGCGCGCCCAGGGCCAGGGCCTTCAGAACGTCCAGGCCGGACCTGATCCCGCCGTCCACGAACACCTCCAGGTCATCCCCCACCGCGTCGACAATGCGCGGCAGGGCGGCCACCGAGGACATCACCCCGTCCAGCTGGCGGCCGCCATGGTTGGAGACGATCACCCCCTGGGCGCCCGCCTTCACCGCATCGCGGGCGTCCGCCGGATCAAGGATCCCCTTGATGATGATCGGCCCGTCCCAGGTCTGGCGCACGAAATCGAGATCGGCCCAGGTCACCGAGCGGTCGAAATTGCGGGCGATCCAGCTGAGGAAGTCGGTGACCTTGCGCCCCTCGGTCACCGCGTCCTGCACATTGCCCAGGGTGTGGGGCCGCCCGCCCGTATAGAGGTCCCAGACCCAGGCGGGGTGGGTCACCCCCTGCCAGGCCGTGTTGAGGCTCCCCGACAGGCCCGTGGCGCCGGTGAATCCGGAGCGGACGTCGCGATAGCGTGAGCCCGGCAGGGGCAGGTCCACGGTGAACACCAGCACCGGGCAGCCCGCCGCCTTGGCCCGGGCCAGCAGGGCGGCCATGTAGCCACGATCCTTGAGCATATAGAGCTGGAACCAGGGCGCCTGGCCGGTGGCCGCCACCTCCTCCACCGAGCAGACGCTCACCGTGGACAGGCAGAAGGGCAGGCCCGCGGCCTTGGCCGCCCGGGCCGCCTGGGCCTCGCCGCGGGCGGCGTACATGCCGGCCATCCCCACCGGCGACAGGCCGAGCGGCATGTCCATGGGCTGGCCCACGGCGGTAGTCGAAAGGTTGAGCCGGGTCATGTCGCGCATGACCCGCTGGCGCAGGGCGATCGCCTCGAAGTCGGCGACGTTGCGGCCCAGGGTCACCTCCGCATAGGAGCCGCCATCGATATATTCGAAGAACATCGGCGGCAGGCGGCGTCGCGCCAATTCCCGATAGTCGGAGACCGAGGCCGGTTTCATGCGCGCTCCCTGTGGGCCGGGGCCCCTGCCCCCTGGATAGCCCAACCTAGGCTGAGCGCAGGGCCCTTTACAATTGTTCTTGATATGTTCTTATCAAGCATCATGCAAACCCGCCTCGCCCCCGCCTCCGACCTGCCCCGCCTCCGCGAACGGCTTCGTGCCGTGTTCGGCGCCCAGACGCCGCCGGATCGGCGGTTGGACCCGGTCTCCCAGCTGATCAAGGCGGTGATCAGTTCACGGACCTATGACGAGGTGGCCTGGGCGGCCTTCATCCGCCTGCAGCAGGCCTATCCGGACTGGGGCGCCCTGGGCGACGCCTCGGCCGAGGCCGTGGAACAGGTCATCGATCCGGTGACCTTCGCGGAAATGAAGGCGCGCCAGCTGCCGACCCTGATCCGCACGATCCTGCGGCGGCGCGGGACCCTCGAACTCGACTTCCTCGGATTAGAGACCGTCGAGGGCGCCATGGCCTGGCTGCAGGGGCTGAACGGGGTGGGAATCACCTCAGCCGCCGCGACCCTGAATTTCAGCCGGCTGAACCGGCGGACCCTGGTGGTGGACGCCCATGTCGCCCGCGTGGCGCGGCGACTGGGTCTGATCCCGGCCGGCGGCGACGAGAACGCCGCCTATGACGCCCTGATGGACCAGGCGCCGGCGGACTGGGGCCCGGAGGACCTGCATGAACTGCACTGGCTCATGAAGCCCTACGGCCAGTCGATCTGCAGCCATTTCGACCCGGCCTGCGGTCTCTGCGCCCTGCGCGGGACCTGCCCCCGGCTGGGCGTCGCCGGCGACCAGGAAGCCCGGGTGCTGGCCTTCAAGGCGCGAACCTTGACCTAGGCGTTCGGCGTCTGACCTGGATCAGGAGAGTCGGAATTTCTTGACGTTCGATCCATTTTGTGTTCCTGTTTTGTTCCATGCACGACGACGCCGCCCACACCGAGGAATGTTCCACCGGCCAGGCCTGCGCCTGCGAGGCCTGCACGGCCCTGCCGGCGCATACGGCCTGGCAGGTGGCGGTGCTGAAGGAGCTCGCCGAGCTCGGCCTGCGTATGGCCCGGGCGCTGTGCGAGGAAACCGAGTCTGCGCCGCGGGAAGAGGTTCCGGATCGCCGCAACGCCGACCCGCTCTCCCGCCTGTCCCGCTCCGTCCGCCAGACCCTGGCCCTGCAGGCCCGGCTCATCGAGGGCGCCCCGGTGGTGGCGGCGAAACGCGCCGGGCAGGCCGCCACCCGCAAGGCCGAGGCGGT
>Ga0265327_10005152_pt1 | contig 11084 bp, 11 predicted proteins | sample 41621metaG_FD_202089 | JGI IMG/M metagenome (GOLD analysis project Ga0265327, IMG submission 202089) | Rhizosphere microbial communities from Carex aquatilis grown in University of Washington, Seatle, WA, United States - 4-16-21 metaG | ecosystem: Host-associated > Plants > Roots > Rhizosphere... | reverse complement strand
CAATGCACCGCAAGCGCGCAGCCGCAATCACCTGCCGCCTGCCGTAGCGCCCGGTCCAGTGTCCATAGTTGCAAGCGGCCGATCAGCGCGGCGGCGAGCAGATGGGTGTCTACGTAGCCGAGACCGCGGCCGGCGAAGCGGCGCTCGGCGATCAGGTGCATTACCTCGTCATGACTGGCGACGCTGCAACGGCGTAGCCAGCGCATGATGGCGAGTTTCTGTCGGCTTAAGCCGCCGAGGCAGAGTTCGCCGACGACGTGGTCGTGGAGCACGATATCGCCGGCCGCAAGGAAGCTCTCCATCTGCGCATCGCCGCGCCGCAAGTGTTCGACCCAGATCGAGGTGTCGGCAAGTATCTTCACGATGCCGTCAGTCCTTCTGCGCCGGATCGGATGCAGGCGCATCGTAGGGTGTGGCTTCGGGTTCGGCGGCGCGCAGCACGGTCGCACGGCGGCGCGGCGCGACGGTCAGGTCGGGTTCGCTGCCGCCGAGCAGGGCCAGTCGCTGCGAGGCTAGTTGGTGGCGTAGCGCAAGCAGGGCTTCGCGCAGCAGTTGCGAGCGATCGCGGATGCCGCTGAGTTGTTCGAGGTCGGCCAGCAGCTCGTCGTCCAGGGTGACGGTGGTTCTCATCGCAGGCTCCGGGAAGCGAAAGGATGCATCAAATATAGCATCAATTGATGTCAATTACGATGCACTCGCCACCGCACGGCCGATCACCAGCCGCTGGATGTCGGACGCCCCTTCGTAAATCTGGCAGACACGCACGTCGCGGTAGATGCGCTCGACCGGGAAGTCGGTGACATACCCATAGCCGCCGTGGATCTGGATGGCGTCGGAGCAGACCCTTTCCGCCATTTCGGACGCGAACAACTTGGCCATGCTCGCCTCCTTGAGGCAGGGCTGGCCGGCGTCGCGCAGGGTGGCGGCATGCCATACGAGTTGGCGTGCGGCTTCGATTTGCGTCGCCATATCGGCGAGGCGGAAGCTCACGGCCTGGTGCTGGATGATCGGCACGCCGAAGGCTTCACGTTCCTGCGCGTACTTGACTGCCGCCTCGAGGGCCGCACGCGCCATGCCGACCGACTGGGAAGCGATGCCGATGCGGCCGGCTTCGAGATTCGACAGGGCGATGCGGTAGCCGTCTCCCTCGGTGCCGATCAAGTGGTCGGCCGGGATGCGGCAGTCCTCGAACAGGATTTGCGCTGTGTCCGATGCATGCTGACCGAGCTTTTCCTCGATGCGGGCGACGACGTAACCCTTGGTGTCGGTCGGCACGAGGAAGCAGGAAATGCCGCGCTTCCCCGCGGCCGGGTCGGTGACGGCGAAGACGATGGCGATCTGGCCGTTCTTGCCGCTGGTGATGAATTGCTTGACGCCGTTCAAGACCCAATACTCACCTGTGTCGCCGTCTTTCACCGCCTTGGTGCGGATGGCACTGGCATCGGAACCGACATGCGGCTCGGTCAGGCAGAAACAGCCGAGCAGGCCGCCGGTAGCCGCGCCCTTGAGCCAACGCTCCTTCTGCGCATCGTTGCCGTACTTCAGCAGGATGCCGCAGATCAGCGAGTTCTGCACCGAGAGGATGGTCGACGTGGCGCCGTCGCCGGCGGCGATTTCTTCGAGGGCGATGGCCAGCGTCAGGTAGTCGAGGCCGGCGCCGCTCCATTCCTCGGGCACGGCCATGCCCCAGACGCCGAGCGCCGCGAGTTCCTGCAAGGCCTGCGCCGGGAAGGTGGCGTTGCGGTCCCAGGCGGCGGCATGGGGTGCCAGCTGTTCGCGCGCGAAGTCGCGCAGCATGTCGCGGATCATTTGTTGCGATTCGTTGAGGATCATCGGGCTTGCTCCAGGGAAAGCTGCGCTGAGGTATGTTGAGTGAGTACAACGCCGGCCAGCACCAAGGCGCCGCCGGCGAGCACCGAAAGGCCGAGGCGCTCGTCGAGCAGCCAGGCGGCGGCGAGCACGGCCGCCACCGGCACCAGGTTGATGAAAATCGAGGCGCGCGCAGCACCGATCTTGGCTACGGCGGCGTTGAACCAGGTGAAACCGAGGGTAGTACCGAGTAACGCCAGGAACAGGATGCAAAGCCAGACCAGCGCCGAGTAGTGCGGTACCAGCGCCGCCGGCTGGTCGAGAAGCGCGGTGACCAACAACAACGCCCAGCCGACGATGGTGCTGTAGGCCGTGACGACCAGGGCGGATAGCGTTTTCGTCGCGCGCCGGCCGAGCAACGTGTAGGCGGCCCAGAACATGGCGCAGCCGACGATCAGCAGCTCGCCCAAGCCGACCTGACCACTGAGCGGCGCTAGCGGCGAGCCATGACCGATGACGGTGAGGCAGCCGACCAATGCAATGGCCCCGCCGACGGCCTTTTGTGGCGTCAGGCGTTCGTGCGCCAGCCAGGCCGCGGCAAGGGTCACCACCACCGGGTTGAGCGCCACCACCAGCGCCGCCTGACCGGCGGCAAGGCGTTGCAGGCCGTAAAGAAAGCAGAGGTTGTAGAGGAAGATGCCGGTGACGCCGAGCCCCAGAATCAGCCACCATTCGCGCCGCGTCGGCCGCGGCAGTCCTTTGTTGCGCCAGGCGACCAGGGCTAGCAGCGCCAGGCCGGCGATCAGGAAGCGCCACACCGCTATCGCGAGCGGCGGCGCTTCCAGCACCGCATAGCGCGCGGCAACCCAGGTGCCGCCCCAGATCAGCATGGTGACGAAGAGCTTGAGGTAGGTCGCGGCCAAGAGGCTTTACAGCAGCTCGATGCCCAGGGCAGTGGCCTCGCCGCCGCCGATGCACAGGCTGGCGACGCCGCGCGTCTTGCCGTATTTCTTCAAGGCGCCGATCAGCGTGACGATGATGCGCGCACCGGAAGCGCCGATGGGGTGGCCCAGGGCACAGGCGCCGCCATGGACGTTAACCTTCTCGTGCGGCAGCTGCAAGTCGTGCATGGCGGCCATGGCGACCACGGCGAAGGCCTCGTTGATCTCGTAGAGGTCGACACTTTCCGCGCTCCAGCCGGTTTTGGCGAACAGTTTCTTCATGGCGCCGACCGGGGCTGTGGTGAATAGGTTCGGCTCCTGCGCATGCGTGGCATGACCGACGATGCGCGCCAGCGGCGTCACGCCGAGCTTGGCGGCGGTCGAAGCGCGCATCAGCACCAGCGCGGCGGCGCCGTCGGAGATCGAGGACGAATTGGCGGCGGTCACGGTGCCGTCTTTCTTGAATGCGGCTTTAAGGCCGGGAATCTTCTCGATCTGCGCTTTCAGCGGCTGCTCGTCCTGCTCCACCAGCACGTCGCCCTTGCGGCCGGAAACCGTCACCGGCGCGATCTCCCACTTAAAGGAGCCGTCCTTGATGGCGGCCTGGGCGCGCGTGGTCGAAGCGATGGCGAAGTCGTCCTGCGCCTTGCGCGTGAAGCCGTAGGATTCGGCGCACTCCTCGGCGAAGGTGCCCATCAGGCGGCCCTTCTGGTAGGCATCCTCCAGCCCGTCGAAGAACATGTGGTCGAGCATCTGGCCGTGGCCGAGGCGGTAGCCGCCGCGCGCCTTGGGCAGCAGATAGGGCGCATTGGTCATCGACTCCATGCCGCCGGCCACCATCACGGCATTGCTGCCGGCGATCAGCAGGTCGTGGCTGAACATGGCGGCCTTCATGCCGGAGCCGCAGACCTTGTGGATGGTGGTGCAGCCGGCCGACAGCGGCAGGCCGGCGCCGAGCGCCGCCTGACGTGCCGGGGCCTGGCCGACGCCGGCTTGCAGCACGTTGCCCATGATGACTTCTTCGACCAGCTCGGGCGCAATGCCGGCGCGGGCCACCGCGGCCTTGATGGCGACGGCGCCCAACTGCGGGCCGGTGACGTTGGTGAAGTCGCCTTGAAAGCCGCCCATGGGGGTGCGGGCGGCGGCAACGATGACGATGGGATCGGACATGCGGTTTCTCCTTAATTGAGCGCGGCGAGTGCCGCTTCATAACGTTCGGCGACATCCTGCGGGCGATGGACGGTCAGTCCGAGGTCGCGCATGAGGCCGTCCTTCAAGCCGTAGATCCAGCCATGCACAGTCAGCGGCTGGCCGCGCCGCCAAGCGTCCTGGACGACGACGGTGTGGGCGACGTTGAACACCTGTTCGAGGACATTGAGTTCGCATAGGCGGTCGGCGCGCTCCAAGGCCGGCAGGGCGTCGACGCGCGTCTGGTGCTTGATATGCACGTCCTGGACGTGGCGCAGCCAGATGTCGGCCAGGCCAATGCGCTCGCGCCGCAGCGCCGCGCCGACACCACCGCAACCGTAGTGGCCGACCACCATGACGTGCTTGACCTTGAGCATATCGACGGCGAATTGCAGCACCGACAGACAGTTGAGGTCGGTATGGACGACGACATTGGCGACGTTGCGATGGACGAACACTTCGCCCGGCAGCAGGCCGACGATCTGGTTGGCCGGCACGCGCGAATCGGAGCAGCCGATCCACAGGTATTCCGGCGTTTGCAATTGGGCGAGCTTCTCGAAGTAGCTGGGATCGACCTGGCGCATCTGGTCGGCCCAGGCGCGGTTGAAGTCGAACAGGTGGAACAGGTTCTCGTGGCGGATTTCCTCTTCCGACCAGTTCTGAAGGTCGAGGGCGAGGAACTGCGTGCCTTCCACCGGCGTCGAGTAGTAGGCCGGCGCCGCCATGAAGCCGAGCTCGCGGTAGAGCTTCACCGCCATGCGCATGTTGGGCAGCGTATCGAGCATGATCTTGTGGTAGCCGATCTCGCGCGCGGCACGGATCGCCGCCATGATCAGCGCGCGGCCGACGCCCTGGCTGCGATAGGCCGGATCGACGTAGAGACGCTTCAGTTCGCAAATGCCCTCGGACAGCGGCCGAATGCCGACGCAGCCGGCCGGCTCAGCGTCAACCGCAGCCAGGAACAGCCGGCCCTGGGGCGCGGCGTAGGCGCCGGGCAGGTTGGCCATCTCGGCATCGAAATTCTGAAAGCATAGATCCACCCCCAGCCAGGCGGCGTAGGTGCGGAAGAACTGGCGCACCTGGTCCAGTTCGCGGGTATCGGCGGCAGTAAGGACACGGAGCGTGACGGTCATGGCTGTTCCGCTAGAGCGCAAAGATCAGGCACGTAGTGGTGGCGTGGGCATAGAGGCGGCCGGCGGCGTCGTAAAGCCGGCCCTCGGCGGTACCGATTTGCTTGCCGACGTGAATGATCTTGCCCTCGGCGCGCACCGGGCCGACCTGGTCGGTCAGGGCACGCAGGTAATTCACTTTGAGTTCGATGGTGGTGTAGCCCTGGCCGGCTTCGAGCGTGCTCTGCACAGCGCAGGCGACGCAGGAATCGAGCAGGGTGGCGTGGTAACCGCCATGCACCGAGCCGATGGGGTTGTAGTGGGCGCGCGTCGGATGGCCCTGGAAGACGACGCGGCCGCGCTCGGCTTCGACCAGCGCAATATCCAGGGTCTGCATGATGGGCGGCGCCGGCAGTTCGCCGCGCAGCATCTTGTGGAATAACTCAAGACCGCTGCATTCGCGCAAGGCCTCCACCGGCAGCACGTCGAAAGACACGTCGCCGCTGCGCATGGCTGCGGCGGCGGCAAGCCATTCGGCCTGGAGGGCCTGGACGTCGGCGCTCATTACGCGGTTTCGTTGAACAGTTCGCGCCCGATCAGCATGCGGCGAATCTCCGAGGTGCCGGCGCCGATTTCATAGAGCTTGGCGTCGCGCCACAGGCGGCCGGCCGGGTATTCGTTGATGTAGCCGTTGCCGCCGAGGGTCTGGATCGCTTCGCCGGCCATCCAGGTCGCCTTCTCGGCCGAGTAAAGGATGGCGCCGGCGGCGTCCTTGCGGAAGCTGCGGCTGTGGTCCATGCGGTCGCAGGCCTTGCCGACGGCATAAACGTAGGCGCGCGTCGCCTGCCAGGTCGAATACATGTCGGCGACCTTGCCCTGCATCAGCTGGAATTCGCCGATGGCCTGGCCGAACTGCTTGCGGTCGTGCAGGTAAGGTATGACGATGTCCATGCAAGCGGCCATGATGCCCAGGGGGCCGCCGGAGAGCACGGCGCGCTCGTAGTCGAGCCCGCTCATCAGTACCTTGACGCCGGCGCCGACACCACCGAGCACGTTCTCCACCGGCACTTCGCAATCGTCGAAGAACAGCGGGTAGGTGTTGGAGCCGCGCATGCCGAGCTTGTCGAGATGGCTACCGCAGGAGAAACCCTTCATGCCCTTTTCGACGATGAAGGCGGTCATACCCTTGGCGCCCGCGGCGACATCGGTCTTGGCATAGACGATCAGCGTATCGGCATCGCCGCCGTTGGTGATCCACATCTTGGCGCCGTTGAGCACGTAGCGGTCGCCCTTCAGATCGGCGCGCAGCTTCATGCTGACGACATCGGAGCCGGCGTTCGGCTCGGACATCGCCAGGGCGCCGACATGCTCGCCGGATATCAGCTTGGGCAGGTACTTCTTTTTCTGCGCGTCGTTGCCGTTGCGGCGCATCTGGTTGACGCAGAGATTGGAGTGGGCGCCGTAGGACAGGCCGACCGAGGCCGAAGCGCGCGAGATTTCCTCCATGGCGACGATGTGGGCCAGATAGCCCATGGCAGTGCCGCCGTACTCCTCCTCGACGCTCATGCCCAGCAGACCCATGTCGCCGAACTTTTTCCACAGATCGGCGGGGAATTCGTTGTCGCGGTCGATGGCGGCGGCGCGCGGGGCGATTTCCTTGTCGGCGAAATCCTTCACCGCATCGCGCAGCATGTCGGCGGTTTCGCCGAGGTCGAAATTCAGTCCCATCATTTTGTCGCTCCTTCGTTGTCCGGTTTGCCGTGCATGGTCATCAGCGTCTGTTGCATCGTCGCGCAGTGCGTCGTCTTCATGCCCTTGACGACATAGGCGTCGCCGCGGCAGATGACCAGATTCTTGCCCGGTTTGATCACTTCGCCGGTGGTAATCAACAACTCGCCGTCGCCGGGTGCCAGCAGGTTGATCTTGAACTCCACCGACAATACCGAAGAACCGGCCGGCATCAGCGAAAACCCGGCATAGCCGGCGGCGCTATCGACCACCGTGGCGGTAATGCCGGCATGGAAGAAGCCGTGCTGCTGGCACAAATCCTCGCGATAGGGCAGGCGGATTTCGCACCAGCCGGGACGGATGTCGGCCAGCTCGGCGCCGATCAGCGTCATCACGCTCTGGCGGTCGAAGCTGGCGCGCACCTTCTCGGCCCAGAGCGGGTCGCGCGGCTCGAAGTGCGGGGCGGCGGGGGGCGGGGGGACGGTCATCGGCGGTTCTCCTTCGCGGTCGGTGGCGGCTATTGTAGGTTGACGTTGACGTGAACGTCAACTTGAGTTCCAGTCATGCGGCGGTAGCGCGACGTGCGGCGCGCTTGGCCGGCGGCTTGGCGTCCCTGGCAGCGAGAATGTCGCGGCACTGGCGCTCGAAAGCGTCGATTTCGGCCAGCACCGCTTCGATATCCTCGCGTTGCTGTTCCAGCGCCGTTTTGCGCGTCGCCAGCACGCCGAGCAGCTTGACGAGCTGCGACGACTGGTCGGGCGCGGTGTCGTACATGTCGATCAATTCCTTGATCGCCGGCAGCGACAGGCCGAGACGCTTGCCGCGCAAGGTCAGCTTTAGCCGTGTGCGGTCGCGCTTGGAGTAGACGCGCTGCTGGCCGGCACGTTCGGGGAAGATCAGCCCCTGCTCCTCGTAGTGGCGTATCGCCCGTGGCGTAATGGCGAATTCGCGCGCCAGTTCGGTGATGGTGAAAGTGGGTTCGGGCATGGCTGCCAAGGCAAGGAAGGATAGTGTAGCCCGCCATTCTAGGGCAAGGTGCGCGCATTGCCATTCCCGGCGGGTCAAGGGAGAATGGCAATCTTGGCATAAGGAGACGGTCATGGCTCTACCGGCAACAAGCGAGCGCTTTGCGTTCGGCGCCTATTGCACATGGCCAGAGGATGAGCGCTGGGAATTGATCGACGGCGTACCGTTCGCTATGTCGCCGGCGCCTGACTGGCCGCATCAGAGCTTAGTTGCCACGCTGACGGCTGCGATCTTCTCGCATTTGAAAGGCGGCACCTGCCGAGTCTTGCCGTCGCCGCTCGACGTCCTGCTGCCCAAGGCCGACGAGGCCGACGACTCGGTGGATACGGTGGTGCAGCCCGATTTGGTGGTGCTGTGCGATCAGTCGAAACTGACCCGCCACGGTGTGCGCGGCGCTCCGGAATGGGTGATCGAGATTCTTTCGCCGTCCACCGCCGGTCGCGACCAGCGCGAGAAGCGCGAACTCTACGAGCGCCACGGCGTGGCCGAGTACTGGATCGTCTCGCCCAGCGAACGCTTAGTCTGGACTTACCGGCTCGAAGCCGGCGCCTATGGCAAGCCGGCGATCTACGATGAGGCCATGACCGCGTCGCCGCAGGCCTTCCCCGATCTGGTCGTGTCGCTCACCGAGCTTTTCGCCGACATTCCGCGCATCGAATAGCGACCGGCCGCGTGTGGCGCAGTCTTTCACGCGTGGCACCGAACCAAGTACTCGGGGCCAAGAAGGTTGCGGCCGCCAAAGCGCCGACTAAACGCAAAGCTCCTCGCGCGGTGGATGCGCCACCAGTAAAGCGCAGGACCAAAAGGCGAAGACTATATGGTTGTTTCGGCGAATATCGCCATCTGGAACACAAATTGTTGCACCGCACCAGCCGAAAAACATAGAATTGCCGGTTACGTCTCACAAACGGCAGAATCCATTCAACTTTCTGCCGCCCATCCAACCACGGCCCGCGCATGCAACTGCACATCACGCACGACACGCTTCCCGCCCCCGGTACCGCCCTCGAAGTGGCGCCCGGCGTGCGTTGGCTGCGCATGCCTTTGCCGTTTGCGCTCGATCACATCAACCTCTGGCTGATCGCCGACGGCGCCGCGTGGACGGCCGTGGATACCGGCATTGCGCTCGATGCGGTCAAGGATGCGTGGCGCGCGGTGTTGGCCGATCATCCGCTTTCGCGCCAGATCGTCACCCATTTTCATCCCGACCACCTTGGCCTCGCCGCCTGGCTGGAGCAGAAAACCGGCGCACCGCTGTGGATCACTCAGGGCGAGTACGCGACGGCGCAGTTGGTCAAGCACCAGATCGCCAATTACGGCACACCGGCCATGGCAGTCTTTTTCGGCAACCACGGCCTCGGCGCCGAAGCTGTGGCGGCGCTGGAAAAGCGCGGCAACGCTTATGGCCGCGGCGTGCCGGCACTTCCCGACACCTTTCGCCGTATTTTCGATGGCGAGGACATTGCCATTGGTGCGCATACTTGGCGCGTCATTCCTGGCTTCGGCCATTCCGCCGAGCATGCCAGCCTCTACTGTGCCGAACTGGGTGTGCTGATTGCCGGCGACATGTTGCTGCCGCGCATTTCGACCAACGTCAGCGCGTTTGCAGCGGTGCCCGCGGCCAATCCGCTGGCGCTGTTCCTCGCGTCCATCGATCGCTTCACGGCATTGCCCGAGGACACGCTGGTGCTGCCTTCCCACGGCAAACCGTTCCGCGGCATTCACGAGCGCGTAGCGCAGCTGCATGCGCACCACCGCGAGCGTTGCGACGTCTTGTGCGCCGCCTGCGTCGGCAAGCCGCAAAGCGCCTGTGATCTGATGCCGGTGCTGTTCGAGCGCGACATTACCGACCCGCACCAGACCATGTTCGCCATGGGCGAAGCCATCGCCCACCTGATTTATCTTGAGCAGGCGCACGCCATGGCGCGTGTCGTCGCTAACGGCACCATTCGCTTTGTCACTATCCCTTGACCAGGAGACCACCATGTCCCAGAACCAAGACCACAAGCCGCAGCTGCCCGATCCCAAAGAGATGGCCAAGACCTACGCCGAAGTGGCGCAGCGCGCATCGAAACTGATCACCGAGCACATGCGCCGCCAGATGAAGAAGGGCATGGCCGCGCCGCAGGACGAGCTCGGCATCGCCCAGGCCTTCATGGACATGATGGCCAAGATGCTGGCCAATCCCTACAAGCTGGCGCAGGCGCAGATGAACTTGGTGTGGGACTACTTCTCGCTCTGGCAGCATTCGACGCTGCGCTTCATGGGCATGAACGCCGCCCCCTTCGCGGTGCCGGCCAAGGACGACAAGCGCTTCAAGAACGAGGAATGGGAGCAGCATTTCCTGTTCGACTTCATCAAGCAGAGCTACCTGATCACGGCACGCCATGTGCATGACGCCGTCAGCCAGGTCGAGGGTATGGACGACAACTCGAAGAAGAAGGTCAACTTCTTCACGCGCCAGTTCATCGACGCGCTGTCGCCCTCCAACTTCGCCATGACCAATCCGGAAGTGTTCAACGAGACGCTTAAGTCCCACGGACAGAATCTGGTCAAGGGCTTCAACAACCTGCTGCGCGACATGGAAGACGGCGACGGACAACTGCGCATCCGCATGACCGACACCGCCGCCTTCGAGCTCGGCAAAAACGTCGCCACGACGCCGGGCAAGGTAGTGTTCCAGAACGACCTGATCCAGTTGCTCCAGTTCAATCCGACCACGACCGAGCAGTACAAGCGTCCGCTGCTGATCTTCCCGCCCTGGATCAACAAGTACTACATCCTCGATCTGCGCGAGAAGAATTCGCTCATCAAGTGGGCCACCGACCAGGGCCATACGGTGTTCGTCATGTCCTGGGTGAACCCGGACGCCAAGCTGGCCAAGAAGACCTTCGAGGACTACCTGACCGACGCGGCGCTGACGGCAGTCGACGTGGTCTGCGAGCAGACCGGCGAGAAGCAGATCAATGCCGCCGGCTATTGCCTTGGCGGCACGCTGCTCGGCGCCACGCTCGCCTACATGACGGCGAAGAAGGACAAGCGCATCGCCTCGGCGACCTTCTTTACCACCATGCTCGACTTCTCCTTCCCCGGCGAGCTCGGCGTCTTCATCGACGAACAGCAAGTCGCCAGCCTGGAAAAGAAGATGGAAGCACGTGGCTTCCTTGAAGGTTCGGAAATGGCCGGCACCTTCAACATGCTGCGTTCCAACGACCTGATCTGGTCGTTCGTGGTGAACAACTACCTGATGGGCAAGGATCCCTTCCCCTTCGATCTGTTGTTC
>Ga0265327_10005151_pt1 | contig 11084 bp, 4 predicted proteins | sample 41621metaG_FD_202089 | JGI IMG/M metagenome (GOLD analysis project Ga0265327, IMG submission 202089) | Rhizosphere microbial communities from Carex aquatilis grown in University of Washington, Seatle, WA, United States - 4-16-21 metaG | ecosystem: Host-associated > Plants > Roots > Rhizosphere >... | reverse complement strand
GTTACGTATTCCGTTGTGCAGGTTGACGCAACACGCAACACGCTACATTTTGTGGGACTCAACCCGAATAAAACATCCCCTTGTTATCCATCACCGAATCGTGCCTTTTACCACCACCACCCCGTTGCTCCACTCTGCCGAGGTGAAGCGCACGGGCAGGTCGGCGGCGCGTTGCAGTTGAGATTGGATTGCTTGCTCAACCGGGTCCTGCGCCCATTGGAGAACGGGCGGCAGGTTCATGCTTAGAATTTTGACAACCGGCAACCCGTCTTTCAGCGTGACTTTCACCTTTGCGGCTACATGGCTGCGCACCCCGGCGACGGTCACGTCACCTTCCCCTGAAATATAATCGGGCGTGATCTGTACTTGGGGATAGGCAAACGGGATTTGCGGATACTTGTTCAAGTACCAGGTGATGGTCTGCTCGGCTTGCAAATCGGTCAGGGTCACTTGCCAGCTTTCGCCGGAATGCTTGCCGGAATTGATATAGCTCAACAACTGCTCGACTTCCGGGTCCCTGATTGGGTCGACCACGTGCGGCGGCTTGGTGGGCATCGTCAATATCTGCGCCAATGCGAACAGGTTGACCGCAATCAATAACACGCCAATCCAGAAATTCCGGCCGAGCTTTCTCAATGCAGCCATAGTTTTAACCCCGCGATTCCCATCGGGACGAGCGCCAGCAGACAGGCCAGCCCCCAAAGTGCCAGGGCGCGCTCAGAAAGCACAGCCCCCGACCCCGAAGGAACTGGGGCAAGAAGCTCCGGGGGCAAAACCCCCGGCCCCGAAGGAACCGGGGCAACTTCCGGGGGCGAGACCACCGCAGCAGACGCCGAGTCCGCTTCGGGCGCAGCCGTCAGCGGGCGATTGTATCCGTAGGCGCGCCCAATCCACAGCGCGGCGAGGCCCAGGATGAGCAGGAAGGCCAGGGTGGAGCCGGCCATCGAAAGGCCCAAAATGCCGATTTCCGGGGGCAGTATGCCAAAAAATTGCGCGCCGCCCAGCGTAATCACCAACAGCGAGCCGCCGTTCCAGGCGGCATGCACCAGCACGGCAAGCGCATACTTCCTGACCCAATTTACCGGAGCGTTTGGTTCGCCGCGCAGCACATCCCGCCAGCCGAGCGCCACCAGCCCCGATCCGAGCGGATGCAGCGCCCCGCCCAACGCGCGCACGAGCAGGATGCCGGCCCAGAGGGCAAAACCGCCCCCGGCGTAGATCACGTTTTCCACTGCGGCAAACCCGGCCCCGGCCAGCGCGCCCACCCAGAAGGTTTCCTGTTTATTCAAGCGGCGCAACAGCGGCAGCGTCACCAGCGGTTTGACCAGTTCCTCCACCAGCGGCGCGATGACCGCTATCTGGACGAAAACGTAGACAAACGACGGGCTGGTCAGCGACTGGGATACGTTCGGACCGAACAGGCTGTCGAACAAGCTAGTCAACCTGTCGAGCACGCTGCCGGCTGTGAACACCAGGGCCAAAATGCCCGCCGGGAACAGGATTTCCAGGAGGATGGCGAGAAAAACGCTGACCGTCGCGCCGCCGCAAAAAGCCACCAGCCCGCGCCGCCAGGTCAACCCACCCCCCTCGGTCCCCCCATTTTGAACCCCAAAAATGGGGGGATGCAAGGGGGGTAGGGTAGGTGTAAACCACGAAACCGCCCACAAGGGCGGCAGCGCAGCCAGGATCAGCAACACAGGCGGGAAGAACAGTCCGGGCAAAATTCCGCCCTGCGTGATGACCAGACCCACGAACAGCAAGATCACAAAGACCACCAACCCAAGCTCCAGCGGCGGCAGGAACAAGGCTCTCGAAGGCTTGCCTTTCAACGATTGGTCGGCGTGCCGGTACAACACCCAACCCGCGCCCAACGTCAGCGTCGCCAGCGTCAGGCTTGCCACACCATACATGACACCCCAACTGTCGTTGCTGCCGCTAAGCGCCATCAGCGGCGTAACGCAAAGAGCATTCGCAGCCAGGAGCAGCCCCGGCAAAAATAGCAGCACCCCGCCCGTCAACACAATGCGTTTCCAGAACGTCGCCATTATTCCCAGGTCTCCAGAATGGCTTGCAAAGCTTTAATTCTTTCCATATTGAGTTCCACGACAAGCGCTGTCAAAAAGGTCAGCAAACCAATGGCGCCCCAAATCAACCAGAGATTGGCCGCTTGCAGGCCATTGACCAACTGCCCAAGCACGGCCAGCATCACCCCGGCCAGCCCGATGTAAAAGAAACGTCGCAACCGCCGCGCAATGCCCCAGCCAAACACCAGCAACCCCTCGACAATCAGCGTCAGCGAAAACGCCAGGCCAAAACTGAGCGTTTGCCAGAAGAGCGAGCCAAGCATCAAAGTCAGCGCGGCGTAATCCAGCCAGCGGCCCAGCAACTTGTTGCCGCGCGACCACTCCAGGTAGCCAATCGCCAGCAGGTACAACCCGGCAGGCAGCGCGTACCACTGCGCATTCCGCAGGTTGCCCCAGGCATTGATGTAAAACGCATACAGGAACCAGGCCCCCAGCAGCATGGCCACCGCCAGGTAGCCCAACCGCAAGCGCCGGTAGACCGCCGCAGCAGCCGTGTAGAGCAGGCCCACCAGCGAGAGCACCCACACCGCCATCCAGACCGTCTCGAATTCCACAATGTCGCGGAAAGACATGCCCAACAGGGCGCGAAGCGTCCAACCGACCAGATCGAAGCCCAGCAGGGGCGTGATGACCAGGGCCAGGATGGACAGGAGCATGGCCGAACGCTGTAACGGAATCTCCCAAACTGACAACCAACGCGGGCCTGAACTTTCTTTCTCTGGACTTTGGCTTTGCCACCGCCAAAACAGGCGATATCCGAACCCAAGCAGCCCGTACCCAAGCGCCAGCCAGGCCAGGTGGACGGTCAGGCTGTTGGCGGGGAACTGCCCGGCAATCCGCCACTGGAGCAGCGCGATCAACCCAAGAAAAGCGCTTAGATAAGACAACGCGCCTGCGCCCCAGGCCGAGGCCAGCACGCCGATCAAGAGCACGTGCGCCAGCGTGACCCACACGTTGGTCATGCTACTGCCAGGCAGGCTGCCAAACTGCGCCGCGAGCAGGTCGGCGAACACAAAGAAATACAGCGGGCGCGACCAGCCCTTGAAGATTCTCGTGGTATTCAGGGGCGAACCTTCGCCCAGGCGTTTTTCGATCCACAGCGCCAGGAGCATCGTCAGCGCGGTCACCGGCAGGAAGCGCAGCCAAAATTCGGCGTCGAAAGAGCGCCAGCCGAGATAACGCAGACAGAATACCGCCGAAAGGTGCATCGCCAGGGCGCCCGCCCACAGCCAGAAGCGCGCCCGAAAACGGAAGACGGCCCAGGCGTAGAAAGCCGCCAGCAGGAAAAAGTTCAGGGCAACGAGTCCGGTCTGGGTCCCGGCAAAGAACGGGGCCGCCGAGGCCAGTCCCAATCCCAAAGCATAGAACGAAAACGCCCACCAGCCCAGCAAGCGTTGCGCAAACGCCGGGAACCATTCGAATGGATGATGCCAGGGGAAACCGCGCCAGGCGCCCAGGCGGTCGTCCAACACTTGACCGACGCCGAGTGAAAGCATTGCGCCGGGCAGCAGCCACAAGCCGTAATATTGCGGCGGAGCCGAAAACTGTTGCAGCGCGCTGGCGTATGGCACGACCACCAGGGCGCAGGCTGCGGCCAGCAAGAGCGGCTGCCCCAGCCAGAAGGCGCTCAAGGCGTAGAGCAGCGCCGCGCTGCCGTAGCCCCAGAACGCGCCGACCCTGTCCCGGCTGGAGGGCGGCAGGCCCAGGGCGATCAGCACGAAAGCGACGCCGATGACTGCGCCGGCATAGGCATTCAACTTGAAACGCCGCAGCAGCCAGCCCGCGCCCAGGTAGACCGCCGCCAGCCCGATCAGCCACCAGCCGCGCCGCTCCAACGGGACGGCGGCTTCGCCGAGCGTAATGATGAGCGAAAACGCCAGCAACCCGGCTGCCGGGTAGACCCACATCGCAGACTTGAACAGCCAGGCCGAGACGGCCATCAGCAGCGCGGCGTAGAGCAAGGCAAAGGCCAGCAGACCGGGGATGTGCGCCGTGAGCAGCAGACCGACGATCAGCGCGACGTAGCCGGTAATGTAGGCAGGCAGGCCATAGGCGCGGGTCAAGGCCGGACGAGGCGCGAAGCGTTCGAACGCCTGTCCCACCAGCAAACCCAGCGCGCCAAAGCTCAAGAGCAGCAGCCCAAAGTGTTCGTGGCGCGCGGCGGGCTGTGTGTACCGCAGCAAGTAGACGCACCACAACGGGATGAGCGCCAGCGCCGGGTACAAGAATTTGGTGGCATCCAGCGGCGTGACATCGTCCCTGAGCGCGCGGCGGTAATCGAGCCAGGCCAGGGCCGCGTACAGGGAAATCGCCATCCCCACCGTGTAGCGGCTGACGGGGACGTCCGCAACCGCCCACAGCAGGCAGAAGGGCATCAAAAGCTGCGTGGCCGTTTTGAGCGGCGTAACGTACGCCGCAGGCGCATAACGCCGCAGCGGCAGGCTGGCCAGGAAGTAGAACCAGGCCAGCGCCATCCAACTGACGGCCAGCTCCGTCAGCGTTGGCGAGGGGAACAGGAACCAGCCCAGGTTGGCACAGATCGTCCAGGGAATGGGCAGCAGGCAAACGGCAAACCAGACGAAGCGCGCTTGCTTGAAGAGCCGCGCCGAAAGCGCGTAGAGCGCGACAATGATCAGCAAGCCGGCAGCCGCCCAGGTTTGCTGGATGCGCCCGCCGCCCAGGATGAGATAGTTGCGCACCAGGGCCAGCCCGATCACCCCGGCGGAGGCCGCCCAACCGGTGAAGAGTAAGGGTTCGCTATATAAGCCCCAGGCCAGGCGCACGTAGGCGCGCACCCGGCTGGCGATGCGATGAGAACGCCGCAGCGCGTACATACCGCGCTCGACCAATATCAACACCGCAACAATCAACGCGGCCTTGGCAGCCAGCGAACCCTGCCCGGTGCTGTAGATGATCGCCAGGAACCCGCCGCCGGCCGCAGCCAGCCAGACGGCGATGTATGCCCAGAACTTGTTGTACCGTCCCCAGGCATACAGCGCATAGAACGCCGCCAGCAGCAACTGGTCAATGGAACCCCATATCTGCATCTGGTCTGTCCAAGCCGGGCCGCTTAATAGGACAGATAGCGGCTGAAGGTAGATGCGCGCCAGGACGACCAGACTCAGGATGTGGGCGGTATGGTACAGCGGCGTCAGAAAGCGAGCCGCGGGCGATGCGCCAAAGACCACTTTGCGGCGTTCGGCGAAAAGACCGCAGAGAAAGTAAACGCCGATCAACGCGCACAGGACAAAGGTGATGACGTCCCCGTCTACTTTGGCGTGGTCGAGCAGCAGGCCCAAGCCCCAGGCCGTGACCAGCCCCGCCGGGTAGAGTTCGACCGACTGGCGGGAGGCCAGCGCGTCGGCAAAGTAGAGCAGGCCGACGGCCAGCAGGGTGATCGACGGAGTGTACCCATCCGGGAAAACGATGAAGGCCGCGATGGGCGCAACGACGCTGACCAGCAGCCCGACCAACCGCCAGGGGCGGCGACATTCAGACCCGGCAAAGGTCAACCAATGACTGGCGGCGACCATACCCCAGGCCAGGGCAACCAGCGCCAACACCAGCGAAAAATCGGCGGGGTGCTGGTTGGTTACAGCGATCCATAGCCAATAGGGCAACGGCAACGCGGCAAACCAGTGATAGATTGCGCCGGTTTTCAGCAGGCCGTAAAAAGCGGGCAACTTTTTGCCTTCGGCGGGCGGCGCGGCGCAGAAACCGGGCTGCCGACGCCAGGCCAGGGATGCGCCCCAGGCCGAGAGCGCAATGAAGTTGCCCAGCGGGTAGACCAGCGCATTCCTGTCGAAAAGGGTCAGGGACGGCAGGACGGCCAGCGCCGCCAGGCCGTAGCCGGCAACGACCAGCGTGGAGATAAAAATCCTGGCGCGCTTTGAGCGCGCCAGGAATATAGCCAGCAAAATGTGCAGGACGGCCAACGAAGCCCAGCCAACCCCAAGCCGGGCCAGCGCGAAATGCTGTTCCGTCATGGCAAAGGCGCTGGCCGTCATGGCAAAGAACGAGGCAGCGTAAAGCGCGCGCGGGCGCTTCCACAAGACAGCGGCCAGGGCGATACTCGCCGCAAGGACGGCATGGCTGGCGGCTGCCGGGGTTCCGCTGGTCAGGTCGGTCAGGGAAAGCAGGGCAGCGACGATCACCAGCACGACGCCACATATATTGGCAGTGCTGGCATGTTCGGCCAGGATTGGGTCAGCATTTCTCTGGAAAAGTTTGTAGCCGGTGAAGAAATACAACGGCGTCAGGCAGGCCAGCCCAAAAGCCTGCCAGGCGTTATTCACGCCAAATTGATGAAAGAGCGCAGACTGGCCCATGTAAACAGCAACCGGCAGGGCAATGGCCGCCAGTCGCCCCAGTCCCACGCTGCGGTAACGGATTGCGCCCCAGCCGAAGATGAACCCGCCCAGGAACCAGTTGACCGTGATGGCGTTTTGCAGGGCGTCGAAGGCCAGGTGGCGCGTCACCAGCCACAGGCCCATCGTCAACGGCATCAGGAGGGCGGGGACCCAGAGCGCCAGGTAGCGGAAGGGGTCGATGAAAACCCGCAAACGTTCGGCCACGTTGGGGCGCGTCAACCCCGCGGCGGTCAACAGCATCCCGGCGGCCAGGGCCGAAATCCCGGCGCTATACCAATCGCGCGAGAGTCCGGCCACTTCGATGCCCGCCATCACCAGGCTGCCGCCAGCCACCGCCACCAGGTAACCGAAAAAGCGGCTCTGGATTTGCAAAGTCAGCAGAATATAGGCCGTCAGCGCAAAGGTCGAGGCGACCAGCCAGAACTGCGACCAACTGATCGGCAAGGCGTAGTTGGCGTAAATGGTATAAAAATCAATCGGGACGAACAGCGCCGCAATCGCGCTCAGGGCAATGCCGGAGAGGTAGAGCTTCGTCCTGGTGCGCACCAGCCAACCCAGCGCCAGGAAGATTGCGGTAAAAAGCGTCGGGATGCCCACCCGCATCGGCGCGGAGAAATCCTTCCAGCCTGAGATGACGAAGGAGATGCCGGCGGTAAAGAGCAGGAACATCCCCAGGAAGATCAGGGCCTGCAACGTGCGTTCGGAAAGCACCGAGCGCCACAGGCGTTCGATGATGGGCTTTTGGGGTGGGGCCGGTGGGGCCGCTTGCGCGGGCGCGACAGGCGCGGCGGGGGCGACGGGCGCAGCCTTGACTTCGACCTGGGGCGCGGGACGCAGGCCAAGCTGCACTTCCAGGCTTTCTTTTTCGGCTTGCAGGGCCGCGTTGATTCTCTGTTCGGCATCTGCCGAGGTGAAGGCGTCAGCCTGCTTGAGCGCCGGGATGGCTGCGATGATGATGAAATTGACCACGTCCAGGCGTTCGCCCCGCGTCGGGGAGTGTTCAGGACGCTGATAACCTTCCAATCGCAGGCGCAACTCTTCCATGCGAGCCATATAGGCCGGGAGCGCGTCGCTTTTGAGTTGACCGCCCCCCCGCCATATTTTCATTTTTTGAAAAAGGGCTTCGTAACGCAGGAGTTCCACCCAGGCGTCGTGGACTTCGGACGGGGCAAAGGGCGGGGGGCGCAGCCCCAACGTGACCTGCGCTTTTTTCTGGCGCTCACTGTAATATCGTCTTAGTTGGGCGACAATGTTGGAGCCAACCCCCAACGCGGCCCAGTTGTTGATCTCATCCAATAGCCAGTCGAGATGCGACAATTCGGCAAGCGGCGCGCTTTCACCGCGAAAGCCGCATTGAGCGCAAACTCCGCCGGGGTCCAGTTCCGCCTGCTTGCATTTTGGACATCGCATAAGAAGATTATTACCGAAATGGAGGGAAAAAGCAAGTGGATATTACAGATTGAAGGTTAAAGGTTCGTTAAGGATTGAAGGTTTGGCCCTTTATTCTTCTACCGCGCCGCAGGCCATCCTGGAAGGGATTGAGCCACTTCCAGAAAATAATTATTCCCGGTAATGCAACTGCAACGCAACCGTCAGTTTGTTGAAATGTTACGAATGCCCATCCGGTTGGATAATAAAGGCAGTAAAACAGGCAGGCGTTCCGCTTGTATCAACCCAAAGTCCAGAAATTAGGAGGAGTTACTACATGCCTACATCAGAAGAAAACAGGCAGAAAAGAATTCGCCATTACTTAATCAAAATTATTTACGAAACCGACATAAAAGAAAAGGAAAAGATAGCAAGACATGTTTTAAGACTTGACAGAAGTAATCCTGAAGCTTGGATAATTATTGCAGGAATAGTAAAACTGGAGCACCATACAATGGCTGAATTTCAAAAGCGCTATTTGAAAAAATATCCCTTATTGGCGAAAGAACGAACCACTCTGGCGAAATCGCGCATTAATTACGGATTGATAGTTGCCATCATTGGTGTATTGGTAGCAGTTATAGGGATATTGCCCATTATCGCCCAAATGTCAACTACACCACTTGAAATACACCTGCTCGCAAGAATTGCCAACGAAAAAGGTGAAGCAATTCAAGGTGCGAATGTCGTTTTTGCAACAGACCAGGATAAATACTCTGCATTCAGTGACGTTACAGGGTATGTATTAATTACAGGATTTTCTAAAGGGAAAGATGGCAGGTTATTTGTTGAAACCAAGCAATATGCTCCTTATGACCTGAGCATTTCATTACCGCCCAATAACCCATTGGATGTCCGCTTAAGCCCAAGAGACCCCAACAATAGAACGGTCATTATTCGCGTTAGTGATAGTGTTACGCACTTACCAGTTGAAGGGGCTGAGATTAACCTGGTTGTCTTTGCCAACCCCTATATTTATTCAACTGATTCAATTGGGCTTACCCCCAGATTTTCACTTGCATTTGGCAACAAAGATGAATTGGATGCAGATATTTTCGTGAAAACCAAAGAATATGAATCTAAACACATTAGAGTAACGCTTCAAGCAGAGCGCCTCCAGGATATTCTCATCGATCCTACTGGAGTTATTGTCGCGCCCACTCCAAACACAAATCTTTTTAATCCTAGTTTGGCTGAAACGCCCACGTTTGTCGCATATTCCCCTAATTTGCCAACAGAAACTTCTCCTCCTGCCACACCGATAATCGTTTACGAAATTGTTTCGCCAACACATTCACGGATTCTAGCTCCAATGGTCACATCAATTTTTATTGTCACGAATATTCCTACAAACACGCCAACCCCTAACCCTACAAATACCCTAACCTTAACCCCTATAGCAGTTCCATTTCAACCATCCCTTATCTCACCAACCAATACTTCATCAATTATAGGGAACAGTTTGAAGTTTACTTGGAACAGTATAGCAAACGCAACTGAATATTATGTTGAGTATACAGGGCCAAGTAACGGCAACTCTGGTTGGATTACAACCCCAAGTTTTGACGTTAATTCATTGAGTTCTGGAACTTATAATTGGCATGTAAAGGCTCGAAACTTGGGAGGAGAAAGTTCATGGAGTGACTGGTGGACATTTACACTTCAACCTCCTGCGGATGTTTGGGTTCATGTGCAAGGTAGCGGATTCGAGTTTACCGGCATGAGTGGATGGGTAGAGATTAGAACTCAAAATACTGTCCATTCGTCAATTGACGCAAATGTTATTTATACCCAAACTAGAGCTATTGGAGCTAGCAATGATAAGGACTGGGTAAGGTGGCGGCCATCTATCAGCACATCAGGTTATTATCGTGTATGTATTTTCGCCCCTTGGTATACAAATTCAAGGGGAATAACCAATAAAGCCCGATATCTAATTCACCATGCAGGTGGCGATAGCAATCCTCCAGAATTCCCCACTCGGCAATCTGATTTTAGTAATAGCTGGATGGATTTAGGCCGATACCAATTTAATAATGGTGTAGATGGGTATGTATACATGGGGGACTATACAGGAGATAATCCCATTCGCTTGATATCTGCTGACGCAGCGAAATTCATCTGGGCTCCACTTGGTACAGAAACATGCCAATAATGGCAGTACCGCATAAAACATAATAACTGCTCACAATCTTGATAAATGGAGTTTCTTATGTCACGCAACTTGTTCGTATTCCGAATTTGGCTCGTTATAATCGTCATCGCCACATCCCTGGCGTCTACACCGGTTCTTGCTCAAGGCGGCACTGTAGTAAGGGTTGACCCAACCACGGTTTCGACGCAGGTCAATGACCGGGTTGACGTCTACATCAAAATAGACAATGTTACCAAGTTGACGGGATTCCAACTGTCCTTGAAGTTTGACCCAAATATATTGGAAGTGATTGATTTGACAGATGGCGGCTTTTTTACAGGCACCATCATCACCCCATTGAACATCTTCGACAACGCTCTTGGCACGATTGGTTATGCAGCAGCGCAGACTACCCAGCCATCTGCAAGTGGGAATGGCGCACTGTTGATTATCGGTTTCCGCGCCAAAGCCAATGGTAGTTCAGTTGTGTCTTTGCAGCCTGTCCAAGACGCGCTGTTGTTATCGGATGAGAACGGGGTCGCCATCCCTGCCTCCTGGGTGGATGGCAGGGTCAACGTAGGCAGTAATGGCCCAATCCTGACGCCAACCCCAACGCCCACCATTACAAATACACCTGTTACCCCCAATTCCACTACAACCACACCGACCATTACAAACACACCAACCTTTACAATCACGCCGACCAAGACAGGCTCGCAAAGCATTACAATCACGCCAGCCATTACCAACACGCCGACCATTACCCTCACCCCAACCCGCACACCAACGGATCAAGACAGACATTGGAATCCACGAATCCATATCGTGCGCCCTGGCGAAACGCTCTTTTGCATTGCGCGGGCGTACAGCGTTTGGCCCTGGGCGATTGCAGAAGTCAATCACATCTGGTGGCCGTATACCATCTATCCCAACCAACGGCTGCGCATCCCGGATGTTTTGTGGTCGCCCATCCCGCCCGGCCCGGTCTGCCCGGCGCAGTTTACGGCTCCCGCGCCGCCGCCCCCATACCCCACCGCCGCCGCCCCGGCAACGACTGTCCCTACCCCA
>Ga0265327_10005150_pt1 | contig 11084 bp, 13 predicted proteins | sample 41621metaG_FD_202089 | JGI IMG/M metagenome (GOLD analysis project Ga0265327, IMG submission 202089) | Rhizosphere microbial communities from Carex aquatilis grown in University of Washington, Seatle, WA, United States - 4-16-21 metaG | ecosystem: Host-associated > Plants > Roots > Rhizosphere... | reverse complement strand
CCTTTGCCTCGGTGCCACCGGTCCCGCCGACTCCACCCTGCCCGCCATTGCCGCCGCGGCCACCCTTGGCTTGAAGTGACACACCGTCCATGAAGGTCTCTACTTCGAAGTCGATGACGCCGCCGTGCCCGCCCGGGCCGCCCGGACCGCCGGCCCCACCGTTGCCTCCGGTTCCTCCGGTCCCGCCTCGAGTGGCGCAGTCGTCGTCAATCCAATTGCAGTTCGCCATGGTCCCCGCCGCGCCGGTAGGACCCTGGGTGCCCTGCGCACCCGTCGCTCCGGCGTCGCCGTTCGGGCCATTGCTGATGATGTTCGCCATGGTGGTTACTCCTTGTGATGTCAGATCGCTGCTTATGCCAGGTTGCCGCGGACGGATGTCGCGCGAATCTTGATGTAACTGGAGGTGATAACGAGCCTTCCGCCGGTATGAATGCGGATATCGTTGGCCCACAGGCTCTTCGCTTTCGACCCCAAGGTCAGCGTCGCGTTCCTGCCGATCTCGATATCTTTGAACAGCACGAGAACCAGCGGTATTCGGGTGACATGTGCGGCGTACCGCTGGGTGAACGAATGGGTGATCTTCACCTCGAGGCTGTCGGCCTCCACTGGCACTCCAAGTGCATCACTCACTGCGCGTGACAAATTCGTGTGCAGGGCCGGGCGGATCTCGCGGTAGAGCTGGCTGAGTCGCGCCGGGTAGCTCACTCGCCCCTCGCTCTTGCTCGCACACGGTGTGCAGCACGAGTCCTGGACGTCGGGGTGTTCGGCGACACTCTCAGCCATGCGACGGGCGATCTCACGTACCGCGAGATCATCCTCCGCTATGGCCTGGCGTGCAACGCTTTCCTCCAGGCGTTCGGGGACCAGGCGCAGGGTCTGAAGATCGTCGAATCCGGCGATGTCCAGGCGATGCGTCACCTCCGCCCATTCGCGATCGCTGGGATCGACGGTCACCGACTTCTCTTCTGGCACAGATAGACTGCGCCGCTCGGCCTTTAAGAACCGTGCTACGGAATCACTGGTCACAATCGCTCCTTTGGGCGTTCGGTATGGAACGTGAATGCCCACGGAACGTATTGCGCGTACGGCCGGGTCTGCGTGAGTAATCGACTACTCGAATTCGGTACCTGGTGCGCTGCCCATGAGAGGGCGGAGGAAGACTAGCGGGCGGACAAGCGCTCTCGGCGCAGCCGCGCTACCTCGTCCAGGTCCAGCGGGGTCAGTTGGGGCACATTCATGGCGCGCGCAAGTAACAGGTCCGCCAGCTCGGGATTGCGGGCCAGACACGGACCGTGCATGTAGGTGGCGATCACGCTGCCCTGCACCACACCGTCGGCACCGTCGCCGGCGCGATTCCCGGCGCCTCGGCCGACCTTCGACAGCGGGGCCGCTGCGGGTCCCAAAACTGTTCCACCGCGGTGATTCTCGAATCCTGTCAGGGTGTCTTCGAGCTCGTCCATGATGGGTACGCCGGCCAATTCGCCGATGGTGCGCTTGTCCTGCGGGCTGGTGGTGACGTCGAGCAGGCCGACGCCTTCGACGCGCTCACCGGATGACGTTTCGTACCAATGGCCGAGCACCTGAATGGCCGCGCAGATCGCCAGCACCGGTGCACCGCGCTCGGCGGCGCGTTGCAGGCCCGGGTGCGCGATGAGGTGACGGGTGGCGAGCCGTTGTGCGTAGTCTTCGGCCCCGCCCAGCGTGTACACGTCCAGGGAGTCGGGAACGGGATCTGCGAGGGTGATCTCCACGATCTCGGCGTCGATTCCGCGCATCCGCAGGCGCTGCCGCAGCACCACGGCATTACCCGAATCGCCGTAGGTGCCCATGACGTCGGGGAGTACCAGGCCGATTCGAACGGTGGATTCGCTCATACCGCACCACCTTTGGCCAGCGCGCGGTTGAGGTTGAGGAACGCCGTGTAGTTGGCGATCACGTCGACCTTGCCGGACGGACAGGCTCTGATGGCCTGAACAGGGTCGTGATGCAAGGTGTGCGTGACGCTGGCATAAGTCAGCCGCACCGCGAGATCGGTGCCGCGTTCGCCCGACGCGACGACGGGCGGCACGGTGGTCTGCGGGTTATCGCACGCGAAATGTTCAAAGTTGACATCCCATAGCCAGGACAGGTCTTCGCCGTCGGGCACCTGCCCGTTGACGGCGATGACGAGTCCGTCGGCGTCGGTGTCCACCATCGACAGCGCTTCCTGCCAGCCGGCCGGATTCTTGGCCAGCAGCAGTCGGACCGTGTGATCTCCGAGATCAATGCTCCGGTAGCGGCCGGCCACCTGATCGACCGCGGATACGGCATCGACGGCAGGGCCGGGGCGGGCACCGAGCTCAACTGCCCCGGCCACCGCGAGCGTTGCGTTTCCGCGGTTGGCAGTACCGGGCAGCGTCAGCGACATCGGCAGGCTGATTCCGCTGGGCCCATAGATGCGGTCGTCGTCGAACCACCAGTCCGGGTCCGGTCGGGAGAAGTCGGTTCCGGTGCTGTGCCAATGGTTTCCGTCGCGGACGATGAGCTCGCCGCTGCGTGGACAGCTCACCGAATCACCGGCCCAGCCGCCGCCGGCGGCCACCCAGACGACATTCGGGTTGTCGTAGGCCGCCGATGTCATGAGGACGTCATCGCAGTTCGCGACGATCACCGCGTCACGGTGCCGGGACAGCCCCTTGCGCAGAGTGCGCTCGATGTTGTTGATCTCGCCGACGCGGTCAAGCTGATCGCGGCTGAGATTGAGCAGCACGATGACTGCGGGGCGGATCGCGTCGGCGACATGTGGCACATGCATCTCGTCGACCTCGAGCACCGCCAGCTCGGCCTCGCGGGTTCCGGCCAGTGCCGCCACCAGACCCGCGTCCATGTTCGAGCCCTCGGTGTTGGTGGCCACTGGCCCGGTGGTCGCGAGCGCCGCGGTCAGCATGCGGGTGGTGGTGGACTTGCCGTTGGTGCCGGTGACTATGGCCGTGCGGCGGCCGACCCCCAGTTCGGCCAGGATGCCGCCGTCGAGTTTGAGGGCAACCAGCCCGCCGATCATTGACCCCGCGCCGCGACCACTGACGCGCGAGGCCCAGCGCGCGGCGGAGCCCGCGGCGAGCGCGATTCGGCCGCGCAGCGATAGGTGCTCGATGGGCATCCGCGCAGTTTATTGGAGGCCCCTGCGAGGCGATGATGTCGCCGTCGGGGAGCGGGTGTGCACTGCCCGTGCGACCGGAGGTGATGACCGCACGGGCAGTGCAGATCCAGCCTCTAGGCGACGGTGCGCTGTAGCGACTGCTTGACGTCGTTAACCGTGGCCAGAAGCGTGGCGCTGGCCTCTGCCAGCTGCTCCTTCTGCTCGGCAGTACCGGTCAGGGCGATGACGCGCGCCAGCCCGGCAATCTCGGCCAGCCCCGAGCGGAGCTTGAGGACATTGACGAGTTTGGGGAACAACTTGGTCCGGAGTGCTTGCGCGGTCTGGCTGGTGATGCCCCGCTTCGCGAGCACCTTCCGGCCGAAGTCGGTCAGGGTGGCCACGCCGTCGTCGGTCTTCACCACGCCGCGATGAGCCAGCCGTTCGAGGACACGCTCGACCACGGGCTCGGGAAGGGTGATCTCACCCTCGGTTGCATCCGAGACACGCTGCACGATCTGCGTGGCGCTGGCGGGCCCGTCGAGCAGCAGTGAGGCGGTGACGGCGCGCTTGATGCGGAATCCGAAACCGCCGGGACCGCCGGGGCCGAACCCCGGGCCGCCAAATCCGGGTCCGCCGAAGCCGGGACCGTGACCTTCGAAGCCTGCGAATGAATCAGACATCTAATTCTCCTTCTCTGAAGATCAGGCAGCTGACGTGTTGCCCGCTGAACCTGTATCAATTTCCTTGATACCTGCGCTGAATCCAGCATGTCAAGGTTCTTGATATGAGTTGGCTGAGAATTTCGTAGTGAGCGGTAATCCATTGCACGGCAACAGTTTGTTCGTGCTGTCCATGTCGCGGCCTGGTCATCCTCGGTAGAAAGGCCGAGTTGCCTGGGCTTACCCTCCGAGCGTGCCCAGCCAAAGGGTGCGAGTCTGCGTGCGTCCTGGAAGGTTCATGCCAGGATGCTTGCGATGACTGAATCCGATGAGGTCGAGCCACTGGGCTACCTGATGTTCCGGGCTGGTGCCGTGATGCGTCCGCAGGTCCTTGCTGCGTTGCGGCCGCTCGGGCTCGGGATGCCGGAGTTCATGTGCCTGCGGATGCTCAACGAAAGCCCCGGGCGTACCAGCGCTGAGCTGGCGCGCGAACACAACGTCTCGGCACAGGCGATGAATCAGGTTCTCAACGGATTGCAGAACGTGGCGCTGGTGTCCCGGCCGACGGTGCCGGCCTCGGGGCGGGCGTTGCCGGCCCGGGTCACCGCCAAGGGCAAGGCGTTACTCAAACGCGTGGAGTCGGCAATCCGGGCCGCCGAGGACGAGATGTTCGGCCGCTTGAGCGCCGAGGATCAGGGCGAACTCAGACGGATACTGGGGCGACTGATCGACGCTAACGGCGAAAACGCGTGACCATCCACCCAACCAACCAGCCGGTTGAGGTACGCGGCTAGGGTAACGCGTGTGTTCCGCGCCACAGCCGAGACGACGACGCAAGACTGGTCGGCGCTGTCGTCCTGGGTAGCGCGGCAGGGACACGTCCTCGATGCCTCGGCGGCGCGACAGTTCGCGGGCGGTAAGGCCAATCTGAACTATCTGGTGGCCCTCGACGGACGGCCGGCTGTGTTTCGCCGCCCACCCGCTGGCCCGATCGCCGAGGGCGCCAACGATATGGCGCGCGAATGGCGGGTGCTCTCGAGGCTCAATGCGGGATTCGCCCTGGCTCCGCGAGGCTTGTTGTATTGCGATGATCTTGACGTGCTCGGCGCCCCCTTCCAGTTTCTGGAGTATCGCGAGGGGTTGGTGATCGGTGGAGAACTGCCGGCAGGTCTTCCGGGTGAGGCTCCGGAGCGCATCACTGCCACCTTGATCGAGGCGATGACCTCGCTGCACGCGGTGAAGCCGGAATCGGTGGGTTTGGGCGATCTCGGCAAGCCCGAGGGCTTCCTTGAACGTCAGCTCGCCGGCTGGACGCGCCGGGCACATGCGGTGTGGCCCGAGGGGTTGCCTGCCGTCGTCACGAACCTGACCTCGCGGCTGGAACAGCAGATCCCCGAGCAGTCGCGGGTCTCGCTACTGCATATGGACCTCAAACTCGACAACATGCTCGTCGACCGGGAAACGTTGTCGCCCAACGCCGTGATCGATTGGGATATGGCCACCCGCGGCTGCCCGCTCTTCGACCTGGCAATTCTGGCGTCGTACTGGATGGAGCCGGGGGACCCGACCGCGGTGCGTGCCGTCAACCAGATGCCGACCACGACAACAGGGTTCGCGAGTCGTCGGGACGTCATCGATTCCTACTTCACGGTGGCTGGAATGCGGCCGCGACCGTTGCACTGGCAGGTGGCGTGTGCGCGGCTCCGTTGGGTGTCGCGTGGATGCAGCTGTACCGCAAGTGGCAGTGCGGTGACCTCGTCGGTGCCGGATACGCGGATTTCGAAGACATCGCCATGGCTGTCCTTAGTTGGGCGGCAACACAATTCACCGAGGGAGAAATATGATCGATTTCAGCGTTCCGGAAGAGTTGGCCGCGAAGGCACAGCGGGTGCGTGAGTTCGTCACCGACATTGTGATTCCCTACGAGCGCGATCCTCGGCTGACCGCGCACGGACCCACCGATGAACTGCGCGCCGAGCTTGTCGGCAAGGCCCGAGATGCCGGGCTGCTGACCGTGCAGGCGCCGGAATCTTATGGGGGTTGGGGCCTTTCGCATATCGGTCAAGCCGTGATCTTCGAGGCGGCGGGCTGGTCCACTTTGGGCCCCATCGCGATGAACTGCGCCGCGCCCGATGAAGGCAACATGTTTCTGCTCGGCAAGATCACCAACGAGGAGCAGTCGGAGAAATTCCTGCGCCCCGTCATCGAGGGGTATCAGCGCTCGGCGTTCGCGATGACCGAACCCGATGGCGCCGGATCGGACCCGTCACAGCTCAAGACCTCTGCCACCTTCGATGGCCAGAACTTCGTCATCAACGGGCGTAAGTGGCTCATCACCGGCGCGCGCGGCGCCAAGACGTGGATCATCATGGCCAACCTGGAGGCCAACGATCATCTGCCCGAGGGGCCCACGCTGTTCTTGTGTGACGGTGACACCGAAGGCATTGTGATCGAACGGATCATGAACACGATGGACCGCAACTACGCCGAGGGGCACGCGGTGGTGCGGTTCGACAATCTGACTCTGCCGCGGGAGGCGCTGCTCGGGGAGACCGGCCAGGCCTTCCGGTACGCGCAGCTGCGGCTCGCACCGGCGCGGTTGACGCACTGCATGCGTTGGCTCGGGGCCGCCGCCCGCGCTCAGGACATCGCCGTGAACTACGCGCGCACCCGGACCTCGTTCGGTAAGACCATCGGCGAGCATCAGGGAGTCTCCTTCATGCTCGCCGACAATGAGATCGCGCTGCATCAATGTCGTCTCACCATCTGGCACGCCTGCTGGATGATGGACAACGGCGCCAAGGGGCGTCACGAGAGCTCGATGGCCAAGTCGTTCGTGTCCGAGGAGCTGTTCAAGGTCACCGACCGGTGTGTGCAGGTGCTCGGCGGTATCGGCATCAGTGACGAGACGCCGGTGGAGATGATCTTCCGCGATATGCGTGCCTTCCGTCTGTACGACGGCCCCACCGAGGTGCACAAGTACGCCATCGGCCGTCAGGTGTTGCGTACCCCGCGCGCCTAGAGCGGCTTGTCGGTCCCACATGCCATCCTGAGTCATGCCGATCTGGGGGCAGACGCCCGACCACAGCCCCAAGTGGGTAGTGGTTGACCTGGAGACTTCCGGTTTTCAGCCAGGTCGGGCGCGTGTCATCAGTGTCGCGGCGTTGGCACTGGATGCCGACGGAAGCATCACCGACAGTGTGGTGAGTCTGCTGAATCCGGGTGTTGATCCGGGCCCCACGCATGTGCACGGCCTCACTCCGGAGATGCTGGAGGGACAGCCCGAGTTCGCCGATATCGTCCCTGACCTCATCGCGCTGCTGCGAGGCCGGACACTGGTCGCCCACAACGTCGGGTTCGACTACTCGTTCCTGGCGGCGGAGGCCGAACTGGCCGGTGCCGAGCTGCCCACCGAGGCGGTGATGTGCACGGTTGAGCTGACCCGGCGTCTCGACCTGGATACGCCCAATCTGCGGCTGGAAACCCTCGCCGCGCATTGGGGCGTCGAGCAGCTCAAGGCCCATGACGCGTATGACGACGCTCGGGTACTGGCCGAGGTATTGCCGAAGGTGCTTGACCGCGCGCGGGAACGGGGAACGTGGCTCCCCATCCGCGAGACCACCCGCAAGCGCTGGCCCAACGGCCGTGTGACACACGAGGAGCTGCGCTCCCTCAAGACCGTGGCGTCTCGTCAGCCGTGTCACTGGCTCAATCCCGGCCCGTTCGTCGCCGGTCAGCCGCTGGTGCAGGGCATGCGGGTGGCCTTGAGCTCCGAGGTCGCTCGCACGCATGAGGAGCTGGTCGAGCAGATCATGCAGGCCGGCCTCGCCTATGCCGACACGGTCGACGAAGACACCTCGGTGGTGATCTGTAACCAGCCAAATCCCGAGCAGGGTAAGGGATTTCATGCCCGGTCGCTCGGCGTGCCGCTGCTGGATGACGAGACGTTCATGACCGAGGTGCGGCGCGTTGTCGGCGGTACCGATGTCGAGCAGTTCACGGTTCCCAGCCGCGCCGGAGCGCAGTACTCACTGTTCTGATGCGCCGAATCCTCTGTGCGGTAATCGCGCTTGCGCTGCTCGTCAGCGGGTGTGGGACACACTCGGGCATTGCCGTCGCAGACCTGGACGCGCAGACGTCGGCCAAGCTCGACACCGCCATCAACGAGGTGCTCTCGAGCGCGGCGGTTCCCGGCGCGATCGTCGGGGTGTGGGGACCCAAGGGGCAGTATGTACGGGCATTCGGGCTCGCGAACACGACGACCCGCGCACCGATGCGTACCGATTTCTACCACCGAATCGGCAGTGTGACAAAGACCTTCACGGTTGCCGCGGTGCTGCAGCTTGTCGATGAGGGCAAGGTGGGACTCGATGATCCGATTGCCAAGTATGTCGACAAGGTTCCGGGCGGCGACAAGATCACCCTGCGTCAGCTCGCCCGGATGCAGAGCGGACTGTTCAACTATTCGATGTCCTTGGTCTTCGACCGTGACCTGGAGGCCGATCCACGGCGCCGCTACAGCACCCAACAGCTGCTCGATTACGCCTTCGCGCAACCGCCCAATTTCCCTGCGGGCCAGGGCTACGAGTACAGCAACACCAACGCCGTGCTGTTGGGACAGGTGGTCGAGAAGGTCAGTGGGCAGAGTTTGCCGGCATTCGTGCGCGAGCACATCACCGAGCCACTCGGCTTGAAGCACACCAGTTTCCCCGACACCAGCACCATCCCCGATCCGCACGCGCAGGGATACACGCAGCTGACGCCGACCGGGCCGCTCATCGACAGCACGGATTGGAGTCCGTCGTGGGCGTCCTGGGCGGGCGCGATGATCTCGACGCTCGAGGACCTGCGGATCTGGGTGCCCGCGCTGGCAACGGGCAAGCTTCTGACACCGGCCACCCAGCAGCAGCGGCTGCAGACCGTGGCGATGCCGCCGGTTCCCGACGATATCCGTTACGGCCTAGGGATTTTCGATGCGCATGGATGGATCGGCCACAACGGCAGCATCCCCGGTTACCAGACGCTCGCCATCTACTCGCCCGCCGAACAGACCACCGTGGTGGCGCTGCTCAATACGGACGTGGCCAAGCAACCCGCGCAGCCCAGCACCTTGTTCGGTACCGCTATCACCAAGGTGATCAGTCCGGATCACGTCTTCCTGTTGGAGAACGCGATTCCACAGCCGCGCTGATTGGGTGTCAGGCGTAGGGCAGTAGCGCCATCTCGCGGGCGTTCTTGATCGCGGTGGCGACCTGGCGCTGCTGTTGCACGGTCAGGCCTGTCACCCGGCGGGCACGGATCTTGCCGCGCTCGGATATGAACAGGCGCAGGGTGTTGGTGTCTTTGTAGTCGACCTCTGAAAGACCCAATTTGGCAAAGAGATTGGGCTTGGGTTTGGTATCGACGACCTTGGCGCGACGATTGCGGGATGTCTTGGCGGCCATCACCAGCTCGCTTTCCGGACGCCGGGCAGCGACCCGTCGTGCACGAGTTCACGGACTCGCACGCGGGACAGTCCGAACTTGCGCAGATAACCACGGGGCCGGCCGTCCACCGCATCGCGGTTGCGCAGCCGCACCGCGCTGGCATCGCGCGGCTGGCGGGCCAGCTCGGCCTGTGCCGCTATGCGCTGCTCCTGGGTGCTCAATGGCTGCCGGATGATCTCCTTGAGCTCTGCGCGCCGCTCGGCATAGCGCTCGACGATGACGCGGCGCTGCTCGTTCTTGGCGATCTTGGATTTCTTGGCCATCTCAGCGCTCCTCTCTGAATTCCACGTGCTTACGCACTACGGGGTCGTACTTGCGCAGCACCATCCGGTCCGGATCGTTGCGCCGGTTCTTGCGGGTGACATACGTGTACCCGGTGCCCGCGGTCGACCGCAGTTTCACAATGGGGCGGATCTCGTTGCGCGCCATCAGAACTTCCGTCCCTGCGCGCGCAGCCGTGCCACCACGGCCTCGATACCGTCTCGGTCGATCACCTTCATGCCCTTGGTGCTCACCCGGAGCTTGATGCGCCGGTCCTCCGAGGGCAGGTAGTACGTCTTGAGCTGGATATTGGGTGACCAGCGGCGACGGGTGCGGCGGTGTGAATGCGACACCGCGTTACCGAAGCCCGGCGACCGTCCGGTCACCTCGCAATGCGCGGACAACGGACCTCCATTCATGCCCATTTGATAATGGGAATCGTTTTCGACAAGTGTTGCTTGGGACTGTACCGTGAAGCTGTTAGTAATGAAAATCGTTTGCATTTAGGTGCAAAAGGGCTGGAAAAGGGAGAGTCATGCGCACGCCGGTGCTACTCGTGTCCGGACAGACCGATACCGACGCGGTCGTGGACGTGTTGGCGCGCGACCCGGGAACTGTCATCGTCACGCACCGATTCGACGGACATATCGTCAAACGGACCGTCGCGGGGATTCGGGGAACTGCGGAGTCCGTTCTGGAACTGGCTCACGGCTGCGTGTCCTGCACGGTCCGTGATGACCTGCTCGTTCTGCTGCGTAAACTCCATCGCCGGGACGACGTCGGGCGGATCGTCCTGCACCTGGAGCCATGGCTGGAAGCCGATCCGATCTGCTGGGCGATCAACACCGTGCCCGTTCGTGTCGGACCGGGGTTCGTCGACGGACCGGCCGCCCGTGATGTCGAGATCGCCGGGGTGGTCAGTTGTGTGGACAGCCTGAACTGGTTGCAGCAAGCGCTCGGTGACGACGAACTCGAAGATGGCCGAACTGTCGCACAGGTGGTGATCGGACAGGCCGAGTTCGCCGACGTCCTTGTGGTTCGCAATCCAGAGCCCGAAGTGCTGTCGGTACTGCGGCGCTTGTCGCCACGGGCCCGTATCACTGCCCGCATCGGTCGCGTCGAGCAGGCCCTTGATCATCTGGAAGAGGACGCACGGTGCGGCCGGTCCGACAATCCGCATGGCGCTCTACTCGGCGGGCAGCCCTCGCTGGCCGTTGACGGTCGCATCGCACTGGTGGAGTTCAACGCGCGCAGGCCCTTCCATCCGGAACGATTGCATGCCGCGATTGATCTGTTGCTCGACGGAGTGATCCGTACCCGGGGCCGGTTGTGGTTGGCCACGCAGGATGAACAGGCGATGTGGCTGGAGTCGGCGGGTGGTGGCCTCAGAGTTTCGGCGGCCGGGAAATGGCTGGCGGCAATGGATTCCGACGAGGTTCTGCGATCCGATCCGGAACGTCGGGCATTCGCCGATCTCATGTGGGACTACCGTTTCGGCGACCGCCACACCGCGATGACGGTGCTGGTATGCGGGGCCGACAGCGCCGAGGTGCTGGACGC
>Ga0265327_10005149_pt1 | contig 11087 bp, 13 predicted proteins | sample 41621metaG_FD_202089 | JGI IMG/M metagenome (GOLD analysis project Ga0265327, IMG submission 202089) | Rhizosphere microbial communities from Carex aquatilis grown in University of Washington, Seatle, WA, United States - 4-16-21 metaG | ecosystem: Host-associated > Plants > Roots > Rhizosphere... | reverse complement strand
GTGGCTTCAAGAACATTGCCGTCGCTGTCGCGCAGTTCGTAAGTGATAGAGACAACAGTGTTCATCGCGATATGCATCATAGTTCCTTAATTAAATTTAAAATTTCTGCGGCATGCCCTTTCGGGCTTACGCCATAGTGTACGTGGCGCAGGGCACCTTCGCCGTCGATGACGAAGGTGGAGCGCACGATCCCCATCTTCTTGACCCCGTCTTTTTCCTTCTCCTGCCAGACACCGTATTTCTCGCACACCTTGCCGTCGACATCAGCCAGCAGGGCGACCGCCAGGCCATGCTTGTCGCGGAAGTCTGCGTGGCTCATGCAGTCGTCGCGGCTGATGCCAATCACGACTGCGTTGTTTTCGGCAAACACTTCATCCAGATCGCTGAATTCGATGGCCTGGATGGTGCAGCCGGGGGTGTCGTCCTTGGGGTAGAAGTACAGTACAACCGTCTTGCCTTTCAGCCGGGAAAGCTTGAACAACTCCATGTCCGCATCGGGCAGGGTGAAATCAGGCGCATGCGATCCGGGTTGTAGCATAGGGTCTTTCCAGTGGGGCCTGGTTTCATTCTAAACCATTTCCAGCGGCCCCACGCAAGCGTTATCATGCACCCATGAAACTTCCTTTTCTCGGCGGGATGACCGCACAACAGTTCATTCGAGAATACTGGCAGAAGCAGCCGCTACTGATCCGTGGGGCTTTCCCCGGCTTTGGCGACATGTTGTCGCCGGACGAGTTGGCCGGTTTGGCCTGCGAAGAAGACGCGCAATCTCGGCTGGTATTGCACGCGCGCAGCAAGTGGAAACTGGAGCAGGGGCCGTTCGACGAAGAACGATTCGCCAGCTTGCCGGACAAGGGTTGGAGCCTGCTGGTGCAAGGCGTGAACCATTTCCTGCCGGAGGCGGACGAGTTGCTGCACCAGTTCGATTTTATCCCGCGCACACGGCTCGATGATCTGATGGTGAGTCTGGCGCCGGATGGTGGCGGAGTAGGGCCGCATTTTGATTCCTACGACGTGTTTCTGCTGCAAGGCCATGGCAAGCGATTGTGGCGCGTCAGCAGCCAGCAGGATATGGAAGTCATTCCCGATGCACCTCTGCGCATACTAAAGAATTTCACCACCGATGCCGAGTGGGTGCTGGAGCCGGGCGACATGCTCTACCTGCCACCACGTCTCGCGCACTGGGGCATCGCCGTGGGCGAGTGCATGACCTGGTCGATCGGCTTCCGCGCCCCATCGGCTCAGGAACTGGCGACCCAGTTTCTCGTCTACATGCAGGACCGGATTCAGCTCGAAGGCCAGTACGCCGACCCGGATTTGCAGCCTCAACGCCACCCCGCCCAGATTGGCGGCCAGATGCTGCGCAAGGTGCGCGAGATGCTGCAAGGTGTGCGCTGGAATAGCGATGATATATCCTGTTTTCTCGGCACCTACCTGACCGAGCCCAAGGGGCACATCGTGTTCGATGCGCCGCGTGCTATCAGCCTTGATAAATTTCGTAGCCGTTTGCAACGCGACGGTATCCAACTCGATCTCAAGAGCCAGATGCTTTTTTATGGCGATTTTGTGTTTATCAACGGCGAACAGGTGCAGCAGTTGGGCGATACCCTGCAATGTCTGACTGCGCTGGCCGATCATCGCGCCATACCCGCTGGGCTGGGGTTGCCGGAACCGGCCGTGGCGCTGTTGCACCAATGGTATGGCGCAGGATATTTGCAATTTTAGGCAATTGGTTCGTGTGGAGCGCATATGGCTGACCAGACCCAGCATGAAGACTTGAAGCAGCATCGTAACTTGAATGGTGAAACCGAGTATGAGGCCGCGATCGACGAAGTCATCTCTCAGGCGCAGCATACCCTGCATGTGTTTGATATTGATTTGACGCGCGGCGGTTACAGCAGCATCAAACGATACGAAGGACTCCGTGACTTTCTGTTGCGCGGCCGTGGCAACCGCATCGTGCTGGTATTGCACGAAATCGACTATTTGACCTCACGCTGCCCTCGGCTGATGAACCTGCTTCGTACGCACAGCCACAGCATCACCATCCAGAAAACACATGAACATGCACGGGTGGCCAGCGATCCTTTTGTCGTGGCCGATGAAGCCCACTATGTGCACCGGTTTCACTACGACAATGCACGTAGCCTGCTGGCCCTGTACGACCATGCCGGCGCCCGCCAACTGGATGAACGATTTGCACAACTGCAGGAGGCGTCGCATCCTGCAGTCTTCGCCACCACGCTCGGTCTGGGATGACGGCGCTGTTGTATTTGCAACAGGATTGAAAAGAATTTTTTGCAGCGACCTTGACCGGAATTTGACCTTAAAAATGTCTGATTACAGATCGTGGATGGCGTGGATGGTGAATAGCGCTTGATGCATGAACAACAAAAAAATCCTGAAAAAATAGAAAACTACTGTTTTTTTTTAAAAAAAAACTATAGAATTGCGCGCACTCGGTTGCTGTCTTTAGAACTTTGAAGATGGGTCCGTATATCGATTTTTAATTGTCTTGTTAAGGGAAAAAAAATGACACGTTCCGTTCTGCTCGCCGCTCTGCTGGCTCTGGCTCTGACTGCTTGTGGTAAGAAGGAAGAAGCTGCTCCTGCTCCTGAAGCTGCTGCTCCTGCTGCTGCCGCTCCTGCTGCTGACGCTGCTGCTCCTGCCGCCGCTCCTGCTGCTGACGCTGCTGCTCCTGCCGCCGCTCCTGCTGCTGACGCTGCTGCTCCTGCCGCCGCTCCTGCAGAAGAAAAGAAGTAATTCATTCTTTTCAGTAGTAATTAAAAAAGCCGACGCAAGTCGGCTTTTTTATTGTCTCAGGATCGATGCCATCTCAAATAATCTGGCGCCAGTCGAAGCCGGATTCCTGATCGGCAATCCCGATCCAGTCCTCCTCACATGTCAGGGCAGTGGCCAGCGACCTTGCCGCTAGTTCGGGCGTGTTGTTCTTCTCACTCAGGTGCAGCGCGACAATGTGTTGCAGTTTTGCATTGTCCAGTTTTCCCAGCAGTTCAGCAGCTGTAGTGTTGTCGAGGTGCCCGTAGCGTCCGCTGATGCGCTGCTTGAGCGGCCACGCATAGACACCATTCATCAGCATATCCAGATCATGGTTACATTCCAGCGCGATTGCGTCGCAACCACTCAACATATTTTCGATATGGGGTGTACTGACCCCGGTGTCGGTCAGCACGCCTAACTTGTGGGCGCCATCGTCAAAAACAAACTGTACCGGTTCGCCGGCGTCATGCGGTACCGGAAACGGATGGATTTGAAGGTCGTTAAGTGGGAAGCAGGTGTGGCTGTCAATGACTTCGACCATTGCCAGATCAAAACTTTGCGGCATGTAGCGCTGTGCATTGCGGAGGGTGCCGTGGGTCATCCAGAGTCGGAGCCCGAATTTGGCGGCGAACTTGAACGCGCCGCCAACGTGGTCATCATGTTCGTGCGTGACCAGAATGCCTGCAAGTTGCTCCGGACTGAGCCTCAGACGCGAGAGACGTTGTGAGGTCTCTCTGAGCCCAAAGCCGCAATCCAGTAGCAGGCGGGTTGCGCCGGCCTCGACGATCAGCGCGTTGCCGGCGCTGCCGCTACCGAGCGAGGCAAAGCGCATTGGCCTACTTCAACTGTTCGTACAACATGCTCAGGATGCGATTGGCTGTTGTGGAGTGGTCAGCCTGTCCGTTTTTGTCTGTGACATAAACGATACTGCCGCTTTCGCCGTATTCAACCTTGATACGATACTGCTTCTCGGCTTCAGCCTTGGCCTTCTCATCGCCATTCCAGAACTTGAGTTTGTCTGTCAGGCTCTTGTCATCCTTTTTGGGTGCGGGTTCTGGCTTCTTGTCCTTGTCGTCGTCACCCCAGAACTTGAGTTTGTCCAACAGCCCTTTTTTCTGTTCGGGGGTATCGTCAACCGTGATATCCGAATATTTGACGAAGAACACGCCGCGCGATCTGTCCTTGTCTTCAACCAGGAAACCGATGCGGTCCAGTGCCAGTCCAACGCGGCGCCATGCACGATCAAACTGGTCGTTTAGAGCCAGAGTGACATTGCCTGACTTGTCTTTGCCTAGGGATGCCCGTTTTTCCTGAGTTGGGTTAGCGAGAACCGTGCGAGACTGCTGTTCGGTGATGCCTAGCTTGACCATCAGACGCCGCAGCAACTCGGCATCGAGATCTTCCGCGTTGGCGTCGCCAGCCTTGCCCTTGGACTTATTGAAATCCTCGTTTTTGTAACCTGTTTCCACTTCACCATAAATGGTTTTAACCCGGACTTTCCCATCATCAGGGATGTCACTGATTGATCGATGGCTCAGGTAAATTTCAGTAACACCATCATCATTGCCGCGATCAATGCGTGTGCGGAATTTTTGCCTGTTGTTCAGTGCATTCATCTTGTCCAGCCAGCCCTGGAACTTGTCCAGATAGTTGCCTTTGTCGTCCTTGGTCAGGTCGGCCGGGTCAACCCATTCGGTTTCCATGACGCCGGTTTGTAAATTTTCGATACGCACGGCAAACCCAAGCTCGGTCCAGAAATCGCGCACTACGGGCCATACCCTTTCTGGCGAAGCCTGAACAACCAGCCAGCGCTGGGATCCGGCGCGTTCCAGTTTTACGTTGTCAGGCGAGGACAGTAGCTTTTCTTCTTCTGGCTGAGGCCCCGTCTTACCCTGGCTATATTCGGAATAGGTGGTGCCGCCCGGTACGCTGAATGTGTCGGTGGTGGAGGCGGCTGTCAGGTCAGGAGGAACCTCCAGCGGCTTGCCGCGTCCGGCCCCCTTGTATTCAGATGTGTTGTCGATGAACGGGATGGAATCGCAGGCTGAAAGAATGAGTGCCGCCAGCAACGGCAAAATCAAATGGCGTGATGATGAGTGTTGTGTCATGCAATGGTTCCTAAATAATGTCTGCGCTGCGCATGGCGTCGCGCAATGTTTCGTGGTGCTGAGGAGCCAATGGCGTCAGCGGCAGGCGAATGCCGGGTTGGATCAATCCCAGCTGTTCTACGACCCACTTCACCGGGATCGGGTTCGCTTCTACGAACAATTTTTGATGCAGAGGTAATAACTTGTTATTGATGTCACGTGCGCGGCCGAGTTCGCCGACAAACGCAGCTTCGCACAGTTCGTGCATGAGTTTGGGCGCGACGTTTGCAGTCACCGAAATCACACCGTGCGCGCCGAGCAGCATGAGTGCCAGTGCAGAAGCGTCATCACCACTGTAGATGGCGAAATCGGCAGGCGCGCGACGCAGCAGGTCAGAACCGCGTTCGATGCCGCCGGTGGCATCTTTGATGCCGATGATATTGGGGATGGCAGCAAGGCGCAGAGTGGTGTCATTGCTGAGGTCGCAGCCAGTGCGTCCCGGAACGTTGTACAGGATCTGGGGGATGTCGACGGCTTCAGCCACCGCCTTGTAGTGCTGGTACAGGCCTTCTTGGGTCGGCTTGTTGTAGTAGGGTGTGACCAGCAGACAAGAATCGGCGCCGGCCTCCTTGGCTTGCTGTGTGAGCTCAATGGCTTCACGGGTGCAATTTGCGCCGGTGCCGGCGATGACTGGCACGCGCCCAGCCACTTGCTCTACCGTGGTGCGGATGAGCAGGCAATGTTCGTCAAAATCGACCGTGGGCGACTCGCCCGTGGTGCCGACGATCACGATGCCATCAGTGCCTTGTGCGATATGGAAATCGATCAGCGTGCGCAGACGCGGAATATCGAGCGCGCCATCAGGCAGCATGGGGGTGACGATGGCGACGAGACTGCCTTTCAGCATGGGCATCCTGTGTTTGGGTAATTAAACCCGATTATTCTAACCGAAAGTCGTCACAGGCGTGAATTTCGATCTGTTATTGTCATTCCCTGAATCGGTAAAAGGTTGAAGGAATCGGCCGCGCAGACGATAATCTTGCTTTTAGATTAATGTCTGGTTTTCGTATGTTCGAAAGCTATATCCTGATTCTCCTCGGCACAGTGTTCGTCAACAATATTGTGCTGGTCAAAATCCTCGGTCTTTGCCCGTTCATGGGCGTCTCCAAAAAGCTGGAGACTTCCATCAGCATGGGGGCGGCCACGACATTTGTCCTGACCATCGGCTCCGGCAGCAGTTATCTGATCAACCACTATTTGCTGGGGAGCGATCTGTTCTACCTGCGCACGGTGTCCTTTATCGTCGTGATCGCCGGTATCGTCCAGTTCACCGAGATTGTGATCGAGAAAACCAGCCCGGTGCTGTATCAGGCGCTGGGAATCTATCTGCCGTTGATCACGACCAACTGTGCAGTGCTGGGTATTCCATTGCTCAACGTGCAGGCCAATCATAATTTTATGGAGTCACTGCTGTTCGGATTGGGCGGTTCGGTTGGGTTTTCACTGGTACTGGTGCTGTTTGCCGGCCTGCGGGAGCGAATGGAAGCGGCTGACGTGCCGGCACCGTTCAGGGGTGCAGCGATTGCCATGGTGACTGGCGGCTTGATGAGTCTTGCTTTTATGGGGTTTGCGGGGCTGATTCGCTAATGTTGATTGCGTTGCTGGTGATGATTGGCTTGGCCCTCTTGCTGGGCATCGTGCTGGGATATTCCGCACTCAAATTCAAGGTCGAGGGCGACCCGTTGGTCGATAAGATCGACGCTATCCTGCCACAGACGCAATGTGGCCAATGCGGATACCCTGGCTGTAAGCCTTATGCGACAGCTATTGCCAATGGTGAGGCTGACATTAACCAATGCCCGCCGGGCGGCGAGCCTGGCATGCTCGCGCTGGCCGATTTGCTGGGGGTGGAACCCAAGCCGCTCAACGCTGAGCATGGTTTGCCCAAACCGAAGGCGGTGGCTTTTATCGACGAAAATACCTGCATCGGTTGCACCTTGTGCATTCAAGCCTGCCCGGTTGACGCGATCCTCGGTGCGGCCAAGCAGATGCATACCATCATCGCCTCGGAGTGCACGGGGTGCGAATTGTGCTTGGCGCCTTGCCCGGTGGACTGCATCACCATGGAAGTGATCCCTGAAAAAGTTGGCAACTGGAAATGGCGTTACCCTGTGATTGAGATCAAAACCGTCGACGAGATGAAAGCCGCATGATTTCCAATCTGCTCAACTTGACCGGCCTGTTCAAATTCCACGGCGGCGTCCATCCGCCTGAGCACAAGCTGGAATCGACTACGGCGCCGATCCGGGTGATAGCAATGCCTGCCACATTAGTGCTTCCGTTGCGACAGCACGTGGGCAATCTGCCGAAAATCCGTGTACAGGTGGGTGACCGTGTCCTGAAAGGCCAGTTGCTGGCCGAAGCCGAAGGCAGCGTTTCTGCTGCGGTGCATGCGCCCACGTCTGGCGTGGTGATGTCAATCGAAGAGCAACTGATTCCGCACCCGTCCGGACTGCCTGATATTTGCATTACCTTGCAGCCTGATGGCGAAGATCGCTGGATCGCGCGCAAGTCGGTCAACTGGCGTGAGACTGACCGGCAAGTGCTGGTCGCCAGCCTACGCGAATCCGGCGTGGTCGGCATGGGCGGCGCTGCATTTCCCACCCAGATCAAGCTGCGTCCGAACGGCAAATCGTCGGTACACACGTTGATCATCAACGGTGCGGAGTGCGAGCCTTATATTACGTGTGATGACTTGCTGATGCGCGAGCGTGCCAATGAAATCGTCAAGGGCATCGAGGTCGCTCAATATTTGCTGGGGGCCGAGCGTTGCATTGTCGGTGTTGAGGATAACAAGCCGGAAGCGGCTGCCGCCATGCGCGATGCGGCCGCAAAGAGCGCGATCAAAATTGAAGTTGAAGTCGTGCCGACCCTTTACCCGAGTGGCGATGCGCGTCGATTGATTCATATCGTGACGGGCATTGAAGTGCCTAGCGACAAGCGCTCTACGGATGTGGGCGTGCAGGTGTTCAACGTCGCGACCGTGACCGCGGTGTATCGCTATTTCGAATTCGGTGAACCGGCGCTGTCACGTATCGTCACCGTGACCGGAAATGTCAGGCAGCCCGGCAATTTTGAAGTGCCATTCGGGACGTCTGTGAGCCGACTGCTGGAAGCGGCCGGTGGCAGCCTGCCGGGGACTCATGATCTGGTAATGGGTGGCCCCATGATGGGATTCAGTCTGCCATCGTCGGCAGTGCCCGTCACCAAGGCGACCAACTGCATCATTGCCGGTGCACCCGAATTATTCCCCCCACCGCCCCCGGCAATGCCCTGCATCCGCTGCGCACGCTGTGCTGACGCCTGCCCGGTCAGCCTGCAGCCGCAGGATTTGTACTGGTTCTCGAAATCGGACAATTTCGAGAAGGCGCGCGACTACAAGCTGTTCGATTGCATTGAGTGTGGTTGCTGCAGTTACGTGTGCCCGAGCCATATTCCTCTGGTGCAGTATTACCGTTACGCCAAGAGTGAAATTCTGGCGGCAGATCGAGCAAAACAAGCGGCGAATCTGGCGCGCGAGCGTAACGATTTCCGCCTCGCACGCATTGAGCGTGAAAAGCAGGAACGTGCTGCCAAGCATGCCGCGAAGGCCGGTGGCGCGAAGGCGGAAGCCGGTGTTGACGACGATGCCAAAAAGGCGGCCATAGCCGCAGCAATGGCGCGCGCTCAGGCTCAAAAGGCAGAAGTCGTGCCGCAGAACACCACTGACCTGCCGGCGGCGGTACAAAACGAGATTGCTGAAATCGATGCACGTCGTGGCGACGTACTGGAAGAAAAACAGGATAACTGATGAGTCAATCGCCCTATATTTCAGGCAGTACCAGTGTCAGCGTCATCATGCTCAAGGTGCTGCTGGCCTTGGTGCCGGGCATCGCGGCCTATGTCTGGGCCTTCGGTAGCGGCGTGCTGGTGAGCCTGGTACTGGCAAGCGCCACGGCCTTGGTCTCTGAAGCCATTATGCTCAAGCTGCGCCAGCGTCCGGTAGTTCCGTTTCTGCTGGATGGGAGTGCCCTTGTTACCGGCGTGCTGCTGGCCTTGGCCTTGCCGCCGCTGGCGCCCTGGTGGCTGGTTGTAGTCGGCACGCTGTTCGCCATTGTCATTGCGAAACAACTATACGGCGGTTTGGGGTATAACCCGTTTAACCCCGCCATGGTCGGCTATGCCGTGTTGCTGATTTCTTTCCCCGCGATCATGACGCAATGGCCCGCACCGCTTTCTCTGGCACACACCCAGTTGGGATTTGCGGATCAACTGCATTTCATTTTCAGCCGTGCACTGCCGGACGGTGTTGGTCTCGATGCCATCAGTTCTGCGACGCCGCTGGATTACCTGAAGACGCAACTTAAGTTGCAGCACGGAGTTGCTGAAATCTCCCAAGCCCCATTGTTCGGTGCGCTGGGCGGCAAGGGTGGTGAAGTGGTGGTCGGCGCTTATCTGCTGGGTGGTCTGTATCTACTGCAACAGCGCATTATCAGCTGGCATATCCCCACGGCTTTCCTGCTGGCGCTGGCTGTTCTGGCAGCAGGATTCCACATGGTCGATCCCGCACACTATGCGTCGGCGACGTTCCACCTGTTCAGCGGGGCCTCGCTGCTGTGTGCGTTTTTTATCGCTACTGACCCGATCAGCGGTCCGACTACGCCCAAGGGTAAGTTGATTTTTGCTGCCGGTATCGGCTTGCTGACCTGGCTGATCCGTACCTACGGCGGTTATCCAGATGGCGTGGCGTTCGCCGTACTGCTGATGAATATCTGCGTGCCGCTGATTGATGCCTATACGCAGCCACGTGTTTTTGGCCACGCAAAATGAGCGAGGGAAATCTGAGTATTCTGAAACATGCATTTTCCACTGCCGGGGTGATGGTGGCCTTTACCGTGGTGGCGACAGTCTTGCTGGCAAGCACGTATTTCACTACCAAGCTGCCGATCGCGGAGAGCGAGCGGCAGGCCAAGCTCAAACTGTTTCAGCAGGTGCTGCCGGCTGCCTTGCATGATAACGATTTGCTCAAGGATGCCATCAAGGTGCCGGCTGGTGGTGACCTTGGCAATCGCGACGAAACCTTCGCCTATCGTGCACGCTTGGCCGGCCAGCCGACCGCCATTGTGCTTGAGTCGACCGCGCCGGATGGCTACAGCGGCGATATCAAGCTGCTGATTGCAGTGCGCGCTGATGGCGAACTGGCTGGTGTGCGTGTGCTGGCGCACAAGGAAACCCCCGGGCTGGGTGATTACATTGATATTGCACATGGCGACTGGATCAAGAAGAACTTTGATGGCCAATCACTTGCCAAAACCAATGATGATTTGTGGAAGGTGAAAAAGGACGGCGGCAGTTTCGACTACATGGCAGGGGCGACGATCACGCCACGGGCCGTCGTCAAAGCCGTCCACAAGGCATTGCAGTATTTTGCCGCACATCGCGACGAAATTTTCTCCGCCCCGACGGCCAAGGAGAGTTGAATTGAACAGTAGAGAAATCATTGAAAACGGCATGTGGAAGCAGAACCCGGGCGTGGTGCAGTTGCTCGGCCTATGCCCGACACTGGCCGTGACCAGCAGCGTGGTCAATGGCCTCAGTCTTGGCCTGGCTACTGCCTTTGTGATGGCGGCGAGCAACGCTTCGGTTTCGCCGATTCGCCGTTGGGTGCCGGGTGAAATCCGGATTCCTGTATTTATTTTGATCGTAGCCGCACTGGTGACGGTGATTGATCTCGGCATGCATGCCTGGTTGCAGGCACTGCACGGCGTGCTGGGCATTTTTATCCCGCTGATCGTGACCAACTGCATCGTCCTGGCGCGTGTCGAAGCGTTTGCCGCCAAGCAACCGGTAGGTTATTCCGCGCTGGATGGTCTGATGATGGGGTTGGGGCTGGCCATGGTGTTGACCGTGCTTGGGGGCATGCGCGAAGTGGTCGGCAAGGGCACGCTGTTTTCCGGCATTGACCTCGCGCTTGGGCCATCGGCCAAGCAGTTCGTGTTAACGGTGGTACCTGATTACCACGGCTTTTTGCTGGCGATTCTGCCGCCAGGCGCGTTTATCGGCCTTGCATTGCTGATTGCAGGACGCAATTGGCTGGAAAGCCGCAAACAGGCCGCGATTACAGTCCAGCCCGCCGTGCTCGCCGCAGGGCATTGAGTATCGCCGAACATGAATGCGGCC
>Ga0265327_10005148_pt1 | contig 11093 bp, 8 predicted proteins | sample 41621metaG_FD_202089 | JGI IMG/M metagenome (GOLD analysis project Ga0265327, IMG submission 202089) | Rhizosphere microbial communities from Carex aquatilis grown in University of Washington, Seatle, WA, United States - 4-16-21 metaG | ecosystem: Host-associated > Plants > Roots > Rhizosphere >... | reverse complement strand
CTGAGCAAAAACAGATCATCCATCGCGACCTCCCGAATCAGAAGGCCTTGTGAATCACGAATCACGCCAATTTAATAGGTCCTGAGCCTAGATTGCTCACCGCAAGAGTTTCACCTTCCTTTCGCGCTTTCCGGAACGCAGCAACAGCCTTAGCAGGAATATTCAGCCTATCGAAGGCTACCTCTAAATTATTCCATATTGCTGGATTACGATCGGCGAAAGGAATCATTGAATAGTGATACAACGCAAGTCTATATTTTCCTAGTTCTGCATATTTGTGTGCCAATATAAACCTCGTATTATTATCAGATGGATCTTGATTTACTATCAATTGTATATATACAAGCTCTTCATAGTCGCGTTTATAGATCTCTGCGACCCGTTTCATGACGGAAAATAGCTCGAATCTATCAATGTTTTTACTTAATATATATTCTCTGAACTCGATAATAGCCGTATTTACAGTCGCCGCTTCAGCTTTCGATTTAACCAGCGCCAAAACAGCACCGCCCAGCAAACGAGCACGAGATTTTTCATTTGTGGTAAGGCTGGAGGCCATTTTATAATGTTTGAATGCATCATTGAACTGGTCGAATTTCTCGAACGCCTTTGCCAAATACTCAAAGATTATGCCGCACGTCGGATTAGATAGGGATAGTTGCTTCAAAGATTGAATACTTCCATCTTTACCGAAAATTATACGCGCATACTCGCGGAATGCGAGCCACTTTAATCTGTTATTTCCTTCATTTGCGTCATCTGTCGATAGATATTGCTCGTCAAGAGCAATTTCAGCGGCCTTGTCCCCTAAAACAAGCGCTCCACGAAATGCGAATTGATAATCTTCAAGCCGCCACTCAGGCTTCGGGATTTTCCAATCCGAATTGGGAGGGGGTGCTTCAGCAGGCTCGCTCTCATTCGTCAGCTGAGACGTAACGTTCGCGATGACCATTTTTGACGGAGCTATACTACTTATCATCTGAGCAAGTTTCGCAAAGCTCCGTTCTGGTGCCGAACGCTCAAACGGAATATATTCTACGGTACCCTGAAGCCCACCTGGAAGCCCCACGCCTGATTCGACTAATAGAATCAGTTTGCAGTTTAGTCCTAAAGCTAGACCAATTTCCTGAATGATCCAATCCGATGTTTTCCACGTCGGAGCAGTGTTGGTCAATCGACTCCAAATGTGCTCTTTCAAGGAATAATCCATTGAAACGACACGTTCTCGTTTTGTGCATATTCCGATGAAAACATTCTTGTTCGAAAATAACGCTAATACCTTCTCATCTATGCCTGATGACTCCGCAGATTCAGCGTGCACCCAAGAGAATGATGGATGCAATTTTTCGATCTCGTTGAACATTGCCGTGAATCTGTCAACGACATCTTTGTCGTTCGCTGTGAAACTATGTCCGACAAACGCTCTGATTTCATTCATTTGCCGAGCCTCGAAATAGCGACCCACTTTGAGCTTCCGTACCAACTTTGCGGACGCCCGTCGGTACTTCCACCCGATGACGCTCCGAGGTTTTACCCATTCTACCGAAAGGTCGGTCGGCAGAAAATGGACCTTCCAACGCCTCACCCCCGCAACCCCGGCGCCTCCTGGCCCGTCCGCGCCACATATTCCGTGTAGCCGCCCTCATATTTGTGCACGCCCTCCGGCGTCAGCTCCAGCACGCGGTTGGAGAGCGCCGCCAGAAAACGCCGGTCGTGCGAGACGAAGAGCATCGCGCCCTCATAATTCGACAAGGCCTCGATGAGCATCTCCTTCGTCGCGATGTCGAGGTGGTTCGTCGGCTCGTCCAGCACCAGGAAATTTGGCGGGTCATAGAGCATTTTGGCCATCACCAGCCGCGCCTTCTCGCCGCCCGAGAGCACGCGGCATTTTTTCTCCACATCGTCGCCGGAAAAGCCGAAGCAGCCGGCGAGCGTGCGCAGCGCGCCCTGCCCCGCCTGCGGAAAGCTGTCCTCCAGCGATTGGAACACGGTGCGGTCGCCGTCGAGAAGCTCCATCGCATGCTGGGCAAAATAGCCCATCTTGACGTTCGCCCCGAGCGCCACCGCGCCTTCGTCCGGCTCGGCGGCGCCCGCCGCCAATTTCAACAGCGTCGATTTGCCGGCGCCGTTGACGCCCATCACGCACCAGCGCTCGCGGCGCCGCAGCTGGAAATCGAGCCCGTCATAGATGCGCTTCTTGCCATAACCCTTGTGCACCTTTGAGAGCGTCACGACGTCCTCGCCGGAGCGCGGCGCCGGCGGGAAGTCGAACAACACCGTCTGGCGCCGTCGCGGCGGCTCGACGCGCTCGATCTTCTCGAGCTTCTTGACGCGGCTCTGCACTTGCGCGGCGTGCGAAGCGCGCGCCTTGAAACGCTCGATGAATTTGATCTCCTTGGCGAGCATCGCCTGCTGGCGCTCATATTGCGCCTGCTGCTGCCTTTCGCTCTGCGCGCGCTGCGCCTCGTAGAACTCATAGTCGCCGGAGTAGGTGGTGAGCGAGCCGCCGTCGATCTCGACGATCTTGTCCACGATGCGGTTCATGAAGGCGCGGTCGTGCGAGGTCATCAGCAGCGCGCCGTCGTAACCTTTCAGGAAATGCTCGAGCCAGATCAGGCTCTCGATGTCGAGATGGTTGCTTGGCTCGTCGAGCAGCATCACATCCGGGCGCATCAGCAGAATGCGGGCGAGCGCGACGCGCATCTTCCAGCCGCCCGAGAGCGCGCCGACGTCGCCGTCCATCATCTCTTCGGAGAAATTCAGCCCCGCGAGCACCTCCCGCGCGCGGCCCTCAAGCGCATAGCCGTCGAGCTCCTCGAAGCGCCCCTGCACCTCGCCATAGCGCTCGACCAGCGCGTCCATCTCGTCGAAGCGCTCGGGATCGGCCAAGGCGGCTTCCAATTCCTTAAGCTCGGCGGCGACGCCGCTGATCGGCCCCGCGCCGTCCATCACCTCCGCGACGGCGCTGCGGCCGGCCATCTCGCCGACATCCTGGCTGAAGAACCCGATGGTGACGCCGCGATCGACGCCGATCTGGCCTTCGTCCGGCGCTTCCTGCCCGGTCATCATGCGAAAGAGCGTGGTCTTGCCGGCGCCGTTCGGCCCGACGAGCCCCGCCTTCTCGCCCCGAAGGAGCGAGGCCGAGGCCTCGATGAACAGGATTTGATGACCGTTCTGCTTGCTGACGTTTTCGATGCGAATCATAAGGGGCGAAGTCCAGGGGGAAAGCGGCGGCCGGCTTATGCCACGCCGGATAGCTTTCATGCTATGCAGCGTCAAAGGCCGCACGGGGGGCGAATTGAAGCAAGAGGTCGAGCCTATCCGCGCCGGCGTTTTCTCAGGCGGACAGATTGCGGCGCTTATCCGCGAAGCGGCGATCGCAGCCAAGGCGCCGATCGCGCCAGGGCAGATCCAGCCGGCCAGTCTCGACCTGCGGCTGGGCTCCACCGCCTATCGCGTGCGCGCGAGCTTCCTTCCCGGCAGGAACCGCAGCGTCGCGGAGATGCTCTCGCAGCTCAAATCCGACGAGATCGAGCTTGGCGGCGAGGGCGCGGTGCTGGAGCGGGGATGCTTCTACGTCATCCCGCTGCTCGAAGAACTGGCTCTCCCGGAAAATGTCTCCGGCGCCGCGAACCCCAAGAGCTCGACGGGACGGCTCGACATTTTCACGCGCCTCATCGCGGACCGCGCCGAGCGTTTCGATCTCGTGGAGAGCGGCTATCGGGGTCCCCTCTATGCGGAGGTTTCGCCGCGCTCCTTTTCGGTGCGCGCGCGCGCCGGGACCAAGCTCAATCAGCTGCGTTTCCGCCGCCATGAGCCCGAGGCGCCGCTCAAGACGAGCTTCGCGCTCTCGGACGAAGCGCTCGCCGCCGTTCATGCGCAGGCGGCGCTCGTCGATGGGCCGCTCAATCTTCGCGACGGCGTCGTGCTGCGGGTCGATCTCTCCGAGCCGCTCGCTTCGGGCGTCGTCGGCTACCGGGCGCAAAAGCACACCGATGTGATCGATCTCGACAGGATAGGGACCTATCAGATCGAAGACTTTTGGGACAGGCTCCCCGTTCGCCCCGATAAGCGCCTCATCCTCGATCCGGGCGACTTCTACATTCTCGCCTCTCGCGAGCGCCTGCAGATTCCCGCCGATCTCGCCGCCGAAATGGCACCGATGGACGCCGCGATTGGCGAGTTTCGCGTGCATTACGCGGGCTTCTTCGATCCGGGCTTCGGGCGGACCGCGCAAGGAGGCCCCGGCGCGCGCGCCGTGCTGGAGGTGAGGAGCCGCGAGGTGCCCTTTATCCTCGAGGACGGCCAGGCCATCGGCCGCCTCGTCTATGAGCCGATGCTCGAAATCCCCGAGGCCCTTTATGGAGACGCGGGCGTCTCCAACTACCAGGGCCAGGGGCTGAAGCTTTCCAAGCATTTTGAGGCGGCTTAGCGCTGCTGCGTTACAAGTTTGGTCGGAGCGCAGCCGTCATTGCGAGGAGCACAGCGACGAAGCAATCCAGAAATTCATTATCGTTGTGGCTTGCTCTTCACGAATAAGGCCATCGGCGCACTGGCGAGGTGGTGTTCGGAGCTGGACATCAATAGGAGCCGATTGACAGTGTTATCTTGGATGCCTCCGCTCGGCCACAGACACGCTGCCTCCGCTTCCATGAGGCGACAACGGCTCCTTTTCGCATTGAGCACGGCCGAGGCATGAGTGCGCTTGAACTCTGCGCTCAAGCCCGCTTCGAAATTGGGCTTAATTCCCCTAGTCGGTGCGACTGAGAGGTATTTGAATGCTTTCCTGATGAGGTTGGGATAGTCTCGAAATCGCCCTTCCGCAGCAAGCGCTACGATCTCATGCACGTTCTGCGGAAAGACAAATTTTGATTGCTCCATTTCAGTCCTTAGCTGGGACAGCATTGGAAGCGTATGTGCGTTGCGTCGAGCAGCCGCCGTCACTTCGCGCCAGCGATAAACGCTGTCAGTGACGATGCATGAGCCGGTAGCTTGCGCGAGATACATCGCGATCTCGAAGTTTGGGGCCATCTTCAGCGGGATAAACTGTCCACCGTCATCGCCGCCTTCCAACGATCGGTCTTGCAGAACGGCAAGAGGATCTCGCTCGCGGAGCATGTCGAAACGGTCGAGGAGAGCCTCCAAGGCTTTTTCATCTAATTCAGGAGAATGACGGCGGACATGACCACTGAACGCCTCTCGCGGCATTAGCAGCATCCCGCGCTTGTATTCTTCCTTCATCAACTCCGTGAAACCAGCTTCTTCCTTTGGATCGACTCTTAACCCTATTGATCTAGACTGAGCCATTGAGTGCATCTGATCTCGCAGATGGAAATCAAAATCGCAGGGATCAGGAAAGAGGTTGACGAGTCCTTGCTCAACAAGCGGCATAATTGTCAAGAACAACAGGACAGCTTTCAAAAACTCCTGGCGGTAGGACTCCGGATGCTCAAGTGGACTGAATTTTTTCTTGACCGTACCAGGATGAATGAACGGATGTTGAATTAGCAGCTCGTCGAAATATAGTGACAAGCCTAGGCCACATTTCGAAATCACCGACGGATGCAAAACGCCTGTGTAAATGGCGCGCGCTTGCCCATCTGGTTTCGGTAGTAAAGCGAGCAGGTTCGTCGAGCGGGGCCACAATGCGTCGTATAGGCCGTATACCTCTCTGATCTTTTCATCCGTGATCTCGCGGCGCACGGCAACCCAGTCGCGGCCTTCGGCAAGTCCAAGAATTTCGGATAGACCAGTGAGCAGTATAAAATTTCGCTCACGAATACTGCGCTCATCCCAAGTCGTGCGAAGTTCTACCGATTTGTTTTTGCAGCAATCGCCGAAGACGCGGCCAGACCCGCAGCCGCAGAGGTCTTTGGCCCCAAGCGGTTTTGATGGCGGCTTTTTCTTGAGAAACTCGCGCTCTTTCTCATTACGGCCAAATGCATCCTGGTAATAAACGTCGCCGCTCTCGAAGCGGGCAAACATTTCACCGCCGAAGTGCCAAAGCTCATTTTTGGGAGGTAGGAAGACATTTCGCAAATCGGCCCACGGTTCACTCAATGACATCTCCGGGTAAAGCCATTCCTCCTTTCCGGCAGCAATATAACGCTTCGCCCGCGCCTTGAGCACCCGATTGACGCGGATAACCTCTTCGCTAGTTAGCTTGCGGGTGCGGATGAAGGCGTCCGTGCGGACCATAGAGTTGCGGTAGTTCCCCGCGAACGTGCGTTTCTTGAGTGGATTTGCGGAGGGGTCTTGTGCGTATTCAAGGTTCGTGAGGATAAGACAAAAATCCCGGTTAAGCGGGAATATCGTGTGCGAGCCTTTGAGCGCGATAGATGGGTCATTCGGGTAATCATTCACTGGCGCGTCCGGTGGCAGTGCATGATTGTAGATGGTCACCGGGTGGTCGCTGACGATGAATTTGACGTCAGCGTCCTGGGCCGAGACGATCTCTCGAACACCTTCAGTCCAAATCGTGCAATGCATCATGCGGATGCCCTGCATCTCATACATCAAGTCGTTCTGTGTCAGACGCGGATATTGTCCGCTCAACCAGTCAAGTCCCTTTGGCGTACGAAGTTTCTGGACATCAAGGTATTCAAAGAACGTCCTGAATTCGCGGTGCCACGCCCCAGCATCCCCCCCGATGAAGGCGCGGATCGCGTCAGCGCCTCGTTTGTCGATGTCTCCAAAAAGCTTGCGTTCGATCTCGTCATTCACCGAGGTGCCAAAAAAAGTTGAATACAGATCCCTTTGCCAAAAGGCGCGAGACGTCGGCGACTCGAATTTGGACCTCTCGACAACAATCCTGCCGTCCGGGAGGCTGTGTCGGGTCGGCGATATGTCGAAGTAACAAAAGCTGTTTCGACTGGGTTCGAAGAACCCTTTTTGATACCACTGAGGAACGTAGTGATTGTTGCGCGTCTTAGTCATCGAGAGGGAACGACGTCGGGTCGGAGTGGTATGGCGAGACATATCTCTTGAAATGCAGAGCGTAGGCTTTGGGGTAACATAGGTCCTGCTGAAGTGGCATGCCAGTCTCGTGACTGCGGGGCGCCGAGCGTGAGACCTTGACCCCTGGGCCGCCCCTGGCTCTGGCAGGGGCGCCACATGACATCGGCCCTCGCAACAGCTAAGACTTTCGATCATCGCGTCCCAAACCCCGAAACCTGATGTCATTCCTGGTCATCCCCTTTCCGGTGATTAATCCCGTCGCGATCGACATTGGGCCGCTGCCTTTCGGGCTCGGCAGCCTGCCCTTGCGCTGGTATGCGCTGGCCTATATCGGCGGCTTCGTCGCCGCTTGGGCGTACATGCGCTTCATCGTCACGCGCGACGCCTTCTGGGGAAAGGATCAGCGACGGCCCTCGCCGCTTCAGGTCGACGACCTCATCGTCTATGTGGCCTTCGGGGTCATCCTGGGCGGAAGGCTCGGGCATGTGCTGATCTATGATTTCCGCCACTTCCTCCACCACCCGCTGGACGTTCTGATGCTCTGGAAAGGCGGCATGGCCTTTCATGGCGGGTTCATCGGCGCGGCGGTCGGCATGGCGCTCTTCGCCCGCGCCGAAAATCTGCCCTTGCTGACGGCGGGCGACATCTGCGCCATCAGCGCGCCGATCGGACTTTTTCTGGGACGCATCGCCAATTTCATCAAGCCGGAGCTCTGGGGGCGGCCAACCGACGTCCCCTGGGCGATGGTCTTTCCCGATCCCACTGCCGGCGACGCGCCCCGCCATCCGAGCCAGCTGTACGAGGCCGGGCTCGAAGGCTTGGCGCTCGGGATCATCCTCTGGATCGCCTTGCGCGCCGGCGCCTTGAAGCGGCCGGGTCTCGCGACGGGGATTTTTTGCGTCGGCTACGCCCTCGCGCGCAGCTTCTGCGAATTTTTCCGCGAGCCCGATCCCGATCAGGAGGCGCTCGGAAACGGATGGACGATGGGCATCGCTCTGTCTCTTCCCATGGCGATCGTCGGCCTTGGCCTCATCGGCCTCGCTCTCAGGCGTAGGAGCGCCCTCGCATGACAATTCTCGGAGACGAAATCATCGCCGCCATTGAGCAGGACGGCCCGTTGCGGCTCGATCATTACATGACGGTCTGCCTGCAGCATCCCCGCCACGGCTATTACATGACGCAGGACCCTTTCGGCGCGCAGGGGGATTTCATCACCGCGCCCGAGATCAGCCAGATGTTCGGGGAGATGATCGGCCTCTGGCTCGCCGACGCCTGGTCGCTCTCCGGCGCGCCGCAGCAGGTTCGGCTCGTCGAGCTCGGCCCCGGACGCGGCACGTTGATGGCCGACGTCTTGCGGGCGCTGCGCGTCGCGCCGGGACTGAGCGAGAGACTCGAGGTCGATCTGGTCGAGACCAGCTCGACGCTCCGGCAGGCTCAGCGTGAGACGCTCGCGCGCGAGACGATCCCCATTCAATGGCGCCACAGCCTCGCCGAGGTTCCGCCTGGACCGATCTTCCTCGTCGCCAATGAGTTTTTCGACGCGCTGCCGGTGCGCCAATTCGTGCGCGCCGCGCCGGGCTGGCGCGAGCGGGTCGTGGGGCTCGACGCGAACCGGCGCCTCGCCTTCGGGCTCGCCGCGAAGACCGAAGCAGAGCTGAAGCTCGCCGCGCCGCTGAACTCGGTGATCGAAGTCAGTCCCGCCTCCCAAAACATGATGGCGGAGATCGCGCAGCGCATCGCCGCTGACGGCGGCGCGGCGCTCATCATCGATTACGGCTACGCCCAAACGACGCTCGGCGAGAGCCTGCAGGCCGTGTCCCGACATGCTTACGCCGATCCGCTGGCGGCGCCGGGCGAGGCCGACCTGACCGCGCATGTCGACTTCGCCGCGCTCGCGCGCGCCGCGAAAGCGGAGGGCGCCAAGGTGCTGGGCCCGACGACGCAAGGCCGCTTTCTCACGCAGCTCGGAATCGAGCGACGGGCCTCGGCCTTGCGCAACCGCGCGAGCGAGCGGCAGCAGGCGGATATCGAGGCGGCGTTACGCCGATTGACGGGGTCTGGAGACCCGCGCGAGGTCATGGGCGATCTCTTCAAGGTCTTGGCGGTCACCCGCCCCGACCTGCCCGATCCGCCGGGTTTCGCGGAGTGATAAGAGTTGAGGGAGACCGATGACCTCGCCGCAAGCCTTTGAGGCCGCAAGCCTCGCGCTGCCCGGCCTTGCGCATGGCTTCTTTGGCCGCAGCGGCGGCGTCTCGACGGGCCTCTACGCTTCCCTCAACGGCGGCGTCGGCTCGCGCGACGATGCGGAGCGCGTCGCGGAAAACAAGGCGCGCATGGCGAAAAGACTGGGCGTTGCGGCCGAGCGGCTGCTCGTGCCCTATCAGATCCACTCGGCCGAGGCGCTCGCCGTTTCGGAGCCCTGGGCGGCCGAGGCGCGTCCGCGCTGCGACGGATTGGCGACGCGCACACGTGGCCTTGCGCTCGGCGTGACCGGCGCCGATTGCGGCATGTTGCTCTTCGTCGACGCGGCGGAAGGGGTAATCGGCGCCGCCCATGCCGGCTGGAAGGGCGCGCTCTGTGGGGTGATCGAGGCGACGGTCGCGGCGATGGAGGGCCTCGGCGCGCGCCGACAGGAGATTCGCATCGCGCTGGGGCCGATGATCGACGCCGAAAGCTATGAGGTCGGACCCGAATTCGTGGAACGCTTCACTGCCGAGGACCCGGGGTTTCTGCGCTTCTTCGCGCCCGCCGAGAGGAAAGGCCATGCGATGTTCGACCTCCCGGCCTTCATCGGGATGCGGGCGGCCCAGGCGGGGGTCGCCTCTTTCGAGAATATTCGCGTCAGCACCTATGCCAATGAGGAGAGCTGCTTCTCCTATCGGCGCAGCGTGCATCACGGAGAGGAGGACTTCGGCCGACTCGTCTCGGCGATCGCGCTGATTTGAGGTGTAAAAACAACTATCTTGAGCTGCACAGCAACTTTTTTGGCCGATTTTTGAAATTCGCGCTTGACGGGCGCGGGCTGTTGCGATATAAAAACATCATCATCAAGAAATGCGCCCGGGACTGATGGTTCCGGGCTTTTTCATTCCTAGAGCGCGATGCGAAAAAGTGGAAACCGGTTTTTCGCATAAATCGCGCTCTAAGCCTTTAAAATCGATCACGTTTTCTGCGTTCAGGCGGCTCCGGCTGAACGCAGCGTGATCTCGAGCGCGGGGGCCTTTTCAACGTCATGACGAAGCCCGCCGCGTCGCAAAAAAAGTCCACGGATCGCGCGCGGCGTGACGCGCGCATCCTCAAGGCCGCCGCCAAAGGCCAATCCGCACAAAGCATCGAAAGGGCGCTCAAGGCCGCGGGCTTCAAGCCAATTTCGCGCGCGCGGCTCATCTCGATCATGAAGCGCGCCCACGGCGCCGGCCCGGCGGCGCTCTCCGACGACTTCCTCACGACCGAGCTCGAGCGCCTGGGCGAGCTGCAGAAAGCGCTGCACAGCAAGGCGCTCAAGGGCGACAACGCCGCGGTGGACCGGGTGCTCGCCATTCTCGACCGCCGCGCCAAGCTGCTCGGCGTCGCGACGCAGGCGCCCCAGCAGCCCGATTCCGGCGCCGACGCCAAAGCGATCCTGAAGCAGAAGCTCGACGCCATGGCGAAGCGCCTCGCGCGCAAGCCCTCGGACGCGGGCGAGCCTCATTGAATTCAAGAGCCCCAGAAGGCCCCCGACCCGCCGTGATCCGCGCCGCCGACCTCGCCAAGCTGCCGCACGAGTCGCGCGCGGACTTCATCGCGCGGCTGTCCGCGGAAGAGGCCGCACTGCTTCCCTATCTTTGGGAATTCTGGGCGCGCGCCGAGCAGCTTCTGCCGGCGGGCGACTGGGTCTATTGGCTGCCGCTCGGCGGACGCGGCTGCGGCAAGACGCGCACAGGCGCCGAGACCGTGCGGCGCTGGGTGCGCACAAACGCGCATGTGAACATCATCGGCGCGACGGCCGACGACGTGCGCGACGTGATGGTCGAGGGCGAGTCGGGAATTTTAAACGTCTGCCCGCAAGACGAGCGGCCGAAATTCGTCGCCGCGCGCAACCGCCTCGACTGGCCGAACGGCGCCAGGACGCTGCTCTTCTCCGCAGAGTCTCCCGA
>Ga0265327_10005147_pt1 | contig 11095 bp, 9 predicted proteins | sample 41621metaG_FD_202089 | JGI IMG/M metagenome (GOLD analysis project Ga0265327, IMG submission 202089) | Rhizosphere microbial communities from Carex aquatilis grown in University of Washington, Seatle, WA, United States - 4-16-21 metaG | ecosystem: Host-associated > Plants > Roots > Rhizosphere >... | reverse complement strand
GGGCGAGGCGGCCTTGTGAATAGTGGAGAAGTACCAGCCGAGCACCATGCAACATCCCACCGGATAAAGCGCATTCCGCTTGCCGTGGGAAATCAATTGGGTCGATCCGCAGTCTGGACAGGCAGGTGAACGGCAGTAGTCACTCATGGTGGGATGCCCAGAAAATCCTAATTTCTAAATCTTAATTTTTCCACTCCCGTCATGGCTTCACCCGCACCACAAACGCCGCATTCTCCCCAAAGAACCTTGCCGCCGCTTCCTGGGTCTGCGCTACGGTCACCGCTTCCATGATGGCAGGTAGTTTGCGAAGATGGCCGTAACCGAGGCCGTTCAATTCCTCCCACCCGAGAGTGTCCGCGATGGCCGCATTCCCCTGCTGGGCGCGCAACCAGGAGGATTTCCACGTAGTGCGGGCGCGCTCCAGTTCCGAAGCTTCCAACCCGTTTTTCGCCATGTCCGCGATCTCGCCACGCAGCTTGTCCTCCACCAGGTCCAGCTTCGCCGGATCACAGCCCACATAGAAATAAAATGCACCTGCGCCGAGCGCGTGGAACGCCTGCGCGCCCACATAGTAGGCCAGCCCCAACTCCTCGCGGATGCGGATGAAGAGGCGCGAACCCATGTCACTGCACGCCTCATCGATCAGTGTCAGCGCGGGAATCACCGCATCGTGAAGTCCCACCGTAGGAAAGCCCAGAACCAACACCGCCTGCTCCTTGTCCAAGGTCAGTTCATGGCGCGAAGGTCTTGCGGTTGACCTCATCGCCTCAAACCCGGCACGCGATTTCTCGCCGAGCGTGAGTTTGAAAAACTGCTTCTCCACCAAGTCCCGCATCTTTTCTGCTTCGACGTTGCCCGCGATGCTGATGACGCCGTTGCGTCCCTGCACGCTTGAATCCCGCAACGCACGGCACGACTCCACGCTGAGCCCCGCCACGCTTTCCAGCGTGCCCAGCGCGGTGCGCGCGTAGGGCAGACCGGCAAAGATCTCCGCACGGGCACGGCGGAGCCCCACCGTCGCCGGATCCTCCATCTCTTCCCGAATGGCCGCCTGCTGGCGTTTTTGAATCTTGGGCAAATGGTCGGCGGGGAAAGAAGGCGAAAGCAACACCTCACTGAGAAGGTCCAGCGCCAGTTCCTCATCACCGCGCATCACGTCCGCGCCCACATAGAGACGATGGACATCTCCATTTGCGGAAAGACTGCCACCGCGATTTTCCAGCAGCGCGGCGATGGCGTCATCCGTGTGGCGTGCAGTGCCCTTGAGAATCATCTGCGCCGTCATCTGGGTGACGCCAGCATTGGCATCTGTCTCCACCGGCACACCTGCCAGAAACTGGGCTCGCACGGAAATCAGCGGCAGCCGTGCATCTTCGGTCACCAGTAACGTGAGCCCGTTGGCCAGCTCAAATTTGCAAACGTCGCTCCGCTTCGTCGCGCCATTCTTTTTTGCGACCGCTTTCAGCGTCCCCGTGGGATGCAGGGAGACCCGGGTCAGGCCATCGTCGGTGAGATAGCGCTTCGCCGCGTTCTTCACGTCCACGGGCGTGAGCGTCTCGATCTTCTTCAAGTAACTGCGGTCGTGATTCAGGTCCCCCACTGCCAGCCAACTCGATCCCAGCATGGAGGCCACGCCGCGGGTGGTGCCGCGCAGGCGCAACGCATGGCTCAGCGTCATGCGTACCGCCTTGTCGAGCTCTTCATCGCTGGGTCCTTCCTGCTTCATCTGGTCCAACACGCCGGTCAAAGCGCTTTCCGCCTTTTCCAAATCCTCGGCATCGGCATCCGCCTCGATACCGAAGAGGCCGCGCTCCAGCGCGGACCACGTGCCCGCGCCGACACCATGCACCACGCCCAGTTTCTCCCGCAGTTCCAGGTTAAGCCGCGAGCTGCGCCCACCGCCAAGGATGAACGCCAGCACGTCCAGTGCGGGCTTGTCATCGTGCGCCTCGCCGGGAATGTGCCAGCCCATGGAAAGCCGCGCAATGTCCGTGTTGAACTCCTCCCGCGCCACGCGCGTTCCCGTCTGCGCGGGCTCTTCCGGCATCACCACCGGTTCATAGGGCCGCCGCTCCCAGGCGCCGAAATGTTTCTCCACCGCCTTGAAAATTGCCTCGCCATCGAATCCGCCGGTGATCACCAGGAAGCAGTTGTTGGGCGCGTAATGCCGACGATGGAAACCGGAAACATCCTCCGGCTTCACCTGGTTGAAAACCTCAAGGTGGCCGATCACCGGGTGCCGCAGCGGATGATCCCGAAACGCCGTGGCCTGCAAAAGATGCTGCACCGCGGAGCCGGGATCGTCATTGTCCATGGCGAACTCCCGGCGAATCACATCCTGCTCGCGCGCCAGTTCCTCCGGATTGAAAAGCGAGCCCATCGCCATGTCGGCGATGATTTCCAGGTAGCCGTCCGCCTGCTCGGCCACGCCTTCGATCCAATACACCGTGCGGTTGTAGGTGGTGTAGGCGTTCACATAGCCGCCACGTTCCTGGATGTTGCGCGAAATCTGGGCCGCATTCCGCTTTTGCGTGCCCTTGAACATCATGTGCTCCACGAGGTGGGCCAGCCCCGCTCCCGTCCAGCGTTCTTCATGCAGGCTTCCCGCCTTCACCCAGAGCTGCACGCTTACCACGGGATGCGCGTGATCCTCCGCGAGGATGACCTCGAGTCCATTGTCGAGGGTGCGCAGTTGAGCCGTGTTCGGCGGCAGGGATTCGGCAAGTTTCATCATGAGTCGTTAATCAGAAAATCAGCGTTTTGCGTAGGGAAGGGTGAGGGCCTCTTCGAGGGATACGCCATCGGAAAAATCCTCGATGCTGTCCGTTTCATTCTTTCCGAAGTACCCGATGTTGATGAACTGGTACACCATGGCGCCCACGTCCTCACTGCGGAGCACGCCCCATTCCTTCATCACCATCCAGGCCATGGGACCAAACTCCAGCACGGCCTTCTCCCGAAATCCCTTCAGCAGCTCGGGACCCGTGACATGCCGGTCTTCCGCATTCTCCTTTTTAAGGGACTTCACGGTATGTTCCAGGGCCTCGCAGAGAAAATCATAAGCTTGCGGCGCGAAGCGCGCATCACGCGCCCTCACTTCCCGCACGGCGATATGAAAGGCAATGTCATTTTTCATCCCTTGGAACGGAGCACCATGCCGCATCCAACCCACTGGTCAAGACGCGCGGACTTCGGGATCCCGACTTCAAAAAATCGTGCCCGAGCCCCCTTTTGGCCCTCTCACCCCTGGTTACTGATGCGCACCGCGGAGGGACACATGCCCTTTACTCGCTCAATATCGCCCAACGCCGGGCCGAAGGGGCACCCGGCGTTCCTTTAAGTCAATGCTGCGTCGGCGTCAGTGGTGCATCGGCTTGGAGAGGTCCCAAAGCCAGAAGCACAGGGCGCCCAAGATGAGCACGGCGAGCAGACTGGGCCAGAGCGGGATGAGATGCCCCGCCACAATGACTTCAGGCTGGATCACCAAGCGCAGGAGTTGTGCGAGGGTCATCAGACCGAAGACGAAGGCTGCCACCCGCATACCTAGAGTGGTTGAGTGCATAATACGTCTCCTTTCTACTGGAATTAGACCCCTTGACATGCCCTGCCGCTCAGAGCCGGAATCGAAATATCCTTCATAAAAAACGTAAGCCTTCGTTAAACACTTCGAAGCGCCCTTTTTACGATTCCGAAGATAATGAGCCAAGCCCATGCAACGCTGCTTCTGAACCAGCGTTTAGTAGGCATGCGGCGTCTCGTTTGTCTCCTCCTGGCTGTTCAGTGCTTTTCCGTGTGCAATTCCTCCGCTGAGGAAAGCGCTGCACCACCCGGAGCACGGCTGGTCCATATCTGGAGCGATGGCACGCGCATGGCTGGAGATTTGTATGTGCCGGCGGATTTGAAGGAAGGCGAGAAGCGACCTGCAATCCTCTTTTGCGCGGGCACGGGCGGCACCAAGAAAAACAATGGTCACCTCTACGGCGAGCGCTTCGTGAAGGAAGGCTTCGTGGTGCTGGCCTTTGACTACCGTGGCTGGGGCGTGAGCGACCCGAAATTGATGATGACCGGCCCCCTACCGAAGCCAGATGAAAAAGGCGAGGTCACCGTCAAGGCAAAACCGATCAGGTGGCAAATGGACCTTGCGGACCAGACGCTCGATATCCGTTGCGCGCTCAGTTTTCTCTCGGGTGAGCCCTGCGTGGATGCCACCCGCCTCGGCATTTTCGGCACGAGTTACGGCGGAGGTCTGGTGACGTGGGTGGCGGGCAACGATCCACGCGTGAAGTGCGTTGTCGCCCAAGTGCCCGGCATGGGCGGAGGCCGCGGCCCGGCGGCGCTGAAGTATGCCTATGAGTTGTCGATGAAACAGGCGCGCGGCGAAACCGAACCCGTGCCGATCGAAACCGGCAAACTCAGCGGAAAGATGGCCTCCTACGCGCAAATGCGTGTGAACCCGGCCAAGAGCCTGGGCTATGTGCCCGTGGAGGCCGCGAAGAAAATCACCGCGCCCATGCTCATCACTGTCGCGGAGAAGGAAGATCTCATGAGCAACGACGACAACGGAAAGGCTGTCTTCGACATCCTCACCAAGAACAACGTTCCCAGCGAATACCACGTGATCCCCGGCATTGCGCACTACGGGGTGTACAGCGGTGCAGGATTTGAAGAAGCCACGAAGCTCGCCGTGGCGTGGTTCAGAAAATATCTGGAACTCCCCTGACGACTCATGAACTCCAGCGAATACCCAAGCGGTCCCGTCAGGAGGCCGCCCGACGTTTGATGCATTCGCTGGAGTCCAAGCTTCAGCTCGTTAGGTCGTCAAAGCTTAAAATCTCACACTGAGGGTGACACCGCCGTAAACGGTGCTGCCATAGACTTCATCCGGCTCCAGGTGTTTGAGTTTGTCCAAGGTAAGATTTCCCGCGATGAAGGGCGTCAGCGTAGCCCACTTGGTGAGGGTGATGGGAGCCGCGAGGCTGACACGCACGTGGGAGAAGCCATCAATTTCATAGTAGTGGCTGTTCAGGCCCACGGCCACGCCGGGGACCAGGCTGAGCCAGTCGGTGATCTTGATGGAGCCGTTCGCGCCGGCTTCAAAATAGAAGCCGTCGGTTTGGGTATCGTAGTATCCAGCCACGTTGAGATTCACCGGGCCGATCTTGCTGTCGAGCGTCAGGCCAATTTCGTTGGCGCTATGTTGTAGAATGTCACCCGGGGTTTCGTCAGGAGGCGAGATGATATCGATCCAACGGTAGTGGACCCCGACGGTCACAGGTCCGAGGTTGGCGCTGACGCCGGCGCTCAGATTGAGATTGGAGAAATCTCCATCGCCATGGCCATACCACGCCCCCAGATTCACCGAGAACATGTCCGTGAGCGGCGTGTTCCAGTCGAGGCTTGTGAAGACGAGGTCTTTGGCGATGCCGCGCCCGTTGAAATAGTATTCGCTCTCGTAGCCTACGGCGAGCGTGGCGCCAAGGCTCTCATCCTTGGGAGCCACAGGTCCAGCATTTTTTCCAGATGAGGCGGTGCTTGAAGAGCTGGCCTGGGGAGCGCTGACAGAAGAAGGTCCATAAGGATCCGCGGCCGCGAGTGGGGTCGCGGCATACAGTCCGAAGGACGCGAGAATAAATGCGAAGTTCAGTTTCATAGGGGGTGCGCGTGTTGGATTGCAATGGTGGCGTGGTAGCCTCCGCTATGCTGACCTCCTCCGAGGAAACGCGCAAAACCAATGTAGTAACCGGATTGTTACTTTGGAGTTGGGTGGCGGCGCCCTGCTTTTCCCGTTGTGCCTCCGCGTATTCTCTTCTTAAATCTGTGCACTCCTCACTACGCTCATGTTCGGATTCGGAAAGAAAAAAGAAGAAACAGAAATGGCCGACTGGCTGGCGCAGTCGAAGGCATTCAGCACGCGCCCGCAGTCCGTGAAATTCAAGCGCACCTACCGGACGAAGATTGCTGGCGAAGATGGTACCACGGAAATCCACCTCATGGACTATGTGATGCCGGACGGCAAAGCTGGCCGTGGCTTTCTAAATGGGGCGCTTACCTGGTCTTTCCAAGAAGACGTGACTGGCATTCCTGACCACGATCTCGTCCTCGCGTATTGTGGTTGGTCCTGGCTCACCCCACGGCTGGAGTCCGGCGTGGCCTTGACCACCTTTGAATCGGATGGAGAAGATGAGGCCGCTTATCTTGCGCAGAAGAAAGAAGAAGGCTTCGAGAATCTGGAAGTGATCAAGCGCTACCAGTTTGGCCAGAGCGAGGTCTTTGAGCTGCGCGGCACCCACAGCGGTGAACCCGCCCGTTCCGCCGGCAACACAGAGATGGATACCTCCATCGTGGAAAGCGATCCCTGCTTCAAGCTCCCCACGGTTTATTTCCTCCTCGGCGCGCAGGTGGCGCCGACGCTGCATTGAGGAAAATACTTCTGTGGCATCTTCATGCCTTCTTAAGGTTTACACGCCGAGATTCGCGCGAATTAATTTTTCAGCTTCCTAAGCTGTGCCCCAATCCACGCATCAGGTCGTTTTCCAAACGTTTTCCGCAACCTTTCCGCGCTGTGGAGTTCAACCAAACCAACCCACCGGCACCACCACCAAGGACCCACAACCCAACGCCCATTCAGAGAACCCGACCCACGCATCGTATGAAAGCAAAGCTCATCCTCCTCACTCTGGCCTTCGCGGCCTCCGCCTGTTTCCTTAATGCCGAAGACGGCAAACCCAATCCCAACGGCGCTGGACAGCCACCTCCTCCCGGCCAAGGCGGTCCCGGCGGTGGCGGCATTCATCTTCTGCCCCGCGGCGCCAAGGAGAAGCTGAAACTCACCGACGACCAGCAAAAGCAAATCTCCGATCTGGAAGCCGATGTGAAATCCAAGATGGAAAAAATCCTCACGGCTGACCAGATGGAGCAACTGAAGCAGATGCGTCCGCAAGGTCCCGGCGGCGGCAAACCCGGCGGCCAGGGCGGCGGCAAGCGTCCCCCGCCCCAGAACAATTAATCCGTGAGATCCGCGGAACCACCTTGCGTTGCTGCCCGCTCCACCGCGGGCAGCGACAGGGTAAAAACGGTGCCATGTCCGTATTCGGATGCGGCCACCAGGGTTCCGCCATGGGCCTCGACAATCGCCTTGCTGATGGCGAGGCCCAGCCCCGTGCGGGATGCCGCACTGGCGCGGGCTGTGTCCGCGCGGTAAAACCGCTCAAAGATATAAGGCAGGTCTTCCCTCCGAATGCCGGGGCCATTGTCCGCCACGACCAGTACCGCCCGGTCACCTTCGCGGAACGTGGAGATTTTCACTTCACCGCCCTCCCGATTGTATTCGATCGCGTTGGTCAGCAGATTGATCACCACCTGACCAATGTGGCCGGGATCCACATGACACATTGCCTCCGACAATTCGCGGCGGATCACAATATGCTTTGCCTCGGCCACCGGTTGAAGAACCTCGATGCCGTCCTCGGCTATCTGCACGAGATCGCATTCCTGCCGCCCCAGCGGCTCGTGTCCAGCATCGAACCGCGACAGCTCCAGCAATGAGTCAATGAGCCGCCGCATGCGCTGGCCGGTGGTTTGGTTTGCCAAGAGCGCGTTGCGGTAGTCCTCGGCGCCGCGCTCACGGTTCAACGCCGCCTGGGTCTGCGCCAAAAGCACCGCCACCGGCGTGCGCAGCTCATGGGCCGCATCAGAAGTGAAACGCGCCTGCTGCGCAAAGGCATCATCAAGCCGGGTGAAGGTGGAGTTCAACACCGTGGCAAGCTCGCCCAACTCACTCTCCGTATTGGCGGTGTTGATGCGCTGGGAAAGATCACCTCCGGCAATACGCGCCGCCGCGTGGCTGATGTCCTGCACCGGACGGAGCGCGCGAGAGACGAGCCACCAGCCTCCGGCCAGCCCGAGCGCCAGCACCACCCCACCTACTGTGACGAGCAACCAGGCTAGACGCCGCTGGGAAGCAAAGTCATCCTCCGTGGAACATCCTACCAGCACGCAATCCACCGGTGCGGCAAAAAGGAATGCCTCGCGCAGGTTTCCCCGCTGCCGCGGAGAGGCGTCGCCCGATTCGGGCCGCACCAGTTGGGCGGGTCCCTTCGCGGACCTGGCAGCCGGCTCCGCCTCCCTCAGCCACACCGCATAATAGTACCCCCGTGAATCCGAAGCATCAAAGAGCGCTGCATCAGCGGGCGGCAGTTTCAGGTCCACGCGGGGAGGGCGAATCGGCCCGGGTGAGCGGAAAGCACGCAGGGCATTGGTGATGGCGGAGATCCGGCGCTGCAGCTCATGATCCACCTGTTGGTAATGGCTTGAAACCTCGAGGCGCCACGCGGTGTAGCCAAACCCTCCGAGCAGTGTGGCAAGCAGGAGCCCATACCACAGAAGCAAGCGCCAACGGATGGACTTGGAAAACCTCATGTGTTTTCGATGCAGTATCCCTGCCCCCGACGCGTGGTGATGAAATCGTGACCAAATTTCTTGCGCAGGTTCGATACATACACGTCGAGCAAATTCGAAAGTGAGGTTTCGTTTTCGTCGAACAGATGCTCGTAGAGCTGCGAACGGGTGATGAGTTCCCCCTGGTGCAGCGCCAGGTATTCCAGCAGCGCGTATTGCTTGGCGGTGAGCGTCACGTTAACTCCTGCCTTGGTCACACGCCGCGCCACCATGTCAATGTGCACGTCGCCAATGTCGAGCCGCGGCTGGGTCTGGTTGACGGTGCGGCGGATCAGGGCGCGAATGCGGGCCAGCAATTCGGACAGGTCAAAGGGCTTCACCAGGTAGTCGTCCGCGCCGCTGTTGAGTCCGCGCACCCGGTCCGCGGTGCTGTCCCGCGCCGTGAGCATGAGCACCGGGGTGCGCCTGCATTCCCTGATTCTGCGCAGCACCTCCCACCCATCCATGCCGGGCAGCATCACGTCGAGCACCACCACGTCGTATTCCGTGTCCGTTGCCTTTTCCAACCCCTCAATGCCTTCTGAAGCCTCATCCACGGCGAATCCTTCCTCGCGCAGCGCCTCCGAGAGCGTCTGGCGCATTTCCGGTTCGTCTTCGATGAGCAAGAGGCGCATGGGAGTGTGAAGCGGGAAAGATAACCACTGCACCTTAACAGATTGTGAAATGATACCGAAAAAAATTTCCGTCTGAATTTCATCATTTCACGTCCCATTAAGGCATGTCGTGGAACACTGGGCGCATGAGTCACTTCTTCTTCTTCTTTTCAAAAGGGGCTCGCGTGCTTCCCGCACCAGGCGCGTGCTTCCTTCTCGTGTGGGCCATGACATCTCCGATGGCGGCCCATGAGTGGCATCGCGACGTGCTGCCGCCGCCGGGGCCGGAACGTGAAGCCCTACGCGAGCATCTTTTGCAAGAGTGGCAGGGGGACTCTGCGCCCAGTACGCCGACCGTGCCCGCGTTGACACAGCCGGTGCTCCTGGCCTCCAATGTCACCAGCATCTCCGCACTTCGCCTGGCCCTTGGAGCGGTGGGCGTTTCGGGAGATCAGGCGACGCCATGGCAGGCCACCGCGTTTCAAAAGTTCTCCCGGCTGCAACTGCGCTGGGACAGCGATTTTCTCTACATCGGCTCCAACGGTCTTCCAGATCACAACATGATGGTGGGCATCAGCAACTGGCAGCAGCAGGTGCCCCTGCCCCAGTCCTACTTCGGTGACAATGCATGGCGGCTGCCGCTGCATCCCATTCCAGCGTCACAGTCCGTCTCCATCAAGGGCCGCTTCCTGCGGGGAGCGATCGCCCTCGCGGTGAACGGCATTCCGATCTTTAATCCCCAGAACAACCGAGGCGAAGTCTCGCAGGAAATCGGTGAACTGGACCAGTGGGGCGGCCACTGTGGGCGCGCCGATGATTATCATTACCATGCCGCGCCGCTGCACTTGCAGACCATCGTCGGCAAAGGCCAGCCCATCGCGTATGCGCTGGATGGCTATCCCATCTACGGCGTGACGGAGCCTGACGGTTCAACCGTCGGCAAGCTGGACGAATGCAACGGGCACGATACTCCGGACGTGGGCTATCACTACCATGCCTCCACGAAATACCCCTATGTGAATGGAGGCTTCCACGGCGTGGTCGTGGAGGCTGGTGGCCAGGTGGATCCGCAACCCCGCGCCACTCCAGTGCGCCAAGACCTGCCACCGCTGCGCGGCGCCAAGATCACAGATTTCAAAACCTCCGTGGACGGAAAAGTGCGCACTCTCGTTTACGCGGTCAACGGGAAGACAAGCACCATCAACTACGCGGACATGGGCAGCGGCGCCTGGAGGTTTCAATTTGTCGCGGCCGACGGATCGAAGACAGAACAAAACTACCAGTCGCGGGAACGTGCTGGGGGAGGTCCGGCTGGCGGCCCGCGTCTGCGCGAAGATGACCGCCAGGCACGACGCGGCGAAGGCGGTGGCCGTGGCGGTCCAGGAATGAATCGCCGCGAAGGGCCACCTCCTGACCGCAGGGAACAACAAGAAACGCCATCCCCCTTCGGTCCCGATGCCCTTAAAAAACCCAATGCGTCGTTCGTGCTGAGCAGTTCCGAAGTCAGCAACGGCGGCAATCTTCCGGTGGACTACACGGGCGATGGCAGCGGCGCGACGCTCCCACTTTCTTGGAAAGGCGCGCCCGCGGGCACCAAAAGCTTTGCGATCGTCATGGATCACCTGGCGCCGGGCAATGTGATGAAGAGCTACTGGACCGTATGGGACATCCCTCCCACCGTCACCAGCCTCCCCAGAAACGTCCAAGGTGTCGGCAAGGTCGGCACCAGCTTCAAGGGCCAGCTCGGCTACGAGCCTCCGCATTCCCAAGGTCCCGGTGCCAAGACCTATGTGCTGACGGTCTATGCGCTCTCCGAGCCGTTGTCGATCACCCAGCCTCCCCGCGAGGTAAACCGCGACGTTTTGCTCGGCGCGATGAAGGACAAGGTGCTCGCGAGTTCGTCGCTCAGTGTGGTTTACACCCGCAGCGGAAGTTCGACGGAAGAAAACCGCCGACCACCGCGCCGCGAAGACAACAGCAGCGCGAACGGCGGTCCCCGTCCCGCGCAGACGCCCACTGTCGGCGATCAACCACCGACACGTCCG
>Ga0265327_10005146_pt1 | contig 11096 bp, 9 predicted proteins | sample 41621metaG_FD_202089 | JGI IMG/M metagenome (GOLD analysis project Ga0265327, IMG submission 202089) | Rhizosphere microbial communities from Carex aquatilis grown in University of Washington, Seatle, WA, United States - 4-16-21 metaG | ecosystem: Host-associated > Plants > Roots > Rhizosphere >... | reverse complement strand
GCCTAAGATGACCGCGAGGAAAATCAAATTGTGCAAGCCGTCGAAGCGCCATTCTTCGTGGGCAGTCAGGTGATCGCGAACGTTTTTGCTGGCCTGTTTGTAATTGCGCAGGTCCAGAACATAAAACATGGCAAGGAGAACGCCCGCGCCTGTCAGCCACATCGGCCAGCATTGTTTCGTCACCCACCAAAAAGGTACGCCCATGAGATAGCCGATGAACAGGGGCGGATCGCCAACAGGCGTGAGGCAACCGCCAACATTGGAGATAATGAAGATAAAGAACACGACATGATATCCGGTGATGCGATGCCGGTTCATTCGAATCCACGGCCGTATCAGCAACATGGATGCGCCGGTCGTGCCCAGAAGATTTGCCGCAAACGCTCCTGTGGCGAGGAACATCACATTGGCCATCGGCGTCGCTTCGCCTTTGACCCGGATGTGAATTCCACCGGAAACAACGAACAGCGCCCCGATAAAAACGATGAAGCTGATGTAGTTGTGCGCGGTTTCGACGATGCGCCCTTTTGCCCCGAGTCCGAAGAAATAGTAGAGGACCATCACCGCAGCGAGACCGACTGCGATTTTAATGTAATGTTTGCCCCACCAAGTCGAAAAGAATAGCGGCGCCAGCGCGATCATGGCCAGTAACAGGCCGAATGGCAGGATCATCCAGGGACTAACGCTATAATTCATCGGGGGTATTAAATCAAAGAAACGCCCCGACGAACAGCGTCGGGGCGTTTAGCACTCCGCCTGAACTACGAACTACACATCGTAGTAGAGGAAGAATTCATAAAGATCTGGGCGAAGGCGCAGGTCATCTAAACGCGGGCGGCAAGGCGCGCGCGCATGCTTTGATAAAGTGTCCAGCCGTAGCCGGCGACGACACCGACCGACACCGCCCACTGCGCGTTACCCGCGAAGAACATCGGACAGACTACCTGCACAATGGCGAGAGCGACCAACAGAAACGCGACACGCGTCATCGAACCAGGCATAAGAGACCACGCGCCGTTCATTTTGCCGGTGGCTTGTAGTCTGTCGTGCCGACGTGTGGCTGCTTGTTGCAGTAAACCGAATCCCCAACCAATTGCGCCGCCTGCCACCACCGCTCCGATCATTTGCATCATTTCAAACATTTTCATATGTACCTCCGCCCCAGATCCCGGTTGCGCAAATTTGGTTTTAGTTCTGCGCAATCCGGGAGGTGGGGTGGTTAATTATGCATTAACCGAAGTTTTCGTTTGTGTTGGTACCGTTGTTGTTCCGTAGCCTTTCGACATCGGAGTTTCAGATTGCTTGTCCATCACGATGCCGGAATAGCCGGTAACGCCCATTTCTGGAACGTCCAATCCTTCCAGTTCCATTTCAGCAGGAACACGTTGGCCTTTGGTGATCAGAGCCACGATTCCGTAAACGATCAGCGATAGAATAGACAGCGTGATGAAGCAGGTAACGACACCGACGAACTCCGCCCAGAACTGGCTCAGGCCACCACCGTAGAACGTGCCGAGAATGCCTTGTTCGATTGCACCTTTTGGCGCGGCGGACGGGTCTATTATTTTGTAGGTTCCATCGAGCAACTTGAACCAATGTACACCGTTCCAACCTTGGCCGTAGGTGCCATCGCCAAAGAGACCGACCGCGAGGCAGCCCCACGCGCCGTTAATGCCGTGGACGGAAATCGCGCCGACCGGATCATCAATTTTAATTTTATCAAAGAAGAAGACCGATTCGACAACCAGGATGCCCGCAATCAAACCAATCCACAAAGCTCCACCAGCAGTCACAAATGCGCAAGGCGCAGTAATCGCAACGAGCCCGGCGAGCATGCCGTTACAGGCCATGCTCGGATCTGGTTTCTTCGTACGGAACCACCACATCCAAACAACCGACGCCATGCAACCCGAAGCAGAAGCAAGCATTGTGTTCACCGCCACAACCGCCATGCGCATGTCAGTTCCAGCGAGAGTCGAGCCAGGATTAAATCCGAACCAACCGAACGCGAGAATGAACGTGCCAAGAATCGCGTAAGGAATATTGTGTGGCGGCATTGGGTTAATGCTGCCGTCTTTGTTGTATTTGCCGAGACGCGGGCCAATCAGCCACGCGAAGATCAATCCAATGACGCCACCTTGCATGTGAACGACGGATGATCCTGCGAAGTCCACGTGTCCATGGCCTAGACCGAAATTCACACCGAGTTGCGACAACCAACCGCCGCCCCAAACCCAGTTCCCGAACAGCGGATACATACACGTGCCGATGAAGCAGCCGTAGATGCAGAATGAGGAGAACTTCCAACGTTCCGCCGCCGCTCCAGTGGGAATCGTCGCAGTGGTGTCCATGAACACCATCTGGAAGAGGAACAGAGTGAACAAACCGACATCGTAGGTATCACCGGAGAGGCAGAAGCCTTTCCAGCCGATGATACCGAAAGATTTTCCGAACAAGGTCCATGTGACTTCATGGTTCAGGCTCGAGCAGGCGCCGAGTGTGCCGGCTCCGGGCGTGCCAACGCCACCGAACATGAAGGCAAAGCCACACAACCAAAACCCCAACATGCCGAGCGGATAAATAAGCATGTTCATGGTCATGACGTGTGCAGCATTTTTGGCGCGGCAAAGACCGGTTTCAACCAACGCGAAACCAGCCTGCATGAACATGACCAGGAAGCCGGTGATCAACGTCCAAACGAAGTTGATCGAGATGCGGTTGTGACCAACGGCATCGGCGAGCTTCACTGCCATTGGTTCTGCTTTGGCCTGCGCCGCATAATCCGCCGCCGCTTTGGTTGCGTCATTAAACGCGGCAACTTTGTTTGTGTCCTTTTTGTCATCGTCGCTTAATGCAGTAGGAGCGCTGACTTGAAAGGTCGGGTAACTATAGGATCCACCAGAACCGCTAACGTCGCCGATGGTGCCGGTAGCACCGCCGCCGGGATCGTTGTTCGATGTTGGGGCTGCTGCCGCTGCGGGCGCGGCGCTTGTGTCGGCTGGCGCTTGAGCAAACGCGCCAACAGTCAACGCGCCCAAAATTGTTACGAGTGCTAGATATTTCTTCATGCTTGGTTAGTTTTGATTTTGATGTTGGTTAAACAGCCTCCGCGCCTTTTTCCTCGGTGCGAATTCGAATGGCCTCCTCGACATTTGAAACGAAAATTTTTCCGTCGCCGATTTTCCCAGTCTTTGCCGCGCAGACGATCGCGGTAACGGCCTGGGCGGCCACTTCATCCGGCAAAACGATTTCGAGTTTTATTTTCGGCAGGAAGTCGACCGTGTATTCACTGCCACGATAGATTTCGGTGTGACCCTTTTGGCGTCCGAAGCCTTTTACTTCGGTCACCGTCATTCCTTCGATGCCCATATCACTTAGGGCATCCTTTACTTCCTCCAGTTTGAACGGCTTGATGACAGCTTCGATTTTCTTCATATGGTTTTGCGTGTGGCGCGCAGCAATGCGCCGGCGCTTCAAGTTGAAGCCTTCTTAGCAACGGCAGTGCCAAGTAGTGAAAGACCCGAGGAGAAATTGCAAAAAACGTGGACGGATTAAAAAATGGTTAGAGTCGCGCAGATAACGCTGTCACTTTTTAACCATCGAAATAATTTTTGCGCACAAAACGCCCGGACTTATTAACATTTTAATAAGTTTTTAACGCAGGAGCGATTGCGCGTGTTTGCGCGCGGCTTCGCTTTGGCCGCCGAGCATGCGGGCGATTTCGTTGACGCGTTGGGCCCGTTCGAGGAGTTGAATTTCTGAAATGGTCCGGCCTTCGTGCTGGCGCTTCGAAACGACGAAATGCGTCGAGGCCGTCGCGGCAACCGGCGGCAGGTGCGTGATGCAAATCACCTGATGGGTGCGGGCAATCTGGTGCATCTTTTCACCGACCACACCCGCGGTTTCGCCGCCGACGTTGGCGTCGATTTCATCGAACACCAGCACCGGGATTTGATCTTCGGACGCCAGGACCGTTTTGAGCGCGAGCATCACACGCGAAAGTTCTCCCGATGACGCGATCGCGCGAAGCGGGCGGGGTGGTTCGCCGAGATTAGGCGCGAACTGAAACTCAATGGCATCTTCGCCGTCAGAAGCCGAAGTGAGGGCAACGTCAAATTGGCTTTGTGCAAAGCCGAGATCGTTCAACTGTTTGGTCACCGCTTTGGCAAATTTCGGAATGGCCTTTTTCCGTTGAGCCGTTAGCTCGCGTCCGATCCGTGCAACTTCCTTCTTGGCTTTCACCAACTGCGAGTTCAAGCGCTCTAGTTCGATATCGCGCTGTTCCAGATTTTGCAGCTTCTGTCTTGCTGCCTCGCCAAATGAAATCACATCTTCGAGCTTCGGGCCGTACTTCCGTTTCAGGCTGTGCAACAGGTCGACGCGTGCTTCCAATTCGCGCAGGCGAGCCGGATCGACGTCAATGCGTTCTGAGTAATGGCCGAGTGCCGCTTGGAGTTCTCGCAAGGACGACGTCACTTGTTCATGCGCGCCGAGCACTTCAGTCGCGCCAGAATCAATCCGTTGCAGTTCCTGAAGATTGCGGCCGATCTCGGCAGATTGAGTGAGCAGCGAGTTATCGGCTTCACTTAGAACGTCGAGTGCGGCTTGCGTAAGTTCAAGAAGGCGCGCGGCATTGCTCGCCCGTTGAAACTCCTGCTCGACATCCACTCCTTCACCGGTCTGCAAACGCGCAGCGCTGATTTCGTTCGTTTGAAACCGAAGAAGATCCAGTTGCTGCGCGTAGGTTTGTTCGTCGACAATCAAGGCGGCTTTGTCCGCTTCGATCGTGCGGCACAAACGGACCGCGGATTCAAATTCCTTTCGCATTGGCAACAGTCCTGCGAAACCATCTAAGGCATCCAACTGACTGCGCTGCCGTAAAAGCGACTGGTGCTCATGCGGCCCGTGCATATCGACCAGGTGTTCGCCGAGAAGGGCGAGTGTTTGCAAAGTTGTCGGTGAACCATTGATAAACTGGCGATTGGAACCAGCCGCGCTGAACGTGCGTTTGATAATCAGTTGTCCATCTGCGCACGGTTCCGCGCCGTTATCCTCGATCAGGGTGTCGATCACTTTGCGCTTTCCTATTTCGAACACGGCTTCGACCGAACATTGATCCGCCCCGGCCCGAATTGCATCGCGATCAGCTCGTTGACCAAGCACGAGATTAAGCGCACCGATAATAATCGACTTCCCTGCGCCGGTTTCGCCGGTGATCACGTTATAGCCTGGTTGCAGGTGCAGCGTGAGATCGCTGACCAGTGCGAGATTCTTAATGCGCAACGTGCTTAACATTTCGGCTGCCGCCATTGTGAACCTTGTCAGCGTTTCCGAAAAGAAAAACTAGTGCGTCGGCGCGTTAGCGTAACCATGCGGCCTCAAGTTCCATCCCAACGCAAATAAAGCCGTTCCGACTAGGCCAAACGCGATGATTGCGAGAAACCCTGCGTGCCAACCGAAGACATCCGCCAACTTGCCGAGTCCCCAGCCGGAAAGCGTCGTGCTCAGATAACCGAAGATGCCAGTGAACCCAACGGCAGTCGCGGCAGCCCGCTTCGTCGCGAGGTTTGCGGCACAAATACCAACCAACGCTTGCGGGCCGTAAATGAAGAATCCAGCGCATCCCAGCAGTACCGCGTTGACGAGAGTCGAGGAAGGCGCATAGCAAAAGGCGAGAGCCGAGAGCGATGCCATGAACATACAAAACACACAAGTACGCGCTCCGCGGCCGCCGAAAACCTTGTCCGTAATCCAGCCGCTCAACAACATTCCCGCGACACCCGAGATTTCGAACGCCGCCAACAGCCAACCGCTTTCATTCAGTTCCACGCCTTTGGCTTCCTTGAGAAGCGTAGGTCCCCAATCCAGAAAAGAGTACCGCACTGCGTAAACAAAAAAGTTGGCAATGGCGAAAACCCAGATCGCTGGATTAGTGAGCACCTGCCGCCGAATGAATTTATTGAAATCGTGATCTTCAGCAGGTGCATTGGCGACGTGTGTGTCGGGCAACTCGGGTAGGCCGACAGACGTCGGCGTATCGCGCAATCTGAACGCCATCACGATTGCAGCAACAATTGCCAGCATTCCTGGAATCCAGAAGATAGCGCGCCATCCAAGTTTTATTGCTAAGTAGCCGGATAAAATTTGGGCCGCGGCCGCGCCCCAGGAATGCGACGTGTTCCAAATCGACATTTTCGTAGCGAGCTCTCTGGGCGAAAACCAGTGTGTCATCAGACGTGCACATGGCGGAAAACCCATTCCTTGAAACCAACCGTTCAGTACCCAAAATACGCCCAAAGTCACTACCGCTGAACTAAACCCGAAACAAAAATTCATTGCCGCAGAAAGAACCAGGCCTGTGACCATATACCAACGCGCATTTACGCGATCTGCAACAAACCCGTTAAGAAATTTCGAAACTCCGTAGACAACGCCGTGCAACGTGAAGAGATAAAATCCAAGTTCAGCTTTGCTCAACCCAAGCTGGGCCTTGATCCCTGGCATCGCAAAGCTAAGATTTTTGCGGACGAGGTAAAAGAATGCGTAGCCAACCAGGCTCGTGATGAGGATGCGGCGTTGCCAGTAGCGGAATTCGTTGCTGACCACTGGGAGTGGTGCGGCAATCGATGTTCCAGCCTGCGGGTTCATGCGCGCAACGGACCCTTCGCACCGAACAGGTGGTCAAAACATTGGTCTGCAAGTTGCGTTTGATAAATAACGTCCAACACAGTGAATCGCCGTCTTATATACCACGCCTGCACAAAACTATCGCGCAAACGAGAGCGTGAAATCCCAATTTGTTCTGAATCCACCGGCGCGCCGACAGTGTTAAGCATCGGTTTCAATTGCGCGTAAGGAATCAGTTGTTGGCGAATATCTTCGCGCAATTGAGGCCAGGCCGAGCGCAGCTTATTTAAGCGCTCGCGCAAAACTTCGGTGCTTGGGTATTTCGCGCGGAATTCTTCCACGACTTTATCGACAAAATTTTCCGCCGCGTAACGTGTGCGGATTTGTTTTTCGAATTCGGCCAGGCTCGGCCACTTTGCGCAACATGCTTCAACATCCAACTTGTCGATCGGCAGCGTCAGCAGAAATTCATACAGCGCCGTAATCGTCACCGTCGCGACACCCACCTTAAATCCATGCGACGGCGCTTTGCCATTGTGGGTGTGATGTTGCATGTCCCACAAATGACTGAACTGATGTTCGGCTCCGGATGCGGGACGGCTCGTATTGCTCCATTGCATCGAAAAACCACCGAGCATCAACGCTTCGACGAGGCGACCGGTTGCTTCCGCATCTCGATTGGAAATAGCCTCTGGATTACCCAATGCATCTCGCAAACCCGCTTGCGCCATCTGCCACGCCTTCGGCTCAATCGCTTCAATTCCGAGCGCATCAGCAAGAATCCAATCCGCCCCCGCAGTGAGCTTGGCCGACAAGTCCGCATAACCCGAGGCCGTCATCTCGCGTGGCGCTTGTCGCAAAATTTCCGTATCCGCCAACACCGCCAACGGGGCAGGGCAACTGAACGTCTGCTTGGAATCATTATAAGTAATCGACGCGCCGGACGCCGTGTAACCATCCATCGACGCCGCCGTCCCGACGGCCATGTATTGTCGGCCCACCTTATGGGCGGCGAGTTTCGTTACGTCGTTAATGCTGCCTGAACCGACTGCAATCGGAATGGCGTCGTGCGATTTCAGTTCAGCCTCCAGCTCCTCCACATAATTGTAAGCGGCGTAAAATTTTGGATCCGTGAAGATGAACGGCTGAACGCATTTCACGCCAATCCTCTGCAAGGTTTTCAGCACCTCTCGGCCGGCTACATCGAACGTTATGGTGTCCGCGACGATAGCAGCAGTTCGGCCGGGAAAATAAGTTTTGAAAAACTCCGCAGTGCGTTCGAGTGCCCCTGCGGCAACGAGCAGCCCGCGCGTTTCGCGGGCGGACTTCAGCGCTTCAATAGACGAAATTTTTTCGAGTTTTGGTGTTCGCGACACGCGCCAACATTTACTAAACCGATGCCAGGAACGACAGCAAATTAGCGCTTTCGCCGGAATCCAAGTGCGACGCCAACCCCCATTAGAAACGCAAACATCGCCGCCATCGGGTCGATTGGCCGAGGCCGGGATCCTTCATCGTATTCGTTTCGATGCGTTTTACTTCTGGCCGCTTCGTCGGTGCGAACGGCGTATTCATTCGGTTGAATGGCCGCGCCGGTTTCCTTCGCGTAGGCCTGCGTGAATTCTGCGCCAAGAAACATGATCACCGACGCGTAATAAACCCAAAGCAGGATGACAACAACCGATCCAGCCGCGCCGTAGCTGGAGCTCGTCGCTTGTTTTCCCAGATACATGCTCAACAAATATCGTCCTGCGGTGAACAGGGCCGCCGTAACAAGCGCACCAACCCAAATCGGTCGCCAACGAACTTTCACGTCCGGCAAGTATTTGAACAACAGCGCGAAGAAAAGAGTCACGACGATGTAACTCGACGTCGCGCTGAGCACCGCGACCATTGCTTCCGGAACATGGAAAAAACCGCTTAAACTGTTTGCCGCCGCTTCCGCCGCCGTCGTGAGCACCATTGAAATCAACAGCAAAAAGCCAAGTCCAAGCACCATGCTCATCGAGAGAAACCGATTTCGCAGGTAAGTCCAAACTCCCGCATTCGGTTTCGCTTCCACCTTCCAGATCGTGTTCAACGCATTCTGCAATTCTCCAAATACACCGGTCGCGCCGAGCACTAAAGTAACTATTCCAATGACGGTCGTGGTCAGGCTGCCGGTGATTTTGCGCGCGTTCATCATCGATTCGATGGTGCTTCCCGCCTTGGCGCCCATCAGGCTGCTGATTTGTTGATGCAACGCCTGTTTAACTGAATTCTCGCCGAAAATCGCTCCGGCGATGACCAGCACGATGAACAATAATGGGCCAATAGAAAAAATGGCGTAATACGCGAGCGACGAAGCCAGCCGGAGCGCTTTGTCGTCCTGGAAACACTTGAAAGTTTTTTTGCCGATCCCGAGAAAAGTTTTTGCCGTCATAGTGCTACCCAATTCAAATTTAACGCGCTCATAAAATGCTGCTCGGTTAAAAACCCGTCAGGTGAATCCCTTTCCGTCGATCCGGCAAATACCCGTTTTCTTTCATCGCGCGCCTTCCTTGAAAAAAGCGCGTTCCGGCGTGACGGTTGTTACAGGAGGATTTTTATGGAAACCACTGAAACTACCCACAGAAGCTCGTTCTTCGGATTGATCGGCCATTGGCGACAGGAAGTGATGAACCTGATTCGCCAGGAGATGCAACTCGCCAAAACTGAGATCATGGAAAAGGTCTCGAAAATGATGCGCAATGCCATCTACGCCGCGGCGGGCGGTATTGTTGCGTTGATTGGGGTGGAGCTCCTCTTTCTCGGCATTGGCGTTGTCGCGGGATATGGATTCACAAAACTTGGTTGGGACACCGGTGTCTCATATGCAGTGGGAGTCGGCGGCATGGGAATTCTTGTCGCTCTTATTGGCGTCGCGTTCCTAATGAAGGGCATCAAGGCATTCAACGCGAAGAGTCTCGCGCCACAACAGACCATCGACACGATGCGCGAACTCAGGGGCAAACAACCGCTGCCGAAGGTTGAAGTGAAAGGTGGAAAACCACACAAACACAATGGCGATCATCGCGAGAGCAGCGCGGATTTGCGCAAACGTTTCGAACGAACGCGGGAGGAAGTCAACCGCACGGCCGATGAATTGCGTCAACGCGCAAACGTCGGCGCGGCGGTCTCGCGACAGGTTTACTCGCATCCGATGCGCTCGCTCGCGGCAGGTTTGGCCACTGGTTACCTCGGAGGCCGCATTTTGAAGAACCGAATCACCGGCGCTATGACGGAGCGTCGGACAGAAAAGCTCTCACGACGGGTCTCTAAACTGGAACATGAACTGCCAAAGAGGCCCTCGTTGCTCGGTAGATTATTTTCCCGAAGCTGAGATTACGTTGCTTTTCCAGTCTTTTACCGCGATGCGCATCTGGTCTCCCAGGTGCGCATGATTTTTGACGTGCTTCGGAATGTAGAGAGACGTGCCGAGCAAATCGCTCACGACCAAAATTTCTCCATCGCAACTTTTACCCGAACCGATGCCGATCGTGGGAATCGGAATGTTCTGCGTAATTTCTGCGGCGACCGGTCCCGTGACGAGTTCGAGAACAATTGCGAACGAGCCTGCGTCGGCGAGCGCTTGCGCATCGGCAATCAGGTTCTTCCGTTCTTGTTCCTGTTTGCCTTTGATGCGGTAACCGCCTTCTTCAAGGATGTGCTGCGGCAACATGCCAAGGTGACCGAGGAACGGAATTCCTGCGGCGATGATCGCTTTGACTTGCGGTAAAACTTCGCGACCGCCTTCCGCTTTGACGGCCTCCGCACCCGCGGCGACGAGTGCCTTGGCATTCTTCACGGCGTCTTCAACCGTGTCGTAACTCCGATATGGCATGTCGGCGGCCAACAGGGCGTTGGGCTTCGCGCGAGCGGTGGCGCGGACGTGATGTTCCATTTCGGCCTGCGTCACGTGCGTGGTATCCGGATATCCGAGGACGACCATTCCGAGCGAATCGCCCACGAGCAAAAGTGGCACGCCACATTCGTCGAGGATGCGCGCCGTCGGAAAATCATAGGCGGTCAGCGCGGCGATGCGTTCGCGGCCTTTCATTGCCTTAATATCAGCAGCGGTAATTTTCGTGCTCATTCGGACTCCAATCTACCACTGAAAACTCGCCCGCAACTCGTCCGGTTGCACGGTTGCCGTGCCGACTTTGCCGACAACGACGCCGGCGGCGTGGTTCGAGAATATAGCAGCTTCGATGGGTGACGCACCGGCGGCGATTGCAAACGTGAACGATGCGATGACCGTGTCGCCTGCGCCCGAAACATCGAACACTTCCTGCGCGACAGTTGGAATGTGGAACGGTTTCTGGCCGCGTTGGCAGAGCAAAATTCCTTGCTCGCCCAGGGTGATCAGCAGCAACGCCGGGTGCAGGTCGCGCAACAGCTTATCGGCGACGCCGAGCAAAATCGGGTCGCGCGACGGGACTTCGCCCGCT